>Ga0164241_10007140_pt1 | contig 10062 bp, 9 predicted proteins | sample OricomyardsoilBY_FD_108780 | JGI IMG/M metagenome (GOLD analysis project Ga0164241, IMG submission 108780) | Backyard soil microbial communities from Emeryville, California, USA - Original compost - Back yard soil (BY) | ecosystem: Environmental > Terrestrial > Soil > Unclassified | place: USA... | reverse complement strand
GTCCGAACGTGTCGACGCCCAGGAGGCGGTGGTCCGCCTCAATCGAGTGCTGGACTCGGTCGGCTTCGAGTCCGAGGCCCGTGCCACCGACAAGGGTGTCGACGTGCGACTCCGCCACTGCCCGTTCCTGGAGGTTGCCCAGAAGCACACCGACATCGTGTGCGCGATCCACCTGGGGCTCATGCAGGGAGCCCTCGACGAGCTCGGCGCTCCTGTGGAGGCCACCTCGCTGGAGCCTTTCATCACGCCCAGGTTGTGCGTCGCCCACCTGCAGGCGACCCGGGCCGCGAGCTGACCGGTTTGTTTTTAACCAATCTTCTTGTAATAATTATCGGGTGACATCGGTGGCGTCCAGCCGTGACCGGGCAGACCGGCGTGAGGAGCACGCCGAGTGGCTCGAGTCGGTCGACGGGCTGATCAGGGCGCGCGGCGTCCGAGCGGCGGCTCGCATCCTGGACGAGGTGTTGGACTACGCACGCCGCAGAGGTGTTCCGACGAGCGGCCGTACGCCGTACCGCAACACCATCCCGGCCGGGCTGGGCCCGCCGTATCCGGGCGACGTCGAGATCGAGAAGCGCATCGATGCCTACCTGCGCTGGAACGCGATGGCCATGGTCGTGCGCGCCAACAAGCGGCACCCCGGGCTGGGTGGCCATCTGTCGACCTACGCGTCGACGCTGACGCTGTGGGAAGTGGGCTTCCAACACTTCTTCCGCGGTCGCGGAGCCGACCGCGGGCCCACGGTTCCCGGGGACCAGGTCTTCTTCCAGGGCCACGCGAGTCCCGGCGTGTACGCCCGGGCGTTCCTGGAAGGAAGGCTGACGACCGAGCAGCTCGACCACTTCCGGCGAGAGGTCGCCGGCGCGGGCCACGGCCTGCCGTCGTATCCCCATCCGCGCAGCATGGGCGAGTTCTGGGAGTTCCCGACGGTGAGCCTCGGGATCGGCCCGCTGCACGCGGTGCACCAGGCACGGTTCAACCGGTATCTCGCCGCCCGGGGCCTGGCCGACACCGCCGGCGCCCGGGTCTGGTGCTTCGTCGGCGATGGTGAGACCGACGAGCCGGAGACGCTGGCCGCCATCCGGCTCGCCGCCCGCGAGCACCTGGACAACCTCGTGTTCGTGGTCAACGGCAACCTGCAGCGCCTCGACGGCCCGGTGCGTGGCAACAGCCGCATCCTCGACGAGCTCGAGGGCGTCTTCACCGGCGCCGGCTGGCACGTGCTCAAGGTGCTTTGGGGCGAGGAGTGGGAGGACCTGTTCTCCAGACCAGGCGGGCCCGCCCTGCTCGACCGGCTGGAGGAGATGAACGACGGCGACCTGCAGCGGTTGACGATCCTCGACCCCGCCGAGCTGCGCGAGACCCTCTTCGGCGACGACCCGGGCTTGCGCGCGCTCGGGGCCACACTCACCGACTCAGAGCTCCTTGGCCTGCGCCGTGGCGGACACGACCCACGCTCCGTCTACGCCGCGTACGCCGAGGCGGTCAGCCACCAGGGCGCGCCCAGCGTGGTCCTGGCGCAGACCGTGAAGGGCTACGCGCTCGGCCCGAACTTCGAGGGACGCAACGCCACGCATCAGATGAAGAAGATGACCCCGGAGCAGCTGCGCACCTTCCGCGACATCCTGCGCCTGCCGGTCAGCGACACCGAGCTGGCTGATGGGTTGCCGCCGTACCTGCCGCTCCCCGCCGGCTCACCGGAGCTCGCCTACCTGCACCAGCAGCGTCGTGCGCTCGGTGGGGTGCTGCCGCGTCGCCCGGCGACTCCCGCGGTCCTCCCGGCCCAGCCGGCAGCGGCGGCGTTCGCGGACTTCGACGCCGGGTCGGGCAAGCACGCGGTGTCGACGACGGTCGCCTACACCCGGCTGCTGCGCTCGTTGATGCGCGATCCGGTGATCGGGGCACGGATCGTGCCGATCGTGCCGGACGAGGGTCGCACCTTCGGTTTCGAGGTGCTCTACAGCGAGTTCGGGATCTACGCGCCCGACGGGCAGCTCTACACCCCGGTCGATGCCGGCGTGCAGCTGTCCTACAAGGAGACCGCGACGGGACAGGTTCTCCAAGAGGGGATCACCGAAGCCGGCGGGCTCGCCGAGCTGACCGCGGCCGCCACCGCCGGGCACACCTGGGACACCGCGGTGGTGCCGTTCTTCACCTACTACTCGATGTTCGGCTTCCAACGTGTCGGCGACCTGATCTGGGCACTGGCCGACGCCCGTGGCCGCGGATTCCTCGTCGGTGCGACCGCCGGCCGCACGACCCTGGCCGGCGAGGGCCTCCAGCACACCGACGGCTCCTCCCACCTGACCGCGCTCACGGTGCCGAGCTGCCGTGCCTACGACCCGGCGTTCGCCTACGAGACCGCGGCGGTCGTCCGCGACGGGCTCCAGCGGATGTACGGCGACGGCGAGGAGTGCTTCTACTACCTGACGCTCTACAACGAGGACCACGTCCAGCCGGCCAAGCCCAGCGACTCAGGCATACCCGGGATGAGCGTGGACGAGGCGATCATCGCCGGTCTCTACCGGCTGCCGGCGACGACCGACCTGCCGGCACAGGTGCGGCTGCTCGCCTCCGGGTCAGCGGTGCCCGCGGCGCAGCAGGCTGCCGCGGACCTGGCCGCCCAGGCCGGGATCGGCGCGGAGGTGTGGTCGGTGACCAGCTGGAAGCAGCTGCGCGACGACGCCCTGACCGCCGAGCGCTGGACTCGCGACCACCCTGACGAGGACTCCCGCACCAGCCATCTACGACGGGCACTCGGCGACCAGGCGATCCCGGTCGTCGCCGTCAGCGACTACGTCAGCGCGCTGCCCGACCAGCTCGCCCGGTTCATCGGGGCACCGTTCGTCAGCCTCGGCACCGACGGCTACGGCGTCTCCGACACCCGAGAAGAGCTGCGCGCCCACTTCGGTGTCGACGCCGACGGGATCCGCGCGGCCGCCGGCCGGGTCGCCGACCTCGACGACAGTCCTCGACCCCGCCAGACCGCAACCGGACCAGGAGGTCCCCATGGAGAACGCGTCACCCGGCCAAGCCAGGGACGGATCGCTGAGCCGAGCGTTGGAGCAAGAGCATCGTGAGATCGACGGCATCATCGAGAAGTGCGCCGACGGCTCCGCCCTCGACGCCGACGAGTTGGCGGGACTGATCAGAGCCGTGGCGGAGCTGCGGCGACACATCTACGCGGAGGAGGAGCTGCTGTTCCCCCCGCTGCGTCAGGCCGGGCTGATGGGACCGGTCCTGGTGATGCTCCGCGAGCACGGCCAGATGTGGCCGATCCTGGACAGGCTCGAGAAGGGGATCGCCGACGGGGTCGAGCCCGACGTACTACGTACCGACTGCCGCCAGCTCTTCGACCTCTTGCAGCTCCACAACCCGAAAGAGGAGCAGATCCTCTACCCGGAGGTCGATCGGGTCGTCGGGGCAGACGCGAGCATCGACGCGCACGCGTTCCTCGACACCGGCCACGTGCCGACGGACTGGACCTGTCAGTTCCTGCGTGCCGAGGAGGCTCGCAGGTAGAGCGCCACACCAAGTGAGGAGATCGATCATCATGGCCATTGCCGAGCGCACCGCCGAGACCATCTGGGAAGGCGGCCTGGCCCGGGGCCACGGAGGCATCCGACCCGCGAGCGGCGCCTTCGACGAGCTGCCCGTCACCTGGGCGGCCCGGACCGAGGCACCCGACGGCAAGACCAGCCCGGAGGAGCTCGCCGCAGCAGCGCACTCCTCCTGCTTCGCCATGGCGCTCAGCCTCTGTCTGGGCGAACGCCACGTCGAGGCGGAGAAGCTCACCGTGTCGTCCACGGTCACGCTGGACGAGATCGGCGGCAAACCCACCGTCGTGTCGTCCGCGATCGTCGTCACGGGCAAGGTCCCCGGCCTGGACGCCGACGGCTTCGGGTCAGCGGTGGACGACGCCGCCGCTTTGTGCCCGATCTCCCGGCTCTTCGCAGGCACCGCTATCACCGTCAGCTCCCACCTGGAACCGGCGTAGGTGTCGGCAACGGACGGGTTGCTCACCGGACTGCTCATCCTGGCGACGTCCGTGTGGCTGGGTGGCCTGTTCGCCATCGCGATCGTCGCTCGGGTCGCGAGCCGCACCCTCGACCCGGCCGCGCGCGTCGCGTTCTTCCGGGCGCTGGGCCGCTCCTACGGCATCGTCGGTACGGCGGCGCTCGTGCTGGCGTACGGCACGGGTGCGGCCCTGCTTCATGACCAACCCTGGAGTCCCGCCACGATCGCGGCAGTGGTCGTCGCGGCCGCCCTGGCTGGGGCCCTGTCGGCGGGGATGGTGCAGGCGCGGCGGATGACCCGGTTACGCCGTCACCTGCTGGATTCGGCTCCCGACGCCGACCTGGCCTCGCGCGTGCGGAAGGGCGCCCTCGTCGCGCATGCGCTGCGGGGGCTAATAGGCCTGCTCAGCCTGGCCCTGGTCGCACTCGGTGTTCTCATCGCTTCGTGAAAGTCCCTCAGAAGCTCTATGAAAGGAGCAGCTCATGCCCCAACGACTCTCGGTTCACGACGTCGACCCGGCCGCCACCGAGGCGGTCCTCGGCCTCGAACGTTATGTGCGCGCCAGCAACCTGGAGGGGCCGCTCCTCGACCTGATCAAGATCCGCGCCTCTCATCTCAACGGCTGCGCGTTCTGCCTCGACATGCACCAGCGCGACGCGCGTGCCGCCGGGGAGGACCAGCGCCGGCTCGACGTGGTGTCCGCCTGGCATGAGGCGCCGCAGCTGTTCTCCGTCCGCGAGCGGGCCGCCCTCGCGCTGACCGAGGCGGTCACCCTGATCAGTCGCGACGGCGTCCCGGACGACGTCTGGGCCGAGGTCCAGGCGCACTTCGACGACCGAGAGACGGTCCAGCTGCTGATGGCCATCGCCACGATCAACGTCTGGAACCGTCTCGCTGTCAGCACCCACCAGGACCTGCCCGAGCTCGGCTGAGCCTCAGCCTCGCGCGAAGAGAAGCCGCCAGGCCTCCGGGCCCCGCTCGAGGTAGCTCACCTCGAAGACGCCGGGACTGCGCTGCTCGATCTGGGCCAGGAGCGGCAGCGGGTCGTGCGGCGCGACCAGCACCAGACCGCCACCGGGACCGACTGCATCGAGTGCGCCGAAGATGGTCGCGTGCCGGATCGCGTGGGGTACGACGCGGGCGTCGAGCTCCGGGTAGCCCGGACCGTCGACCTCACCGCAGGTGCACTCGTGGCCGCCGCAGCCCCCCTCCGCAGCAGCGCCGGAGTGCTCGTGATGCTCTTGGTGTCCCAGCAGGTCGTGCATCCCGGCGAGCAGACCGGCGAGATCCACACCGGGTGACTGCGCCAGCAACGGCAGGATCTGGTCGTTCTCCTTGGCCAGGTGGCTGTCGAAGACAGCCTGCAGCGCGGTGGCCGAGCCGGCCGCTCGGATCGGGTCCGTGGCCCTGGCCAGACCGTCGACCAGCCCCACGATGACGCCGTGCTCCCCCACCATGGAGTCGACCAGCATCCGGGCGCTGTCGAAGCTTGCGGCGGCCGGGTAGAGGGTCTTCTCCTCCGCCTGGGCATGGGGGACCAGCTCCTCGTGGCACCAGGCCACCAGCTCGTCACGGGCCGCCTGCCACAGCGCGCCGGCGGACACCAGCCGTTCTACACCTGTGGCCAGCGCACCGGCCAGCATCGCATGATGCTGCTCCACCGCCGTCACCGCGGCGGCGTCGGCCTCGGTCGTAGCGATCATCACGTCGTCCATGTCGTCTCCCTATCTCGCGTCCCCGCACCTCGCGGACCCGAGGATAGTTTATTACACTCTCATTGTGACAAATAGTAGGGGACGGCGGTCCCCGCTGGGCGGTACGGCCGTCCTGCGCTCTCCCCTCCTGCTCGCGGGTCTGTCGATGCTCGCGGGGCTCGACGCCGCGCTGATCCTGCTGGGCGTCGATGCACCGGTCACCGCCGACCGGCTGCCCGAGGCACACGGCATGTTGATGACGCTCGGGTTCGTCGGCACCCTGGTCTGCCTCGAGCGGGCGGTCGCGCTCGGTCGTCCGATGGGCTTCGCGGCGCCCGCCCTGCTCGGCGTCGGCAGCCTGCTGCTCGTGACACCGCTCCCGTGGGCGGTGGGACGCACCGCGCTGGTTCTCGGCATGGTCGGCATGTGCGGCCTCTACGTGCCGCTGTGGCGTCGCCAGCGGGACGACGCGGTGCTCGTGCAGGCTCTCGCCGCCGTGCTCGGCCTGGGTGCCGCCAGCATGTGGCTGGGTGGGGTGGAGGTTGCCCCACTGGTGCCCTGGCTGGCCGGCTTCCTGGTCCTGACCATCGCCGGCGAACGGCTGGAGCTGGCCCGGCTGGCCATGGGTCCGGCCGCCGGCCCCATCCTGGTGCTGCTCACCACCGGCGTGCTCGCCGCCACCGTGGCATCGCTGCTCTGGCCCGTCCCGGGCTATCCCCTGCTCGGGCTCGCGCTGGTGGCACTCACCGGCTGGCTGCTGCAGCACGACGTGGCCCGGCGGACGATCCGGAGCGACGGCCTGACCCGGTTCGTGGCCGCGGGCATGCTCGCGGGCTACTTCTGGCTGCTGGTCGCGGGAGGCACCTGGCTGGTGCACGGCGAGGCCCTCGACGGCGGGGCGTACGACGTGGTCGTCCACGCGACGTTCCTCGGCTTCACCATCTCGATGATCATGGCGCACGGGCCCGTGATCCTGCCCGCGGTCCTGCGCCGACCTCTCCCGTACCGAACGGTGCTCTGGGTGCCACTGGTGCTGCTGCACGCCTCCCTGTTGCTGCGCCTGTGGCTCGGTGACGCCCTCCACGTGAGACAGGCGTGGCAGATCGGTGGCACGCTCAACGTGGTGGCGCTGCTGCTGTTCTTCGGCCTGGCCGGGTGGTTGGTGGTGTCCCACGGGGGTCACCGGCGACGTCTGCGCGTCCCGGAGAGGTCCGCATGACCGCCACCATCGGCACCCGGAGCCCGGCACGTGACTCCGGCCGGCGCGGCGGCTTCTCCCCGTTGCGCGACCTGCCGGCCGTGCTGTGGCTGACCGCAGTCGTCGTGGTCGCGCTGGTGCACCGCGACGTCGCTGCCCCCAGGTGGCTGCTGTTCCACCTGCTGCTGCTCGGTGCGGTCACCCACTCGATCCTGGTCTGGAGCCAGCACTTCGCCGACGCCCTGCTGCACAACGCACCGACCGCTGCGTCGTACCGCAACCGCTCCGTGCGGCTGCTCCTGTGCAACGCCGGCGCGGTCCTCGTGGTCGTCGCGGTGCTCGCCGGGCAGTGGCGGCCGGCGGCTGTGGGCGGAGCCGCCGTCGCGCTGGCCGTCGGCTGGCACTCCGTGTCGCTGTTCTCCCAGCTACGACGGGCACTCGGCTCCCGGTTCGCGTGCACGGTCCGCTACTACATCGCCTCGGCGGCACTGCTGCCGCTCGGCCTCCTCTTCGGCGTGCTGATGGTGCGCGGCCTGCCCGACGAGTGGCACGAGCGCGTTCTGGTGGCGCACGTGGCGGTCAACGTGCTCGGCTGGATGGGCATCACCGTGCTCGGCACCCTGGTCACGCTGTGGCCCACGATGCTGCGCACCCGCATCGCCGAGGGCGCGGAGCAGGTCGCCCTGCGGGCTCTGCCGGTGCTGGTCGCGGGGATCCTGCTGGCCGTGGCCGGCTGCCTGCTCGGGCTGCTGCCCATGGCCGGCGTGGGCTTCCTGGCGTACGCCGGGGCGGTCGGTCTCCTGGCGCGCCCGTTCGTGAGCGTCGCCCGGACCAAGCCGCCGATGCACTTCCCGACCTGGTCGGTGGCCGCAGCCGTGGCCTGGCTCCTCGCACTCGTCACGGTTCTCGGGGCCGGCATGCTCGTGGCACCGACCTGGATGGACGCCCACATGCTGGCCGAGGCGCTCACGCCGGGTCTGGCCGTGGGATTCGGCGCCCAGGTGCTGATCGGCGCGCTGTCGTACTTGGTTCCGGTCGTCACCGGCGGCGGACCCGCGAGTGCCCGCGCGGCCAACGTGGAGCTGGACCGGGGAGGTGCGCTGAGGGTCGCGGTGACCAATGCGGGCGTGCTCGTCTTCCTGCTGCCGTCGCCGAGCGTGGTCAAGGTCGTCGTCTCGGCGCTCGTCCTCGGGGCACTGGCTGCCTTCCTGCCGCTGATGTTCCGCGCCCTCAGGGCCGCGCGGCGGGTCCGGCGGGCGCCCGGGCGCTCCGTCTCCGCTGCGCCGCGGAGTGGCCCGGCCCCGGTCGCCGCGGACCGTCCCCGGGGGCAGCGCACCGGGTTGGCGGCCGTCGGGATCGCACTGGTCGTGCTCGCCGTGTCCACCGGGGTGGCGCTCGATCCGAGTGCTCTGGCGGGTGCCCGGCACGCCTCGTCGTCCGCCGGGGTCGCGCCGACCGGACTCACCACCAGGGTCGAGGTCACGGCCCGGAACATGCGGTTCACCCCCGACACGGTGCAGGTGCCGGCAGGCAACCGTCTGGTGATCGCCCTGAAGAACACCGACAGCTCCTCGGTGCACGACCTCGTGCTCGACTCCGGCGCCGACAGCGGCCGTCTCTCACCCGGTCAGAGCACCGTGCTCGACGCGGGCGTGATCGGCCGCGACATCGAGGGCTGGTGCTCGGTCGTCGGGCACCGTCAGATGGGGATGGTCTTCCACGTTCACGTCACCGGGCTGGCTCAGACCCAGCAGACCCAGGACGACGGCATGGCCGGGATGCCCGGCATGAGCGGGTCGGACACGTCGGATCCCGCGGCCCGGGACCTGGACTTCGCCGCGTCGCCGGCGGCCGGCTTCCGGGCGCACGACCCGGTGCTGCCTCCCGTGCCGGCCTCCCGCGTGCACCGTCGTACCTTCCGGGTCTCCGACGTCCAAGCCGACGTCGCTCCGGGAGTCCGGCAGCAGCTCTGGACCTACAACGGAACGATGCCGGGCCCCACCCTGCACGGACGCGTCGGCGACAGGTTCGTGATCCGGCTGGTCAACGACACCACGATGGGGCACTCGATCGACTTCCACGCCGGCCAGACCGCGCCCGACCGCGCCATGCGCACCCTCGCCCCGGGCCAGTCACTCGTCTACCGGTTCACCGCTCGCCACTCGGGCATCTGGCTCTACCACTGCTCGACGATGCCGATGTCGGTGCACATCGCCAACGGCATGTTCGGCGCCGTGGTGATCGACCCGCCTGACCTGCCGAAGGTCGCCGCGAGCTATCTGCTGGTCCAGTCGGAGCTCTACCTCGGCGCCCAGGGCGGCCCGGCCGACGCGACGAAGGTGGCTGCCGACGAACCGGACGCGGTGGTGTTCAACGGCTACGTCAACCAGTACGACCACACCCAGCTCACGGCGCGGGTCGGACAGCGGATCCGGATCTGGGTCCTCGATGCAGGGCCGAGCCGATCGTCGGCGTTCCATGTCGTCGGCGGCCAGTTCGACACCGTCTTCCAGGAGGGCGCCTATCTGCTGCGTCGCGACAACCCCGAGCACGGAGGCAGCCAGGTGCTGTCTCTCGGCCCGGCGCAGGGCGGTTTCGTCGAGCTCTCGTTCCACCAGCCGGGGCACTACCCCTTCGTGTCGCACCTCATGGTCGACGCCGAGCGAGGGGCGCACGGGATCATCCACGTCACACGATGAGCACGCCCGGCCGGCCGTCGAAATACGAATCAGGAGGAGGAGAGAGTGACCCAGCAGTTGTACCACCCGACCACACCCGAGGAGCACCAGCGCCGCAAGGAGCTGGCACCGGGCATCCATGACGCGTTCACGACCTTCAGCAAGGCGGTGTTCGCCGATGGCGCGCTGGAGACGAAGACAAAGCAGCTGATCGCCGTCGCCGTCGCACACACCACGCAGTGTCCCTACTGCATCACCGGCCACACCAAGCTCGCCGTACGCGCGGGTGCGACACCGGAGGAGGTCATGGAGGCGATCTGGGTGGCCGCCGAGATGCGGGCCGGCGGGGCCTATGCACACTCCACCTTGGCGATCGCCGCAATGGCGGAGAACAGCTGAGCCAGCGCTCACCGCGTCAGAAGCGCGTACCCACGCGACGCCACCGCCGGCCGCTGGTGCCCGGCTCGTTGAGCCG
>Ga0164241_10007139_pt1 | contig 10063 bp, 8 predicted proteins | sample OricomyardsoilBY_FD_108780 | JGI IMG/M metagenome (GOLD analysis project Ga0164241, IMG submission 108780) | Backyard soil microbial communities from Emeryville, California, USA - Original compost - Back yard soil (BY) | ecosystem: Environmental > Terrestrial > Soil > Unclassified | place: USA... | reverse complement strand
TGCTTGGTCGTGGGGTCGTACCAGGCCACCGGGGGCCGGTACGTCGCGCCGGGCCGGTTGCCGGGCGCGTTCTGGGCCCCTCGCGCGTCGGACTGCGAGGGCGGCTCGGCGCAGTGGGCGGCGTCGTTCATCGGCCGGTTCGAGCCGTCCTGCGGGGCCCGGGTGTCGGTGCTCTGGTAGCCGTTGTGACACACCGTCGGGTCATTGGTCAGCACCAGCCCGAAGTGGGCGTCGTACAACCCCGTCTCGGGCGACTTCGAGACCACGGTGAACCCACCCTCCACGACGTAGGGGTAGAGGACGAGTACCTGGCGCAGGCCCGGGAGGTGCTTGACGACGATGTCGCCGGTGGTGACCAGGTTGTTGATCAGGCTTGCCAGGTGAACCAAGTTGTCGTCGAGGAAGGTGCGCAGCTGGGTCGCGGTCACCGACCCGTTGTCGATCACGCGACGCAGGTCGCGGTCGTGGCCGGCCAGCGTGCCGGTGAACAGCCGCAGGTCGCGGGCGAACGACCGGAGCGCGTCGCTCGAGGCCACCTGGCCGCGGAGCACCGTGTTGCTGTCGCTGAGCAGCGCCGTGGTGACGTCGAAGTTCCGGTTGGCCTCGTGGATGAACGCCGTACCGGTGTCGATGATCTGCTGGAGGTCCGGACCGGTCCCCCCGAACGCCTGACCCAGCTCGGCGACGGTGGTGCGCAGCGACTTCCGGTCGACCGAGTCGACGGTGTGGGAGATGTCGGCCAGCAGCTTCTGGGTCGGCAGCGGAGTGCGGGTGTCCGCCATCGCGATCTGGGAGCCGTCTTGCAGGTAGGGACCGTCGTCGGTCTGGGGCTGGAGGTCGACGTACTGCTCGCCGACCGCCGACCGGTTGCCGACCACGGCCAGCGAGTCCGTGGGGATCTTGCCGTCCCAGCCGTGGTCGATGTCGAGGTAGGCGTCGACCCCGTCCCGGGTCAGCACCAGCTTCTGCACCTCGCCCACGGCGACTCCGCGGTAGGACACCAGCCCGCCGGCGTACATCCCGCCGGAGTCCTGGAAGTGCGCGACCACGGTGTACGACGTGTTGTAGAGGAGGCGGTTCAGCTGGGCGTACTTGGCCCCCACGAAGCTCACGCCGAGCATCGTGATCAGGGCGAAGATCGCCAACTGGACCTTGGTACGACGGGCGATCATCGCCCCATCACCATCCCGGGGACCAGCAGGTCGACCAGGGCCGGGTCGTACATCCGCGACAGCTGCCGCATCGTCGGCCCGCGCGGCCCGAACGCCGTCCGGTTGACGCCGAGCCCACCGTCACCGGTCGGCCCTGCGCCGAGGATGCTGGTGAGAATCCCGGTCGGGAGGCTCAGCGACGGCAGCGGGCCGTCCGTCGGCAGGCTCGGCAGGGCGTTGAGCACCTGGCAGACCGGGTTGTCATCGTGCTTGTTCTTCTTGCACGCAGCGAGCAGCCTGAGAAGCTCCTGCGGGTCGCCGAGCACCTTCGTGCAGGCCTTGCTCGTGATGTCGCCGCTCCGGAGGCACTTGGTGACGTCGCCGAGGATCTTGGTGACCTCGGATGTCGGCAGGTCGGTGGGCAGCCCCGTCGGCAGGCTCGGCAAGCTGGTCGGCAACCCCGTCGGGATCGGCAGGCTGCCCGCCTGGTCGAGGGAGATGTCGAGCTTGATGGACAGGTTCGTGTAGTCGCCCATCTGCAGGTTGCGGGCGACCTGTGGGTCGCGCCCGACGACCTCGTCGACGAACGGATAGGTGAGCGCAACCTGGAAGGCGTTGACGAAATCCTGGCCGGACGCCTGGAGCCGGCTGAGCACCGGGCTCAGCTGGCGCAGCGTGTCGATGGTCGAGTCCTTCGACAGCTTGATCACCCGGGTGCCGACGCCGCTCAGGTGCGCCAGCGACCGCAGCATCCGCACCAGGTCGTGTCGCTGGAGGTCGATCGAGTGCAGTGCGCTCGGCAGCTCGTCGAGCGTGGCGTCGATCGTGTCGCGCTGGTGGTTCAGCTGGCCGGACAGGCGGTTGAGCGCCTCGAGGGCGGCGACGATGTCGTGCTTGTGGCGGTCCAGCCTGCCGCTGAAGGTGCGGATCTGGTGCAGCACCGACCGGGCCTCGCCCTCGCGGCCGTGGAGTGTCTTGTTGAGCTCGCGGGCGATGGTCTGGAGCTGGCCGACACCGCCACCGTTCAGCAGCAGGCTGAGAGCTCCCAGGACCTCCTCGACCTCCGGGTTCTGCCCGGTGTGGTCCATCGTGATCACGTCGCCGGTCCGCAACGGGTCGGGGCTCGGGTCCGTCGGAGCAGAGAGCTCCACGAACTTCTCCCCGAGCAGGCTGGTCTGCTGGATGGACGCGACGGCGTTGTCCGGAAGCTCGGTGTCGTTGCGCAGCTGCATGGTCACCAGCGCGTGATAGCCCTGGAGCCGCACGTCGGTGATCTTGCCGACGGTGACGTCGTTGACCTTGACCGTCGACTCGGGGACCAGGTCCAGCACGTCCCGGAACTGGGCGGTGATGGTGATCGGGGCGTTGCCGACGTCGGTCCCGCCCGGGAGCGGCAGCTTGTACGGGTCGAAGGAACAACCAGCCAGCATGAGGGCTGCGGCGAGCAGGGCGACGACCGCCTTGAGGCAGGGACGTGTGCGCTTCATCGACCGGCCTCCACAAGTCCGCCGAGTGTCGGGTCGCTGAGGTCGGACCCGGACCGGACGTCGCCCGAGCGGCCGGCGAGGGCGCCGGGACGGTTCCGGCCCAGCAGCTGCTCGATCGCGTTGCAGGCCTGACCGCCCTGGTTCGCCTGGTTGACGATGCCGCACAAGAAGGTCGCCGGGTCGGAGGTGATCTGGTGGCCGAGCTCGCCGAGGTTGGCGCGGGTGTCGAGGGTGCCGGCCTGCGGGTTGTAGGTCAGGGCCAGGTTGTTCAGCGCCAGCGGCGCGTTGCGCAGCGTCTCGGCGAGCGCGGCCCGCTGCTTGACCAGGATCTGGGTGATGTTGTCGAGGCCGGCGATGTTCTTGCCGAGGACCGCCCGGTTCTCCCGCACGAAGCCGGACACCTGCCGCATCGCGATCCCGAGGTTGTGCAGGGACGCGGCGAGATCGCCGCGTTCGCCCTTCAACATGCCGGACACCTGTGCGAGCGTGCGGTTGAACTGCCGGACCGTGTGGTCGTTGCGCGCGAGGGTCCGGATGAAGCCTTCGAGCTCGCGGACCGAGCCGAACAGGGCGTCCTTGTTGTCGGCCAGGGTCCCGCTGAGCTTGCCGAAGTTCTCGATGGTCCGGTGGAACTTCGTGCCCTGTCCGCCGAAGTTCCGCGCAGTGGTCTCGAGGAGGTCGGTCAGCGCCCCCTTCCGGTTCGCGCCGTTGGGACCGAGCGCCACGGTGAGGTCGTCGAGGCTGGAGTAGATCTGGTCGAGCTCCAGCGGTACGGCGGTGTGGTCCTGGTCGAGGGTGGCGCCGTCGGCCAGGGCCTGACCACCGGAGTACGCAGGGGTCAGTTGCACGAACCGGTCGCCCACGATCGACGGGGAGATGATGACGGCCTTCGCGCCGGCCGGGATCTGCACGTCGGCGTCGTAGTGCATCGTCACCACGACCTGGGTGCCCGACGGGGTCACCGATTCGACCTTCCCGATCGGGACTCCGAGCACCCGGACGTCGCTGCCCTCGTAGAGCGAGACCGTCCTCGGGAAGTCCGCGGTGAGCGTCTTCTGGTGCTCGTCACCGAACACGAACGCCACGAGGGCCGTGATCGCGAGTGCGAGCACGACGACCGGCACCAGGATCTTGGTCAGCAGGGTCATCTCAGCCACCCACCTGCGGGACCGGTGGCAGGTTCTGGATGTAGGTGTCGAACCACGGCCCGTTGCCAAGCGTGTTGGCGAAGACCCGGTAGAAGGGCCCCATCAGCCGGATGCTCTGGTCGATGTTGTCGGCGTTCTTCTCCAGGACGTCGACGACGGAGCTCAAGTGGGTCAGCGCGGGCTTCAGGTCGGTGCGGCTCTGCTTGACCAAGCTGGTCAGCGCGCGGGACAGCCGTGAGGTGGACCGGAGCACGTCGTGCACGGCGTCGCGACGCCTCACCAGTGCCTGGAACAGCACGGCCGAGTCGCGCATCAGGCCGACGATGTCCTGGTCGCGCGCGTTCAATGTCGATGTGACGGCGTGCAGGTTCTGCAGCAGCGTCCCGATCTGCTCGTTGCGGGCGGCGAGGTTGCTCGAGAGCGCGGATACGCCGGAGAGGGCCTTCCGGAAGTTCTTCGGGGTGTGCCTCGTGAGGTCGGCCAGGGTGGTCAGGCTGCGCGCCAGCTGATGGGTGTCGATCCGCTCCGTGGTCTCGGCGAGCCCCGAGAACGCCTGCACCACGTCGTACGGCGAGGAGGTGTGGTCGACCGGGATCTCGCTGCCCTTCGGGAGCTGGCCGGCCCCGGCCGGCTCGAGAGCGAGGTACATCGCGCCCAGCAGGGTCTTCACCTTGATCGCGGCGCGGGTGTCGGCACCGAAGGCGGCGTCGCTGTCGATGCGGAACGCGACCTTCACCTGGTCGCCGTCGAGGGAGACCGAGTCGACCTTGCCGACGCGGACGCCGGCGATCCTGACCTCGTCGTTGGCCTTGAGGCCGCCGGCCTCACTGAACGCCGCGTAGTAGGTGTCGCCGCCACCGATGACCGGCAGCTTGTCGGCGTTGAAGGCGAGCAGGATCAGTCCCAGGACGACGGCAAGACTGATCGCCCCGACCACGACCGGGTTGCGCTCTCTGAAGGGGGTGCTCATTCGAGGTTGCACCTGGTGGAGCCGGTGTCGTAGCTGACCGGGACGGCGCTCTTGCCGATCCGGACCTGGCCGGTGAAGTTGCAGAGGTAGAAGTTGAACCACGAGCCGTAGATCGCTGTCCGGCCGATCTTGGTCAGCTTGATCGGGAGCACCTGGAGGGCGCGGTCGAGCTCGGGGCGGCCGCGGTCGAGGTTCGCCGCGAAGCCGCGCAGGTGGTGGATGTCGGAGACGAACGGCGCGCGGATCCCGGCGACCAGGCCCGCGGTCTGCGTCGACAGGTTCGAGATCTGGTCGAGCGAGCCGAGGATGGCCCCACGGTCCTTCTTCAGGCCGCCCACGAACTGCTGGAACGTCGTGATCAGCTGGTTGAGCTGACGGTTGCGGCGGCCGACGTGGTCGAGCACGGAGTTCAGGTTGGTGATCAGCTGCCCGATCACCTGGTCGCGGTTCGCCAGGGTCTGGGTGATCGACGCGGTGTGCGCGAGCATCCCGTCGAGCGTGCCGCCCTGGCCCTGGAAGACCTGGATGATCTCGTAGGAGAGCTCGTTGACGTCGGACGGGGACAAGGCCTGGAACAGTGGTTTGAAGCCGTTGAACAACACGGTGAGGTCGAGGGCCGGCGAGGTCCGCGAGACCGGGATCGTCGAGCCGGGTTCGAGGGTGCCGGTGCTGCCGATCTCGTTGGTGAGGGCGACGTAGCGCTGCCCGACCAGGTTGCGGTAGCGGATGTCGGCGTGCGTGGACCGGGTCAGCGCGGTGCCCTTCTGCACCTCGAAGCTGACCATGGCGTGGGTGCGGTCGACGATGGAGATGCTCTTGACCGAGCCCACCTTGACACCGGCGATCCGGACGTCGTCGCCCTTGACGAGCCCGGTCGCGTCGACGAACTCGGCCTGATAGCTCGTGGTCGGGCCGAAGCTGATGTTGCCGATGATGATCGCGAGCACGCTGGTGGCGAGCGCGGTCACGACCATGAAGATCAGCAGCTTGACGAGTGCGGAGATCGTCTTCGTATCAAGGTGACGGATGGTCGTCCGCCTGCGCGAACCGGTTCGAGCGGCGGTGGTGGACCGGAGGAGCGGGATGCTCATCGCAGTGACACCTCGGCCCCGCGTGCCATCGGGCCGACCAGCAGCACCCCGAGGTCGGGTACGTCGTCCGGCGACATGCCGAGGGACGGCCCGAGCAGGCTCTTGAGCAGGCCCGCCTCGGCCGCGCCGCCGGCGTACCCGGAGCCGCGGGTGAAGTCCCGGCCCCACGAGGGAGCCACCCGATCGGTGCCCTTGCCGGTCGGGCTGTCGATGCCGTCCCGGAAGTTCGGCTGGTGCCGCACCGGGTTGCTCTGCGTCCACGGTGGGCTGGGCAGGTGGAGACAGTTGGGTCCACGGTTGTCGGCGTACACCGGACGGTCGGCCGCGGTGTAGCCGCGTGGCTGGTTCGGCAGCGTCTCGAGGACGATGTGGAGGGTGAAGCCGCGGAACGCCTGCGCCTCGCGCTTGCCGGCGTTCACCAGTCCGCCGAGCAGGCAGGGGTACTCCGGCGCGTAGCGAGCCAGCATCTGAGCCTGCGGCCGGCTGACCTGTCCGAGTCGGATGATGTTGTCGCCGTTCGCCCTGAGGAAGTCGTGCGCGGTGTCGGAGAGTGACGACACGTCGGTGAACAGCGCCTGGAGCTGCTGGTGGCGGTCCTCGAGGGTCCCGGTCGTGGTGATCGTGTTGTCGAGGATCTGAGCGATCGAGGGCATCACGTCGGCGTAGGTGTTCGACACCTTCGTGGTCAGCCGGAGGTCCTGGACGAGCTGGGGGATCTGTGGGTTGATCCGCTTCAGGTAGCGGTCGACGGTGACCAGGTCGCGTCCCAGCGCCTCGCCGCGTCCCTCGAGCGCGGTGGAGATGGCGTTCAAGGTGAGGTTGAGATCGGCCGGCTGCACCGTGCGCAGCAACGGGTAGAGGTCGGCGAGCACCTTCTGCACCTCGACCGGTACCTCGGTGCGCGGGATCGTGGCGCCCGGCTGGAGGGACGTCGTCGCCGGCCCGTCGTGCGGGATCACCAGCGAGACGTACTTCTCCCCGAACAGGGTCTTCGGCACGATCGCGCCGGTGACGTTGCGCGGGATCGTGTGCAGCTGGCTGGGGTAGATGCCCAGGCGTACCTTCGCGCCCTCGTCGGTCGCGCTGAAGCCCAGCACCTGTCCCACGATGACGCCCCGGACCTTGACATCGGCCCGCTCGGGCATCTGCAGCCCGATGGCCGGCGCGTCGAGGGTCACCTCGTCGAAGTCGGTGAACTTCTGGGTGAAGACGCCGTAGGTCAGCCAGATCCCCGCCAACAGGAGGCAGATGAACAAGATGCCCAGTGACTTGAGCTTGAGCCCTGTGCCCAGCGGCGTCACGCCCATGTCAGCCCGCCAGCCGCACGGTCGTGGCGGCGCCCCAGATCGCCATCGACAAGAACAGGTCGATGATGTTGATCGCGACGATGCTGGTGCGGACCGCCTTGCCGACGGCCACGCCGACGCCGGCGGGCCCGCCCGAGGCGTTGTACCCGTAGTAGCAGTGGATCAGGATCACGGTCACCGCGAAGACCAGCACCTTGCCGAAGGACCAGAGCACGTCCTCGGGCGGCAAGAAGGTGTGGAAGTAGTAGTCGTAGGTGCCGGTGCTCTGCCCGAAGAACCGGGTGACCGTCAGCCGCGTCGCGTAGTACGACGACACGAGGCCGACGACGTACAAGGGGATGATCGCGATCAGGCCGCCGACGATCCGGGTGCTGACCAGGAAGGGCAGCGACGGCACCGCCATCACCTCGAGGGCGTCGACCTCCTCGGAGATGCGCATGGCGCCGAGCTGGGCGGTGAAGCCGCAGCCGACGGTCGCGGCCAAGGCGATGCCCGCGACGAGAGGGGCGATCTCGCGGGTGTTGAAGTACGCCGAGACGAAGCCGGAGAACGCCGCGGTGCCGATCTGGTTCAGCGCGGCGTACCCCTGCAAGCCGACCTCGGTGCCGGTGAAGAAGCACATCGCGGTGATGACGCCGACGGTGCCGCCGATGACGGCGAGGGCGCCGGAGCCGAGCGTCACCTCGGCCAGGATCCGCAGGATCTCCTTCTGGTAGCGGACCACCGTCTTCGGTGTCCATGCCAGGGCGCGCAGGAAGAACGCCAGCTCGCTCCCCAGGTCGTCCAGGGTGCGGAGGGGCTTCTCGTAGACCGCTCGGATGTTGGCCATGCCCCTCAACCCGTCTTCGGCGGGACGAGCTGGAAGTAGATCGCGCTCATCACGAAGTTGACGACGAACAGGAGCATGAACGTCACGACCACCGACTCGTTGACCGCGTCGCCGACGCCCTTCGGGCCGCCACCGGCATTCATGCCTTTGTAGGACGCGACGATCGCCGCGATCAGGCCGAACACCAGGGCCTTGGCCATGCCTTGGTAGAGATCGGGCAGCTGCGCCAAGGCGGTGAAGCTGGCGATGTACGCGCCCGGCGTACCTCCTTGCAGGACGACGTTGAACACGTAGCCGCCGGCGACGCCGACGACGCTGACGAGCCCGTTCAGGAACACCGCGACGAGCATGCACGCGAGGACACGAGGGACGACGAGCCGCTGGATCGGGTCGATGCCGAGCACCATCATCGCGTCGAGCTCTTCGCGGATCTTCCGGGCGCCGAGGTCTGCCGCGATCGCCGAGCCGCCCGCTCCCGCGATCAACAGCGAGGTCGCGATCGGCCCGGCCTCGCGTACGACGGCCAGGACGGACGCCGAGCCGGTGAACGACTGCGCGCCGAACTGCTTGATCAGACCGCCGACCTGGAGCGCGATCACGGCGCCGAACGGGATCGCCACGAGCGCGGTCGGGATGATCGTGACCGAGGCGATGAACCAGGCCTGCTGGATGAACTCGCGGAACTGGAAGGGTCGCCGGAACATGCCGCGGACGACGTCGAGGCCGAAGGCGAAGAGCTTGCCCGCCGTACCGACGGGGGCGAGCACGCGTGAGGCGGTCAGGTCAGCCACGGTCACCCGCCGCTCTCATCGTCATGGCCTCCTCGAACGAGCCCGGCGGAGGAGTCACGCCGTTGTCCCGGCACCACTCGCCGGGCGCCCGCTGGCTCGGCCGCGCGACGCCGTTCGAGGGCTCGAGCTGGAGCGGGATCGGCGGAAGCGGTGGAAGCTCGACTCCGCGTTCGCGCTCGGCCTCGAGCTCGTCGGCGTCCTTCTCCTCCGACATGCCGATCGGCCCGATCGTCTGGGCGTTGAGGAACTGGCGGACGACCGGCTCCTCGGAGGACAGCAGCATCTCGCGGGGACCGAACATCGCCAGGTGACGGTGGTAGAGCAGCCCGATGTTGTCGGGCACCGTCCGCGCCGTGTTGACGTCGTGGGTGACGATCAGGAAGGTCGCGTCGATCTGAGCGTTCAGGTCGACGATCAGCTGGTTCAGGAACGACGTACGCACCGGGTCGAGTCCGGAGTCCGGTTCGTCGAAGAGCACGATCTCGGGGTCGAGCACGAGCGCGCGAGCGAGTCCGGCGCGCTTGCGCATGCCCCCGGAGATCTCACCCGGAAGCTTGTCCTCGGCCCCGAGCAGGCCGACCAGGTCCATCTTCTCCATCACGATGGAGCGGATCTCCGACTCGGACTTGCGGGTGTGCTCTCGCAGCGGGAACGCGACGTTGTCGTAGAGGTTCATCGAGCCGAACATCGCGCCGTCCTGGAACAGCACGCCGAACAGCTTGCGAACCTCGTAGAGCCGGCGCTCGGGGCAGGTGGTGATGTCGACGCCTTCGATGACGACGCTGCCGCGATCGGGCTTGAGCAGGCCGATCAGCGTCTTGAGCAGCACCGACTTGCCCGTGCCGGACGGCCCGAGCATCACGCAGATCTCTCCGGCGGGGACGGTCAGGGTGACGTCCCCCCAGATGAGCTGCTTGCCGAAGGACTTGGTCAGACCCTCGATCTGGATCTCCACGCCCATGGGTCTGCTGCCCTCCCAAGGTGTCGCCGGCCACGCGGGGCTCGCGGCCGTGCTACCTGGGGTCAACGCGCCTGGCGTCGAGAAGTTACGCGCTGATCGCCGAGGACGACGAAGGGCGGGTGCTCCCGTGTGGGAGCACCCGCCCTCGCGGTCTGCGTCAGGCAGTCGTCACTTGAGGGTGACGGTGGCGCCGGCGCCCTCGAGGGCCTCCTTGGCCTTCTCGGCGGCGTCCTTCGCGACGTGCTCGAGAACCGGCTTCGGGGCGGCCTCGACCAGGTCCTTGGCCTCCTTCAGGCCGAGGGAGGTCAGGGCGCGCACCTCCTTGATC
>Ga0164241_10007138_pt1 | contig 10063 bp, 9 predicted proteins | sample OricomyardsoilBY_FD_108780 | JGI IMG/M metagenome (GOLD analysis project Ga0164241, IMG submission 108780) | Backyard soil microbial communities from Emeryville, California, USA - Original compost - Back yard soil (BY) | ecosystem: Environmental > Terrestrial > Soil > Unclassified | place: USA... | reverse complement strand
GAACGCGGAAATCGCGCTGTTTGTCGTTCATCTGAAAAGCCGGTTCACGGACCGCGCGGACGATCCCGAGTCGGCGCGCCGCAGGGCAGGGGAGGCGGAGGCCATTCGCGATCTGATCTGCGACGGACGATCGGCAAACCCGGACATGAGGTTTTTGGTGGTCGGCGACTGCAACGACGCGCCCGGCAGCCGTCCCTTGCGCGCGCTGCTGGCGCGAGGAAAAACGACCATTACCCAAATGCTTCCGGCGAGCGATTTCCATGGGGAAACCTGGACGCACTTTTACCGCAAGCAGGACGCGTATTCGCGGATGGACTACGTGCTGGTTTCGCCTCTCTTGCGGCCGTGGGTGGCGGGCGACGCGGCGGAGATCTTCGGCGGGCCGGACGCGCTCAAGGCCAGCGATCACCGGCCGGTTTTGATACGGTTGAAGTCGGCTGAAGCGGCGCTTTAGAGCGCTCCCGCAGACAGGCGGATCGGGGAAAAGCGGGATTGGCCGGTTTCAGGGCGGATGGGCGTTTCGGCCGCGCGTAATTGGGGTTTACGCCTTAGTGCAATTAATCAGCACAAAATGTTAAGGTTTTCCCTGAAACAACCGTAGATTTCTAGGAACATTCATGCTACATAATTTCGCAGTTACCCACCCCATTATGGTTATCGCGATCTCCGTTTTTGCGGCCTTTTACTTCACCGGCGTCTATTTGCTCGTGTCATCTCTTTCACAAAAACCTGAGTGGTTTGAAGATGAGAATGGCGAGCTGCATCACCTCCCTGATGCAGACGTCGCGCATCACTGAGATTTTGCTTCTCCGCCGAGCGGAGAGCGTGATGATGCGAAGCGATGCCCGCTTCGCTTAAACTCAGACCGAACGTCAAGGCACGTGTGCTCTCCGGGCACCCGTGGGTGTTTGCCAACGAAGTGGAGGCACTGCTTCCCATCGATCACGACGGTGAGGTCGTCGAATGCCGGGATCGTGCCGGACGTTTCTTAGGGAGTGGCATTTACAACAGTCGGTCGCAGATCTGCTGGCGACGTCTGAGCCGGGAAACGGTGTTGCTCGACGAGGACTATCTGCGGAATTCGGTGAAACGTGCGCTGGCGCGTCGCGGATCCGGAGCGGCGACGAGGCGGCTTATTTGGTCCGAATCGGACGACCTGCCGGGTGTCGTCGTGGACCAATTCGCGGACACGTTGGTTGTTCAAATTCAGACGCTGGCTATGGACCAACGGAAAGATCTGCTCAGCCGCGTCCTGGTCGAAGAAGTAAAGCCGGTGGAAATTATTTTCCGCAACGACGCGACCATCCGACGCTTGGAAGGGCTTCCCCAGGAAGTGAGCACCCAAAGCGGTAAACCGTGGGAGCCGCGCTGGGTGAAAATCGACGGCTTCGAGTACTGGCTGGACCTTCAACATGGACAGAAAACCGGGTTTTATCTCGACCAGCGCACGCAACATGCGGTGGTTGCTCGGTACGCGGCGGGCAGGCGAGTGCTTGATGCGTTCTGTAACCAGGGACCGTTTGCCCTCCATTGCGCGAAGGCGGGAGCGAGCAGCGTGCTCGGGCTCGATAGCGCGGAGGACGCCATTGCGCAGGCGAAGCGAAATGCGGAGCGCGCGGGCGTGAAGGCGGACTTTGCGGTCGCCAACGTTTTCGATTTTTTCAACGCGCCCGAGCATCGCGAAGAAACCTGGGATTTGATTGTCCTCGACCCGCCGCCGTTCGCCAAATCGAAGAGTGCGCTCGAGGGGGCTCTGCGCGGTTATAAAGAAATCAACCTGCGTGCGATGCAGCGGCTGACTCCGGGCGGAATCCTGGCAACGTATACCTGCTCGCATCACATGCAGGACGCGCAGTTGCGCGAGGTCCTCGCCGAGGCGGCGGCCGATGCGAAACGTCGCGTGCAGGTGGTGCAATTTTGCCATCAGCCGCCCGATCATCCGGTCCTCGTGACGATGCCGGAGAGCGAATATCTACGGGGATATATCTTGCGCGTGGAGTGATCGCCCGGTCCACGGGCGGGCGCGCCAAAAACCTTTCGCAGCGCGTGGTTGCGGAAAACGGGCTTTAGGTCAGCTGTAAGGGTTTTTCCGGTCCATGCCTGATCTCGCCTACGAAACGATCCGCGCCTCGCTCGCCTCTCAGTCTCTTTTCGAAGATAAAACCTGGCAGCTTTCGCCCCAGGCTTGGTCGCTGACGAAGGACCAAGTCGGTCAGCTTGAGGCGATCGGCGCGGCCTGCCTGGACTATCATCAGGCATTGGAGACGCTTTATCTTCGCTCCGTGGCGGGGAAAAATCTTCTGCGCAACAAGCCGCTGCTCGCGCCTTGGGTCGCGGATTATCTCGATCGCGGCAAACCGGCGGAGTTGGTGCAGCACGCGCGCGACGCGAAAAACCGCGGCGTTTTCCCGACCGTTTTTCGTCCCGATCTTTTGCTTACAGATGAAGGGTTCGTGATGACGGAGCTGGACTCCGTTCCGGGCGGAATCGGGCTGACCGCATTCTTGAACCGCCTGTACGGGGGCGGTCGCGAGAGCGTGGATACGTCGATCCTCGGCGCGGGCGACGCGATGATCCGCGGTTTCTACGATTCGCTGGCCGCGCTGCGGGCCGATGTGCGCAATCCCCTGATCGCGCTCGTCGTCAGCGATGAAGCCGCGACCTACCGGCCTGAAATGCACTGGCTGGCGGAGCAACTTCAGCGGCAGGGGAAACGCGTTTTCTGCCTCGACCCGGAGGATGTTTTCCCGCTCGGGAGTTCGCTCTGTTTCGATGTCGAAGGGAACCCGGAGAAGATCGATGTCATCTACCGCTTCTTTGAGCTGTTCGATCTGGCGAACATTCGCACGGCGAATTTTTTCTTCGAGTCGTGGCAGGCCGGTGAAGTGGTGATCGCTCCTCCGATGCGGCCTTTCCAGGAAGAGAAACTCGGCCTCGCGCTTTTTCATCATCATCTTCTCGCGGATTTTTGGGCGGAGACGCTCAGCGGGCGTTCGCTGAAACTGCTCCGGCAACTCATCCCACCGTCGTGGGTGATCGATCCCGCGCCGTTGCCGCCGGGAGCGGTGCTCGATGGTCCGCGCGTCGCCGGTCGTGCGCTCAGCAGTTGGGCGCAGCTCGCCAGCGCGTCGCAGAAGGAGCGTGATCTGATCATCAAAATAAGCGGCTATCACGAAACGGCGTGGGGCGCGCGCAGCGTTGTCCTCGGCAGCGATTGCTCGCGCGAGGAATGGCAGCAGGGCGTGGAGATCGCGCTGAAGGACGCACCCGCGAACCTGCATATTTTGCAGGAGTACAAAAAACCGCGTCGCGTGAAACATCCGGTGTTCGACCGTGAGCAGCAGATTCGCGAAGTGGACGGACGACTCAGGCTTTGTCCGTATTATTTCAATCTCGGCGGAAAGCCCGTGCTCAGCGGCGCGCTCGCGACATTTTGTCCGCCCGATAAAAAAATCATCCATGGCATGCAGGACGCGGCGTTGCTGCCCTGCCGCATCGTGGATTGAGTTGTTGAATACACGGCCGCGCCCGTGGAGAGCGCGTGGTGTTTCCGCGAACGATCGGCAGGCGCTTTCGGGTGGCGCGTTTTATTGTGGCGCGCGCGCCGGCAAAATTTTCAGTTGAAACTTCGCCCGGGCGGGCACTCCTTCCGGCTCAATTTGTTTAGGAGACCCTGGGGCGCCAGGGTGAGATTAGAGCACGATCCGCTCTTAAAGCCTTCGAACCTGATGCGTTTAACACCGCCGTAGGGAAAACAGGAGCCGGACGCGCCGTCGCGAACGGAGCTTGCAGACTTATGGAGGCGTTGGGCGTGGAACTCCTGCGGCTCCCTCCAATGTCATCTGCCAACAACACCCATCCAGATTACGTCACCCCGGGCTTCTCCTCGACGCACCGGCTGTTTCCTTCTTCGCGTCGCGTTTACGTGCCGGGATCGCGTCCCGATCTGCTCGTGCCGATGCGGGAGATCGCGCTTTCCCCCACGCGGCTGCCCAACGGCACTGATGTGCCCAACGAATCAATACGCGTGTACGACACGTCTGGCTTGTGGGGCGACGCGGCCTTCCACGGCGATCCGGCGCACGGGCTGCCGCCTTTGAGGAAAAAATGGGTACAGGAGCGCGGCGATGTTGAGGAGACCGCGGGGCGCGCTGTCCAGCCGGTCGACGATGGCTACCTCTCGGCGCAACACCGCGCGCAGGCGGAAGCAGAAGGGCGGCGCAATCCGGTCAAGTTTTTCGACCGGGCGGATCGTGCGGTGCTCCGGGCCAAACAGGGCAAGATCGTCACGCAGCTCGCTTATGCGCGCGCCGGCGTGATCACCCCGGAAATGGAGTTCATCGCGATCCGCGAGAACATGAAACTCCAGCGGTCGCGGGACCTCTTGGAAATGACGACCGACGGTCCCCGCAATTCCTTGTGGCGGCAGCATCCGGGCAACGCGCTCGGCGCCTCGATTCCGCGCGAGATCACCCCGGAGTTCGTGCGCGATGAAGTCGCACGGGGGCGCGCCATCATTCCGGCCAACATCAATCATCCGGAGTTGGAACCGATGATCATCGGCCGGAATTTCCTCGTGAAGATCAACACGAACATCGGCAACTCCGCCGTCGCGTCGTCGATCGATGAAGAAGTGGAAAAGATGCGCTGGTCCGTGAAGTGGGGCGGCGACACGTTGATGGATCTCTCAACCGGGAAGAACATCCACCAGACGCGCGAATGGATCCTGCGCAATTGCCCGGTGCCAGTCGGCACGGTGCCCATTTACCAGGCGCTTGAAAAAGTGGGCGGACGTCCGGAGGCGCTCACGTGGGAGATTTTTCGCGACACGCTGATCGAGCAGGCGGAGCAGGGCGTTGACTATTTCACGATCCACGCGGGCGTGCTGCTGCGCTACATTCCACTGACCGCGCGGCGCATGACCGGGATCGTTTCCCGCGGCGGATCGATCATGGCCAAGTGGTGCCTGTCGCATCATCGGGAGAATTTTCTCTACACGCACTGGGACGAGATTTGCGACATCATGGCGGCGTACGATGTGTCGTTCTCCATTGGCGATGGATTGCGCCCGGGATCGATCGCTGACGCGAACGACGAGGCGCAATTCGGCGAACTTCGCACGCAGGGGGAACTCACCGAGCGCGCGTGGCAGCGCGGCGTGCAGGTCATGAACGAAGGCCCGGGCCACGTGCCCATGCACCTGATACGGGAGAACATGGAGAAACAACTCGCCTGGTGCCGCGAGGCGCCGTTCTACACGCTGGGACCGCTCACGACCGACATCGCACCCGGCTACGATCACATCACGAGCGCGATCGGTGCGGCGATGATCGGCTGGCACGGGACGGCGATGCTTTGCTACGTGACGCCGAAGGAGCATCTCGGGCTGCCCGACAAGGACGACGTGCGCGCGGGCGTGATCGCGTACAAGCTGGCGGCGCACGCGGCAGACCTCGCGAAAGGGCATCCGGCATCTCAATACCGCGACAATGCTCTGTCGAAGGCGCGCTTCGAGTTTCGCTGGGAAGATCAGTTCAACCTCTCGCTCGATCCGGAGAAGGCGCGTGAATTTCACGATGCGACGCTTCCGCAGGACAGCGCGAAGACGGCGCATTTCTGCTCCATGTGCGGACCGCAGTTTTGCTCGATGAAAATCACCGAGGACGTGCGGCGCTATGCCGAAGAGCACGGGATCGACGGCGACGCGGCGTTGCATGCCGGCATGGAGGAAAAGTCGGAACAGTTTCGCGGCGCGGGTGGCGAGTTGTACGCGGCGGAGGAAGCGAGATGAGTGAAAAACTGGATACGCCGCCTGCGATCGCTCAGGCGACAAAGATTTTTGTGAACGATCGCCCGCACGCCCTGCCGGAGGAAGGCGCATTGGGGGCGTTGATGGCGTCGCTCAGTCTTTCGGAGAAGAAAGGCATCGCGGTGGCGATCAACGGAACCGTCGTGCCTCGCGCCGGCTGGGCGACTCGACGGCTGGAGCCGAATGACCGGCTGATTTTGATTCAGGCGACGCAAGGTGGCTGATCGAGAGCCGACCCATCCCAGCGCGGACTAATATTTTTTATGAAACTAATCGTGATTTCCCCGGAGGGCGACGACGTGCGGGAGGTGCCCGCGCTCATGGCGATGCTGGCGGCCGGACTGGAGCGGTACCATGTGCGGAAGCCGGCGTGGTCGCGCGAAAAATTGGAGGGCTGGCTGCGCAGTCTGCCTGTGCGCTGGCGGTCGCGACTCGTGTTGCATCAGCACCACGACTTCGTCGAAGGGATGAAGCTCGGTGGACGTCATTGGCGGGACGACGGGACGGCGCTGCTCGATCCGCCGGCGGTTTCCACCGCGCCATTTGAGGCGGAGGTCTCGGAGGAAAACTGGATGCCTTTCGCGAGCCGGTCGTGCCACGATCTGGAGGCGTTGCGTTCGGCATTGGGGAAATATGACACGGTTCTGCTCGGACCGGTTTTCGCGTCGGTCTCCAAAGTCGGTCACGGACCTTCGGGGACGATTTCGCTCAACGAGCTCTACCAGCTTTTACGCCACCGCACCGCTCATCAACGTCGCACGGAGGTCATCGCGCTCGGCGGGCTGACGCCCGGCAACGCGGCACGCTGCCGTAATTTCGGCTTCGACGGCGTGGCGACGCTTGGCTCGGTCTGGCAGTCACCGGATCCCGTGCGAGCGTTTACGGAAATCCAGTCGGCTCTTACGTATCATGCCACTTGATACGCAACAGAGACACGCGGTGATGTGCCTGACTCAAGACAATCTCACGTTGTCTCACTTCGAGCAGGCGCAACGCCTGTGCGCGGCGGGCGCGCGCTGGATTCAAGTGCGGATGAAGCACGCGCACGAGGCGGAGCGATACGCGACCGTTTGCGCGATCGTCGCGCTTTGCCGGAAGCATGACGCGCTCTGCATCGTCAACGACCGGCTGGATCTGGCGATGGCCGCCAATGCTCACGGCGTGCATCTCGGCAAAGAAGACGGAGACTGGCGAAGCGCGCGCAGCCGTATCGGTCCGGACATGATTTTAGGCGGAACGGTGAACAACGAAAGCGACGCGCGGCGGGCGATCGACGCGGGTTGTCTCGATTACGTCGGCATCGGTCCGTGGCGTTTCACGGCGACCAAGAAAAACCTGGCGCCCGTGCTTGGCCCCGCGGGAGTCGCGACGCTGATCGCGCAACTGGATGGTCTGCCGGCGTGGGCGATTGGCGGAGTCGGCGTGGACGATTTTCCTGAAGTGCGTGCGGCGGGCGCGGCCGGCGCGGCAGTGTCGGCTGCGCTCCATCGCGAAGGCGGGATCGCGGAAAACTTTCAGACGTTAAACGCGGTCTGGCATCAGGCATTAAAACTATGACCTCTCTCACCAGTCGGCCGCTCGTCATCGCGGGCCGTGAATTTTCATCCCGGCTTTTCCTCGGCACGGGAAAATACAGTTCAGGCGAAGTCATGCGCGCGAGTATCGCGGCCTCGGGCGCGCAACTCGTGACGGTGGCACTGCGCCGGGTACACACGGATGGATCGGGTGAGGGCGTGATCGCCGGGATCGATCGGGAAAAGTGTCACCTGTTGCCCAATACATCTGGCGTTCGGGACGCGCGCGAAGCGGTGCTGGCGGCGGAACTCGCGCGGGAAGCATTGGAGACGAACTGGGTGAAACTGGAAATTCATCCCGATCCAAAATATCTGATGCCCGATCCGGTGGAGACCTTGCTCGCCACGCGCGAACTGGTGAAGCGCGGCTTCGTGGTGCTGCCATACGTCCACGCCGATCCGGTGCTTTGCAAGCAACTCGAAGAGGCGGGCGCGGCGGCGGTGATGCCGTTGGGCGCGCCGATCGGCAGCAACCGCGGATTGGAGTCGCGGGCATTTTTGGAAATCATCCTCGCGCAGGCACGCGTGCCGGTGGTGATCGATGCGGGATTGGGCGCGCCTTCGCACGCCGCGGCAGCACTCGAAATGGGAGCGGATGCGGTGCTCGTAAACACGGCGATCGCGACGGCGGCCGATCCGCTGAAAATGGGCTGCGCCTTCAAGCTCGCCGTGGAGGCGGGGCGACTCGGCTACGAAAGCGGACTCGCCGGGCATGGATCGGAAGTGCGGGCGGAGGCGAGTTCGCCGATGACCGCGTTTTTGGCGGAGATGGAAACGGGCATCGAAGTCAGAGTCGGCGGATAGGTCGCGAGGACTTGTGGGAACCCTAGGACTTATTCGAAGGACCGGTGATGAGTACGTTTTTGGATATTTGGAAAAAGCGCGATTTCGCGGAGGTTGCTCGAGCGATTCGCGCGAAGAAGGCCGGCGATGTGCGGCGGGCGCTGGAGCGAGCGCGCGAAGGACACGCGCTCTCGCTAGAGGATTTGCAGGCACTGCTTTCACCGGTCGGCGGCGGGTTTCTTGAAGAAATGGCGCAGCTCAGTCACCGGCTGACGGTCGAGCGCTTCGGTCGAACGATGCAATTGTTCGCGCCGCTGTATCTCTCGAACGTATGTGCGAACGTGTGCATGTATTGCGGTTTCAGCGCGCAGAATCGTATCCCGCGAAAAGTGCTGAGCGATGCGGAGATGATCGCGGACGCCGGGGTGCTGAAAGCGCATGGCTTCGACCACGTGCTGCTCGTCACGGGCGAATCGTCGCGCGTGGGCGCGGCTTATCTGGCGAATGCGCTGCGGGTTTTGCGCGGGTATTTTTCCTCGCTGTCGATCGAAGTGCAGCCGCTGGGCGAAACCGAATATGCGTCGCTGGTGGACGAAGGGCTGAGCGGCGTGCTGGTTTATCAGGAAACATATGACGCCACGGTGTATCCGAAGCATCATGTGAGCGGGCCGAAGGCGGACATGACGTATCGGCTCGAAACGCCTGATCGTCTGGGGCGGGCCGGCGTGAAGAAGATCGGGCTCGGCGCGCTGTTCGGGCTGAGCGACTGGCGCGTGGACGCATGGTTCACCGGCCTCCATCTGTCGTATTTGGAAAAAACCTACTGGCGGACGCGTTACAGCATTTCGTTTCCGCGGCTGCGCCCGCACGAAGGTGGTGACATCGCGGTGACGGCTTTCGACGAGCGCGATCTTGTGCAGGCGGCCTGCGCGTTTCGATTATTCAGTCCCGAAGTGGAGCTGTCGCTTTCGACGCGGGAGCGCGCGGTTTTTCGCGACCGGGCATTCCGGCTTGGCTTCACAACGATGAGCGCGGGGTCGCGCACGAATCCCGGCGGCTATGCAAGCGCACCCGAATCGCTGGAGCAGTTTGCCGTTGACGACATTCGCAGTCCGTCGGGCGTCGCGACGATGTTGCGCGACCAAGGCTATGAGCCGGTTTGGAAAGATTGGGACGCAACCTACGACGGGCGGCCTCATTTCGCTGCGTCAACAGAGGAGAATGTCACGTAATACGTGACATTTTTATCGGTGAAAACGGCGCGGGTCCACGACGGTGACGGGGGCGAATGTCACGTAATACGTGACAATTTTTCGGAGGAGAGAACGCCGCTTTGCGTGCTGACGGTCGCGGGCTCCGATAGCGGGGCGGGGGCGGGAATGCAGGCGGATGCGCGCACCATTCAAGCGCTCGGCGGCTACGCGTTGACCGTGGTCACGGCGGTGACGGCTCAGACGACGCGCGGTGTGAAGGCGTGGCGCGCAGTGGGGACCGACCTCCTGCGCGCGCAGCTCGAGGCGGTGCTGGGGGATTTTAGAGTGGCGGCGATCAAGACGGGATTGTTGCCCGGAGCATCGGCGGTCCGGGCGGTCGCGCGGGCGGTGAATGACTTTCCGGAGCTGCCGCTGGTGGTCGATCCGGTGATCGGCTCGACGAGCGGAACGCGATTTCTGTCGGAGGGCGGCCTGCGTGTATTGAAAAAAGAACTTCTGCCGAGGGCAGCCGTGGTGACCCCGAACTGGCCGGAAGCGGAGGCGTTGAGCGGACTGCGGATTGAAAGCTTCAACGACGCGGCGAAGGCGGCGCGGAAAATTTTGGAGACGGGTTGCGGGGCGGTGCTCGTCAAAGGCGGACATGCGCCGGGCGGACGTTGTCGAGACGTCCTGGTGTGGCGGGG
>Ga0164241_10007137_pt1 | contig 10065 bp, 9 predicted proteins | sample OricomyardsoilBY_FD_108780 | JGI IMG/M metagenome (GOLD analysis project Ga0164241, IMG submission 108780) | Backyard soil microbial communities from Emeryville, California, USA - Original compost - Back yard soil (BY) | ecosystem: Environmental > Terrestrial > Soil > Unclassified | place: USA... | reverse complement strand
CCAAAAATGGCCATGGCTATCTGCGGTGCAAAGCCATAAGGACGGCCGGGCATGATCCGGTAAAGAGACGCAATAACGATTAGTAAAATAAAGCTAATTATTAGCTGGCTGTTTATTTTCATCACAGTATGTTTTTTGCAAAAGTAAGAATAAAATTTTTTAGGGTTGTCAAATAAACGCGTTTAAATCCGGAAGGCATTTTTCTAATTCAGTTTCTTCCAATTTAATAGCCGCGTGATACAGTAAAGGAGCTTATTTTCATCATTTTTATTTTGATCTATGTTCACCAAACAACAGCGCCAAACCTTTTATAGGCTTTTCAACCTTTTCGTATTTCTCTTAAAGTCCCTTTTCATATCCCTGGTCTACTAATAGATTTCTGCCGTCAGCAGCCTGAGTAGCCAGTTCATCACACCGATTATTCATCGCATTGTCAGCGTGACCTTTTACCCATTTAAACTGGATGTTATGCTTCTTAGATAGTTCGTGATACCGCAGCCACAGGTCACTGTTTTTTTTACCTCCATTAAAGTTTGTTTTTATCCATTTGTTCAGCCAACCTTCCATCACCGCTTTTACCACGTAGCTGCTGTCAGAATAGATAACCAGGTCCAGATCATTTTTCTTTAGCGCTTCCAACGCCGCAATTACCGCCATCAATTCCATCCGGTTGTTGGTGGTATGCCGGTATCCTTGCGATAGTTCTTTTTTGATTGCTCCCCAAATCAAAACGGTCCCGTATCCACCCGGGCCGGGATTTCCACGCGATGAACCGTCTGTGTAAACGATGATAGAATTTTTATTCATTAGAATAATTGAGAAAGAAATAAATTTATTGGTTGTTATAAAATCGACAAATGATCAGCTTGTTTGGAGGGTTTTAAGAGCAGCATATTTTCACACCTGTAAAACACCGGTTTTAAATTCACCAATATCGGGATTATGATTGGCAGCAGATAAATTTTCAGAAATGATTTTCCTGGTTTCCAGCGGATCAATGATTGCGTCTATCCATAAGCGTGCGGCAGCATAAACTGCAGTAGTTTGTTCGGAATACTTGTCTGTCATCTGCTTTAAAAAATTTTGTTCGTATTCTTTTGTAATCTCTTCTTTCCTTGCTTTTAACGAGGCGACTTCAATTTGCCATAAAGTTTTGGCTGCCTGCTCTCCGCCCATCACAGCTATCTTTGCTGAAGGCCAACCATAGATGAACCTTGGATCATAGGCCTTGCCACACATAGCGTAATTACCTGCGCCATAAGAATTGCCCAGGATAAAAGTCAACTTTGGAACTACAGAATTGGCCACTGCGTTGACCATTTTAGCACCGTCTTTTATAATACCCGCATGTTCGCTTCGGCTACCTACCATAAAGCCTGTAATATCCTGGAAGAAAATAAGCGGTATTTTTTTCTGATTACAATTCATTATAAAGCGCGCACCTTTATCCGCACTATCATTATAAATGACGCCCCCCATTTGTAATTCGCCTTTTTTATTTTTGATATTTAATCTCTGGTTGGCCACAATGCCTACGGCCCAGCCATCTATCCGGGCGTAGCCACAGATAAGTGTTTTGCCATATTCTTCTTTAAATTCCGTGAATGACGAAGCATCAATAATCCGCTCGATAATCTCGTGCATGTCGTAAGGCTTGGCATTTCCTTCCGGGAAAAAGCTATAGATACTGTTGGGGTCTTTTGCAGGCGCCAGCGGTTTTTCCCGATTGAAGCCTGCGCGGGGAAAATCACCAATTTTTGAAACTATTTTCCGGACGCATTCAATGCATTCTTCTTCTGTTGCAAATTTATAATCTGCTATGCCGCTTATTTGTGTATGTGTATTGGCGCCCCCCAACGTTTCGCTATCGGTAATTTCTCCAATGGCTGCTTTTACGAGATAAGGCCCGGCAAGATAAATGGAGCCATTGCCCTCGACCATTAATGTTTCGTCACTCATGATGGGCAAATAGGCGCCACCCGCCACACATGGGCCCATTACAGCAGCGATTTGAGTAATGCCCATTGCACTCATCTTAGCATTGTTTCTAAAAATGCGCCCGAAGTGTTCCTTGTCCGGAAAAATTTCATCCTGCATGGGAAGGAAAACGCCGGCGCTATCAACAAGATAAATGATTGGTAAATGGTTTTCCATTGCGATTTCCTGCATGCGAAGATTCTTTTTGCCCGTAATTGGAAACCATGCACCGGCCTTTACCGTTTGGTCGTTTGCAACAATTACGCACTGCTTTCCACTTACATACCCAATCCCTGCTACCACACCTCCGGCAGGACAGCCACCATGTTCTTCATACATTCCATAACCGGCAAAAGCGCCAATTTCGATAAACGGTGTTTCTTTATCTAAAAGATATTTGATGCGCTCCCGTGCTGTAAGTTTGCCCCGATCTTTTTGTTTTTGAATTGCTTTTTTGCCTCCACCCTCTTCTATCTCATTTAATAAGGTATTTATCTTACTCCAACCTAATTTATTGGCATCTTCATTTTTATTTAACTCTATGTCCATAACTTGTTGTTGTTGTCAAAAGTAAAGGATTAATTGTATCAGGCAATTTGCAAAACGCTGAAAGCTCAATGCTGAAGGCAGACGTCTTAAATCCGTTTCTTCAGTTTCAGCGAAGGCTTTTCCACAAAATTCCAGGAAAGCCAGCAAAATGGAATTAAAGCTATTGAGCTTAAGACGATTAATGACGCAGGAGTGATAGCAGGATTTTTATAGATAAATATTTGCTGGATTGGATACGCATATAAATACATCGAATAGGAAAAATCATTTCGCTTGAAAAAATCGTTAAACACGACTGGCGTTTTGAAACTGAGCCAAAGAGTTAAATATGAAAAACAAATCAATTCGCTGATCTGATTTGCTACGATTGTATTTCGCAACACAAACCACATAATTAATAATGATATAAGAATTCTATAATCCACGATTAGTTTGTCTTTTATGAAAAACACCAACGAACCCGTTAAAAAATATATTCCCCAGGATAAGTAAGGCGTGAAATAAGAAACTAATGGGCACTGAGACTCCTGCGTCACTGCAAAAATTCCAAAGGCGATAAAACTGAAAACAAATATGAAATAAAGTAAGCGCCGCTTCATCAATCCAATGAGAGAAAGCAATGCCAGTAAGAGATACAAACGAAATTCGACTGGCAAAGACCATAGTGATCCGTTCACCCCTTCGCCATAAAAAACCCCGGGCAATACAAATCGTAATCTCACCAAAGTGGTTCCCAACAAATAACTCCATGTTTCACCACTTAAAAAATATTGCTTAATGGAGAATGTTGTAAATAAAGGCCCCAATACAAATACCGTCAACAACATCAACAAAACAAGCGCCGGATATACTCTCAAAAAACGTTTCCACACAAACTGTTTCAAATTGACAGAAGTAATAAGGCTTTGTGTAATTAAAAAACCACTAATGAAAAAAAAGATAATTAAGCCAAATTTGCTGAACGAAATAGCTTGCCCGGTGAATCTGCGTAAAGTTTCATTTTTAAAATTATTTGTCAGATCAAATGAATGTGTAATTAAAACAAAGAATGCGGCAAAATGGCGAAGTAAAGTAATATTGTTGGCTGTACGTTTTGAGGCAATCTTTGTATCCATTCCTGTTAGTAAATAGGGATAAAGATAAATTTCATTGACAAATGCCGGAAAAATAAAAATCTAAAATAATTGTTGCTTTACTGAGAAGAATAATAATCAGCTTTTAGCAAGGGAAACCAAAAGAATCTCTTTTGTGTTATCCGAAATCTTAAAACGATCATCAATCCTTTGCCCGATAATCCAGATAATTTTTTTATTACTTTCTACAACCCATATTTTTTCCTTGTCGGTTAAAGACAATTTTTGGTCAATAAAAAATTTGCTAAGCTTTTTCTTGCCCTTCATTCCCAACGGATAAAAATAATCGCCCTGTTTCCATTTGCGAAGCAATAAAGGGAAAGAAATATTTTTTAAATCCAGCGTAGCAATGTCTTTTGAGCCGGCCGGCTTTTCATTCCAATCCGGATGCTTCTTTAATTTTAATTTTCCTAACTCAAAATTAAGTTCTGTATCGGATTCATTTATTAGAATATGATTCGCTTCTAAATTATTGAGGGGCGTAATGATAAGCCATTTGCGATTTCTGATAATTTTGTATGTGCCTGAAGAAATATATTTTCCGCTTTCAGCATGCAACAAACCGAGCGCTTCATCGGTTTGATGCGGCGTAAATCCATAGTCTTTAATAATCTCATAAGTGATCGTTCTCAAAGGCGTTGCTTTCAATAATTTCAAAACAGGAATATGTATTTCGTTTCCTTTTTGTTCCAGTAATTTTTTCTTATGAACATCAATTGACTGCCGGTATAAAATGTCAATTTCCCTAAATCTTTCAATATTCTTTGCCAGATTTTCTTCAACCAGGGGAAATACTTTTTGAATTGACGGAATCAATTGATGGCGAAAATAATTGCGCGTGTATTTATCAGATTCGTTGGATGAATCTTCTACAAAAGATAAATTATTTTCTTTTATAAAAGATAAAATTTCTTCCTTCTTCGCAAATAATAGTGGACGAATAATTTTTCCATGCTTTGGCAAAATTCCCTGCAAACCTTTTATTCCCGTGCCTTTGAAAAAATTCATCAGCAGTGTTTCGATGTTGTCGTTCGCGTGATGGGCAGTGAGGAGGTATGAGTGGTGAGTGGTGAGTGGTGAGTGGTGAATATCTTCTCCTGATTGCTGATTGCTGATTGCTGATTCCTCTTTCAACAATTCAGCAAACCATTCGTACCTTAATTCGCGTGCAGCAACTTGTGTGGAAACTTTATTTTGTTCAATATACTTCTCTGTTTCGAATTTCTTTAAGAAAAATTTCACGCCATATTTTTCAGCAAGATGCCTTACAAATTTTTCATCTCTTTCACTCTCCTCTCCTCTCAACTGAAAATTACAATGCGCTATTGCAAAATGAAAACCGGCATGGTAGCACAATTCGCATAACGCAACAGAATCTGCACCTCCACTTACTGCCAGCACCAGGTAATCGTTCTTTTGAAAAAGATTTTGTTGCTCGATATTTTTTATAAATCCTTTTAATAAAGACATTTTGCTTTTTTAATCGTTCATTCGTAGGGACAGGTCGCGACGTGTCGCTACGAATTCAATTCATCTTCTGCATCTTCGTACGCGCCCTGCAATTCACTGTAAGCATGCGAATCGTTGGCTGCTTCAGCTACTTCCATTCCTCGTTTATAAACGCGCATCGCCTTTTGGGGATCGCCGGTTCTTTCCAATAATTTTCCTAAATGGTAATACGAACCAAGATAGGTCGGTTCTCTTTTTAGTATTTCGTTAAACAGCTTTTTTGCCTCTTCATCATTTCCGACTTTGATGTATTCCAATGCAAGCGCATGCTGCAGAAAACTGTCTTTGTCAGCAGTTTTCAAATATTCTTTGAGTTTATTAATCCTGTCCATCAAAACTTTTTTACGTTTTCATTCCTTAGTATCTTTGCACCCTTTAAAAAAAGATGATATGAAGATACTGGTTTGCATCAGCAAAACGCCGGATACAACGGCAAAAATAGCCTTCACAGATAACAACACGAAATTTTCCGAAGCAGGTGTGCAATTCATTTTGAATCCTTATGATGAATGGTACGCTTTGGTGAGAGCCATTGAATTGAAAGAAGCAGATCCTTCCACCGTATTGCATTTAATCAATGTTGGCGGCGCGGATAATGATCCGATTATAAGAAAAGCTTTGGCCCTTGGCGGTGATGAAGCGATCAGGGTAAACAGCGACAGCCATGATGATTTTTTTATCGCTTCGCAAATAGCAGAAGTAGCCAAACAAAATAATTACGACCTTATTTTTACAGGAAAAGAAACGATAGATTATAACGGATCATCTATTGGTGGGATGGTGGCTGAACTTCTAAGCCTTCCATTTATTTCTCTTGCTACGAAATTTACTTTAAGTGGAAATACAGCAACCGTAGAGCGCGAAATAGAAGGCGGAGAAGAAACGGATGAAGTCAATCTTCCGGCGGTAGTTAGTTGCCAAAAAGGAATGGCCGAACAAAGAATCCCCAACATGCGGGGGATTATGGGCGCCAGGACAAAACCATTAAAAGTGCCGGAACCCGTGCAGGCAGATACTTTTACGGAAATAGCTTCTTTTGAATTGCCACCGGCAAAGGCGGGTGTGAAATTAATTCCGGCAGATCAACCTGAAGAATTGGTAAGGCTGCTGCATGAAGAAGCGAAAGTGATTTAGCATTTAGAGCGTTTAGAACGGTTAGACAAACAAAAAAACATAAATCTTGCTTGTTTGTTTGCTTGCTCTGGCGGATAACTTTAAAACAGTAATAATTTTCATTGATAATTTTTAATTTTCAAAATGAGTGTATTAATATTTTTAGACCAGGCAGATGGCCACATTAAAAAGAATTCTTTTGAAGCGGCTTCTTATGGCGCGAAGTTGGCAGAAAATTTAAATACATCTGCGGAAGGAATTGTGCTGGGAAATGTAAATGATGACCTTGGCGCTTTAGGGAAATATGGTTTGAAGAAAATTCACACCGTAAAAAATGACGCACTGAATAATTTTGATGACGAAGTATTCACGCACATCATTGCTGAGGCCGCAAAAAATATTGATGCGAAAGTGATCGTGTTTTCCAACAACTTCAATGGCAAATCCATTGCGCCACGTCTATCTGTAAGATTAAAGGCAGGACTGGTTTCCGGAGCCCTGGCGTTGCCTGAAACGGCAAACGGCTTTGTTGTGAAAAAAAGTGTTTTTAGCGGAAAAGCTTTTGCGAATGTGTCTATCAAAACTGAAATCAAGATCATTTCTTTAAACGCTAATTCTTATAAAGTAACTGAAGGAGAAGGAATCGCAGAAGTGGCTGAACTACAAGTAGAGATTCCACAGTCAAAAGTAAAAATTAAAGAAGTAAAAAAAGTAGAGGGAGAAATTCCTTTAGCAGAAGCCGAAATAGTGGTGAGCGGTGGCAGGGGATTAAAAGGTCCTGAGAATTGGGCAATCGTAACAGACCTGGCTAAAGCGCTTGGCGCAGCCACCGCCTGTAGTCGCCCGGTGAGTGACAGCGACTGGCGGCCCCATCATGAGCATGTAGGCCAGACCGGACTTACCATTGCACCGAATTTATATATTGCGATTGGCATCTCCGGCGCTATTCAACATCTTGCCGGCGTAAACAGAAGCAAAACAATTGTTGTAATTAATAAAGATCCCGAAGCGCCATTTTTTAAAGCCGCTGATTATGGAATCGTCGGCGACGCATTTGAAATAGTTCCCAAGATTACCGAAGCGGTCAAAAAATTAAAAGGGATTAGTTAGCTTTTATCGAATTTGCGTTTGCAAAATCTTACCGTTCACAAAAAGGCATTTAATTTTTATATTTGTTATTCAAAAGAAATCCGGCAATACCGGATGAGATAATATGAAGAAAATAGAATTGGAAATTGTCGCGCTTTCTCACAGTATTACTCAAACGCATTCTTATGCTGTTGTGCTCGGTGAAGTAAATGGATTAAGAAGACTGCCAATCGTAATTGGAGGATTTGAGGCACAGGCAATTGCCGTGGCGCTGGAGCGTATGCAGCCCAGCCGCCCGCTTACGCATGACCTGATGAAGAATTTTATGATGGCGTTTAGTATAGATCTTCATGAAATTATTATTAATGATCTGCAGGAAGGAATTTTTTATTCCAAACTAATTTGTTCTTCAGATAAGGATACCATTGAGATAGATTCGCGTACCTCGGATGCGGTAGCGTTAGCCGTAAGGTTCGGATGCCCCATTTATACTTACGATAATATTCTGGACAGTGCCGGAATACTGATGGATGAAGACGAGAAAAAGAAAAAAGTGGTGGTGACACATAGCGATGACAAAGGCGATGAACTTAAAAATATGACCATTCCTGAATTGGAATCGATGTTGAATGACGTGCTTGAGCACGAAGATTACATTAAAGCGGCTTCGATCAGGGATGAAATTAAGAGACGGAAAGGAAATTGATCTTCGATGTCCGATTTAGGCCTTGAGTGGTCGGTGGTCGGTGGTCCGTGGCCGGATGTCTTCTTTCCTATTACTCATTACTCACCTCTGCTTCTTCCATGATAATTTTCCCCAACTGCAAACTAAATTTCGGACTGAACATTCTTCAGGAAAGAAATGATGGCTATCATGATATTGAAACTGTCTTTTTCCCTTTGCAATTGAGGGACGCTTTAGAAATTATTACTTCTCAAAACACTACTCAATTTCAAAATACAGGAATTTCAGCAGGCGACAATGAAAATAACCTATGCCTGAAAGCATACCACCTGGTTAAAGAAGATTATCCCCAATTGCCGGAAATCAATATGCATTTGCATAAAGCAATTCCGACAGGAGCCGGTCTGGGCGGTGGCTCTGCTGATGCAGCTTTCACCTTATTACTTTTGAATAAAAAATATGAGCTCAATATTCCCGATTCGAAATTATCCGCCTATGCATTACTGTTAGGAAGCGATTGTCCATTTTTCTTATTGAACAAGCCCTGCCTCGCTTCGGGCCGCGGAGAAATCATGGAAGAAATTAACCTGTCGCTATCAGCATATAAAATTCTGCTTATCAACCCTGGAATCCATGTTAATACTAGAGAAATCTTTCAGCAGATAGAATCTGCTTTACCTCGTAAAAAAATTAAGGAAATCATTCAACAACCTGTTGATACATGGAAAGAAGAATTGACGAATGATTTTGAAAAAGTTGTTTTCCCATCACATCCCGAAATCAAAAAAATAAAAGAAAGCCTGTACCAGCACAAAGCTGTTTATGCCTCCATGACCGGAACAGGAAGTACTGTTTTCGGGGTCTTCAACAAAAACGATCAGGTTGATGAGCCGGCTGAAAAAGAGTATTTCCAAAAATGGATAACGGATCTGGATTAAGTTTGATTAAAGGATTATTTGACAAGCGTTCATTTCATAATACTGTTCAAATGAGCTTTTTGTTGCTTTGCTATTAATTGCTTTTATTTTTTTACAATCGCTTGCAAGGCATCAAACAGTTTATCAAGATCTTCATTGCTGTTAAATGCATTTATGGAATATCTAAGATACCAATTATTGTTATGTGGCATTACCGGAACCTGTATTTTGTATTGGTGATACAAAATATCATGCAGTTTTTCCGGAGCGTCTATTTTTAAATTGATGCTGTATAGTTGGGCAATGAAATCATCGTTGACCGGGCACAACGGCGAAGCATTTAGTAATTTGCAAAATCTTTCGGTGTTGTTTTGAGTTATCGTTTTGCATACTGATCTTACTTGTTCCCAATTATTTTGATGCATAAACCCGATGGCGGCCGGAACCGTTAAAAATGAGGCATAATCTTTTGTACCCTGCATTTGATGGTAATCTAAAAAACGGGAATTAGATGGGTTATCGCTGTTGTAGCCCCAACTGATTAAGAGTGGGTCTAATTGATTTTGCAATTCATTTCTGACATATAAAAAGGAAGAGCCTTTGGGCGCAAGCATCCATTTGTGGCAGGCGCCTACATAAAAATCGGCATCCAAATCCGCCAGGTTTACTTCAATTTGTCCGGGAGCATGGGCGCCATCTATAAAAATCAGAATACCTTTTTCTTTTGCTACACGACATATTTCGTGTACCGGTAACCGTAAAGCCGTACTACTCGTAATGTGGCTGATAAATATTAATTTGGTTTTAGGAGTGATGCCTTTTAAAAATTGCGCAATGAAATCTTCTTTTGACTCTATAGGAAAGCGAATCTTTTGCCGCACATATACCGCACCTTTTTTCCGGCAATAGTATTCCCATGTTCTATCGCACGCACCATATTCAAGTTCTGTCGTCAACAATTCATCGCCTGGCTTCAGATCCAGGCTTTTAGCAACTATATTCACGCCGTAAGACGGGTTGGTAACATAAACCACATCATCCGGATTGCATGTTAAAAAATGGGATAGCGCGATTCGTGCATGCTTTAAATATT
>Ga0164241_10007136_pt1 | contig 10068 bp, 8 predicted proteins | sample OricomyardsoilBY_FD_108780 | JGI IMG/M metagenome (GOLD analysis project Ga0164241, IMG submission 108780) | Backyard soil microbial communities from Emeryville, California, USA - Original compost - Back yard soil (BY) | ecosystem: Environmental > Terrestrial > Soil > Unclassified | place: USA... | reverse complement strand
GCGCGTCGTCACCGCCGACGGCCGCGACACCCGCACCGCGACGCGCGCGCGCAAATCGGCAGCGGGCTATGACCTGACCCGGCTGTTCATCGGCTCCGAAGGCACGCTCGGCATCATCACCGAAGTGACGCTCAGGCTGCATCCGATCCCCGAGACGATCTCGTCGGCGGTCTGCGCGTTCGACAGTTTGCAGGGCGCGGTCGATACCGTCGTGCAGGCGATCCAGCTCGGCGTGCCGCTGGCGCGCGTGGAGATTCTCGACGACCTGCAGATGAAGGCGGTCAACGCCTGGTCGAAGCTCGAATATCCCGAGCTCACCACGCTCTTCTTCGAATTCCACGGCTCGCCGGTCCATGTCGCCGAGCAGATCGAGACGGTCCACGCCATCGCGTCGGATCATGGCGGCGGCGATTTCCACTGGTCCAACCTGCCCGAGGAGCGCAACCGGCTGTGGAAGGCGCGGCACGAAGCCTATTATGCCGCGGTCAATCTGCGCCCCGGCGCGGTCGGCTGGGCGACCGACGTGTGCGTGCCGATCAGCCGGCTGGCCGAATGTATCGGCGAGACCAAGCGCGACTTGGAAACCTCGGCGATCCCGGCGACGATCCTCGGCCATGTCGGCGACGGCAATTTCCACGTCGTCTTCTCGATCGACCCCAACGCGCCCGAGGAGATGCGCGAGGTCGAGGCGATTAACGCGCGGCTGGTCGAGCGCGCGCTGGCGATGGACGGGACCTGCACCGGCGAGCACGGCATCGGCATCGGCAAGCAGGACTGGCTGGTGAAGGAACTGGGCGAGGATGCGGTCGATCTGATGCGCATGCTGAAGCGCGCGCTCGATCCGCGGGACCTGTTCAATCCGGGCAAGATCTTTCGGTTGTAGTCATTCGTCATGCCGGACTTGTTCCGGCACCCACCGTCCCGCACACCCGGCAGGCCGTATTTGCGCGGAACCGTGGGCCCCGGAACACGTCCGGGGTGACGAAAGGAGAGAAAGCATGTCGAGCCGCCACCTCGTCGATCCCGAATTGCTGCCATTGCTCGATATGTGGCCGACGCTGACGCTCACCCACGAGAATCTCGCGGCGATGCGCGCGCGAGAATTGCCGCTGCCGCCGGCCGATCCCGCAGGCACCACGCTGGAGCGCCTGAGCGTGCCGGGACCGGAAGGCGCGCCCGAGATCGGGCTGCACATCTACACACCTGAGGGCGCGACCGGGTCGCTGCCCTGCGTCTATCATATCCATGGCGGCGGTTATGTCGGCGGCGCGGCCAAGGATCTGGAATTCATCCACCGGCCGCTGGTGCGCGATCTCGGCTGCGTGCTGGTATCGGTCGATTACCGGCTCGCGCCAGAGACGCGCTTTCCCGGCGCGATCGAGGATTGTTACGCGGGTCTCGCCTGGACGTTCGGCCACGTGGCCGAGCTCGGCGTGGACCCGAACCGCATCGGCGTGATGGGGGAAAGCGCCGGTGGGGGGCTCGCCGCGGCGCTGGCGCTGTTAGCGCGCGACCGCGGCGAGTTTCCGCTTGCCTTCCAGCACCTTATCTATCCGATGATCGACGACCGTACGTGCATCGCGGAGCCCAATCCGGTCACCGGCGCGTTCGTCTGGAACGCGGCCAGCAATGCTTTCGGCTGGGGCGCGCTGCTCGGTGTCAAGCCGGGCAGCGAGGGTGTGTCGCCTTACGCGGCCGCGGGGCGCGCCGAGAATCTGGCGGGGCTGCCGCCCGCCTTCCTCTCGACCGGTTCGCTCGACCTCTTCGTCGATGAGGACATCGCTTATGCGCAGCGCCTGATCCGCGCCGGCGTGCCGACCGAATTGCATGTCTTCCCCGGCAGCTTCCACGGTTACGATATCGCGCCCGGCGCGCGCGTCAGCGCCGCCGCCCGCGACGCCAGCCGCGCCGCGCTCAAACGCTTCCTGTTCGGCTGATGGCGACCCGGGACGTGTCGATCGGGCCGGAGCGCTTCGCGGGCACGACAGGATTCGCCCGCGCGGTGGTCCCGTTGCTGATCCTCGCGTTGCTGATGGCGGTCGGCTTCACCGCGATGGGCTCGTTCGGCATGGTGCAGGAAGGCGCCAAGGCCGAGCTGCATCTGAGCGACGCTTTGCTCGGCATGATCCAGGGGCTGGGCGCAGCCGTCCCGCTCGTCCTGTTCTCGATTCCCGTCGGCGTGCTGGTCGATCGCTACAATCGCGTGCGGTTGCTCGTCGTCCTGATCCTGCTGTGGACCGCCGGCACCGCGCTCACCGCCGCCGCGCCCGGCGTGGCATGGCTGGTCGCGGCGCGGATGTTGACCGGCGTCGGGGTCGGCGGCGCGCTTACCGCCGCTTTGTCGCTGGCCGCCGATTTTTGTGCTCCGGCGCAGCGCGGGCGCGCGCTGCTGATCGTCAATCTCGGCAAGAGCCTCGGCGTCGCCGGCGCCTTCGCGCTCACCGGCTGGCTGCTCGGCTGGTTCGCGCGCGGCGCGACGCCTGCGTGGCTGGCGATGGCGCCGTGGCGCGGCGCGCACGCGATGCTCGCGCTGATCAGCCTCGTGCTGAGCCTGCCGCTGCTGCTGCTGCGCGAGCCCGCGCGCCACGAGGTCGAGGCCGCGCCCGACGCGCCGTTCCGCGTCGTCGCCGCCGAATTGTGGGCGCGGCGCGGCTTCCTCGCGCCCTTGTTCGCTGGGCAGGTCGCGGTGGTGATGGCCGATGTCGCCGCCGGCGTCTGGGTCGCGCCGGTGCTGCAGCGTTCCTATGCGCTCAAGCCGGAGGATTTCGGTGGCTGGGTCGGCGCATTGGTGTTCGCCTCGGGCGTGCTCGGCTCGATCCTCGGGGGTGCATCGGCCGATCTCGGCCAGAAAAGCGCGATGCGCGGCGGGCTGCTGCTCGGCGCGGTGATCGCCGCCGGGCTGGGCGTCCCCGCCGCGCTCTTCCCGGTCATGCCGGGGGTGCTGGCGTTCGGCATCGCCTTGTTCGTCCTGGTCTTGTGCGGCGCGGTCACCGGGATCGTTATCTCGGTCGCGATCACCGTCTGGCTGCCCAACGAGTTGCGCGGCCTGTGCATCGGCGCGTTCATCGCGGTCGCCGGGCTGATCGGCTACGGCCTCGCCCCGTCGCTCGTGACGCTGATCAGTAGCCTGATCGGAGGCGAGGCGTATCTCGCTCCCGCGCTCGCGATCGTCGGCGTCGCCACCAGCGCCTTCTCCTTCGCCGCCTTCGTCCTCGCGATGCGCCGCGCGCCGATCAAAGCTATCTGATAGCTATTGCCAAACCTGTCAGATAGGTGTAGCGCGGCGGGAGCAGGAGAGCTCCCGATGTCCGCCGTCCGCGATACCTTCGCCACCATCCAGTGGGTGCCCGTCTCTCCCGAGATGACCACCCTGGTGGGTATCGGCGCGCTCGGCGACGCCGTGATTCCGCCCGACGCGGCCCTGCTGGTCTTCGCGCTCGGCGGCGTCGGCGCGCCCGCCACGCTGCGCATCGCCGCCGATGCCGGCGCGGAGCAGCTGGGCAAGCCCGGGGAAGGCGCGCGCAGCCTGTCCTGCGTCGTGCGGCACGCCGCGCTCGACCGCCTGTTCGGCTGGGACGCCGCCGACGCGGACGGCCATCTTTATCACCTCCCCAGCGAGCTGCGCGCAATCGCGCTGGCGATCGCCGACGCGCCGATGACCGGGCCGCCGCGCGAGACCTACCGCATCGGCAAGAGCATCGAATTGCTCTGCGAGACGATGCGTGCTCTCGCCGCCGGCACGCTGGTGCCCGTCGCCGCCGACAGCGCGCTGAGCCTCGCCGACAGCCGCCGCCTCGTCGCCGCGCGGCGCATCATCGACGAGCAATGGGCCGAGAAGCTGACGCTCGATTCGCTCGCCCGCGCTTGCGGGATGAACCGCGCCAAGCTCACCCGCGGCTTCCGTGCGCTCTATCGCTGCACCATCGCCGAGGCGCTCGCCGAGCGCCGCCTGCTCGAAGCCAGCCGCGCCTTGCGCACCACCGATCTGCCGGTCTCGTCGATCGGCTATGCCAGCGGCTATCTCAACAATGCCAGTTTCAGCCGCGCGTTCGGCCGCCGCTTCGGCGTCAGCCCGAGCGAATATCGCGGCTGCGCCACCGCCGCCTGAGGATCAGATCATGGCTCTTTCGTTCAACGGCGCGCATCCCGACGGTGCTCCCTCGCTGGTCCAGCGCGCGGTCGACGCGGTCAACGCGCATATCGTCGAGCACCGGCTCAAGGTCGGCGACACATTGCCCGGCGAGGGCCATTTCGCCGAGGCGCTGGGGGTCAGCCGCGCGGTGATGCGCGAGGCGTTCGGCGCGCTCGCCGCCTTGCGCCTGATCGACGTCGGTAACGGCCGCAAGCCGCGCGTCGGCGCGATCGACGGCGCGGTGATGGGCGCCTCGATGAGCCACGCGGTCACCACGCAGCAGGCGACGGTGAGCGACGTCTGGGATGTGCGGCGCACGCTCGAATTGCGCACCGCCGCGCTCGCCGCGACGCATCGCAGCGACGAGGAGGCCGCGATCATCGCCGCGCATGTCGATGCGATGGAGCAGGCGATGGGCGATCTGCCGCAGATGGTCCGGCACGACATCGCTTTCCATCAGGCGATCGCGCGCGCCAGCGGCAACGTCCTGTTCCATCAGATCGTGCGCTCGTTCGCGCCGATGATGGAGATCGCGGTGCCCGCCGCCTGGCACACGCGCACCGCGCAGGACGAGCTCCAGACCATGATCGCGCGCCACCGCGCGATCGCCGACGAGATCGCCGCAGGCGACGAGCAGGGCGCCACCGCCGCGATGGACGCGCATTTCGACGGATCGATCGGCGCGATCCTGCGCCGCTCGGACGATCGCGGCTGAGTTCAGGGGCTTCCCGCGTCGCGCTGCGCGCCGAAGCGCGCGACCAGTTGATAATGGCTGGCGACGAAATGCTGGCGGACGAGCGTGATGCGCTGGTCGCCGCGCCAGGTGCGGCGCTCGACCGTCAGGCACGGACTGCCGACGGGAATCGCCAGCAAGCCAGCCCAGTCGGCGGCGGCCGCGGTGGCGCCGATGCGGTGCTCGGCCTCGGTCCAGGGAATATGGCCGAGCAGCCAGGAACCGGGCGGCGTTCGGGAGAAGTCGGCCGCCGCCGCTTCGGGCACCGCCGCGATGCTGACGAGCCGCTCCTCATAGGCGAACGGCGTCGCGTCGGCGCCATGCACGCCGATGATCTCGAGCAACGCCCCCGAGCCGGCGACCTGCTGCTCTTCGTCGCGCGTGGGATCTGGTGCGCGAACCCGCTTCCCGATCAGGCGCCAGGCATAGGCCTGGCCGCGCCGCGCGATCTCGGCCGGCAGGTCGGGCACGTCGAGCACCAGCGATTCGGTGCGGCGCTCGGCGACGACCGTTCCGGCGCGCTTGCGCCGCAGCACCAGCCCCGCCGCGCTCAGCGCCGACAAGGCCTTGCTCACCGTCATCCGCGCGCAGCCATAATGCGCCATCAGCTCCCGCTCGGAAGGGATACGTTCGCCCGGCCGCGCCGCGCCCGACAGGATGCGGTCCTCGATATCGCGGCGGATACGCTCGTGGAGCGGCGCCGGTCTCATCCGGTCAGCGCGCGCAGCACGATGCGGTAGCGCGCGACGATCGCGGCGCGCGCGCGGTGGCGGCCACCGCGCACCAGCTGTTCACCCCGCCGCCACACGCCGTCGATCGCGCCTCTCCCGGCGGCGAATGCCCAGGCGTCGAGGATCGCATCGCCCGAGGCTTCGGCGAGCGACGGATGATCGGCGTCCAGGCTGACGAGGTCGGCGGCCTGGCCGACCGCGATTCCGCTCGCAGCGCCCAGCGCCGCCCCGCCGCCGTCGAGCGCGGCGCGATAGATCGCCGCGCCGCTGTGCGGCGTGTCCGGCCCTGCCAGCAGGTTGCGCTGCCGATGCAGCAGCCGTTGGCCATATTCGAGCAGGCGCATCTCCTCCGCGGCATCGATCAGCACGTTCGAATCGCTGCCCAGCCCGTATCGCCCGCCGGCGGCGACGAAGCGGTCGGCGGGAAACAGGCCGTCGCCGAGATTGGCTTCGGTGATCGGGCACAATCCCGCCACCGCGCCGCTCGCCGCGAGCGCGTCGGTTTCGGCATCGGTCATGTGGGTGGCGTGGACCAGGCACCAGCGCGCATCGACATCGGCATGATCGAGCAGCCACGCGACCGGCCGCGCGCCCGACCAGGCGAGACAATCCTCGACCTCGCGGGTCTGCTCCGCGATATGGATGTGGACCGGTCCCTCGGGCGCCAGCGCGCCGAGCGCCCGCAGCTCCTCGGGCGTCACCGCGCGCAGACTGTGCGGCGCGATCCCCAGCACCGCATCGGGCAGACCGGCCAGCGCGTCACGGCTCGCGTCGCGCAACCGCGCGAACGAGTCGACATTGCTCAGGAAGCGGCATTGCGCCGGCCCGGGTGCCGCGCCGCCGAACCCGCCATGCGCGTAGAAGACCGGCAGCAACGTCAGCGCGATGCCGGTCTCGGCCGCCGCGCCCGCCAGCGCCTCGGCCATCCGCGCCGGGTTGGCGAAGGCGCGGCCGTCGCGATCATGATGGAGGTAGTGGAACTCGCCGACGCGCGTGAAGCCGGTCTCGAGCATCTCCATGAACGCGAGCGCGGCGATCGCGCCGAGCTGGTCGGGATCGATCGTGTCGACGAAGCGGTACATCGTCTCGCGCCACGTCCAGAAGCTGTCGGCGGACGGGCCGCGCCGTTCGGCCATGCCCGCCATGCCGCGCTGGAAGGCGTGGCTGTGCAGGTTGGGCAGGCCAGGCAGCAGGATCGCGCACCGTTCGTCGGCCGGCTGCGGGGGCACGCCGGTATCGATCGCCGCGACGATGCCGCCGCGGATGGCGATACGAACGTCGCGCGCCCAGCCCTCGGGCAGCATCGCGGTCGCGGCATGGAGGACGCTGTCGGCCATCGGGCGATCCCTTCGCTTTCGATTATGTCTATACATTATTGCGCGCCAGTGCCAGTCTGTTGGTGAAGGAAGCGGAGTCGGCCGATGCGCTGCGATCATGTCTGGAGCGACGCGCGGCTCGCCACGATGGTGGGCGAGGGGTTGGGGTCGGTCGAAGGCGGCGTGGTGGCGGCGCGCGACGGCCGCATCCTTTATGCCGGGCCGGCGGCCGAGGCGCCGCGTTTCGAAGCGGCGGCGGAAACCCGCTGCGACGGGCGCTGGATCACGCCGGGGCTGATCGATTGCCACACCCATCTCGTCCATGCCGGCGATCGCGCGCACGAATTCGCGCTGCGGCTCGATGGCGCATCCTATGAGGAGATCGCGCGCGCCGGCGGCGGCATTGTCTCGACGATGCGCGCCACGCGCGCCGCGAGCGAGGACGATCTGGTGGCGTCCGCGCTGCCCCGGCTCGACGCGCTGATCGCCGAAGGGGTCACCACCGTCGAGATCAAGTCGGGTTACGGGTTGGAGTGTGCGGCGGAGCTCAGGATGCTGCGCGCGGCGCGGCGGCTGGGTGAGGAGCGCCCGGTGCGGATCGCCACCACCTTCCTCGGCGCGCACGCGCTGCCGCCCGAATTCGCCGACGACGCGGACGGCTATATCGCGACGGTGTGCGACGAGATGCTGCCCGCGGTCGCGACCGCGGGGCTGGCCGATGCGGTCGACGCCTTTTGCGAAGGGATCGGCTTCACCCCCGCGCAGACCGCGCGCGTGTTCGAGGCGGCGGCGGCGCATGGCTTGCCGGTGAAGCTCCATGCCGAACAATTGTCGAACCTGCACGGTGCGGCGCTTGCCGCGCGGCACGAGGCACTATCCGCCGACCATCTCGAATATTGCGATGCGGCGGGCGTGGCCGCGATGGCGCAGGCCGGGACGGTCGCGACCCTGCTGCCCGGCGCCTTCTATTTCGTGCGCGAGACGAAACTGCCGCCGATCGATCTGCTGCGCGCGGCGGGCGTGCCGATCGCGCTCGCCACCGACTGCAATCCGGGCACCTCGCCGCTCAGCTCGTTGCTGCTGGTGCTCAACATGGGCGCGACATTGTTCCGGCTGACGGTGGAGGAGTGCCTGCTCGGCGTGACGCGCCATGCCGCGCGCGCGCTGGGCCTGCAGCGGGAGATCGGCACGCTCGCAGCGGGCAAGGCCTGCGATCTCGCCATCTGGGACGTCGAGCGCCCCGCCGAACTGGTCTATCGCATGGGGTTCAACCCGCTCCATGCCCGCGTGTGGAGAGGAATGTGACAGAGATCGTGCTCACGCCCGGCGCCGTCGGCCTGGCGCAATGGCGCAGCCTCTATCGTGGTGCGACGCCGCGGCTCGATCCGGGCTCGGCGCCGCTGATCGCCGAGAGCGCGGCGGCGGTGGCGCGGATCCTCGCGCATGGCGATCCGGTCTATGGGATCAACACCGGCTTCGGGAAGCTCGCGAGCGTGCGCATCGGCGACGCCGATCTCGCGACGCTCCAGCGCAATATCGTGCTCAGCCACGCGGCCGGCACCGGGGCGCCCTCGCCCGTGCCGGTGGTGCGGCTGATGCTGGCCTTGAAGCTCGCCAGCCTTGCGCAGGGCGCCTCGGGCGTGAAGCCCGAGACGGTCGCGCTGCTCGAAGCGATGCTGGCGAAGGGCCTGACGCCGGTCATCCCCTGCCAGGGATCGGTCGGCGCGAGCGGCGATCTCGCGCCGCTGGCGCACATGGCGGCGGCGATGATCGGGGTCGGCGAGATCAGCGTCGGCGACGCGTGCCGCCCCGCCGCCGATGCGCTGCGTGAGGCGGGACTGGCGCCGCTGGAGCTTGGCCCCAAGGAAGGGCTCGCGCTGCTCAATGGCACGCAATTCTCGACCGCGAATGCGCTCGCCGCGCTGTTCGAGGCCGAACGGCTGTTCCAGTCCGCGCTGGTGACGGGCGCGCTCTCGACCGAGGCGGCCAAGGGCTCGGACACGCCGTTCGATCATCGCATCCATGTGCTGCGCCGCCATCGCGGGCAGATCGAGACCGCGGACGCGCTGCGCGCGCTGATGGCCGGATCGGCGATCCGTGCCAGCCACCTGATCGACGATGCGCGCGTGCAGGATCCCTATTGCCTGCGCTGCCAGCCGCAGGTGATGGGCGCCGCGCTCGATGTGCTGCGTCAGGCGGCGGCAACGCTGGAGACCGAGGCCAATGGCGTTTCCGACAACCCGCTGATCTTTCCCGGGGCCGACGAGGCCCAGGATGCTGCATTGTCGGGCGGCAATTTCCATGCCGAGCCGGTCGCCTTCGCCGCCGACATGATCGCGCTCGCGGTGTGCGAGATCGGCTCGATCGCCGAGCGCCGGATCGCGATGCTGGTCGATCCCGCGCTGTCGGGTCTGCCCGCCTTTCTGACGCCCAGGCCGGGGCTCAATTCGGGCTTCATGATCCCGCAGGTGACGGCGGCGGCGCTCGTTTCGGAGAACAAGCAGCGCGCCTATCCGGCCAGCGTCGATTCGATCCCGACCTCGGCCAATCAGGAGGATCACGTCTCGATGGCGGCGCACGGCGCGCGGCGGCTGCTCGACATGGTCGCCAATGCCGATGCGGTGATCGGCATCGAGCTGCTCGCCGCCGCGCAGGGCTGCGATTTCCACGCGCCGCTCCGGTCGAGCGAAGCGCTGGAAGCGGCGCGCGGCCTGGTGCGCGGAGCAGTGCCGCATCTCGACGAAGATCGCCATTTCCATCCCGATATGGAGGCGGCCAATGCGCTCGTCCGTTCGGGCGCGCTGATCGCGGCGGCGCGCCTCGATCTGCCGGGGCTGGCATGAGCGATGTCCTCGAGATTCATCGCGGCGACGCGCCGCTGATCGTCAGCTTCCCGCATACCGGCACCGAGCTGCCGCGGGGATTGGAGAGGGTCTTCGTCTCGCCCTGGCTGGCGCGGCGCGATGCCGACTGGTGGATCGACCGGCTCTACGGCTTCGCGCGCGATCTCGGCGCGACGACCGTGCGCACGCGCATTTCGCGCAGCGTGATCGATTGCAACCGCGATCCTTCGGGCGCGTCGCTCTATCCCGGGCAGGCGACCACCGGGCTGTGCCCGGCCGAGACGTTCGACGGCGAGCCGCTTTATCCCGGCGC
>Ga0164241_10007135_pt1 | contig 10070 bp, 5 predicted proteins | sample OricomyardsoilBY_FD_108780 | JGI IMG/M metagenome (GOLD analysis project Ga0164241, IMG submission 108780) | Backyard soil microbial communities from Emeryville, California, USA - Original compost - Back yard soil (BY) | ecosystem: Environmental > Terrestrial > Soil > Unclassified | place: USA... | reverse complement strand
GCGACGTTGTCGAAGATGCTCATCGGGAACGGGTTCGGCTGCTGGAAGAGCATCCCGACCCGGCGCCGCAGGTGGGTGACGTCGAAGCCGTCGACGTCCTCGCCGTCGAGCAGGATGCGGCCGCCGCGGACCGCGGTCGGGGTCAGGTCGACGAGCCGGTTCAGCGATCTCAAAAGGGTCGTCTTGCCGCAGCCGGAGGGGCCGATCAGGGCCAGCACCTCGCCCTGGCGGACCTCGATCGAGACGGCGTTGACGGCCAGCTTCTCGCCGTAGGCGATGCTCAACCGCTCGGTCCGCATCCGCTCGATCGCCGGCGCGTCCGGGCGCGGCAGCCGCTTCAGCGACGCCGGTGTCGCCCCGGCCCCCTGGTGGCCGTTGCCGTTGGCCGGCGGCGCCACGATCGTCGCCGGCGCCTGCGGGGCGATCCGCCGCACCGGCGGCGGCAGCTGCCCGGCGCCGGCGAGCAGGGTGCGCGAGGCGTCCATCCCCCGCTCGTCGCTCAGCGAGTCCACGAGGGCCCCCTGCCGCGGGTGATCATGTCGACGACGAAGTTGAGGGCGATCACGATCAGCAGCAGCACGAAGGCCGCCGCGTAAGCCTTCTCGGGCGAGCCGCCCTCGCCCACCGGCGAGTTGTTGTAGACGTAGGTGGTGAGGGTGCTGCCGGTGCCCTGGAGGAAGCTGAGGCCGGGGATGTTCCCTTGCGGGTCGGTCTGCAGGGTGGCGCCGAGCAGGACGACGACGATCGCGGTGTCGCCGACGATCCGGCCCATCCCCAGCGCGACCCCGGTGCCGATGCCGCGTCGCGAGGCGGGCAGCAGGACCCGGCGGATGGTCGAGATCCGATCCTTGCCGAGCGCGTAGGAGGCCTCGCGGACGTGGCGGGGGATCGAGTGCAGGGCCTCGCGGCTGGCGCCGACGATCAGCGGCAGCGCGATCAGCGACATGATCACCCCGGCGGCGACGAAGGAGCGGCCGAATGCGACCCCCGGCGTCGCCTCGTAGGAGAGGAAGCTGAAGAAGCCCTGCTGGAAGACCAGCAGGCCGAAGATCGCCAGCACGATGCTGGGCGTGCCGGCGACGATCTCGACCCCCGACTCGACCGCCCGCGCCAGCCAGGAGGGGCGGCCGTACTCGGTCAGCCAGACCGCAATCCCGACCCCGACCGGGGCGGCGATCGCGGTGCCGATCACGGTCAGCGCCAGGGTCCCCTCGAGCGGGTCGAGGAAGCCGCCGCTCTTGCTCTGGTCGAGACCGGCTTCCGGATGGCTGAAGATCATCTCCAGGCTCAGGTACTGGAAGCCGCGGTAGAGCATGTAGAGGACGATCGAGGCGGCGATCAGGCAGAGCAGGATCCCCGCCGCCCAGGCCGAGGCGAGCCCGATCTTGTCGCCGAGGCTCCAGGAGTCGCCGCCGGCATGGCGGATGCGGCCGATCAGGCCGGCGGGATTGCGGGTCTGGGCGTGGGCGCTCATCGCGGCGAGAGGGTGTATTTGCGCATCGAGCGGCGGGCGAACCAGCCGCTGAAGGAGAGGAAGGCGCTGGAGAGGAGCAGCAGCGCCGCGAACGCGTACATCGTCTGCCCGAACGGCTTCACCGAGAGGCCCTCGGCGCCGTCGACGATCTGCGCCGCCAGGGTCCGGGCCGGCTCGAAGAAGAAGGTGACGCCGTCGAGCGGGTTGGGCGAGAAGGCCACCGAGCCGGTGACCATCGAGAGCATGATCGCCTCGCCCAGGGCGCGCGCCGTGGAGAGGATCGCCGCGGCGACGATCGCCGGCCGCGCCGCCCGCAGCCCGACCGTGCGCAGCGCCCGCCAGCGGTTGACGCCGAGCGCCGCCGCCCCCTCGGTCCAGGTCGGCGGCACCGAGCGCAGGGCGTCGACGCTGATCGCGACCATGATCGGGGTGATCATCACCGTCAGCACGAGGACGCCGACGAGGATGCTGGAGCCGTCGAGCTGGATCACGAACTGGACCGACTCCTTCTGGGCGCCGCTGATCACGTTGTTGCCGAAGAAGGGGACGATCACGAGGATCCCGATCAGGCCGTAGATCACCGACGGCACCGCCGCCAGCAGCCGCACCACCGGCTGCAGGATCGAGCGGATCCAGCCGGGTGCGAATTCGACGATGAACATCGCCGAGAGCAGGGAGATCATCGTCCCCAGCAGGACCGAGATGCCGGTGATCAGCGCCGTCGCGTAGATCAGCGGCCAGGCGTGGAGGGTGTAGACGTAGTCGCTCGGGTCCGAGGGCGAGTTGAAGATCGCGGTCAGCTGCTCGTCGAGGTTGCCGCCCGGCCCGAACCAGGCCAGCCCGTTGTGGGCGAACGAGGGCCACGCCTTCGCGAAGACGAAGGCGATCATGAAGGCGATCAGCAAGAGGACCGCGGAGGCCAGCGCGCCGAGGGCAAGCTCGGCGCGCTGGTCGGTGCGGTCCCGTTGCTGCGCGGTCTGGGGGCCGCGAGCGGCCACTACTGCAGGGACACCCACTCGGTGTTGATCACCGCGGCCGCGGCCGAGCTCTTGGTGATCCACTTGATCCACTCCTTGGTCGCGCCCGTGGCGGGGCCGCGGGTGACCATGTAGAGGTTGCGCTGACCGCCGTACTGGCCGGACTTGGCGTTGCGCTCGGTGCAGGCGACGCCCTTGTAGGGGACGGTGTGGAGGCCGTCGGCGAAGGACAGCGAGACGTAGCCGATCGCGTTCGGGTCGGCCTTGACCGACTGCTGGATCAGGCCGTTGGAAGCCTTCTGGCTGGCGCCGGAGAAGACCCGGGTGGAGCTGAGGAAGATCTTCTGGAAGGCGTCCTGGGTACCGGAGGCGGGGGTGCGGACGAAGGTGTCGATCGTGCCGCTGGCGGTCGAGCCGGGGACGCTGCTCCAGCTGCGGACGCTGCCGCCGAAGATCGCCTGGACGCCGGCCTCGTCGATGCCCGGCAGCGGGTTCGACTTGTTGGTGACGATGCAGACCGCGTCATGGGCGATCTTGTTGAAGACCAGACCGCCCGGGTCGCTCGGTTTCGGGTCGCGCGAGGCGTTGCCGATCGTGACGCGGCCGGAGGCGACGTCGGAGATGCCGACGTCCGAGCCCCCCTGCAGCAGCTTGAAGGTGACGCAGCCGCCGCAGCCGGCGACGTACTTTTTGGCGAGCAGCGCGGCCAGCGGCGCGACACTGGTCGACCCGCTCATCGTGATGGTCGGCTTGGCGGTGGCGGCGGCAGGCACGGCGAGCGAGGCGCTCACGGCCAAAGCGGCCACCACGGCCAGGGGACGGTTCCAAGTCATATGGGAGATCGCTCCTGGTGACGGTTTCTGAAGTTCCGGACCAGGCCAGTCTCAGGTCAATCCCGCCTCCCAAGGTGAACGCGACGTGACTGTGTGGATAAGAACTGGTTACGAGGGGAACTGCAGGCGCCGGCCGCGTTCTTCCCGCATCGCCCAGCAGCCACCGAAAGCGATCCCCGCGGCGGCCAGCAGGGCGAGGTAGATCGGGAACTGAACCGTGCCTTCGATCGTGATGGGCCCGAACCCGACGTTGATGGAGCCAAAGGTGGGCGGGTGGACGATCCGAAAAAGAATCAGCAGCACCGATACGACGCCGAGGATTGCGACGATCACGCTGGCCGGGGCGGAAGGCTTGCGGACGATGCTCGTGAGGCGCAGCCCTGCCACGGCGAGCGGGGCGGCGATCGCGATCAGGAGAACGATCGGGATGTAGTCGAGTGCGTCCCAAGCGCTGCGACCGACGCTGAAGAGATCAAGTGCTGATCCTTCAGAGGCTTTGCTTCCAAACCAGTCGAAGAACATGAAGACGAAGAGCAAAAGCGCCGAGATCCCCGCGATCCTCTCGCCACTGCCGAGCCTATCCAGGTTCATCGTCGCGACCTAAAGTCCAAGGCCAATTTCCTGTTCCCTGCATCGCATTAAGGTGGGCAGTGTTCGCCCGTCGCCGCGAGACAAAGCCTGTCGGTCATCGTTACGGTCATTTCGGAAGCTTCATTCTGCTGCGCAGCGGTGCGAAGCTGGGGATTCGGGGCTAGGCGGCCGTCTGACCCCTCGATCAGCAAGTCGCTGGTGAAGATAAAGCCACCTCTGGAGTAGCCGTATGAATATCTCGTGCCTGCTTGAGGTACTGATACAGCCTTGTAACCGTGACCCAGCGCGATACCGAAGTTGATGATAGTTCGGTGGCGTCCCATTGCACGGCCCGCCACCGCCGTCTCGGCTCCCTCGGGCGTGGCCACTTGCCTGAACTCATACCGATAGGGCAGTTTGCGCAGGAGTTGCTTCGTCTCCTTCGCGCTGAGAACCCTGGCCTCACCGGAACCCCCCGCAATGCCTCCCTCGGCACCCGCGTCGCCACCGCAGCCTGCAATCGCCCACATCAAAGCAGCGATGCCCAAAAGGTAGGCGAAAAAGCGTAGACGCCTAGTCTCAACCACGGAACAATCCATTGGACCCGTAGAGGTTACTTGGATCATGCTTTTTGGCTTTCAGGTTTGCCGCTCGGTGCTTTGCAGCCAGCGAAAAACGAGTCCACTGAGATCCATGCGCCTGTTCGATTCGCCTCTTGACATCTCCCCAGAGCAGATTCGAATAGTTCGCACCTTGGCTCGATGAGTTTGCGATCATCGGTTCACGGCCACTTGCCATGTCTTGGGTCCCGACGACGAAGTTGAGGTGGTTGACATTTCCTTTGCCGTCGCTGTCGATCCAGTCGTAAGCGAGGATGCTTCCCTTCGTCCAGCCCCACGGCTGCTGCATTGGGTCAATATGGGCGAGGCCAAATCGCCAGAGATGTCGTGGCAGCACGTCTGCAAAACGCCATGAATCGGTGTCTTCCATACCAGCGCTCGGCCCAGTCCCGAAAATCCCTCCACTGGAGAGGTTGAGGTACCACCAGCTCCCATCTTCTTGCGCGAAGGCGCGCATGAACTTGGCACCGCCAGCGCGGAGGATCTGGCTGATGAAGTTGGTGCAGTTATTCGATTTGTAGTCGACGTAGAAGGGGTTGCGCGCCCCGTGATGCGCTTCGTTTCCCCAGTACACCGCGTACTGCGCCATTCTGTCGAGATCCAGCGCGCCGCAAGGGCTCTCGTTGACCCCGCAGCTCCCGTTCAACGACGAGGCGCCGGCCATGTCGGCGATCAGCTGGACGGGCCACACGGCTTCTTGTTCCGGAGTTATCGACAGACTGATCCAGACTTCAAACTCGTTGGGCGTTTCAGTGTCGGGCGCAACCTCGATCAGCGCCGGCACGATCCCTCCCTGGGCAAGGACCACCCACGGCCGCGCTATCACCGCCACAATCTCAAGCTCGGTCTCGTCCGCCGCGTTGATTAGCTGGTATTCCCCGTTCTCGACCTGAACTTTCACGTCTGCGAGGTCGGCTGGTGATTTTTCCGGTACCGAGGGCACCTGAGCCACTCCCTCGGCTTCCGAGCCGACCTCGACGATCGCCACGCCGCCCGACGGCAGCTCGACCAGATCCTGGCCCGGAGAAACGGTGACGTTCCAGGCGAACCTGTCGGGCGCATTCGGCCCCCGCAACGAGTGGATCACGGTCGCCCCCATTGCGGTTGGCCGGATCACGGTGTCCGTTTCCGCCGCGGTATTGGCGAACAGCGCTGCGTCGCCGCCGACAACCGTAGCGTCGGTTGCCGCGGGCGTCAGGGTTGCGGGCGCGATGCAGACCGAATCGCCCAGCGTGAAGCCGCCCTCGGGAGCGACCGAGGTTTCGCCGGTCGCGGGCGAGTTGACAGTCTCCAGATTGGGGGAGGGAGGGCTGTAGGAGGGATCGATCTCCTCTTCGGTCGATGGCGTGATCGCGCCTTCGGTGGGAGCGACCGCTGCCGGCAGAGCTTCTTCGATGGTGTCGATTGCCTGGCTTGAGGTGACGGTGCCCTGGGCGGCTTCCAGTTCGGGTTCGGTATTGCATTCGGGCGCGGCAGCCGTAGTTGGGTCGACGTCGATTTCGATCGTCTCACTGGCCGTGTTGCCCTGGACATCGATCGCTTCCACCGTGATCTCGTGCGGTCCGCCATCTGGATCTTCCATCTCGGCCAGTACCTGCCACTGACCATTGCCCAAGCGGGATTGCCCCACCGACACGCACTCGTTGGCGGCGGTGCAAGAAACCCCCTCGAGCGAGCTGTAGTCCGCTCCAGTCTTGATCGGCATCGGCTGGAAACGCCAGCCGTCGATGTCCCAAGTGAAGGCCAGAGGAAGCGTTTCTCCATGTGGGTTGGTGTATCGACCCACCGCCGTGCAAGCCGCCGCGGAAGCGCAGGAAAGCGAGTTTACGGTGGCTGGACCTCCTTCGGGAGCCTTCCCGATCGCCTCGGTCAGCCATTCGCTGCCGTCCCAATGTGAGAAGAACGGCACGGCGACTTGGCCTTCCTGCATTTCCGCCGAGGAGACCTGCGTTTCGCCGTAGGCCCAGCAATCCCCTTCCGAGCCGCAGGAAGCGCCCTTGAGGAGGCCCTTCGTCGCGCCAGCGGGCAGTGGCCCGGTGCCTGCCGTCCATTTCGTGCCATCCCAGAACTCGGTCAGAAGCTGGTTCGTCCCGTTGCTATAGGAGCCGACCGCGAGGCAGACGCTCGTCGAGGCGCAGGAGATGTCTTCGAGCGTGACGCTGGTCGCGCCTTCGGGTTTCGGGATGGTGGTCGTCTGCCATTCGCTGCCGTTCCAGTGAGCGAAGAAGGGAGCGGCGGCCTCGGTCTTGCCATAGGCCCAGCAGTCGCCGGCGGAGCCGCAGGAGACGGTGGAAAGAGAGCCACTGGCAGGAGACAGAAGGCGTGCAGTCCATTTCGTGCCGTCCCAGACCACAGTAAAGGGGTGGCTCGTCCCGTTGCCGTAGGAGCCGACCGCGAGGCAGGCGCTCGTCGAGGCGCAGGAGATGTCTTCGAGCGTAACGCTCGTCGCGCCTTCGGGTTTCGGGATGGTGGTCGTCTGCCATTCGCTGCCGTTCCAGCGCTCCAGGAGCTGCTCGGCAACTTTGCCTTCCGTCTCTTCGGCGAGCGTGTATTTGGTGCGCCCTACGGCCCAGCAGTTGTCGTACGCGACACAGGAGACCCGTCTCAGTTCGCCGATCGACCCGTTGCCAACCGTCGACACCGGCTTAATCGAGCGGTCGGCCCCATCAGCGGCAGTTTGGAACGTGTACGAGGGATCGACCTCGCGGCAGTCGCTGGAGCAGTCCGACGGGTAAGAAGCCACCAACTGCCCGTCGCGTTCGACGTTGACCTGACTGACACCACCGCTGACGGGACCTGGGTCGCTGGCGTCGATCTCCAGCTCTGCGCTCGGGGCGCTCAGCGGCTGCCCGGCGCCTTCTGCCAGTGGGCCCGATAGATCAAGCTCGGGTGGCGTCGAATCGAGGTTGAGGAAACGGGAGAACTCCTTGACGTTCCCCGCGCCATCGGTGGCGACGACGGAAAGCAGGTACGTACCGCGTGGCTTCTCAGAAAGGTCGGGGTCCAGTTCGTAGTCGAGCGAACACGCGCCCTCATTGCACGACTGGCTCGCATGGCCGAGGGTCTCCGTCTCGCCCGACTGATTGGTCAGCTTCACGGTGATCGAGCCCATGCCGTAACCACCGTCGGTCGCCGAGATATTCAGCGGCCCCAGATGCCCGCTGCTGACAGTCGTATTCGGCACGAGCCATTCCTGCACCCGGTGGTTGTCGACGTCGGTGACCCAGAGGTGGCCTTTGGCGTCGGCAGCGATCCCCATCGGGTAGGAGAGCTCGAACTGGCCCGCGCCCGAGCCCTGGGCGCCGAACTGGCCGAGGTACTGGCCGGCGATGTCGAAGCGCTGAATACGGTTGTTGTCCTGGTCGCCGACCCAGACGTTGGCCTGGGCGTCGACGGTGACCGTGTCGGGGTGGTTGAACTCGCCGTCGCCGCTGCCGGCCGAGCCGACGTGGCTGAGGAAGGTGCCGTCGGAGTCGAAGACCGAGAGGCGGTTGTTGCCCCACTCCGCGACCCAGAGGTTGCCGTCGAGGTCGACGTCGATGCCGCTGGGTTCGTCGAGATCCCCGTCGCCGGTGCCCTGGGAGCCGATGGTTTCGATGAACTGCCCCTGGTCGTCGAACTTCTGGATTCGGCCGCCGTAGGTGTCGGAGACGAAGATGTTGCTGGCGGCGTCGACCGCGATGCCCTCTGGGCCGGAGCCGCCGAACTGGCCGTTGCCGGTGCCTTTGGAGCCGAAGTGGGAGAGGTAGACGCCGGCGGAGCTGAAGCGCTGCACCCGGTTGGCGCCGGAGTCGGCAACCAGCAGATCGCCGTTGGCGGCGATCGCGATTGCGGTGGGGCGGTTGAGCTGGGTGTTGAGGGCCCCGTAGGAGAACTTGGCGAGGTATTTGCCACTGGAATCGAACTTCTGGACGCGGTTGTTGGATTTATCGATGACCCAGAGGTTGCCGAGGGCATCGACCGCGACGTCGCCCGGATGTTTGAGCTGGCCGTCGCCGCTGCCTTCGGTGCCGAAGGAGCGGGCGTAGATCGGCCTTGGAATCGGCACCATCCACTCCTGGATCCGGTGGTTGTCGACGTCGGTGACCCAGAGGTGGCCTTTGGAGTCGGTGGCGATCCCCATCGGGTAGGAGAAGTTGAACTGGCCGTTGCCGGAGCCGCTCGAGCCGAACTGGTCTTGATACTGACCGGCCAGGTCGAAGCGCTGAATGCGGTCGTTGTCCTGGTCGCCGACCCAGACGTTGGCGTGGGCGTCGACGGTGACCGTGTCGGGGTGGTTGAACTCGCCGTCGCCTTCTCCGGCCGAGCCAACATGGCTGAGGAAGGAGCCGCTGTTGTCGAAGACCGAGAGACGGTTGTTGCCCCACTCAGCAACCCAGAGGTTGCCGTAGAGGTCGATGTCGATACCGCTGGGTTCATCGAGCTGGCCCGAGCCGGTGCCTTTGGAGCCGACGGCTTTGAGGAAGGAGCCGCTGGAGTTGAACTTCAGCACCCGGCCGCCGTAGGTGTCGGCGACCCAGATGTTGCCGGTGGCGTCTATCGCAATTCCCTCGGGGCCGGAGCCGCCGAACTGGCCGTTGCCGGTGCCTTTGGAGCCGAACTTGGAGAGATAGGTGCCGCTCGAGTTGAAGCGCTGGACCCGGTTGTTGCCGGAGTCGGCGACGAGCAGGTCGCCGTTGGCGGCGATGGCGATTGCCGTCGGGCGGTTGAACTGGCCATTGGAGCCGCCGTAGGTGCCGAACTTGGCGAGGTATTTGCCGGCGGGGTCGAACTTCTGGACGCGGTTGTTGGATTTGTCGACGACCCAGAGGTTGCCGGCGGAGTCGATCGCGACGTCGCCGGGGGATTTGAGCTGACCGTTGGCGGTGCCTTCGGTTCCAAAGGAGGTTGAGTGGATCGGCCATAACGGCGTCGCCGATGACTCCGCTGGTAACCCGGTCACGTTCAGCGTCGGTGCTTGAGTATCTCCCAGGGAGAACTCGAGCTGCTGCGAGGCGACGTGCCCAACCGCGTCAGTGACTTTCACGGTCAGCGTATGTTTGCCTTTGGAGTAAGCGGCCGCTTCGATTACACTTTCATCGAAACGTGAGCAGCTTTGGACAGGGCAGCCGGGGGCGTATTCATTGGTTTTATTGCCATCGATCCACTCCTGGATGCTGACCACACCAGAGCGCGCATTCGCGGGGTTCGGGTCACCGGGGATTCCGTCGGTGGCGTCTACTCGGATCGTATATATGGGTCTTTCAGTACCGAGCGTGGCCTGTTCGGTGATCGTGCCCGACAGTTTGATCGTGGGCAGATCATGGTCGATGCGTACGGTCATCCCGTTGGTGGTCGCAGATTTCCTCAGGGTCGCATCGAATGCGGTCACGCTGAGGTTGACAATCCCTTCGGGCAGGGCCGAGGGATCGTAATTGAGCTGCGGCTGGCTGGATTCAGCCAGGTTCCACGTCCCTGGGCACGGGAACCTACGAGTTCCGGCACACGAGTTCCAAGTCTCCCACCCCTGCACTACCCCCCATTTGTTTACCGCTTCCGCCGCAAACTTCTTAACACCAAGGCCGGGATCACTTGCTTTTACGTTCAGCCTCACCGG
>Ga0164241_10007134_pt1 | contig 10070 bp, 8 predicted proteins | sample OricomyardsoilBY_FD_108780 | JGI IMG/M metagenome (GOLD analysis project Ga0164241, IMG submission 108780) | Backyard soil microbial communities from Emeryville, California, USA - Original compost - Back yard soil (BY) | ecosystem: Environmental > Terrestrial > Soil > Unclassified | place: USA... | reverse complement strand
GTCGTCTGTGATGGTGAGCCTGCGAACCGAGCGCACGCGCGGTGCGGGGGGGCGATCGAAGAGGGTCACGTTCAGCCACCGCGACTCGAACGTCGACCACCACCGAAGGCCCGCCGAGTCCGGGTGGTTGTCGTAGAGCGCGCGTGCCTGCCCTTGTGTCACCTCGCGGTCGCGGGTCGCTACGAGCGACGGACGAAGTCGTTCGCGCTCGAGGATCGTCGGATCGTCGAGATCGATCAGCACGGCGTCGGCGGCGAGTTCCAGTTCCGCGAGCGCGAGCCACAGTCCGCGACGTTTGAGAAACGACGCCGAGAGTGGCTGGCCACGGAACCTGGCCAGTTGCTCGACGATCGCGGACTCGGCACGGTCCGCCAGGTAGAGGCAGCCGAAGGTGTCGGGGTTGTCATGGCGGCCATCGCCCTGGAAAAGCCTGGGAAACCAGAGCGGGCCATCCTGATCCGTTTCGCGGGCTCGTTCCGCCCAGGCGAAACAGCGAAAGACGATCACGCGAACGTGTCGGCGCGTTCCGCGCGGATCGCGCGCATCAGATCTTCGGCGCGTCCCTGCCGAATGAGGTCGATCGGGCGACGTTCGCCCAGCAGGGGATTGGTGCCGAAGAGCCACGCCATGGCCGCGTCATGCGCGTAGGTTCTCAACAGGTTGGCCCAGACGAGCTCCAGCAGGTCGATCTTCTCCGCATTCAGCGGATCGATGCCCGCGCCCTGGAGCCACCGGGTAATCTGAGAACGATTGACGCCGAGCAGGTCCGCCAGTTGAGCCGCGGACTGAAAGTCGTCGCGGAGGACGGCGACTTTGCGGGCTGTAGCAACGGGCATGCAGGAAATATAACGCAACGCAAAGTGTTGCGCAACAGAAGCCGCCTCAATCCAGAAGGACGACGTGGATTTCCTTCGGGCCGTGCACCCCCCGGGCGAGGACGTGTTCGATGTCCGCCGTGCGGCTCGGCCCCGTGATGCAGACGAAGTTGGCGCCAGCCGTGACGACGCCGGGATGGCGGTCGATGAAGACCGGCAGCGACTCGAACATCAGGCTGCGCCGCAGCAGCGCGACGTGTATCGGGGCCAGCAGCGACGCGAGTCTTCCGCGCCCTGGTCCGGAGGCGACGGCAATCGATCCGGTCTGCGCCAGTCCCGCGTCGGCGCCCGTGATGCCCACCGTTGCCGATGCCAGCTCCGCGCGGTGCGCATCGTCTCGCGCGCGGTCGGCGGACTGCATCAGCACCTGGACGCCGTGCGCGCGCAGCGCGTCGGCCAGGCCGCTCACCGGCAGGTGCGCCTCGTCCCACATCATGACTTTCGGCGCGATGACATTGGCGAGGCGGCCGAGCACGATGTCGGCAACGTCACCGGCGGACGCGGCGTCGTGAACCGTGCCGCCAAGCTTCGTCAGCTCCGTCCGGAAGCGCTCGAAGAGGTCGTAGCCCGGCGCCGGCGGCGGCTCGAAACGTCCGGGGTGATTGAGTCCCGCGTCCGGCAGCAGCGCCTTGCCGACCGCCGTTTTCAGCGCCGCGCGCATGCGTGTGCGATTGTCCGCGTTCATCGTGCCCCCCGGCGTTTCGCCTGCCATCGTTCCTGAAAGGACGTGGTCGCGAGGGCTGGGAAATCGCGGGTTTTTGTCCAGGCCGACAGATGCCCCGGCATCTTCGTAATCCAGTTGTCTCTGGCGAGGAGTCGGGTGGCGCGTGCGGCCGCCGCGCCGGCCAGTCGGAACAGTGCCGGTCTGGTGCTGACCCATCGCAGCGCGTGAATTCCCAGGCCGACCCACGCAGGCGATCGCCCCGTGTCCACACTCGTCGCCCGGAGGGAGAGGAGCATGCGCGGGATGTCGATGCGGACAGGACACACGTCCTTGCAGGCGCCGCAGAGGCTGCTCGCCTGTGGCAGATCGTTGAAGTGCTCGAGGCCTTGGAGCGAGGGCGTCAGGACCGCGCCAATCGGCCCCGGATACACGGCGCCGTAGGCATGACCGCCAATCTGCTGAAAGACCGGACAGGTGTTCAGGCACGCACCGCATCGAATGCAGTACAGGATCTCCGCGCGCTCGGATCCAAGTACCGCCGTCCTGCCGTTGTCTACGAGGACGACGTGAAACTCGTCAGGCCCGTCGCCCTCCGCCCGCTCCGTTCCCGCACCGCGCGCGCCGTTTACGATGTTCGAGTACACCGTCAGGTTCTGCCCGGTGGAGCTTCGCGCCAGCACGTTGAGCATGACGCCGAGGTCGTGCACCGTCGGCACGATGCGCTCGATGCCCACCACCGCCACATGAATCCTCGGCATCGTCGTGCACAAACGCCCGTTACCTTCGTTGGTGCAGGTGGTGATGCTGCCGGTTTCCGCGACCGCGAAGTTGCAGCCGCTGATGCCCATGTCCGCGTTGATGAACTCCTGCCGCAGCACCCGCCGCGCCAGCTGCGTCATCTCCGGGATGTCGGCGACCTCTTCATCGGTTGCGCCGAGCTTCTGTTTGAACAGGTCCGCCACCTGATGTCGCGTCATGTGCATGATCGGCATCACGATGTGCGACGGGCGGTCCTGCGCCAGCTGGACGATGTACTCGCCGAGATCGGTTTCGACCACGCGGACGCCGGCGGATTCGAGGCCCTTGTTGAGCTCGATTTCCTCGGTGACCATCGACTTCGACTTCGCGACGAGTTTCACGCGCTTCGCGATGGCAAGGTCGCGGATGTAGCTCACCGCATCCGAGGCGGTGCCGGCGTAGAACACCTGTCCGCCCTTGGACTCGACCGCGTCCACGAACTGATCGACGTAATGATCGAGACGCGACAGCGTGTGGGCGCGGATCCGTCGGGCGTGGTCGCGCCAGTCGTCAGAGTGCGGCAGGCGCGCGAGGCCGGCGGCGCGCGAGTCGAGAATGACGGCGGTGACGTCCCGCAGCGTCTTCCGCAGCGCCGTGTCGGCGAGGGCCTTGTGCGTGCGCGCGTCGAACGTGGCCGGTTCGATGCTCACGCGCCGGCTCCGCGTGCCAGGACATCCGCGAGGTGCTTCACCTGGACGCGGCTCCCGCGCCGCCGCAGCCCGCCCTGCATGTGCATGCCGCAGCTGACGTCGGTGACGACCACCGTGTCGGCGCCGCTTTCCTGGATCCTGTCGAGCTTGCGGTCGAGCATCGCGGACGAGATGTCCGGCAGCTTCACGGAAAACAGCCCGCCGAAGCCGCAGCACACGTCGCTTTCGGCCATCGGACAAAACGTGGCGCCGTGCACGTGTCCGAGGAGCGCGAGGGGCTCGTCCTTCACGCCGAGCCCACGCAGGCCGTGGCAGCACGCGTGGTACGTGATCTTGTCCGTGCTTGCGCTGCCCACGTCCTCCACGCCGAGCACGTCCACCAGGAACTTCGTCAGCTCGTGCGTGCGTTCGTGCAGCGAGCGCGCCTTCGCCAGATAGACAGGATCATCCTGGAGGATCGCTTCGTACTGATGAATGACCATGTCTCCGCACGAACCCGACGGGACGACGATCGGATCGCTCGTCTTCGTCAGCACGTCAATCGTGTGCCGGGCCATCGCGCGGGCATCGTCCACGTAGCCCGCGTTGAACGCCGGCTGTCCGCAACAGGTCTGGCCGACGGGCACCTGGACCTCGACGCCCAGCCGTTCGAGCAGCGTCACGACGGCCATGCCGGTATCGGGAAAAACGCGATCGATCAGACACGTGACGAGCAGCTGTACCCGGGCCGGACGGGAAGACATGGAGCGTGAAGATTATTACAGGTACGTCCGGTAAGACCGGTGCGCGGGGGAGTAGGGTGCGAGGAACGATGTGACGCGTCAACTTCCCGCGCGGACGTACATCGCGTGTCTATCGCAGAAACAGTTCGAACGCCGGGTTGTCGCGCTCGTGCTGGTAGGGATAGCCGAGCTGTTGGAGAAAGGTCTCGAAGTCGCTCAGATCGGCTGGAGGCACTTCGAAGCCCGCGAGCACGCGACCGAAATCCGCGCCGTGGTTGCGGTAATGGAAGAGGCTGATGTTCCAGCGTCCTCCGAGCTGCTCGAGAAAAGTCATGAGGGCGCCAGGGCGCTCGGGAAACTCGAACCGGCAGAGTTCCTCACGCGTCACGTCGGAACTGCGTCCTCCCACCATGTGCCGGACGTGCAGTTTGGCCAGCTCGTTGTCGGTCAGGTCTACGACGGGGTAGCCGGCGGCGGCCAGCGCCGCGGCGAGTGCGTCGGCGTCTCCTCTCGAGTCCGTGGCGATGCCGACGAAGATGTGCGCCGCAGAGCGGCCGCTGAGGCGGTAGTTGAATTCGGTCACGACCCGGCGGCCGATGGCAGCGCAGAATTCACGGAATGCGCCCGGCCGCTCCGGGATGGTCACCGCCAGAATCGCCTCGCGCGACTCGCCGACTTCCGCGCGCTCAGCGACGAACCGGAGTCGGTCGAAGTTCATGTTGGCGCCGCTGAGCACCGCCACCAGCCGGGCGTCCGTGGTGCCGGTGCGCTCGACCCAGCGCCGCAGCCCTGCGACACCAAGCGCTCCGGCCGGTTCCATGATCGAGCGCGTGTCGTCGAACACGTCCTTGATCGCCGCGCAGATTTCGTCGTTCGACACGCGCACGATCTCGTCCACGGCCTCACGGGCGATGGCGAATGTCTGCTCGCCGACCTCGCGCACCGCGACGCCGTCGGCAAAGATCCCGACGCGATCGAGCGCCACGCGATGACCGGCTTCGAGCGAGCGGTGCATCGCGTCGGCTTCGAATGGCTCGACGCCAACAATGCGCGTGGCCGGGCGCAGCGCTTTCACGCAGGCAGCAATCCCCGCAATGAGTCCGCCACCGCCGACGGGGACGAAAATCGCGTCGACCTCGCCTCCGAGCCGATGCTGCAGAATTTCGATGGCTATCGTGCCCTGACCGGCGATCACCAGCGGATCGTCGAACGGGTGAATGAACACGCGGCCGGTCGATGCGGCCAGTTCGTCAGCGCGCGCCTTGGCGTCCGCATAGCTGTCGCCGGCCAGAACCACGTCCGCGCCCATGCGGCGGACGGCTTCGACCTTGATGTCCGGTGTGGTCTCCGGCATCACGATGAGCGCGCTCAGTCCGAGGTGGCGCGCCGCGTAGGCGACCCCCTGCGCGTGATTGCCGGCGCTGGCCGCAAGCACGCCGCGCGTCCGCTCAGTCTCGTCGAGATGCGCGATCCGGTTGTACGCCCCGCGCAGCTTGAAGCTGAAGACCGGCTGCAGATCTTCGCGTTTCAGCAGGACGGTGTTGTTCAGCCGGTGAGAAAGGCGGTCGGCCCGCTCGAGTGCCGTCTCCACGGCGACGTCGTAAACGCGCGAGGTGAGGATGAGGCGGAGGAGGTCAGCCGAGGGCATCTCAGATTGCCAAATTATCAATGGCAGCCGAGCGCGGTTCTACTTCCCCGCGAGGGAGTAGATGTCGTTCAGGATCCCTGCCGCGGTCACCTCCGCGCCGGCTCCAGGTCCGCTGACGACGAGCGGTTCGCTCGAATAGCGGCGCGTCGTGAAGGCCACCAGATTGCGGGTGCCCTGCAGTGCGCCGATGGGGCTGTCGGCAGGCACGGCCATCAGCCGGGCCGAGACGCTTTTCGGCGTCGCCGTCACGACGTAGCGCAGCACGCGTCCCTTCGCAGCTTCGCGCTTCGTGCGGTCGGCCCAGTCGGCGTCCACCGATGGCAGTTGCTTCATGAACTCGGCCACCGACAGCTTAGCGAGCGACGGCGGCACCAGGCTTTCGGGCGACGGCGCAGGACCGCGATAGCCCATCATGCGCGCGAGAATCAGGACCTTGCGTCCGGCGTCGGCGCCGTTCAGATCGTCGCGCGCGTCGGGCTCGGCGTAGCCGCGTTCGACGGCTTCGCGCACGGCTTCCGAGAACGGCCGCCCGGCCGATACGGCCGATACAACGAACATCAGCGTGCCGCTCACGACGCCTTCGATCTTGAGCACCTCGTCGCCGGTTTCCACCAGCTTGCCTTACGTGTCGATGAGCGGCAGGCCCGCGCCGACGGTGGCCTCATAGCGGATGGTGCGGCCGGATTGACGCGCGGTGTCCAGGAGCGCCCGGTAGGACTCGAGCGATCCGGCCACCGGCTTCTTGTTGGCGAGCGCGAGGTTGAACCCCTGCGAGAGCGCCGTGACGAGCAGGGCGCCGTGATCGTGGCCCGTCACGTCCACGATGACCGGATGCGACACCGCGTGGCTGCCGATCGTGGCCAGTGCGTCGGCCGCGGACGCGCGCGTGCCCCCGAGCGACGCAACGAGCGCGCCGCCTTCCTTCGCGCGCGCCAGCTCGAGGAGCCGCCGATTCGCCAGGCCGCGCGGCTCGAATACGTACCCGGATCGATCGACCACGCCGACGACGCGCACGGGCGCCCCGTCAGTGGCCGCGGCAATCTGATCGGCAAGCGCACGGCCGACACGGCCGAAGCCGAGGAACACCACGTCGGTATACGGCTTGGCGTGCGGCCGGCCGCCCCCGATCTTCGACAGTTGAAACGCCGTGTGCACGCGGCGGACGGCTTCCTGGACCTCCGCTTCGCGCACGACGAACGAGATGTTCCGTTCGGACGATCCCTGCGCGATCGCGACCACGTTCACGCCCGCGTTCGAGAGCGCGGAGAACACCCGCGCGGCGACGCCAGGTGTACCCACCATGCCGTCGCCGACGACCGCGATCACGGCCATGCCCGGGCGAGCCGTGACGTTGTCGATCAGGCCGGTCGACAACTCCTCGCGAAACGCCCGCGAGATCGCGCGCACCGCACGGTCGGCTTCGGCCTCCGGCAGCGTGAAGCCGATCGAGTTCTCGGACGACGCCTGAAAGATCGTGGAAACCGACAGCCGCTCCGCATCGACGGCGACGAAGGTTCGCGCGGCGATGCCGTGCACGCCCGCCATGCCCTTGCCCGAGACGGTGACGACGGCCTGGTCGCGCACGGTCGCGATGGCTTTGACTGGATGCGCCAGGTCCGAGCGGCGCGCCGAGACTTCGGTACCCGGGCGCTCCGTGTCGATGAACGATCGCACGTTGAGCACGATGCGCGTGCCGGCGATCGGAATCAGCGCGCGCGGGTGCAGCACCTTGGCGCCGTAGTGCGCGACTTCCGCGGCCTCGCGATGATGCAGCTCGGGGATGAGGCGCGCGTCCGTCACCAGGCGCGGGTCGGCCGTCAGAATGCCCGGCACGTCCTTCCACAACACGACCTTCGTCGCCCCCAGCGCCCGCGCCAGCATCGTCGCCGACAGGTCGGAGCCGCCGCGGCCGAGTGTCGTGATTGTCCCGTCCGGTCCGAGCCCGATGAAGCCGGGCACGACAGGCGTGCGCCCGGCGGAAAGATGCGCGCCGATGGCTTTCTTCGCCAGACGCGACGTGTGCGCCAGATCCGGCGCGGCGCCCCCGTGATGGCCGTCCGTGCGCACAATCGAGGCCGCATCGACGTAGACGGCCGCGCGTGCTGCGGTCAACGTGGCGGCGAGGATCGACGCCGACAACCGCTCGCCGCGCGACACGAGCGTGTCGCTCGCGCGCGGTTCGATGTGGCCCAGCACGCCAATCGCCACCGCGAGGTCGCGATACTCGCGGGCCGCGGCATCGAGCGCGGCGAGGAGCGCCCGGCGCGCGTCTCCGTGCGGCACCACCCGGCGAATGATGTCGCGATGGCGTTTGAGAAAATCGGCCGCGGTCCTGGCCACGGCTTTCCCGTCTCCGGCCAGCGCCTGCGCTGCGCCGGCGAGGAGTCGGTCGGTGACGCCGCCGAGCGCCGACGCGACAACGACGAGCGGTCCAGGATGCGCGGCGATGAGCGCCACGGCCTTCCGGATGTTTTCCGCGGTGGCGAGCGACGCGCCCCCGAACTTCCAGATCTCCAGCGCGCCGTTTCGGGCGGACGTCCGCCGGGCGCGCTGCGAAGGTGCCGTGCGGCGGGATGCTCGCCCCGCGTGACCGCGACGCCGGCTCATCGAGAAGCGGCCGCCGCCGGGCGGGTCATGCTGTCCACCGCGCGTCGCACCGCGTCGTAGTCGTTCGGCAGTTCCATCGGCGGATTGGCGTACGGCCGGGACGCGAGGGCGGCGTCCGGTGAGTGGTACTTGATCTTGAAGTCCGTGAACTTCAGGCCCGTCGCCGTGGAGATGACGACGGTGCGATCGCGCTTGTCGATGACCCCGCGCGCGACGAGTTTCTCGAGCGCGGCCAGCGCCACGCCGGTGTGCGGGCAGTTGAAGAGCCCCGCGCGATCGGCGCGCGCCGCAGCGTTGGCCAGCTCGGTCTCCGACGCCTGTTCGACGATGCCGTCGTACTCCTGAAGCGTGCGGATCGCCTTCCAGACCGACACGGGATTGCCGATTCTGATGGCTGACGCCTGCGTCGGCTTCGCCGTGATCGGCTCGAACTGCCAATTGTTCACAAAGGCACGGTAGAGCGGGTTGGCCGCTTCGGCCTGGGCCACGACAATGCGCGGGCGCTTGGTGATGAGTCCGAGCGCGCGCATCATGTCGAAGCCGGCGCCGAGCGCGCTGACGTTGCCGAGATTGCCGCCGGGGATGATCACGACGTCCGGTACTTCCCAGTCGAACTGCTGGACGATTTCGACGGATATCGTCTTCTGTCCCTCGATTCGCAGGCTGTTCATCGAGTTGGCGAGATAGACGCCCTCTTCCTCCGCGAGCCGCTGAATCATCGTCATGCAGCCGTCGAAGTCCGTGTCGACGGCGAGCACGCGTGCGCCGTTGGCCAGCGGCTGAACGAGCTGTGCCGGCGTGACCAGCCCGCGCGGGAGGATGACGATCGCGGGAATGCCGCTGGCTGCGGCATAGGCGGCCAGCGCGGCCGATGTGTCACCGGTGGATGCGCACGCGACGGCGCGCACTTCGCCACCGTCGGCCATCATCTGCTTGACGACCGACACGAGAACCGTCATGCCGAGGTCCTTGAAGGACCCGGTGTGCGAGTTCCCGCACATCTTCACCCAGAGATCGCCGAGCCCGAGGGTCTGCCCGTAGCGCTCGGCCCAGAAGAGATTCGTCCCGCCTTCGTCCATCGAGACGACGTTCTCGTCGCGCAGCTCGGGGCAGATCCATTCCTTCTTGCCCCACACGCCGGAACCGTACGGCCAGGCGGTGCGCTTGTACCGATCCTCGAACAGGCGCATCCACGCGGCAGGCGCCCGGTCGCGCAGCGCGTCGATGTCGTGATCGACCTGGAGCAGCCCGCCGCACGTCGGGCAACGGTAAATCGGCTCCCAGATCGAGTATTTACCATCGCATCCGCTGGTACAGCGGAACACCGCGCGATAGTTGCTCATGCCGCGCCGTCCTTTGCGTCAGGCATCACGGCCCGCTGAAACTCCGCCAGCGAACGGCCAATGTGGATCGGCTGGACGCCCTTGCCGTTGAGGACTTCCACCGTCTTGTATCCGTTGCCCGTGATGCAGATGACGATCGACTCATCGCGCGGGATTGCCCCTCGTTCGATGAGCTGCTTGGTCGCCGCCACGGTGACGCCGCCGGCGCCTTCCGTGAAGATTCCTTCCGTCTCGGCGAGCAGCTGGATGCCGCGAATGATGTCGTCTTCCTCGACTTTCGCGCCCGCGCCGCCGGTGGCCTTCACGGCGCGGATGACCTGGAAGCCATCCGCCGGATTGCCAATCGCGATGGACTTGGCGATCGTCTTCGGTTTCACGGGTTCAGGGAATTCGAGGTTCTCCTCGAGCGCGTTGACGACCGGCGCGCACCCGGCCGCCTGGGCCACGTGCATCGCCGGCAGATCGCCCTCGGCGATGCCGACTTTCCGGAATTCGTCGAAGCCCTTCAGGATCCGAGGCATCAGCGTCCCACCGGCAACCGGCGAGACCACGTGCTTCGGGAATCGCCAGCCGAGCTGTTCGGCGATCTCGAAGCCATAAGTCTTGGCGCCCTCGGCGTAGTACGCGCGCAAGTTGATGTTGGCGAATCCCCAGCCGTACTGATCCGCCACCTGCGTGCACAGCCGGTTCACATCGTCATAGTTGCCGCGGACGGCAATGATGCGCGGACGATAAACGCTGGCCCCTGTCACCTTGCCGATCT
>Ga0164241_10007133_pt1 | contig 10071 bp, 8 predicted proteins | sample OricomyardsoilBY_FD_108780 | JGI IMG/M metagenome (GOLD analysis project Ga0164241, IMG submission 108780) | Backyard soil microbial communities from Emeryville, California, USA - Original compost - Back yard soil (BY) | ecosystem: Environmental > Terrestrial > Soil > Unclassified | place: USA... | reverse complement strand
TCTGATAATAACTAAACCGGGCAGGCTATGGTTATGCAGGGGCTTATTAGTGTTTTATAAAAAATTATTTCTATTCAACTCGCGTAAGTACTTTTGTGTAAATTATTATGTAGATAGTGAATCGCTTACTATACCCGACCATAATATTTTTACTGCTACCGAAGTAATATCGGCAATGCCAACTTACAACAGGCAAATTTGCGCCAATTTTATTACTGATAACAATTGGCTTACCAATTATTATCCGAATAAAAAAGTTAACACACAACTATGTGTAGACGAACTTAATACTGACAAAATTAAACTGTACTCAGAAAAATTATTGGATGGGATAGTTGGAGAAAAGTTAGATAAATTATTTATGCGCCTTTTTATTTGGCGATGGAAACAAAAATTTAAAGGAAGCGATATTTCAAGATTTGAAGTAAACTTCCGATCACGCAAAAATGTATCTAAGCATCATCCTAATGGCTTCCAGTTCATAGTATTGGATGCGTACAATAAAAGCATTGCCGAATTTGAGGCCAACTACAACATAAAATTAATATGAGGAAAAAAGTGCTTTTCACTCATTCTTATTTTATGCGTTTCGACCCTAAGCAATGGGCATGGAAACAGCCGTACCCACCTTTAGCTACAATACTTGCAGCAGCAGTACTAAGAGAGATGGGGTATGATGTACAATTATTCGATACTATGTTTGCCCACGGGCCTGACGAGGTAAAACCTATTATTGAGCGCTTTAAACCTGACTACTTTATAATTTACGATGATGGGTTTAACTACTTAACTAAAATGTGCCTTACTAACATGCGCGAAGCTGCGTGTAGTATGGCAAACATCGCTAATCAAAGTGGTTGTAAAGTAATAGCATCGGGTTCCGACTCGACCGACCACACCGAAAAATATTTGAACAACGGAGTTGATTTTGTTATACAAGGTGAAGCTGAAGAAACATTAACAGAGTTATTAAGCGCTTTAGACAATAACGCAACTAACTTTGAAACCATAGCAGGGCTTAGTTATAAAGCAGATGAGGGGAATGTTTATAAAACACAGGCAAGAACTTTACTTAAAAATTTGGATGAATTACCACTGCCTGCATGGGACTTGGTAGATGTAGACAGTTACAAGAAAGTTTGGCTATCAAGGTGGGATTATTTCTCGTTAAATATAGCTACCACTCGTGGCTGCCCTTACAAATGCAACTGGTGCGCTAAACCTATTTATGGCAATGCCTACAATATGCGTAGCGCTAAAAATGTGGTGGCTGAATTAAAGATGCTTCAGGAAAAATATGGTTACAATCATATTTGGTTTTGTGATGATATATTTGGGTTACGCCGTAATTGGGTAATTGAATTTACCGAATTAGTGGGAAAAGAAGGATTGCAATTAAGATATAAAATACAATCGAGGGCGGATTTACTGGTGCAGGAAAAATATGTTGAAGCATTGGCAAATTCAGGCTGCGAAAGTGTATGGATGGGTGCAGAAAGCGGATCGCAAAAAATATTAGATGCCATGGATAAAGGCACTACTATTGAGCAAATAAAACAGTCCACCCGGTTATTGAAACAATATGGTATTAAACCTGCATTTTTTTTACAATTGGGTTATCCGGGCGAAACTATGCAGGATATTGAAAGCACTATAAATTTATTAAACGAATGCTTGCCCGATGATATTGGTATTTCAGTATCGTACCCATTACCCGGTACAAGCTTTTATGAAAAAGTGAAAAGCGAACTGAAAACAAAATCGAACTGGACCGACTCGGATGAATTAGCGTTAATGTTTAAAAGCACCTATTCGCCACAATTCTATAAACAATTACACAGGTATATTCATAAACAATACCGCATGCAGCAGGCATATGAAGGATGGCAAAACCTGTTTACTAACCCCATGCAAACCAATCTCGCAACACTAAAAAGGGCAGCATCGGTAGCATACTACGTACCGGCCACAATTATTGCAAAGCAAAAATTGAAACACATTGAACATGCGGCATCAGGCTTTTGATACTTATGCAGACAATTACGATGAGCATTTTACAAATTCATTAATTGGCCAGCTGCAACGCAAATCTGTATGGCAATTTTTAAAACCTGCATTATATAATGTAAAATGTATTCTTGAAATAAATTGTGGCACTGGTCATGATGCCATATACTTGGCAAATAAAGGTTTTAAAATAACCGCTACCGATGCCTCAGCAGGTATGATAGAGGTAGCAAAGCATAAAGCAGAAGGGTATAACAATCTAAGTTTTATTCAATCATCATTTGCAGGTTTAACCAACGTGCTTACAGGCAGTAGCTACGATCTTGTGTTCTCTAACTTTGGCGGGCTTAATTGCATAGATGAAAAAGATTTAAGAAAGTTGAGTAATGATTTGCATCAATTACTAAACAGTAACGGCAAGGCAGCACTTGTAATTATGGGCCGCAAATGCTTATGGGAACAATTTTATTTTACATTAAAAGGGGATATAAAAAAGGCTTTTAGAAGAAAAAGTAAAACAAGTATTGAGAGCTCTTTAACACCTACTTGGTTTTACAGCCCCAACGAAATTGCACAAATATTTGGTTCAAAATTTACTGTTCAGCGTGTAACGCCTGTTGGCCTATTAGTGCCGCCTTCGTACCTTGAAACATGGTTTAATAATAAAAAATGGCTTTTGAAACTGTTAGCTGTTATTGAAAGGCCTATACTGCATTTACCATTTTTAGCCAATTATGCCGACCATTACATAATTGTGCTTACTAAAAAGTAAATTCGTAATGTGAAGATATTACTGACACACGGATACTTTTTGAAAGAAGACCCAAAGGAGCAACTTATCATGAAGCCCTACCCTCCTCTTGGCATCCTTTATATATCGGCATATTTGGAACAAAATGGTTACCCCAATCAAATATTCGATTCTACGTTTTCCGATTTAGAGTCTTTACAGAAATACATCAAAGAATATACCCCTGATGTTATAGGTATATACACCAACCTAATGACCAAGTTGAATGTATTGCGAATTATTCAATTTATAAAAAGCAATCACCTACCGACAAAAATAATATTGGGTGGCCCCGAAGTGCGCAACCATAAAGAGAAGTTTTTAGAGCATGGCGCCGATATAATTGTATTTGGCGAAGGCGAGGAAACGATGCTTGAATTAGTAGCGTATTATAATAATGCAGGTAAATTATTAAATGAAATTTCCGGAATAGCATATACACTTAATGATAAAGTTATAGTTAACGCCGAGCGTGAACTGAAAAAAGATTTAAATGAGCTACCCTTACCCGGCAGACAGCAAATAGATTTGCAGCAGTATTTTGACGTTTGGAAAAACAAGCATGGACAGAGTGTAGTATCGGTAAGTACTATGCGTGGCTGCCCTTACGATTGCAAATGGTGTAGCCGTGCCGTATATGGCCAGTCGTATAGGCGTAGAAGTGCTATTGCTGTAGCGGAAGAGATTGAATGGCTACAAAAAAATTATTCGTTCGATGTTATTTGGTTTGTTGATGATGTATTTACCATTAATTACCCCTGGCTACGCGACTTTGCCAATGAAATAAGCAAAAAGCAAATAAAAGTCCGGTATGAAATTATTACACGCGCCGACAGGATGAATGAGGAAATAGTAGCGCTTTTAAAGCAAAGCGGATGCTACAGGGTTTGGATTGGCGCCGAAAGCGGTTCGCAAAAAATAATTGATGCTATGAGCAGGCGTGTAAAAGTTGAGCAGGTGCAACACATGATACAATTAACGCAAAAAAATGGCATGGAGGCGGGCACTTTTATTATGCTCGGCTACCCCGGTGAAACAGAAGAAGATATTAGTGAAACGCTGCATCATTTAAAAACTTCGAACCCCAACCATTATACACTAACAGTAGCTTATCCAATTAAAGGCACACCCTTATATAGTGAAGTTGAGAGCAACTTCATTAATCAACTGCCTTGGGAAACGAGTACCGATAGGGATATAGACTTTAAACGAACCTATTCGAGAAAGTATTACGACTATGCTATTAGGTGGATATATAATGAGGTGGCCATACAAAAAAGCAAGCCCTTAAAAGTTCCTTACCTTAAATTAAAATCATCGATTGCCCGAATAGGAATGATGATGGCTAAATAGCTTATTTACTGAATAAATTATTGAATAGTATTTGGGCTGACTCACGCGCAGTATGGTAAATAATCCAACAATCCATTAGCGGTGTAACTTTATGTACGTAATATATATCCCATTGTACGCGCTTATAAATATCGCGCAAACGGGGTGTTGGGCCACGCCAGCCTTTTACTTGCGCTAAACCGGTAATGCCGGGCTTTACTAATAACCGTTTCTCATAACCTTCAATCTGTTTGCTGAATATACCGCTATGTACAAGCATGTGCGGGCGTGGGCCAACCACACTCATATCACCCAGTAATACATTCCAAAATTGAGGAAACTCATCAATATTTGTTTTGCGCAAAAAATTGCCTATTCGTGTTATGCGCTCATCATTATTAGTTGCCTGCAACATATCACTCTGTTCATTCAAACGCATGGTACGCAATTTATAGCAAGTAAATTGCATACCCATAAAACCTGTGCGTTTCTGTATAAAAAAGACAGGCCCCTTAGATGAAAGCTTAATAATAATGGCTAAAACAGGCAACAACCAACTTAAAACAAACACAATAAATAAAAGCGAAAAAAAAATATCGAACCCTCTTTTAGTAAGTTTTTGAAAAGGTGTTAAATGGCAAACTACAGTATTAAAGTTAAAGGCAACAGTATGCATATAATCCCCATTCAGGCTAATATAGCCGGGTTTAGAATTTGTACTAATAGTTGATGCCGTTTGTATCACTTTCTATAGCGTCAGTTATTGACAATTTAATAAAAAACAAGGATAATAATATAAAAGGGAAAGTGCCATACTGCCTTTGCAAAAATGATTCGGTAAACGCAAATGCAGTAAATACAATTACAAAACTACTAAACAACATATACCTTAGTTTAAAAGCCTTATAAATAAGTACTGCAAAAATAAATAACAGGCAGGCCAAACCAATAAGGCCCTGTTGCACATAGGTTTCAATAAATTGATTATGAAAATTATACTCATAATAGCCTTTGTATAGCTTAGCCTTTTGCATCTTTTCAACAAGCAAACGTTGCGAATCACCGGCGGATACGCCAAACAACCAAGCTTTGTTTTCAGCCACAATTTCGGCACCAAAACGTGCTGCTAATAGTCTATAATTCAATCCATCCAAATACACATCATCACCATACTTATCCTTGTGCAAAGCGTCATCTATATTAAAACTCAAATCATTAAAACGCCTGCTTACATTATTATCATTAAGTAAAACAATACCTATACACATAAACGTAATTACACCAAAAACCGTAAGATACTTTGTGTGGCGGAATTTTGCAGCACTATATAATGCAATACTAAATACGTAAACCATTAGTATTAGCTTTGATGCCAGCAATACAATCATTACATTAAGAAATATAAACGATGGCCAATACATCCATTTACGAGTGGTGGCAGAGATAAAAATTTGCTGCACCAAAAACATTAAGCATAGGTATACGAGGATTGAAAAATAAACAGCATGAAGATGAAGCGGCAACAATAAGTTGTGATAAAAAAACACATCGGCATTGTGTGAATGGTAAAAACTGTACACCGCTATAACCATACAGTAGCATGATGCTAATACGGTACTAACAAGTAGCCATTTAAATAATAATTGTAAACCACTTCTGGGCGATAATAAAAATGGCATAGTTATTCCTGCCAATAAAAATATAAGCTTATGCTGTATTAATGTTTCAACTAACGCCTTATTGGTTGTATATAAATAGCTTGCTGTGGTAATAATAAAATAAAGCAAAAACCCCAATGCAAGCTTATTATTAGTTATAGCTATTATCTTATCTCTATAACTACCACCAAATAACCACCATAGCGCAAGTAACAACATAGCAATGCTACTTAGTGCCTTTGAAAAAGGCAATACGCACAGGCTAAAGCCAACCAAGCCCAATCCTATTTTATGATACCTTTCGTTTAACATTTAATTGTGTTACAAATAAAGTTTCAAGTTGATTAACAATATTGGTCCAGCTATATTCCTGCTCAATTTTCTCCAAGTTTCGTGTTATATAACCCTCGTAATTATCACGTTCTACCCCCCTATTTAATAACAGGTGTATATCATTATCGCTATTAAAATAAAAAGCATTATCGCCCAAAACTGATTTATTAAATACATTGTTGTGTGCTACAATTAAAGCCCCTGCAGCCATAGCTTCTAACAATGAGGGGTTAGTACCCCCTACTGAATGCCCATGAAAATACAAACTACAAAACCTACGTAACTGATTTAGAACAGCAGGGTTATATATGCCATTAACAAATTTAATGGTGTTTGATTCATATTTATCTCTCAAATATTTGCCGTATGTATTAGTTGTATTACCCACTATTATTAATACTGATGTACACGCTTTGTGGCCCTTAATAATAGTTTCTACATTATTCTCGGGCTCCATACGTGCAATAAGCAAGTTATAGTTATACTGCTTTAGGGAATAGGTGTTTAAAGCGTCCGCATTGTTGCTTGTGTATACATCGGCGCCGTATGCAATTAAAGCAGTATCCTTCTTGTATTTATTTTTAAGATATAATTGAATACCTGCATTATCGGCAATTAGAGCATCGCTATTATTAGCTGCCCACCGCTCGGCTTGTTTTAAAAACCATTGCACAGCTTTACTATACTTTGTGCGCATCCATTCAAGACCATCCATATTGGTAATAATTACTGATTTAGATGGAAATAAGAAACTCCAAACAGAACTACTGGTGTAACCCAATTGTAGTATTATATCGTAGTTTTTACTTCGGCAATCATTAATACAGTTATAATCGTAAATAAATTGCCCTACAGTACCTAAAACATTTTCAGGATCATTAGCATGTACAATTTTAACCCCGTTATAACTACTTAAATTATATGGGTGCAACGATGAATTATACACTGTAACATTATGCCCGCGTTGAGCCATTAACATTGAGAAACGTTCAGCAAATTGCTCGTACCCTCCGTAATTATTCGGAATACCACGTGTGCCTATTATACCAATATTCAATTTCACACTAATGCTTTTTTATACGCTTCCAATGTTTTACTTGCTGCCATATGCCAAGTATAATTGTCTAAAATCCGGCTTTGTAATACCTTATTGTTAGGTGAGGCTAAAGCAGTTAATACCGATTGCCTTATGCTGTTAATGTCATCGGGCTGGCAGTAAAAAGCATTATCACCAAAATATTCCCGAGTATCGCCTTTATCGGTTATTACAATGTTGCATCCCATAACAGCAGCTTCTAAACTACTAAGGCCTGTGGTTTCGAACCAACTGGGCAAAACGTGAACCTTTGAGGTTGCATAATATTGCAACAATTCGCTTTGTTTTAAACTGCTTATAAACTTTACATTACTACCTGCAGCCTGTTTGCAAGCATTATAATACTCAATATGGTTCGGAGCAGCATCTCCTATTATAACCAACTCAACATCGGTTCCATTAAGGGCCTTTATTAAGTTTAACTGATTTTTTCGCCCCTCAATACGTGCAGCACATAATACTTGTTTGGGTTTTTGAGGAAGAATTGTTGGAGTAAACACCTTTTCATCAACAGCATTTGGAATAACTGCAGCTTGGTTAGCTACGCCATATATATCAACTAACCTATTATACTCGCTAACAGAGTTGGGCAATATAAGTTTAGCGCCTTTTAATATTTTTTGAACCGATGCTTTATGGCCTTTTACAACATACTCCCAGCTATTAATTCGCTCGCAGTTTAAAAATACACGAGCCATTGCTTTCCAATACTCACTTGCATTACGCCCTAACATTCTTGCTAAGAAACCATTTATACCGCCACGCATTTTTTGTTCATACTCAGTATAATCAACAAAAATGGAGCTTATTACATAAGGCTTACCAGAGGCTTTTATGTGCGGTAAAATATCGGCAGGGCGTATTACATTAAAAAAGTGTATTATGTCATACCTACTATAATCAATAGTATCAGTAGTTAACTTAATATCTACTTGCACCCCAAAATCAATAAGGCTTGCGGCAGTACCTTGTATTTGCACCGTATCGCCACCTGGTACAGAAAATAAGGTAGCTCTGCTTAACATTAACACTTTCACTTGGTAACGGGTTGTTTATACTTGGCGTAAGTAAATTGCTTAAATGCAAACGGCGAAAAGGCAATTACCCAAAACACCCATTCAACTATGTTGAACATAAAGCTTCCTGTAAATGAGTAGATGAAAACAAAAAGAAAAATTGCCAGTCTAAACTGATTGGTATATACCTTTGTTTTAAAGAATAGAAAAAACTCAACCGCAATGCGTAGGTAAAAAGCAATAACACCATACATGGCAAAAGTTTCGGCCATGGAATTTGGTATACGTACCCATTTACCCGGCTGATAATAACTGTAGTATTTTAAAATAATTTCGCGGGCAATAATTTTTATTTGCCCTAAGCCAACACCTAACCAAAAACTATTTTTAGCCTGCGTTACCTTGTAAGCTATTTGTAATGCCTCCTTAGTTCTACCACGCGATGAGGTATCTTTTGCATTTAGTATATTATCGATACGCGTATAAATAGGATTATGGGGGAAAAGCTTATAAATAACCAACAACAGTACAATTGATGTAAAAGCGCCTGCAAATAACCAAAACAACTTTTTACGTGTATTAATAATGGTGTTGAAGGATATGAAAAATATAACCGCTATTACCGCCATAAACAAGGCAATAACGCCAAACGATAATGACAATGTCATTGGCACAAAAATAAGAACTGCTATTAACAGCTTATTTTTTATATCGCCGCTTAGTATGCGTAATGTGTAATAAATCCAGATAGGGGCAAATAGAAATGAGTAATACGATGCCTCGTAAGTCATCATTTGCAGGCGGGGAAATGCCGTAATACCCGGAGAGATAGGCTGATAGTACCAGAACAATTGATTAATAGGGGGCATTAATAACGACCACAAAGCCACGGGTATTAAAAACGCATTGATAAGAAGTATGCTTTTAAATATACGCTCGGGGTGCTTTACAGTACGCAAAAAATTATGCACCGCCACGGCAAATACTACAGAACAAAATGCCATTACCAATGAACGGAAATAAAAACCAACATCAATATTTAAAGTATAGTGATATAGCATGTAGGGTATACTAATAGCAAAAAACACTGCATAAGGCATACGGTAACCGCCACGTATGGTCCATAATAAAAGGATGGGGGTTAATAATGTTGTATAAAGCAAACCTTGTGGCAAAAACAGCCCATTAACAAAAAAATACAGCAACGCAACCACCATAAACATACCCGGCTGCGTAAGGTGCACATATTTATTATTTGTGGCGGCTATCAATTCAACAACAGTTTATAGTTAAACGATTTTGCAAAATACACACGCCATAATAAAAGCACCAAAATGGGTAACAATAAAAGTTTAACCCACAGCACCGGCACCATTATTAAGCACATACCCAATAACACCGGTATATTAGTAACAATGGTTTCGTAAAACAAATTACCATCGAAAGTTACTTTGGCATTAACTATATAATTTTGCAAGGGTAACGTTATGAATGTTGCAATAATTAGCGCAAGCAATACAGCCTGCGGAGTATGATAAATATAAAACCCTGCAAAAAGAAATAGCAAAGTAACAACACACCTAATTAATGAAAAGAAGAAACTAAGCCTTTCGTGCCCGGTAGCCAGCATTAAATAGTTAGGTACTACCGAACTTGCCAAAGCAATTTCGAACATCATAAATTGTGGCAGGTACATGTTTAGCTTACCAAATTTATCGGCTTTTATCCAAAACGATAAAATAGGTTCGTAAACCAAACTAAAAACACATATAGAAAGAATGCTTATTGCAGCCATTGCACCCCGTAAGTGATAAAAGAAAGTTTTATAATCCTCGCCCT
>Ga0164241_10007132_pt1 | contig 10072 bp, 9 predicted proteins | sample OricomyardsoilBY_FD_108780 | JGI IMG/M metagenome (GOLD analysis project Ga0164241, IMG submission 108780) | Backyard soil microbial communities from Emeryville, California, USA - Original compost - Back yard soil (BY) | ecosystem: Environmental > Terrestrial > Soil > Unclassified | place: USA... | reverse complement strand
GTTCACCGACCTCGTCCTGGACGCGGCGCGGGACGCGGCGGCCACCACTGGCATCGCGGTGCAGGTGATCATCGCCGCCAACCGCACCAGGCACCCGCTCGACGCCCGGACGCTCGCCAGACTCGCATCGCAGTACGTGGGCCGTGGAGTGGTCGGGTTCGGGCTGTCGAACGACGAGCGTCGCGGCACGACGTCCGAGTTCGCACCGGCCTTCCGGATCGCGCGGAACGCCGGACTGCTCGCAGCACCGCACGGTGGCGAGCTATGTGGTCCCACAACCGTGCGCACCTGCTTGGACGAACTGGGAGCCGGCCGCATAGGCCATGGCGTGCGCACTGTCGAGGACCCGGACCTGTTGAAGCGTGTGGTCGACGCACAGGTCGCCCTGGAGGTCTGCCCGGCGTCCAACGTCTCGCTCGGCGTCTACCACAGTGCTGAGGACGTGCCGCTGCGACAGCTCTACGAGGCCGGCGCCCGGATCGCATTGGGCGCCGACGACCCACTGCTCTTCGGATCGCGCTTGGCAGAGCAGTACGAGACAGCCCGCTCTGTGCACGGCTTCACCGACCAGGAGCTCGCTGACCTGGCCCGCAGCTCGGTGCTCGCCTCGATGGCACCGGCCGATGTGCAGAAATCGCTCCTCAGTGAGATCGACGACTGGCTCGGCGTCACCACTCCGGCACCAGTCCCGGCGTACTAGTGCTGTTCGACGTCGTCTACCTGGCTCGACACGGACAGACGGAGTGGAACGTCGCAGGGCGCAGGCAGGGAAGGCTGGACTCGCCGCTGACGCCCCACGGGCTGCTGCAGGCTCAGCGGAACGCAGCTCTGGTCAAACGCGAACAGATCGACGCTGTCTTCAGCAGTCCGCTCGGCCGGGCTCGACGTACGGCGGAGATCCTCGCGGAGGCCCTGGGGATGCGTGTGCAGGTTGTCGACGATCTGGCAGAGGTCGCACACGGCGAGTGGTCCGGACTGACCTCGGCTGAGATCGACGCGGGCTGGCCAGGTCAGCGCGCTGTCCGGTCACAGGACAAGTACGTCTACCGCTTCCCCGGCGGCGAGAGCTACGCGGACGCCGACAGCCGGGCAACACGGGCGTTGGACGGCATCGCACGGCTGGGATCACGGCGGCCGTTGCTGGTCTCGCACGAGATGATCGGACGGTTGCTGATGAAGCAACTCGCCGCTCTGAGTGCCGAGGCGGCTTTGCTGCGCGACCAGCCGTCCGACGTGGTCTATCGCGTGACGGCCGACGCTCCGATCGAACGTCTGACGAGTGCCGAATAAGTGCCGATCCAGTTCCTGGGGAGGGCATTGCCCTGGGAAGCCGGCGAGCCATACGTTGCATGCATGACGCCAACGAAGATCCTGCTGCCAGAGGACGAGCTGCCGACCCGTTGGTACAACGTGCTCCACGACTTGCCCACGCCTCCGCCACCGGTGCTGCACCCGGGCACCGGGCAGCCGGTGGGACCGGACGACCTCGCGCCGCTGTTCCCGATGGACCTGATCATGCAAGAGGTCTCCCAGGACCAGTACGTCGACATCCCGGGCGAGGTGCTCGATGTGTACCGGCTGTGGCGGCCCAGCCCGCTGTACCGGGCACACCGGCTGGAGAAGGCGCTCGACACCCCTGCGCGGATCTACTACAAGTACGAAGGCGTGTCCCCGGCCGGTTCGCACAAGCCGAACACGGCCGTCCCGCAGGCCTACTACAACGCCAAGTCCGGGGTCCGGAAGCTGACCACCGAGACCGGCGCCGGCCAGTGGGGCACCGCTCTCGCGTTCGCCTGCGCGCAGTACGGGCTTGAGTGCGAGGTGTGGCAGGTGCGGGCGTCGTACGACCAGAAGCCGTACCGCCGGACGATGATGGAGGTCTTCGGGGCGACTGTCCATCCGAGTCCGTCGGACCTGACCGATGCCGGGCGCAAGATCCTCGCGGAGGACCCGGACTCGACCGGCTCACTCGGGATCGCGATCAGCGAGGCGGTCGAGGCCGCGATCCAGGACGAGTCCATCCACTACGCGCTGGGTTCGGTCCTGAACCATGTGCTCCTGCACCAGACGATCATCGGCGAGGAGGCGTTGATCCAGCTCGCCATGGTCGGTGAGACGCCGGACCTGCTCGTCGGCTGCACCGGCGGCGGCTCGAACTTCGGCGGCCTGGCCTTCCCGTTCCTGCGGGAGAAATGGGCCGGCCGGATGGCGCCGACCGTCCGGGCGGTCGAGCCGGCCGCGTGCCCGTCGCTGACCCAGGGGACGTACGCGTACGACTTCGGCGACACCATCGGAATGACGCCGCTGATGAAGATGCACACCCTCGGCCACGACTTCATCCCCGACCCGATCCACGCCGGCGGCCTGCGGTACCACGGGATGAGCCCGCTGATCAGCCATCTCTACGAGACCGGCGAGATCGAAGCGGTCGCCAAGCCGCAGTCCGAGTGCTTCGCCGCGGGTCTGCAGTTCGCCCGCACCGAAGGCATCGTGCCCGCGCCCGAGCCGACGCACGCGCTGGCCGCGGCGATCGAGGAAGCCCAACGCTGCAAGGAATCCGGCGAGGAGAAGGTCATCCTCACCGCCCTCTGCGGTCACGGCCACCTGGACCTCGCCGCGTACGACGCCTACCTCAGCGGGGCCATGACCGACCGCTCGTGGGACGACGCCGACATCCAGTCCGCGGTCGCCCAGGCTCTCACCCGGCTTCCGGTGCTGAGCTAACGCCCGCCGCGCTTCCACCAGGGTTTGGGTCGCTTGGCGACGGCTGCCAGCCAGTCCGCCGGGACGGCCCAACCCCTGCCCGCGACAGCCTCGAAGTACGCCGCCTTGAGACTGTCAGGCAACCAATACGTGGCATTGCTCTGGTGTGCGACCTCGAAGTACGTCGTGCGTCGCGTGGCACTCCACACCGTTGCCTGCCGGGAGCTGTACGCCAACCGCACGTAGTCCCACCGCGCCTGCTCGTCGGCCATGTCGAACTCGCGCTCGACGACGCGCTTGTTCCCGCGCGGCTCCGCCTCGATGCCCTCGATCAGCCCGAGCACGAGTCCCCGGTCGTCGCACATCTCGTCCGGCAACCGCAGGTCCACCGGGTCCAGGACCACCGGACCCAACCGCGGCCGCGCGACCTCCAGGAACACCTCCAGTAGCGCGAACCCCTCTTCGGCCCGCTCGAACCGGGCAAGCTCCGCCCGCAAGGTCGTCACCGCTTCCTCGGCCATTCGCACACCCTAGTGTCCTGAGTCGGCCTGCCCCGGCCTGCCCCCATCTGCCCCGGCCATTCACGCTCAGCCACCGCATCCAGACCACCGATCTGCCCCGATCCAGCATTCCCCGGGCCATCCGGCGTACCCGGAAACCCCTTACAGCGCGAGAAAACCGGGGCATCGCGGGGCATCGCGGGGCAACCTGGGGCAGATCATCCACAGCTACCGTCTTCAGCCTCACAGAGGGTGCCCGGACACCTACAGTTACCGCCATGCCAGACCCCAACGAACTCCTCCGAACCGCCCGGGAGCGCACCCCGTCGCGGCGTGCTCCGGGCGAACACATGTCCCGCGCGGAGCTCGCCGAAGCGGTCTGTGCATGGCTGTGGGACACCACCGAGGTCAAGTACGAGCTCGACGGTCACTACATCGCCAAGCTGGAACGCGGCGCCGTCCGCTGGCCGGGCGCCGCCTACCGTTCCGGACTGCGCTACATCCTGAACGTTGCCTCCGACAACGAACTCGGCTTCAACCCGCCGCCGGGTGTGGTGGCGACCGATCCGGACCTGACCCTGCCCTCGACCGCGGGCTTCGACGACGAAGTGACCGGCGCCGGCGACGAGTCGGTCGCGCTGCTGACGTTCGCCGAGGAGTCCAACGTCGGTGAGCTCACCGTCGAGCAACTCCATGCCGACATCGAGCGGATCGCGCAGAACTACCTCCGCGTCCCGACCCGACCACTGTTCGACCGCAGCCGCGCCGTCCGCGATCGTGCGTTCCGCCTGCTGGCCGGTCGTCAGCCACCGAAGCAGTCCCGCGATCTCTACGCGGCCGGCGGCTGGGCGATCACCTTGCTCGCCTGGATGTCCGTCGATCTCGGGCGGCCGGACGTCGCCGAGAGCCACACCCGCACCGCCTGGGCGTGCGCCGAAGCCGCCGACCATGACGAGCTGCGCGCCTGGATCCGCGCCACCCAGCACACCGCCGCGTTCTGGCAGGACGACTTCGCCCGCGCGGCCGCCCACGCCCGCGACGGCCTCCAGTACGCATCGGGTACGTCGGCCTTGTTCCTGGCCAGCGCGGTCGCGGTCGACCTCGCCCGCGCAGGCCGGACGGAGGACGCCCGGCGCGCACTCGACGCAGCGAAGCGACTGACCGTCGAGGCGACCGGCTCCGAACCAGGCGGCCCGTTCCTCTGTACGCCGGAACGCGCCGAAGGAATCTGGTCGGATGCGCACCTGGCGCTCGGGGAAGCGCGGCACACCGCTGCACACGCGGATCGCGGAGTCTCCCTGTTCGAGGCCTCGCCGCACGTGCTCCGCAACCTCGGATCCGAACGCATGGTGCGCCTGCAGCAGGCGAAGGCACGACTGGCCCTCGGCCAACTGGACGGTGCCGTCGAGGCCCTCGATCCCGTGCTCAGCACCCCGCTGGAATACCGGGTCCGCCCGTTGATCCACCGCATCGGCGAGGTCGCGGCGCTGACGACGCCGTACGCGCGCGATCCGGTTGCACGAACGCTCCGGGAGCGGATCCGGGACTTCGCCTACCGTCCCGACCTCCCGGCACGGCCCGCACCCACCCGCCAGGCCTCCGCCGCCCCACCGCCCGAACCGCAGCCCGCGGAAGCGACACCGCGTACTTGAGAGGAGCCATCGCATGGTCGAGAAGGTCCGCGATCACTGGTACTGGCGGCCCGGCTGGCGAGTCGGCCGTTCCTTCTACACCTGGCACATCACCTTCGACAACGATCCGGTTCTCGGCGGCCTGCACGCGGAGTACCAGCCCTTGGTCGCTTCGTTGCCAGGGATCACGCCGGTTCCGGCGCAGTGGCTGCACCTGACCCTGCAGGGCGTCGGGTTCGCCGACAAGCTCACGCAGGAGGACCTCGACCCGATCGTCGACGCGGCGCAGAAGCGGCTCGAGCACCTGTATCCCTTCGACGTCCGCATCGGTCCCGCGACGATCGACGTCGAGAGTCTCCAACTCCCGGCGGGCCCCGCCGACGACCTCCGTCGCCTCCGCGCCGGACTCCGCGCCGCGATCACCGACGTGTGGGGCCGGGACTCGGTGCCGGCCCTGCCCAGGCTCGACCCGCACATCTCACTCGGCTACTGGAACGAGACTGCCCTGGCCGCTCCGCTACGAGACCGGCTCACCGCGGTGCGCGGCGGTGTCGACCGGACCCGCATCAGTCAGGTCAGCCTGATCAACCTCAACCGGGACCACCTCTGCTACGAGTGGACGACGTACGCCACCGTGCGTCTGGGCTCCCCGGCCTGACCAGGAGAGCCCATGACCGAGAACACCTCGACCGGACTGACCGGCCGCTCGACCGCCGGCGTCATCCGTGCGCTGCTCGACTTCCGCAGCGTCTGGACAACCCACGACCTCGTCGCCATCAGCCGCGTCCCGGCCCCGACGATCCACCGCATCGTCGCCCACCTGGAACGCCACGACCTCGTCACCCGTACCGCTCGCGCGATCGTCGACGTACCGGACTGGACCGTCCTGCTCCGCCGCTGGGGCGAGGACTTCCGCTTCGACCGCGCGAACACCATGACCCACTGGCAAGCCGTCGGCGGAGTCGATGCCCTGCTGGCCCGGATCCCGGGGACGACGTTGCCGTACGCCGTCACCGGTACGACGGCCGCACGGCAGTGGGCACCGATCGCGCCGGACGGCGCGGTAGCGATCTACACGCCGGACTCGCATCGGGCGGCCGAGGCGTGGAACCTGATCCCGGCCAGCACCGGCGACGTCGTCCTGGCGAACCCGTCGAGCGACGTCGTCTACACCCGCCCGCGCAAGACGAACGCCGGCCTGCGCCTGGCGGCGCCGGCCCAGGTCGTCACCGACCTCCTGACAGGCGCCGCCCCACTGTCCCCCACCACCGCGGACCCTCTCTTCACTTGGATGCAGACCCATGAACTCGACTGGCGCTACTGACGAGCCTGTAATCCGGCTCGGGCGCGCGCCAGTTCGTACTCACGGGTGAGGACGCCGTCGAGCTCGCCGGTCTCCAGCCACTCCCGACCGCTCGCGGTGCGGTGGTAGCCGCGATGGAACTCGGCGAGCACACACCGCAGGCCGCTCGGATGATGCGGCTCGCCACAGAGCGCGCCGAGGACGCGGTTGAACGCCGCCGCAAACGCGAAGCGCTCCGCGTGGGACGCTCCGAGTGCCGTGACCAGCTGGTCCAGTTGATCGGCGGTCGGCGTGCGCGTGCCGGTGAGCCAACCGTGCAGGGTGGTCTTGGAGACACCTGTCCTGGCTCCGATCCCACGGACCGACGCGGATCCGGTGCGCCCCGCCAGGGCGGTGATCGCGACCCCGATCTCCTCCGGGTTCGCGACCACGTCCGGGTCGGCCAGCCGGCGCAGCTCGGCGACCAGTGCGCTCGGCCGAAGCGTCGCTTCGACAGCGGCGTCCCAGTCCTGTTCGGCCCGCCTCCAGAACCACACCCGGTCCGCGGTCAGCCTCGGGCCCAGCCGGAACTCCTTGTCGGTCTGTCTCGCGATCGACCAGAGGCGCTGCCAGCCGGACAGCGCCTCGTCACCGACTCCGCACTTGGTGAGGTACGCACTGGTCAGTTCCCACGTGGGCAGCTGCGCACCGCGCGCCGCGCGAACGATCCGCGAGTGCGAGTAGCCGATCGCCTGGCCGAGCTCGCGCACGGTCAGGCCGGCGTGAATGCGCGCGGCCCTGAGCCGCCGCGCGAATTCAGGCAGGTGCGATCGTGGCTCGCCGGGCTCAGGCAGCCTCGAGACTGCGGACATCTGCCTCACCGCCTCACGGCCGGGTGACAGCGGGTCAGCGTGAGGCTGGCCGTCGCCGCCGCGGTGACGAGGAGAGCGAGCGAGCTGCTGACACTCGAAAGCTCCTCGCCGCCCTGCAGCAGGACGACGGCCAGACCGATCACCGCGGCGAAGATCGCCGTTCTCAACAGCAGGATGACGATCACCAGCACCGAGGGACCCCTCCGCCTCCGCCGGACCGGCTGTGGACTGCGCGACATGACTCTTCTCCAAACTCCGCCCGCGGGCGGTCGAGCTCCGGGGCAGCCGGCATTGCACTTGCAGATGCACGTGCATTTGCACGACTGGCACCAAGCAAGCTACCCAGCGTGAGGAGCCTCGGTAAAGCCTGGGAAGGCCAGATCTGGTGCCCGTTTCGGGGCGCCGGTGCGCGGTTTGGTGCGCAGGCTGCAACTGACCTGCGCAAACACCGGCCGGATCGTCCCAAGCTGTCCCACGAGGACGACCGGCCGTGGCCCGCGCACGCGCCAGAAACAGTCAGTCGCCGTAGCAGCGGATGGAGACGACGTGGGCCCGCGGGGCTCCGTTGGTGGCGTGCGGAGTCAGGCGGAGATGAGTCACGGCAGTCGGGCCCGGGAGGCGGTGTCGCTGGGTGCGGCGACGGTTGCCGGTGACTTTCGCGAGTGGCTGCCACGATGAACCGGAGTCGGTGCGGAACTCGAGGCTGTAGGACTCGAGGAGGGTCGGGAGGGAGGTGAACGGCGTGCGGTGATGGTGGAGGTTGATCAGGTCCTCCTCAACGTCGTCGTCGAGGACGACGACGATCTCCGCGAGGTCGACCGGACTCTGCCAGCTGAGTTCGATCCAAGGACTGGGATCCCAGGCGAGGTCTTCGGAGGCCCAGAGGTTCGGGCCGCCGTACGGGCGGGAGTACCCGCCGACGACCTTCGAGGGGGCGTACGCCGAAGTCTCGCCCAGCCGAAGGCACAGACCGGCTCGCGGAAGGATGTGTTTCCACGCGCGGAACTGTTCGGTCCACTGCTCGTCGGGGGCTGGGTCGCGATGCTCGAAGCAGATCACGCCCGGCAGCGCGGTCGCCGCCGTGTGGACGGAGATGTCCGCGTTCTGCTTGAGCACCACCATCACGTTGCCGGGGTGGTCCGGACGATGGTCGACAGGTACGTCGACCCATCGCTTCTCCCCCGCGGTCACGGCGACCTCGCGCGAGTCGATGAACTCGAGCGGCAGGTAGTTCTGGGGCTTCAGCGGATCATGCAACTCCACCGTCAGCACCGCGTCCCGGGCAGCGTCGACCAGCAACTCCAGCCGATCCAGCGCCGGGTCGACCGGGACGACGACCGCGACATCGGCGGTCAGGGGCAGCGTGCCCGACGAGACCTCGACGGCCGGCTGCGTCAGCGCGGATGACGCCGTCACGGTGGCTTGCAGAGCAAGGTTGGCCGGGTCCTCGTCGACAACTCCGAGGACCGAGGAATCCGCCCTGGTCAAGGCGTTCCGCATCAGGTCGAACCGCGGGCCGGCCAGCTCCCGCGGAGTCAGACCGTTGCGCAAGGCAACAGAAGCGCCGATCCCGGCCGCTTCGCCCAGGGTGGCGCAGGTCGCCATCACCCGCGTCGTCCCGAAGGCGACATGGCTCGCGCTGATGTTCCGGCCGGCCATCCACAGGTTGCGCACGTTCCGGGAGTACAGCGACCGCAGCGGAACGTGGTAGCTCCCGTCCGGATGCCAGTGCTTCGACCCGCGCTCGGACGCGTAGACACCGCCGGGCGGGTGCAGGTCGATCGACCATCCGCCGAACGCCACCCGGTCCTCGAAGAGCGTCTGTCCGAGCACGTCGTGCTGGGTCAGCACGTGATCCCCGAGGAAGCGGCGGTACTCGCGTTTGCCCGGCACCGACCCGATCCACTCCAGCGTCAGGTTGTCCGCGTCGAACCGGCCCGAGTTCTTGATGTAGTCCCAGATCCCGTAGACGACCGCCTGCAACTCGTCCCGGATCGCCTCGTTGTCGTCGACGACGTCGAGCTCGCCGCCCCACTCGATCCACCAGAACGCGCACCCGTTCAGCTCCGACCGGATGACTCGCCGGTCCGGGATCGCGGTCTCGGTGATGTCCCGCGCGAACGACGGTGGCACGAAGCGGACCGGCGTACCGACGTCCTTGGTGTAGAAGAGGATCGTGCTGCCAAGGGTGTTCGCGTCCGGGACCTCCGGTGCCCACGACTCGTCGTACATCGACCGCGGTTCCCGCCCGGTTCGGTACTCCGCCCCCGCCAGTACGCCGACCAGACCGTCGCCCGAGCAGTCGGCGTACACCGGGCTGACGAACCGGATCTCCTTCTCCGAACCCATCTGCCACCCGGTGACCGAGGTGATCACTCCGTCGGCGGCGTCCACGGTCCGCACGTCGGTGTTGAGGAACAGGTGGATCCGCGGTTCCGCGCGCACCGCCTCCAGCATCACGAGATCCCAGTAGTACGGATTGCCCTCCGGGTTGCGGTACTGGTTCTCGACGAACAGCTCACCCATGATCCCGGTCTCCCGCGAGAAGTGCTGGGTGCCGTGCGCGGTCGCACCACACACCCACACCCGCACCTCGCTGGAGGAATTGCCGCCGAGCACCGGCCGGTTCTGGACCAGCGCCACGGTGCTCCCCTGCCGGGCGGCGCCGATCGCCGCGCAGATGCCGGCGAGACCTCCGCCGACGACGGTCAGATCGGTCTGGACCTCGAGCTGCTGCATGCACGAACCTCTCAGGTGTCTGGATGTACGACGGTGTCCGGGTGAAGCAGGGAATCCGGGTGTACGACGGGCTGCCCGGGCCCGTTCGGGTGGTTGGCAGTCAGGTGATCCGGGACGCGCTGCGCGACCAGGACGAACAGCAGCCCGGCGGTCAACGTGTCACTGGCCCGACCGGCGAAGAACTCGGTCCACGTGCCGCCGACCGGCGTACCGGTGTCGAAGACGATGTCGGCCAACCGCCCGATCGGCGAGTCCACGACGCCCGTGATCGCGACCGTGAGCGCCCCCTCGGACTGGGATCGCTTGATGAACTCCAGCGTGGTCGGGTCGATCCCGGACCGGGTC
>Ga0164241_10007131_pt1 | contig 10072 bp, 6 predicted proteins | sample OricomyardsoilBY_FD_108780 | JGI IMG/M metagenome (GOLD analysis project Ga0164241, IMG submission 108780) | Backyard soil microbial communities from Emeryville, California, USA - Original compost - Back yard soil (BY) | ecosystem: Environmental > Terrestrial > Soil > Unclassified | place: USA... | reverse complement strand
GTTGACCCAGTCGGTCTCCTTGCCGGCTCGTACCACGGACATCTCGGTGAGCGACGGCTCCAGCCCCGGGGTGTCGTTCTTGAACACCGAGGCCTTCTTGGCGCCGAGGACGTCGATGGCGATCGGGACGTCGAGCTGGTCCTCCTTCGCCGTGCTCTTCAGGGTGAGCACGACCGCGCTGCCGTTCTCGTCGGTGAGCGCGGCGGAGTCGACCACCTGCACGTCGCCGTTCTCCTTCCCGATCGACAGGCCCTTCTGCGGGGCGGAGGCCTTGAGGCCCTCCTTCTCCAGCTGCTTGGCCTGGTCGAAGCTCGACGAGCAGCCCGCGAGGGCGACGGCGGCCAGCGCGGCCACGCCGGCGAGCGCGATCCCGCTCGCCCAGGCCGGCCCGCTCATCCGAACGCCCCGGAGATGTAGCTGCGGGTGCGCTCGTGCACGGGGGCCTCGAAGACCTGGTCGGCGGTGCCGTACTCGACCAGCTCGCCCAGGTACATGAAGCCGACGCGGTCGGCGATGCGCCGGGCCTGCTGCAGGTTGTGCGTGACGATGACCACGGCGACCTCCTCGCGCAGGCGCAGGATGAGGTCCTCGATGATCGTGGTGGAGATCGGGTCCAGGGCCGAGCACGGCTCGTCGAGCAGGAGCACCTCGGGCCGCGTGGCGATCGCGCGGGCGATGCACAGCCGCTGCTGCTGGCCGCCGGAGAGGCGCAGCGCGGGATGGTCGAGGTTGGCGACGATCTCGTCGGACAGGCCGGCGCGGGTGATCGCGTCGACGACCTCGGCGTGCAGCTCGGCCTTGCTCGGCTTGCGCGAGCCCTGCTCCCGCAGCGCGTAGGCGACGTTGTCGAACACGCTCATCGGGAACGGGTTGGGCTGCTGGAAGACCATGCTGACGCGGCGGCGCAGATGGGTGACCTCGAGCGTGTCGATGTCCTCGCCGTCGAGGAGGATCGCGCCGGTGCGCTCGGCGGAGTCGGTCAGCTCGGTGAGGCGGTTGAGCGAGCGCAGCAGCGTCGTCTTGCCGCAGCCGGAGGGGCCGATCAGCGCGAGCACCTCACCCTGGGCGACGGGCAGGTGGACGTCGCGCACCGCGGGCTTGCCGGCGTAGGAGATGCCGACGCCCTCGCAGCGCATCCGCTCCATGGCGGGGACGACGGCCTTGTCCGCCGCCTTGCCGTTGGAGACGGTGGAGCGCCCGTTGGCCGCCGGTCCGCTGTGGGCCGGGTGGGGCCATGGCGCGGTCGCGCCGTCGGCGGGCGGGCCGACGATCGTCGGGGCGTGGTCGACCACGATCCGCCGCACGGGCGGCGGGGGCTGCACGAGCGTCTCGGGCTCCGAGGCGGCGGGGGCTTCGGCCCTGGCGGCCTCGGCGGCCGCCGCCGCGGCGGCATCAGCGGAGCGGGAGATGGTTCTTTCGGTCATGCCTTGCCTCGGTCGGACAGTCCGCCGCGCGAGCGCCGCCCACCGGCGGCGATCAGGTCGACGGAGAAGTTCAGGGCCAGCACGATGAGGAGGAGCACGAACGCGGCCGCGTAGGCCTTGTCCGGGGATCCGCCCTCTCCCGCCGGGGAGTTCTGGTAGACGTAGCTCGTCAGCGTGGAGCCGGTGCCGCGCAGCGTCCCGAGCACCGGCGTGTCGCCGTAGGCCTCGAGCTGGACGGTCGCGCCGAGCAGCACGATCACGATGGCGGTGTCGCCGACGATGCGGCCCATGCCGAGCACGCTGCCGGTCGCGATGCCGGGCCGGATCGCGGGGAGCAGGACCCGGCGGATGGTCGCCGCCTTGGTCTTGCCCAGGGCGTACGACGCCTCGCGCACGTGCCCGGGGATCGACTGCAGGGCCTCGCGGGTCGCGCCGACGACGAGGGGCAGGGCGATGAGCGACATGACGGCGCCGGCGATGAAGAACGAGCGCCCGAACACCCCGCCGCCGGTGGCCTCGAAGGACAGGAAGCTCAGGAAGTCCTGGGAGAAGACGATGAGCCCGAAGATGGCGAGCACGATGCTCGGGGTGCCGGCGATGATCTCCACGGAGATCTCGACGGCCCGGGCCAGCCAGCGCGGCCGGCCGTACTCGGTGAGCCACAGGGCGACGGTCACGCCGAGCGGGGCGGCCAGGGCGATGCCGATCGTCGTGAGGATCAGCGTGCCGAGGATCGGGTCGAGGATGCCGCCGGACTTGGTCTGGTCCTGGCTCGACTCCGGGCTGGAGACCAGGAGGTCCAGCGACAGCTGCGTCACGCCCTTGTAGAGCATGTACAGCACGATCGAGGCGGCGACGAGGCAGAAGAAGATGCCGGCGGCCCAGCACAGCGCCAGGCCGGCCCGGTCGCGCAGCGGCCAGGTGCGCCACGAGTCCTTCGGGGCCGTCTTCGCCTTGACGGTGGGCGTGCGGCGCGGCGGCAGCGGCGTGGCCGGGCGGACCGGCGCGGCGGACGGGGTGGGGGGCGTGGTGGTGGCCATGGCCTAGCTCTGGATCCCGTAGCGGCGCATCGAGCGCTTGGCGAACGTGCCGCCGATCGACAGGATCGCGCTGGAGAGCAGCAGCAGCGCGGCGAACGCGTAGACCGTCTGCTTCAGCGGGGTGGCCGACAGCGCCTCGGCGTTGTCGACGATCGTCGCGGCCAGCGGGTGCACCGGCTCGAGGAAGAAGTAGATGCCGTCCAGCGGGTTGGGCGAGAAGCTCTGGGCCGAGCTGGCGACGAGCGAGAGCATGATCGCCTCGCCGAGGGCCCGGGCGGTGGAGAGGACGACGGCCGCGATCATCGCCGGCCGCGCGGCCCGCACCGAGATGCGCCACATCGTGCGCCAGCGGTTGACCCCGAGGGCGGCGGAGCCCTCGGTCCACGACTTCGGCACCGAGCGCAGCGCGTCGGTGATGATCGCGATCATGATCGGCGAGATCATCACCACGAGCAGGAACACGGCGACGGCGACGGACTGCCCCGTGAGCTGCACGAGGTAGATCAGGGAGCTCTTCGTCTCCTGCCCGATCAGCGTGTCGCGGACGAACGGGACGATGACGAGGATGCCGATGAGGCCCAGGACGATCGAGGGCACCGCGGCGAGCAGCCGCACGACGGGGTCCAGGACGCGCTGCAGCTTCCGGGGCGCGAACTCGGTGAGGAAGATCGAGGCCAGGAGCGACAGGGCCAGGCCGATCGCGACCGCCAGGGCGGTGGTGAGGATCGTGCCGTAGAGCAGCGGCCAGGCCCGCAGGTGGTAGACGTACTGGTCCGGGTCGGCGGGGGACAGCTGGATGTCGTGCAGCTGCTGGTCGACGTTGCCGCCGCTGCCGAACCACGCCAGGCCGTTGTGGCTGAACGAGGGCCAGGCGTTGATGACGACGTAGACGACCATCGCCACCACGAAGAGCAGGGTGACGACGGCACCCGCGCCGAGCGTACGCTCGGCGCGGGCATCCGACCAGGTCCGGGGCTGTCGAGCGGCGAGGGCCACGTGCTACTTGCGGGGCAGCCAGTTCGTGCCGATGATCGCCTTCGCGGCGGCGCTGTTCTGGATCCACTTGATCCAGGCCGACGTGGCGCCGGTCGGCTTGCCGCGGGTGACCATCCAGAAGTTGCGCACGCCGGTGTAGCTGCCGGACTTGGCGTTGCGCAGGTTGCAGGCGACGCCGCCGTACGGCACGGGCGCGGTGCCCTTGGTGAAGTCGAACGAGACGAACCCGATCGCGTTCTTGTCGGAGTGCACCGTCTGCTGGACGAGGCCGTTGGACGCCTTGGCCGCGGCGTTGGCCGCGATCTTCTGGGTCGTGCCCAGGAAGATGTTCGTGAAGGCGTCCGCCGTGCCGGAGGAGGCCACGCGGGTGACCAGGTCGATGGCGCCGGAGGCCTTGGCCCCGGGGACGCCGCTCCAGCTGCGGATGCGGCCGGTGAAGATGTCCTGGACCTGCTTCTGGCTCAGCGTGCCCAGCTGGTTGGCCGGGTTGGTGATGATGCAGATGCCGTCGCGGGCGATCTTGTTGAAGACCAGGCCGCCGGGGTCGGACGGCAGCGGGTCGCGGGAGGCGTTGCCGATGGTGACGCGGCCGTGGGCGACGTCGTTGATGCCGACGTCGGTGCTGCCCTGCAGCAGGCTGAACTTCGTGCCGGGCTTGACCTTGACGTACTTCTTGGCCAGGGCGGCGGCCAGCGGGGCCACGGAGGTCGAGCCGCTCATGGTGATCGGCGCCGCGCCGGCGGCGGCCGGCGCGGCGGCGACGGCCACGGCGGCCGTGGCGGCGACGGTGAGGATGAGGCGGGGGGTCTGCACGAGGGAAGGAGCTCCTTGGAACCGAGGGAGTGAGGGCACGCGGTGACGTGCCGGGGCGGCGTGCCTGGTCCAGAGTGGGGCGTCGCGGAGGCCCTTCGGTGAACAAGTCGTGAAAACCAGCACATCCGATGACATCGCGTTTACCTGCCGTTCACGTAACACGCAATTCACGTTCGTTTGACACATTCGTTCACACGACGTTCCCAGGTTGTTGACAAGTCCAGGACGGGCGAGCGTCACCTTTCTCCTCGTGAACCCGCGCGCCCGCCGCCGCTCATGGCCGGCCCGATCCGTCCTCGCCGCCGCCCTCCTCGTCCTCGCCGTCCTCACGCTCGCCACCCCGGCCGGCGCGGTGATCGACGACCCGGTGCCCCTGGACGGGCCGAGCGCCGACATCGTCGGCCTCGACGGCGTCGCGATGGCCTCCGACGGCACCGGCGGCGCCGTCTACCGCAAGCGCGTCGACGGCCGCGTCCACGTCTTCGCCGCGCGCTTCACGCGCGGGAAGTGGTCGGCGCCGATCCGCGTCGACGTCGGGCAGAAGTACGAGTCGTCGTTCCCGGCGATCGGGGCGGGCCCCGGCGGCCGGCTCGTGGTCGTGTGGTGCCAGCAGTACGGCGGCGGCACGCAGAACCGCCTGTTCTCCGCCGCGGTCGACCCCGGGGCCAAGAGCTTCCTGCCCCCGATCCCGTTCGACCTCAACGTGGGGGACGGCGCGGATCTTGCCCCGTCCCTGCAGATGAACACCGCCGGGCAGGCCTTCGTCGTCTACCGGGTGATCACCAACCGCGACCTCACCGGTGCCGGCGTGCCCGCCGGGTACGTCCAGGAGGAGCTGCGGCTGGCCCGCTACGACGGGTCCTGGTGGACCCCGGCTGGCACGCTGCTCAACCGCAACCCCAGCCAGCCGATGCTCGGGCCGACCGCCGACAACGGGCCGAAGGTCGCGATCGACGACACCGGCAACGGGCTCGTCGCCTGGCAGGAGCCCGACGACGCCTTCGTCGCCCGCGTGTGGGCGCGCCGGGTGTTCTCCGGCGGGGTCACGGTGCCGCTCCCCGTCAGCCCCGTGAAGTGGCCGCTGACCGACGCCGGGCTCCCGCTCAACGGGCCGGCCGACGCCATCTCCGTGGCCATGCGCGGGCTCAGCGAGGGCGCGGTCGCGTTCCGCCAGCAGCCCTCGGCCGGCGCCGTCCTCACCGATCCGCGCACGATGGTCAACCTGCTGCCCGCCGCGCCGAGCCAGAACGCCTCCGCGTTCCTCGGCGCGATGGTCGTGGACGGCGGGACCGACGCCGCGTCCGGGCTGACGGGCGGGCTGGGCGCGCCCGACGTCTCGGTCTCCGGCGACGGCGCGTTCGACGTGGCGCTGGGCACCGGCAGCCGCCTCCTGGACGGGGCCGGCGGGGAGGGCGGGCCGGTCGCGCCCGTGCGCCTGGACGATGGCACCAGCCCGATCGCCCCGCAGGGCGTGCTGGACCGTGGCGAGGACGGGGCGCTCGCCGCCGCGTGGAAGATCCAGCAGGGCAGCGCCCAGGGCGTCCAGGTCCTCGAGCGGCGCGCCGACGGCACCCCGCAGCAGCGCCTGGTCAGCGCGCCCACCGCCGGCGACCTGGGGCCGCTGCTCCTCTCCGGCTCCGGCTTCGGCGACGCCGCCATCGCCTTCCAGCAGGGCACGGGCTCCGGCACCGTGATCATGGGCGGCGCGGTCGACGCCCCGCCCTCGTCGTTCACGGTGTCGGCCCCGATCGACTGGACCCGCGCCAAGAACATCGCGATCTCCTGGGATCCGCCGGCCAGCGCGATCAGCGCCGCGACCTACGGCGTGCTCGTCGACGACCAGGACGTCGCGGACGACCTGAAGGTCCCGCGCTACGTGGTCAAGCCGGCCGACCTGCCCGAGGGCCGCCACACCGTCTCGGTGATCGCCACCGACGCGGCCGGCCAGCCCACCGCCGGCACGTCGTCCGACGTCCTCGTCGACCGCACCGCGCCGAAGGTGACGCTGCGGGCGAAGGGGCGCACGCTGTCGATCGCGGTCAAGGACGCCAAGGGCCGCTCCGGGGCCTCGGCCTCCGCCACCAAGGTCAGCTTCGGCGACCGGCGCAGCGGCAAGGGCCACACCACCTTCCGGCACCGCTACCGCAAGGCCGGCACGTACCGCGTGACGGTGAAGACGGCCGACAAGGCCGGCAACAAGCGGACGACCACGAAACGGATGCGCGTGCGATGAGACGACTGCCGGTTGCCCTCCTGACGGCGGCGCCCATCCTCCTGGGCCTGGGCCTGGCGCCCGCGGCCCACGCCGAGTACGGGCCCGGCGCCGCCATCGTCTCCGCCGACTACGGCCGCCTGGAGCAGGGCGACGACGCCACCACGAACGCGGACATCACGCCCGACGGCCGCTACGTGGTGCTGCAGACGCGGGCCACGAACTTCTTCCCCGACGACGACCCCGATCCGGCCGGCACGATCCGCCGCGGCGGGATCTTCCGCTTCGACCGGGAGACCCAGCGGCTGCAGCTCGTCGCCGACGGCAACGCGTTCGCCACCGACGGTGCGGGCGCCCAGACGCTGCGCGGCGCCGCCAACCCGTCGATCAGCGCCGACGGCCGGCGGATCGCGTTCTCCACCGCCCAGCGGCTCGTCCCCCAGGACACGAATGACAACGTGGACGTCTACGTGCGCGACATGGACGTCCCGGTGGGCGCCGACCGGCAGGCCGGCGGTGCCTACACGCTGATCTCCGCCCGCGACGGCGGCGACGTGCCGGCCACCTACGCGCCCGCCGCATCGCCCCAGCCCTCCGGCGACGGCGGGGCCGACGTGTGGCGCAACACGTCGATCTCGGCGGACGGCAACCGGGTCGTGTTCCGCACGGCGCCCGACGCGGTCAGCGATCTCCCGGACCATGCGGCGGTCGACGTGCCCGGCGGCCAGGTGCTGGTGCGCGACGTCGCGGCCCGCCGCACCACGCTCGTGACCCGGGCCCAGGCCGACGGGACGCCGGCCGGCGGCGCGGCGGGCGCGGTGGTCATCAGCGACGACGGCAGCACCGTCGTGTGGTCGGGCTCGCACGCCGCACCCCAGACGCGCTTCCTGGACGGCGAGCACATCGACCCGGACGTCAACTACTACCTGTGGCGGCGGCTCGACGGGTCGATCACCCGCCGGATCACCGGCCTGGCCGACCCCGACGACCCGGCCTGCGACGGGACCCCGGTCACGCTCAGCTCCACGTCCACCGGCCCCTGCTACGGCCCGCTGACGAGCCAGGAGGAGGACGGCGCCAGCCTCGTCAACCTCACGCCGGCCGTGAGCGCCGACGGGTACCAGATCGCCTTCCTGACGACCGGCGGGATGCGGCCCACGCCGATCAACAACCCCGGGCCCGACCTGTTCATCACCGACATGCACCCGTGGCTCACGCGCAAGAGCGGCACGTTCGAGCTGACGCGCGACGGCTCCAGCCTCGACGCCCGGGCCACCGCCCCGATCGACTCGGTCGCGATGGCGGCGGACGGCCGGCACCTGCTCGTCGGCACGGTGCGCACGATCTTCACCCTGCCGCTGTTCTCGCCGGTCGGGACGTTCCGCAGCGCCGCCACGAGCGAGGAGCTCTACGTCCTGGACCTGGCGGAGCACACGATCGACCGCGTGATCCGCGGGCTGGACGGCGGCGACGCGTCGGCGGGTGCGGGGGCCGGGCCGTCCCCGACGCTGACCGCCGACGGCGCGACCGTGGCCTTCACCTCGCAGTCGGCCAACCTCTTCTACGGCGACGCCAACGGGGTGGCCGACGCGTTCGTCACCTCGCTGGTCCCGCCGCGGTCCTCGACCGGGCCGCCGCCGGTCGATCCCAACGCCACGCCGCCCGGCGGCTTCGTGATCGATCCGGGCGGCGACGCCGACCCGGGCCTGCGACTGACGCTGAAGCGGCGGACCAAGGACGGGGGGCTCGACGCGAGCATCGTCGCCCCGGGGCCCGGCACGTTCCGGGTCACGGCCAGCGCGTCGGTGGCGGGACAGCGGGCCGGCAAGTCGACCAAGGTCGTGGTCGCCACGGCGAGCCGGAAGGTGACCAAGAAGGGCAAGGTCACCGTCGCGCTGCTCCTGACCAAGAAGTACAAGGCGCTGCTGAAGAAGTCCAAGCGCGTGGCGGTCACCGTCAGCCCCCGGTTCACCCCGACGGGCTCCAAGACCCAGGTCGACGACACCGCGCTCCGCTCGTCGTTCGTGCGGCCCGCCCCGGTCAAGAAGCCGGCGAAGAAGAAGGCGACGAAGAAGAAGACCGCCAAGCGCACGGTCGTCCGCGCCGGAGTTTCCAGCAGGTGAACGTCGTGTCATGGCTCCGATAACCAAATGAAAACGACCTGTAACGATCTCTGTGTCACCGTTGTGAACGAGTCTTGAGCTTTTCCCAGGCCACTGTGAGCCTCAGTAAACGTCAGCCTCCCATGGGAAAGGTCCCGATTTCTCCGATGCGTCTCACTCCTTCACATCGCACGTCGCGCAAGCGGCTGCTCGTCGCCGGCATGTCCCTCGCGGCGAGCGCGGTGCTCCTGGCGCCCGCCGCCGCGAACGCCGACTTCACCCTCGCGCCCTGCTCCGGCTCCGCGGTCGGCGGCAACGGCTCCACCCTGCAGAACACCGCCCAGCAGACGCTGTGGGCTCCGGCCTTCTCGGCCGATAGTGCCGGCACCTGCTCCGGCGTCGCGGTCTCCTACAACGGCGCCGGCGCCCTCACCGGCTCCGGCGGCGGGCGCAACGCGCTCGGCGCCTCCAACGGCAACCGCTCGGACGCGGCGCTCAACCCGACGGGCACGCGCTTCGCGGGCACCGACGAGGCGCCCACGCCCACGCAGCAGAACAACATGAAGAACGGCGATCCGGCCAACACGACCGACGACTCGCCGATCCACGTGATCCCGGTGGCCGCCACGTCCATCGCGGTCATGGTCAGCCTGCCCGTCTCCTGCCGCGACTCCGGGGACATCCCGGCCGCGGACCTCGACACGACCGGCCGTCTGGCCGTCTCCAACACGGCGCTCGTCGCGGCCTTCAAGGGCGGCGCCACGTGGGGCCAGCTCATCCTCAGCAAGGGTGGCGTCGCCACCCCGGACAGCACCTGCGCCGCGGAGCCGGTCTACCGTGTCGTGCGCCCGACGGACTCGGGCTCGACGTTCGCGCTGAAGAGCTTCCTCGACAAGGTCGGCAGCGAGAACTTCCTGGGCGTCGGCAACACGGTGTGGCCGGGCAGCGCGCTGCAGGTCCACACCGGGGGCACCGACGCCGCCCACAAGTGCACCGCGTCGCTCTGCGACTCCAGCGGCGGCACGCCCTCCCTCACGGGTGGCGGCGACCTGGCGACGCTCGTGTCCAACAGCCCCGGGGCGATCGGCTACGCCGCCCTCCCGGACGCTCGCGGCAAGGGCTTCGACTTCCAGGGCAGCACCACGACGGACTTCACGTACTGGCTGCAGGTCACCAGCGTGACGAACCCGACGCCCAAGGAGGCCACCTCCGACGCGAACGGCTGGAAGAGCGCCGCCGCGGCCGGCGGCCCGGGCCAGAAGGGCGCCAACTGCAACGGCTTCAACCCGACCAACCTCCCGACGGGCGACGACCCGACGCTGGGCGACTGGACCGCGGTCGATCCCACGGGCGGCTCCGGCTACCCGATCTGCACGTTCACGTACGACGTGGCGTTCGACGACAACGCCCCCGTCTGGGGCACCAGCGACGTCGAGCAGGCCAAGGCCCGCACGGTCAAGGACTACCTGACCTACGTGGTCGGCG
>Ga0164241_10007130_pt1 | contig 10073 bp, 5 predicted proteins | sample OricomyardsoilBY_FD_108780 | JGI IMG/M metagenome (GOLD analysis project Ga0164241, IMG submission 108780) | Backyard soil microbial communities from Emeryville, California, USA - Original compost - Back yard soil (BY) | ecosystem: Environmental > Terrestrial > Soil > Unclassified | place: USA... | reverse complement strand
ATGCGGTCGGACTGTTCGGCCGCATCGTGTCGTGATTTCTCTACCTCGGCCGCGACGGTGCTCCGCAGCTTCTCCGCGTCGATATCAGCCTGAGCGATCATGCGCGTCGATTGTTCTTCTGCGACCCGCAGCGTATTCTCGAGTTTCGTGCCGAGCCCGGAGAACGTCGGTGAACCGACTTCCTCGATCTCGGCATTGAGCTCTTCGATGCGGGCGGTGAGCCGCTTGACTTCTTTCGCAGAGTCCGCACCCTGCGAATTGGCTTTGATCAGTTCGCGGCGCATCTCTTGGATGGCCGCATCAACCTCGTCCTTGTCGTAGCCGCGGAAGACTTGGGTGAACTCTGACTCGTCGGTGGGCACTGGATACCTCTCCCGTGTGTTGGGGGTGTTAGTGGGAACGCAGGTTCGGCTACCCTGCAGGCTGATCCGATCTTAGCGGCGCTTGGCCCGTCAGTGCATCCGCGGGGCACTTCAGCGTTCTGTGATGCAGCTTTCAGGGTCACCTCGGTATCGTTGACTGTCTTTTAACTGTTGCCGCCTGATATTCCGGTGGATCGGCAACGCAGGAGGAGTGTTCGTGCGTTTCGTTCTCGCCATTGTGACTTTTGTGGTTGCCGCGGCTCTCATCGGCATCGGTATCGCCCAGCGCACGATTTGGTCGGCCCCGAGCAGTCTCGTGGCGCAAACAACGGTCACCGGCGGTGCACCGTTCACCGTGATCGACGGCGCCTTATTGAACTCTCACCCCGGACAGCAGACTTTGTTGGTCAACGGTGCTAACAAGCCGTTCGTGGCGTATGGTCGCACCGCCGACGTGAAGGCGTGGATCGGGGACGAACCCTATGCGCGCCTCAGCTATTCGGTCGCCACCAATTCGCTGCACTCGAAACTCGTGACCCCGAAGACCGCCGACAATGACCACTCGTCCACTCCCGCTCCGACGGATACAGCCAGCCCGACCGCAACGCCGACTCCCGCAGCGACCAGCGGTACCGACAAGAGTGGCTCCACCAAGAAGAAGGCGGGGCCCAACCCCATCGGATCTGACCTGTGGCTCGAACAGTTCATCGGCGAAGATGCCGCAATCACGAAGATGAACGTCCCCGACTCGATCAGCGTCATCATCGCCAGCGACGGCACAGCCCCTGCCCCGAAGTCGGTCGCGGTCGTGTGGCCCCTTGATGACTCGACGCCGTGGTCTGGCCCGCTCATCGTCGGCGGCGGCATCCTGTTGCTTGTCGGCCTCGTTCTATACCTGTTCGCGCTGCGCGGAATGCGACGGGCACGCGGGCCGCGCCGAACGGGGGGACCCAAGATGCCCAAGCTGCCGAAGTCACCGCGGTACAAGCCGACCGGCGCACTGGAATCCGGAAAAGGCCGGCGATCGATCCGCCGTCGAGTGGCAGTGGTGCCCGCGGTCATCATCGGTTCTTTGCTGTTCTCAGGATGTTCTGCCGAATACTGGCCCGACTTTGGCGCGCACTCGACTCCAGCCGCCACGGTGACGCCTCTGGCCACCGATATCCCCGGCCAGGGCAAGGAAGCACCGCCACCCGCGGTGACATCTCCGCAGCTGAATGACATCGTCACGCGCATCGCCACGGTAGCCACGCAAGCGGATTCGAAGCTGGACAGCACCTTGATTGCAACGCGTTTCGTGGGTCCCGCACTGGATGCTCGCACGGCGAACTACGCGATTCGCGCGAAGAAGACCGACGCGGCTGCGCTTCCGTCGATTCCGCCCGAGTTTGCGATGGTTGTCGCGCTTCCGCAAGCCACCGACGCCTGGCCTCGGGTGGTGAGCGCCGTCGTGCGTGACAAGACCAATGCGAAAGCTGCGCCGCTGGATCTGGTGATGACACAAGAAACCCCGCGGGACAACTACCACGTCGAATATGCCATCTCGCTTCAGGCGGATGCGAAGGTTCCCGATCTGGCCCCGGTGAACATCGGTGCGTCAGTGGTTCCGCCGAATTCGAAGCTTTTGCGCATCGCGCCTGAGAAGCTGGGCGCCGCCTATAGCGATGTGTTGCTCAACGGTGCGAAGAGCAAATTTGCGCCGCTGTTCGACGAGAAGACGGATGGCCTCAGCAAGCAGGTGGGTGCGGACTACAAGGCGAAGCAGATCGCGGATCTGCCGAAGACTGCCTCGTTGGCCTACGCGGCAGGTAAGGCGTCCGGCGATCCGGTCGCAATGGCCACCAACCAGTCGGGTGCACTGGTGGCCACGAGCGTGACAGAGACCGCCACAGTCAAGCCGGTCGAAGAGGGCGCGAAAGTGGGCGCCGGTAGCGTCACCGCGGCGTTGACGGGGGTTGACGAAAGCACAACCGGTTTGGCCACCACCTACGGTTACCAACTACTGTTTTATGTGCCGCCGGCCGACTCGACTGCAAAGATTCGACTGCTCGGCTTTTCTCAGGCCCCGATCTCCGCGAAGGAACTGTGATGACCGATGTAACGCCCCCCGGCGCCGGACTGCGTGGCGCCGTTGACCTTTCCGCGCTGGTGAATCGTCCGGCCGAGAACGCGCCACAAGCATCCGGCGCGCCCCAGTCGCTGCCATCGTTGATGTTTGACGGAACGGACGCGAACTTCTCTGAGTTCTTGGACCTGTCCGCCACCGTGCCGATCATCGTCGACCTCTGGGCGACGTGGTGCGAACCCTGCAAGCAGCTGTCGCCGATCCTTGAGAAGCTTGTGACCGAGTACGGCGGCAAGTTCGTGCTGGTCAAAGTGGACGTGGATGCGAATCCCCAGTTGATGCAAGCGTTCCAGGCACAATCGATTCCCACCGTTGCAGCACTGATCGGCGGGCGTCCGGTGGCGTTGTTCACCGGTGCAATTCCCGAGCAACAGGTGCGCGACGTCTTCGAGCAAGTGTTGGCGCTCGCCGCCCAAAACGGCGTCACAGGTCAGGTCACCGTCGACGGTGCCGCTGAAGGCGCAGAAGCGGCCGAACCAGAGCCGGAGCCGCTGCCGCCGTTGCACCAGGAAGCATACGACGCCATCGAGCGCGGAGACTACGACGCCGCCATCGTCGCGTATAAGACCGCGATGGCACAGGACCCCCGCGATTCCCAGGCAGTGGCAGGGCTGGCTCAGGTGCGCCTCCTGAGCCGTTTGAACGGGCGCTCGCTCGACGAGGTCCGGGCAGCGACCGCACAGAACCCTACCGACGTTGACGCGGCCCTGGCAGTAGCGGATGTCGACATCTCGGGTGGGCATGTCGACGACGCCTTCGATCGTCTTCTGACCCTTTTCCCGACAGTGAATGCCGACGACAAGAACCGAGTGCGCGAGCGGCTGCTGGAGTTCTTTGAAGTCGTCGGTGGCGAGGACGCGCGCGTCACGCGTGCGCGCGCGCGACTGGCAGGCTTGCTGTACTGATCGCTCAGCTATGAGGGCGCGGGCGTAACCAGAGCCCGCCAAGCGGCGGCAACGTCAACTCGACGGATGCGGGGCGACCAGCCCACGGTTCGTCTGACGCGGTGACGCCGCCGAAATTGCCGACCCCGGAGCCACCGTACGCTTCCGCGTCAGTATTCAACAGTTCTTCCCACTCGCCGGCGAACGGCAACCCAACCCGATAACCCGGGTGCGGTACGCCGGAAAAGTTCATCAGCACGGCGATCGGGTTGCCGTCATCCCATCGCAAGAATGCGACGACATTGTTTCTCGCGTCACCGCCGTCGAGCCATTCGAATCCACGCGGGTCGTTGTCGTACCGCCACAGGCTCGAATTCTGCGCGTACAACACATTGAGCTCTTTGACCAGCTCGAAGAGCCCACGGTGGGTTGGCTGGTCGAGAATCCACCAGTCCAGCCCGCGTTCTTCGCTCCACTCGCTGGGTTGACCGAATTCCTGGCCCATGAAAAGCAACTGCTTGCCGGGGTGCGCCCACATGAACGCGAGGAACGCGCGCACGTTCGCCAACTGCTGCCAGTGGTCGCCTGGCATCTTGGTGAGCAGCGATCCTTTGCCGTGCACCACTTCATCGTGGCTGATCGGCAAGAGGAAGTTCTCGCTGAAGGCGTACACGAACGAGAAGGTGATCTCGTTGTGGTGTTACGAGCGATACATCGGATCTTCCTGCATGTACTGCAACGAGTCGTGCATCCAGCCCATGTTCCATTTCAGGCCGAAACCGAGCCCTCCGCTGACCGTCGGGGCGGTGACCCCGCTGAAGCTGGTTGACTCTTCCGCGATCATCACCACGCCGGGGTTGCGTTTATACGCGGTAGCGGTGGCCTCCTGCAAGAACGAGATGGCCTCAAGGTTCTCCCGCCCGCCATGGATGTTCGGCAACCACTCGCCGTCGGCACGTGAGTAGTCCAGGTACAACATGGAGGCAACGGCATCCACCCGCAGCCCGTCCACGTGGAACTCTTCAAGCCAGTACAGCGCATTGGCCACCAAAAAGTTGCGCACCTCGCTGCGTCCGAAGTTGAAGACGAGCGTTCCCCAGTCCTTCTGTTCACCCCGGCGAGGGTCCGCGTGCTCGTACAGTGCGTCACCGTCGAACCGTGCCAGCGCCCATTCGTCTTTCGGGAAGTGGCCCGGCACCCAGTCCATCAGCACGCCGATTCCGGCCTGATGCAATCGGTCGATCAGGTACCGCAGGTCGTCTGGATGTCCGTATCGGCTGGTCGGCGCGTAGTATCCGGTCACTTGATAGCCCCACGACCCGCCAAACGGATGCTCGGCCAGCGGCATGAACTCAACGTGCGTGAAACCCAGCTCCGTGATGTATTCGATGAGCTGATCGGCCGCGTCGCGGTACCCGAGTCCCTGTCGCCATGAGCCGAGGTGCAGTTCGTAGACGCTCATCGGCGACACGTGCGGGTCTTGTGACGCACGTGCGCTCAACCAGGCGCCGTCGTTCCATTCGTAGTCGCTGTCGACAACGACCGACGCCGTCGCCGGCGGAATCTCGGCCGAACGCGCCATCGGGTCTGCTTTACGCAGCCAGTGACCGTCAGCGGACAGGATCTCAAATTTGTAGATCGCACCAGGCCGCACGCCGGGCAGGAACAACTCCCAGACCCCGCTTGAGCCCATGTTGCGCATGGCGCTGCGCGAGCCATCCCAGTCGTTGAAGTCGCCGATGACGCGCACGGCGCGTGCGCTTGGTGCCCACACCGTAAACGATGTGCCTTCGATGGTCGCGGTGACGCCACCGTGTGACCGGTAATGTGCCCCGAGGGCATTCCAGAGCTGTTCGTGGCGTCCCTCACCGATCAGGTGGAGGTCGATTTCACCGATGGTTGGAGCGAAGCGATACGGATCCTCCGCAGTCCAGGCCGGAGCCCCCGGGTAGCGCGCCTCAATGACGTAGTCCTCGGTGCCGAGCACGCTCAGCCCTTGCCAGATTCCGTGGCCCACGTGTCCGAGTCCGATGCGTGCCCCGGTGCTGAGCACAGCGCTGACGGCGTCGGCCAATGGGCGCAGCGCACGAATGACCGTCACCGGGTCGCGGACGCCGTCGGCGGCTACCAGATGCTGGCCGAGAACGGAGTGCGGGTCATGATGGATGCCGGCAGCCACATCCGCCAGAAGCTGATCAGGCAGATTCGGGTTGGTAATGGCAGCTGCGCCCTCAGGGATTTCACTCACTTACCGCACCTCTTTCGCGTGAAGGATGTGCACGGGCTCGGCGAACGCGTCGAGCCGCACGTAGTTGTCTGCACCCCAGGTCCACTTCGCCCCGCTGACGAGATCTTTGACGTCCAGTTGAGCGCCGAGTGGAAATCCCATGCCGGGCAGGTCGAGGTGCACGATCGTTTCACGCACCGAATGCGGGTCGACGTTGGCGACCACAATGATCGTGTCTGGATTGCCGCTGCGCGTGAAGCGTCCGTCAAGATGTTTGCTGTAGGCCACAATTGCGTCGTCCTCGGTCACCTGCAACCGTAGGTTGCGCAACTGGCGCAGGGCAGGATGTGCGCCCCTGGCCTGGTTCAGCATGGTCAGATACCCCGCGAGTGAGTGTCCTGTTGCACTGGCTTTGGCGTAGTCGCGCGGTCGGTATTCATACTTTTCGTTGTCGACATACTCTTCCGCCCCGCTGCGCGCCACGTTCTCGAACAGCTCGAATCCTGAGTAGACGCCCCAGGTCGGTGCGGCAGTTGCTGCGATTGCAGCGCGGATCTTGAACGCCGCAGGCCCGCCGAACTGGAGATATTCGGTGAGGATGTCCGGCGTGTTCACGAACAGGTTCGGGCGCAGGAAGTCCGCCGTTTCGTGAGCGATCGATTCGAGGAATTCTTCGAGCTCGTCCTTCGTGTTGCGCCACGTGAAGTACGTGTATGACTGCTGGAATCCCACCTTTGCCAGCGTCTGCATGACGGCCGGCCGTGTGAAGGCTTCCGCAAGAAACACCACGTCAGGATGTTCGGCTCGCACGGTGTGGATCAACCACTCCCACAAGTCCACCGGCTTGGTGTGCGGGTTATCGACGCGGAAGATGTGCACGCCTCGCTCGATCCAGTGGCGCACGATACGCAACACTTCGGCGCGGATACCCTGCGGATCGTTGTCGAAATTGATCGGGTAGATGTCCTGGTATTTTTTCGGCGGGTTCTCGGCGTATTGGATCGACCCGTCAGGAAGTGTCGTGAACCACTCCGGATGCTCGGTCACCCACGGATGGTCCGGGGAGGCCTGCAGCGCAAGGTCGATGGCCACTTCCAGGCCGGATTGTGCCGCTTTACCGAGAAAAAACGCGAAGTCCTTCTCGCTGCCCAGCTGCGGGTGGATCGCGTCGTGCCCGCCGTCGGCAGATCCGATCGCCCACGGCGATCCTGGATCGTTGGCGCCGGCATCCAGTGTGTTGTTGGGCCCCTTGCGGCCTGAGACGCCGATGGGATGGATCGGTGGCAGGTAGACGACATCGAACCCCATCGCGGCGATCTCCGGCAGACGCTTTGCCGCGGTGCGGAACGTGCCAGAGGTCCACGACCCGTTGGCCTTGCGCGCGGCGGCCTCCGAACGGGGAAAGAACTCGTACCACGCGCCGACCCCGGCGCGCGTGCGTTCGACATGGATGCGGCGCTGGTCTGAGACGGTCGACAGCCGCGCGATCGGATGCGCACTGAGCACCTGCAGCAGACGCGCCTGTGCGCCTGTTGCCATCCGTTCGCTTGCCGACCGGCCGGAATCGCCAAGGGCCCGCGCGGTTGACGCGAGGAATCGACGCTCAGATGTTCCGCGACCGGGATCTTTCCCCGCCGACTTCACCAGGTCGGATCCGATTCGCAACATGAGTTCGACGTCGACGCCGGCGGGCACCTTGAGCCCAGCATCGTGCAGCCACGTTGCGTAGTCATCGGCGAACGCGTGCACCTGGAAGGTCCAGTCGCCCTCGATGTCAAGCTGGGCGAGTGTGTGCCAGCGGTCGGTGCCGGGGGCAGCGGCGTCCATGCGCACAGTCGTCTGCTCGCCGTTCGGATCGGTCAGAAACAGCTCAACGCCGATGAGGTCGTGCCCTTCGCGAAACGCGATCGCCGAAAATGGAACGACTTCTCCGGCGAACGCTTTCGCCGGCCAATGACCGTCGTCGACAGACGGCGACAGGTCCAGGATCGGAATTCTGCCAATCACCGGCACGTATTCTTCGTTGGTCGATGCCACACTCTCGACCGTAGCGCCAATGCGGCTCGCTGTCGTGTTTTGGATCATCGTCGGATGCGGTTTACCGTCGAGAATGGTCGCTCGACTAGGGTTGCGCAGGTGAAGGCAATACGTCGATTTACTGTTCGCGCTGTGATTCCAGAAGCACTGCACGCACTCGAAGAACTCGCAGCGAATCTGCGGTGGTCGTGGGACGAACCCACCCGCCAACTCTTCCGGCACATATCAGAAGACCTGTGGAACTCAACGCAGGGTGATCCGGTGGCACTGTTGGGCGAGGTGGATCCGCAGCGACTGAACGAATTGGCTGCCGATGACGGTTTCGTCGGCTGGGCCAACTCGTTGCGCGATGACCTGCAGCGCTATATCGATCAGCCGCGGTGGTACCAGTCCCTGACGGATGCGCCGGACTCGATCGCGTACTTCTCGCCCGAGTTCGGGATCGCCGCCGCGCTGCCGCAGTATTCCGGTGGACTTGGCATCCTCGCCGGTGATCATCTCAAGACCGCCTCCGATCTCGGCGTGCCGCTGATCGGCGTCGGGCTGTTTTATCGATCTGGATACTTCCGTCAGTCGATCTCGGCAGACGGCTGGCAGCACGAGAGCTACCCGGTTCTCGACCCGGACGGCCTGCCCCTGAGTGTGCTGCGGCGTCCGGACGGCACGGCGGCACGCGTCGCCCTCGCGCTGCCAGACGATGTCACGCTTTTCGCGCGCATTTGGACCACCATGGTCGGTCGCGTTCGTCTGCTGCTTCTGGATGCCAACATCCCAGAAAACGTGGAGGAGCTGCGCTCGGTGACCGACCGACTCTACGGGGGCGGTGGTGAACACCGGCTGCTGCAGGAGTTGCTGCTCGGCGTCGGGGGAGTGCGTGCGCTGCGCCTGTGCAGCGAACTGGCGGATGTGCGAGAGCCGCAGGTGTTCCACACGAACGAGGGCCACGCCGGATTCTTAGGACTGGAGCGCATCTCCGACCTGATCGGCGCCGGCCTGAGATTTGAGCAGGCGCTGCAGGTCGTGCGCGCGGGCACCGTATTCACCACCCACACGCCGGTGCCCGCCGGTATTGACCGCTTCGAGCGATCGTTGATCGAACGCTACTTCTCCACGCCGGAGCTGCTGCCAGGGGTGTCCAGTGACGAGGTGCTTGCCCTCGGTACGGAAAGCTACGACGGCGGCATGCCGGATGTCTTCAACATGGCGGTCATGGGTCTGCGGCTGGCCCAGCGAGCCAACGGTGTGTCGAAATTGCACGGGGCGGTTTCGCGTCACATGTTCGCCGGACTGTGGCCGGGATTCGACGCCGATGAGGTGCCGATCACGTCGGTGACCAACGGCGTGCACGCCCCGACCTGGACCGATCCTGCGCTGCTTGCGTTGGCATCCGAACGACTGGGCACGAGCGACACGACGCATGCCGACTGGCAATCTGATTCGCTCAGCGACGGAGAGTTGTGGGCGGTGCGCTGCCGCATGCGCGAGAATCTCGTGCACGACGCGCGCCGACGCGTCACCGAATCCTGGTTGCAGCAGAATCCGAGCGGGATTGTGCCGTCGTGGCTGGGCGAAGTGCTCGATCCTGGCATCCTCACAATCGGCTTCGCCCGACGCGTCCCGACGTACAAGCGTTTGACGCTGATGCTGCACGACCGTGAACGCCTGCGGCGCATCCTCTGCGACCCGCAGCGGCCGGTGCAGCTGGTGATCGCCGGGAAATCGCATCCCGCCGACGATGAGGGCAAGCGGCTCATCCAGGAGCTTGTGCAGTTCGCGGCAGAACCGGCTGTCAGGGGCAGGCTGGTCTTTCTGCCCGACTACGACATTTCGATGGCGCAGGTGCTGTACCCGGGCACCGACGTCTGGCTGAACAATCCGCTTCGACCGTTGGAAGCGTGTGGCACAAGCGGCATGAAGGCCGCACTCAACGGCTCCCTGAACCTGTCGATTCTCGATGGCTGGTGGGACGAGTACTACGACGGTGAGAACGGGTGGGCGATTCCGTCGGCGGATTCTGCCGGCGACGGTGCCGAGCGAGATGCCCTCGAAGCCAACGCGATGTACGACCTCATCGAGCATCGGATCGCGCCCCGGTTCTACGAGCGTGACGGCAATGGCGTGCCGGGGCGTTGGGTGGCGTCCATCCGGCACACGCTGGCGACGTTGTCGCCCGAGCTGAGCGCGGAGCGGATGGTGAGTGATTACGTTCAGCGGCTCTACGTGCCGGCCGGTGCGATGGAGCAGAAGCTGAGCGCGAACGGGCATCGGGCGGCCGCCGAGCTGGCCGACTGGAAGACACGCGTTGAGGCGGCATGGCCTGCCGTTGCCGTCACCCACGTCGAGTCGGGCGGGGTCGACGCGGTGCCGGAGGTCGGGGATCGGTTGCGCCTGCGCGCACACGTCGCTTTGGGCGGGCTTGACCCAGCCGACGTCACCGT
>Ga0164241_10007129_pt1 | contig 10073 bp, 6 predicted proteins | sample OricomyardsoilBY_FD_108780 | JGI IMG/M metagenome (GOLD analysis project Ga0164241, IMG submission 108780) | Backyard soil microbial communities from Emeryville, California, USA - Original compost - Back yard soil (BY) | ecosystem: Environmental > Terrestrial > Soil > Unclassified | place: USA... | reverse complement strand
GAACAGGGACGGTTGAGGCCGAAACCCTAACGCGAGGCCGGCGCGGGGCCTTTCTCGTACAATTTGACGTCGAACTTGAACAAACCAGAGGCCTCACCTGGGGCGTGGTTATTGACGGGCCAAAGGATCAAGGGGAGGTCTTTGAGCTCCAAAAGGCACTTCTCGTCCATCCTCCGGCGGTTGCAGATCTGGAGACGGCCATTGTCGCCAACCGTACGGGCCTGGATGAACTTTTAGCCCTTGCCGACGGCTTTCAGTCGTCGCAGGACGTCATGGCGGCCGCTCACCACCGAGCCAATACTCTTTTTAATATTATGCGCGGGGGCGTATTTCTTAGGGGTACTCTGCTCGATCGTGAGGATCTTTTGACGTTCATCCGTTCGAGGAATCAGCACTGGGGGGCGGTCTTAACAACCTTAGCCGCAACGTGGCCGGCCGATGTTGAAAGGGCTTTTGTGCTTGAGGCGGCTCGAAAGGCGGGTGCCGAAGCCGCCGAGCGGCTGATTTTGGAGTACTTGCCGCTGACGTTTAGCCGCCGTCATGGAGACCCTAGCCGTCCTTGGAATCGATTTAGCATCAAGGTTCGAGATGGGGACGGAAAACGCGTCGTCAATTATCAAGGAAACTGGCGCGATATTTTTCAGAACTGGGAAGCTTTGGTTCCCAGCGAACCCGCCTTCCTTGGTTCCATGATCGCGACGTTTGTGGGTTCGATGACGCCCGACGGCTACAATCCCTATCGAATCAGCCGCGACGGCGTCGATTGGGAGGTCGTCGAACCGGATAATCCGTGGAGCAATATTGGATACTGGGGGGATCATCAAGTCGTCTATCTCCTTAAATTTTTGGAGGCGGCAAGGGACCGTGAACCCGAACTCTTAGAATCCTTTTGGGATCGATCCCTCTTTGGTTTTGCCGACGTTCCTTATCGTCTGCGACCGTATGACCAGCAAGTCGCAAACCCCAAGTCAACCATTGTTTTTGACGAGCAGGCGCATTCTCGTGCCGTCGGACGCAAGGCTCGCGTGGGGTCCGATGGACTTCTTGTCTGTGATCAGCTGGATCAGCCGGTTTTGGCGACCTTGGGTGAAAAGCTCACGATCCTTCTGCTGGCAAAGGCTACCAGTTTGGTTCCGGGCGGCGGTCTTTGGCTCCACACTCAAAGACCCGAGTGGAACGACGCCAATAATGCCTTAGTTGGAAACGGACTTTCGGTCGTCACCCTGGGTTATTTGCGCCGTTTCCTTGTGTTTCTCTCGTCGACGCCCAGTTTTGAGGCGTCTTTTACGCTGAGCGAGCCAACGCTTCGGGCTTTTCAGAGTTTTATGGAAGTGATTGAAAAAACGAGTTTGGAGAGTGTGACCGACGAAGGCCTGCGCCGAAGCTTTGTCGATCATTGCGGTGCCTTAATGGACCCGTGGAGGTCTTGGGTGTATGAGGGCGGGACCGGTCAGAACCTGGTGAGGGCACCGGAGGGGCTCTTCCGACAATTTGTACAACTCTTCTTGCCTTTGGTGGACGCCACCCTCAAAGTCTGCCAACGGGACGACAACCTGTTTCAAAGTTACAACCTGGTTGACTTTCGCCAACAAAAATCGGCAAAGGTCTCCGCCTTGTACCCCATGTTAGAGGGACAGGTGTCCATTCTTTCCAGCGGCTTTCTCAGTCTTGCTCGGTCTATCGAACTTTTGAAGGCTTTGTTTGCCAGTCCGCTCTATACCGAAGACCGCAAGACCTTTCTCTTGTACCCTGACCGGTCTTTAGCTCATTTCCTGGATCGTAACCGCTTGGATAAGCAGGCTCTTGAGCTTCCTCTTGTCGCGACTCTTTTGAAAGAGGGCCGTCGGGACATCCTTCGGCAACAATCGGACGGCACGGTTCGTTTTGCCCCCAGGCTGGCCAACAGCTCCGATCTTCTGATTGCGGGAAAAGACCTCGGCCAAGACCTGCTTCCCTTGGTTGACGCCTATGACCGGCTGCTTCACCACCACGAATTTACCGGCCGCTCGGGAACGATGTTCGGCTATGAAGGTCTGGGCTGTGTGTATTGGCACATGGTTGCCAAACTTCTCTTGGCCGTTCAGGAACTTGTTTTTAGGGCTTCGGATACCGAAGCTTCAGAGTTGGCCGAACTCCAACAATACTACCGTCGTGTCCGCGACGGGTTGGGGTACCGCAAAGACGCCTCTTCGTACGGTGCCTTTCCGTCTGATCCCTACAGTCACACCCCGGGGGAGGGCGGTGCCCAGCAACCGGGAATGACCGGACAGGTGAAGGAAGAAATCTTGACGCGTTGGGGAGAGCTTGGCGTTCGTTTACAGAACGGAAAGGTGAGGTTTCAGCCTCTTCTTTTGGACGAAAGCGAGGTTCCCGTCAACGGGGCTCTTGAGTTCACATATCACCGTGTCCCGTGGACGATCTCCCGTGGACAGCATAATACGTTGGAGGTGCAGCGTAAGGGTCAATGGGAGCCGTGCCCCGATCTTGCCTTTGTTTCCCACGGCGTCGAAAGGGTTCGAGCCTCGATTCACTTCCAGCGAGGCTGATCGTCGTCAAAAGCGGACTCACCCCAAAGACGTTCCAGGGTGAGTCCGGCGGCACCCCAGGCCACGGCGTCGTCCCCCCCTGTTGGTCGTTGAACCCGGCAGTCTACCGGAGCGGGATAGAGCCAGTTTTGTTGGATACAATTGCCTATGGCTTCCAAGACAAGCTCAGCGTGACCCGAACTTGGCCAACTGACATACACGGCCTTGAGGTTAAGAAAATTAACCAAGAGGCCCACCTGCCGCGCCAACTCGTTCACCATCCTAGCCTCGAGCTGAGGTTGTTCAAACACGCGGCTTGTTTCGTGGGGAGGGAGAGAAAACTGAAGGGTGTCCTCTGGAGACTTAAACACGGAGGAAAATTCACCCGCCGAGTGGTCCGGACCCCACCAGGGCTTGCCGTTAAGAACAAGACCAAAGCCGACAGCGGGAACGCGTCCTAGCGTCTCGTCGGCCAAACGGTGCCGGCGGTCTTCACAAAGGACAAAAAGAAAGGGTTCCGATGAGGGGGAGGCTCCGAACGCGAGTTCCCCCCAGCAGCCGCAATTAGCGTCATTTTCAACCGTAAAGGGGCGGCCGAATCGTTCTTCTAATATGGGACCCAAAAAAAGAGGTTCCTGGATTCCCAGAGGGTTGGATCGCAGAAGAATTCCGCGTCGGGCGTCCACAATCCCCGGAACAGACACCCCGGCAGCCGTAATAGGAATGGTCCGCGGTCCTCCTAACCAACGAGACAAAATGAGGGACACGTCGTCCACAAGAGTCAGCGACGACCAGGTTCGGCTTTCAACGGTCCGCTCGTGAACCTTACCGTCGAACCCGGTGAGGACGACGGTCCAGCCGTCGGTTCGGATTTCCAGTCCCAGAACCTGACCCTTGAGAGGATTCAGCCGCAACGCCACCCGAGGGCGGCCCCGAACCGCCGTTTTCGTCACTTCATCTTCGAGCACAAGGGCACTCTCGAGAAGCTGGACAACAACTTTTGTCACGGTACTTTTCGTGAGGCCTAATTCCTCGGCCACTTCAATACGGCTGATCGCACCCCGTTTCCAGATCAAATTGACGACCCGGTACAAGTTGAGGTTGGGCATGGTTTTGGGGGGAAGGGAAAGAAGATCCACTAGCTCTTGCCCGGAAAGTACGGCGCAGGCCCGTCTGCGGATTGGTAGAGGCTTTCCAAATGAAGGCCGGCGGCACCGAAGGCGGGTGCCATCAGTCCCATGGTGGGGAGTTCAACCGAACATTTGACCTGATGGTCATAGCTCCAATTTTGCTGAATGGCTTCCCTGAGCATGGAGACGATTCGGCCGACCCGCATAGGCTTGGGCCACGAAATATATACTCGGTCGAGGTTGAGCGTGTTGACGAGGAGGGCAGCGTGGCGGCTCAGCTCGCGCGCGATTTTTTCTTCCAGGTTCGTGTCTTCAGAGGAAAAAATCATCTCTTCGTCGGTCACTGAAAATTGATTTCTTTGCGTACTATCCTCTTTTAGGATGCTTTGAAATTCACCGGCAGAAAAGCCGCTTCCATGATAGACGGACCCGTTGAGATAGAGGCCGAAGCCCACCGCCAGACTGGTACTGATGCCCTTGTTGTTTCCCACCGAATACGGTCGTTGTTCGGCCAAAATATAAAGAAAGTTACCGAGTGCCTGTTGACGATGAAGGACTGCCTCGCCCCAACAGCAGCAGTTAGCGTCATTTTCAATCGTAATGGGTCGTCCTAGGGGACGGCTAAGAGCCTCTTTGAGAAACACGGGCTCGTGCAGCTGCAAGGGATTGGATTCCAGCAAAATGAGGCGGTTCGGGTCGACAACACCGGGGAGACTGATGGCGACACCTCGGAGCGGGGGGGCCGCCGGCGGACGAATAAAGGGCTCCATGTGTGCCACAGCCCCCAAGATTGCCTTGACAAGGGGAGTTCCCTGTTCTGGGAACGGAAATTCTTTTGTCATAAGAAGTTCGCCGGCAAAGTTTACCAGGGCACCGCTGACAGTTTGGGTGCCCATGTGAAGGCCCAAAATCGTTCCGTAGGACTCCTGAAGCCGCAAGAGACCGGTGTCAGGATCTGTCGCCGCCACCCCTTCTTGAGACATTTGATCGAGTAATCGATCCCCCAAGGTTCTTGATAGGTCGAGTTCCTTGAACAGGGCAATGGGAGTGATCGCTCCCTTACGCCACAACCGCCTTAGAATGCGGTAATAACTCGCCGCCAGCGGGGTTTTGGGGGGGAGCACAGCAAACTCAGTAGTGGAAACCGCTTTGCCCAACAAACTCCCTCAAAAGGGAGAACGGGGGAACAAGGCGGATCGGAAGAGGGGTGGCGCCTTCAAGGAAGGTGCGAAGATCGCGGGCGTGCGCGTATTCCGGTTCAAGGGGAGAAACCTCTTCCAAGAGCGGAAGGGCTAATTCTCGTAGGGCGTGAATCTCGTACGGCAGGGAGCTGTTAAAAAGCCCATCGGCGCGCTCTTGATAGGGGAAAATATGGAGGTTCTCACCTTGCCGAACTGCAGACCATTGACGAAGGGTTGCCAAAGCCGAGTACCCGCGGTACTGATGGTCTCGAACCAGACGGCGCACAAGCCTCAGGTCGCTCGTACTAAAGCGCCGCGTTCCATCCCATGATAAGGGAGTCATGGCTGAAATATAAATTTTAAACGTTTCCTGGCTTTGGCTTCCGGTCCAGAGTCGAGGATTGAGCGCGTGGATTCCTTCCAGGATCAGTACCGCGTTGTCGCCTAATTGAAAGGGTCGTCCTTGTGTCTTTCGTGTACCGGACTTAAAGTCGTAAAGAGGCAGGGTAACGGTTTCGCGATGTAAAAGCCGCTGAAGATCACTGTCGAGACGCGGGAGGTCAATGGCTTCAAGGGCTTCAAAATCAAGCCGTCCTTGAGAGTCTTTTGGGGTGGCTTCCCTGTCGACAAAGTAGTCGTCAAGGCTGATGGCAAAAGGAATCTTTCCGATAGCCTGGAGCTGAACGGCCAGACGTTTCGCGCTGGTTGTCTTTCCCGACGACGAAGGTCCCGCGATGAGGACGATGTGAGCCTTGCGGTTCACAATCTGATCGGCCAATTCCGCAAAGCCCCGTTCGTGTACCGCTTCCGCTCCCTGTATAAACAACGAAGCCTGAAGCGGGTCGGTACAGAATGCGTTGACTCTGGCAATTGATCCAGAACCCTGAGCTTTTGACCACGAGAGATGGCTCATGTGGGCAGCGACGCGCCGCGTTGATGGCGACCAGTCAGCGGCTTTCAGCGGCCAATTTTTCTGGGGAAAACCAACGACAAACCCGTGCTCGGCAGGTTTAATCGACAGGATCGAAACAGGTTTTGTAGACGGTAAGAGGACTTCCGGCGTCCACACCCAATGACCTTGCCAAAACACACACGTCACTTCTGCCGGGTTCCGTTGCTTTAACAACAACAATCCGTCGGCGTCGTGTTCAGGATCGAGCGCCTCAACGGCACGGACCCAAGGAAGTTTCCGGGGGATCAGGTCGTGAGCCTCGGACGCCCATGTCAGCACTCGCTCGACAAGGGTTTGCGTCGAAGTCTCGTCCAGCGGCTTCCCCGTTTCCGTCAGGAAATCGTAGGCACCGCCCCATGATGGTCCAGGTCTCCAGGAAAGTTGGGGCATGAGTTCGCGGCGTGCCATTTCAATCAGGAAAGCCACGGTGCGGCGATAAACCCGGTGACCCAATTTCATTTGGAGTGTAACCGGTTGGATCTTCGCGTTGTCTGTAAGGGAAGTGTGGAAGGACGTTAACCGTCCGTTGATCAAAAGGGCTGCCAAGTCGGGTGTCAGCCAATGTGCGGGGGGGAGGCTCGAAGGAGTATTCCATTCCGTAGTATTGAAGTCAATGAGCTGATCTGGCACCACCCTATCCTAACCCTTGTCCCCGAGGTCCGGCAAGTCGCGTGTAAAAAAGACGAGATGACTTCGCCCGTACGTGCGATGGTCGTATTGCCGCAAGGCACCAATTTGGGCTGGTAAGGTTTCCTCACCGGGATAATGAAGGATGAGTGAACCTTGCGGGACTAAGAGTTGCCTTTGGTCGATCGTCTCGAGGAGCGACTGCTTGGCAAGGAGGGGAAAGGGCGGGTCAAGATAGATGATGTCCCAAGTCTCCTCAGCTTTTCGTAGAAACTGGCGAACGTCGCTCATATGAAGCCGAATCGGCTCTTCGGCCCAGGATAAGTTACGCTGAATCACCGTTTTTTTTTTCATGTCGAGTTCGACCAGATCAATCGGGCCGGCCCCTCGGCTCGCCGCTTCAAGACCGACAAGGCCCGAGCCGCTGAAAAGGTCTAGAAAGCGGAGTCCCTCGAGCGGCCCGAGAATAGAAAAAAGACTGGTTCGCATCCTATCCATTGCCGGTCGGATGACTCCGGGAGGACAAAACACCGTCCTACCACGGTATTTTCCTCCGGTAATACGCATCCGCTCATCGTAATGAGAAATCATCATTTTGTCAGGAGTGAAACGGAGATTTACTCGTCATCGAGCCGTGTAAAGAGCCATCGTGTCATATGAAGCATACGATCACGTTGAAAGGTGCTGACTGTGGTGGGAAGATCCTCCAGCGACTCTTCTAACCGCTTGAGCGCGTGACTTCGATCGTGAGACGAAAGGGGAAGATTTTGACCCGATAGTTCTGCTTCGATCTCACGAACACGAACAAGGCCGTGAAACGGAAAGTGAAAAGAAAATCGCAATTGTTCGAGTTGGCCGTTTTTGGTTCGAACCAGAGCACTCAGGGAGAGCCGTTCGTCCGAGGGCGTACGAATACTGCCGATTTTTCGATAAAAGGTGAGGTCCCAGGCTTCTTGGGGTATCCGAATCCGGCTGACAACCTCACCCGGGGTCAGCGGGACTCGGTCTTCCTCAACGACCTGTTGGAGAGTCACCCAACGGCTTCCTTTGAGGCTTCGCAGTTCGAGTTGGCCTCCCAAAAGATGAAAAATGGGAACTAAGTCGCCAATAATCTCTTTTTGACAGAGGTTTCCGCCCAAGGTGGCCAGATTGCGGAGGGCCGAAGTGCCGATTTCCCGTGACGCTCTCTTTAGAAGATCCGGAATCCACGGCCCCCCCACGGCAAGGAGTTGATTTAACGAAATCGCAGCACCCAAATCGATGTACCGTTCGCCGTACGCGATGCGGCGCATGTCCTCTGCCAAACTCAAGGAAATTGTTACTGGAGCGAGCAAAATCATCGACGAGTCCGCGTCAGCCGACCAGGAGGTTCCTCCCGCAAAAATTTGAGCCTGGGGGTTGGCAACAAACAGCGCTAACGCTTCCGCCAAACTGCGGGGACTATAAACCAAAGGAGCCTCAACGCCGGGAATCACGAGCAACCTCCTTGAGTTCCATCCACCGCTCGGCCCCTCGCTCCAGGACAGGCCGCGAGCCGCAGCGGCACGGAATCTCTCCAATGATTTCACGGCATTCTTTGGGGCTGGCGTGCGGAAAGAGTTCGAGGAAACTAAAGAGATGAAAAATCTGAGCGTCGGTACACTCGGCACACTCTACGAGACCCGCGTCGTCCAGAATGGTTCGAAACTGCTGATATTCATCGGTTTGACGAAAGCCCTCGGGGGTGACAACTTCACGATTGCGGACCAAAAAAAAGGGGACAACGCACGAAGGAACTTCTCGCCCGTCTAAGACGACGTGGCACCGTCCGCAAGTGCCCTTATGGCACGCGGTTTTCTCCCAAAACAAATTGTCTTGCCGCTGGAGGACCGCAAACAAAGTCTCTCGGGCGTCGCCTTCCAGCGTGACGTCGTCACCGTTGAGAATTACCGGAAATTTCATGGTACCTCAGGGCCTCGTCGAGCATGCGCCTCGAAACGGGAATGGATTTTAGTTCGGGGCCAACGGCCTGACGAATCGCTGAAAGCAGGGCGGGGGCGACAACGTTGGCCCCAAGGCTTCCCAGCCCTCGCGGGTGAGAGTCCTTTTGAGATTCTAAAAAGTAGATTTCCATGGGCGGCAACTCCCGAGGCCCTGGAAGCCGATAGCGCAGAAAACTCTCGTGACTGATGCGCTGATTCTCCCACTTGATGTTTTCTGTGATGGCCCAACCGACGGCCATTTGTGCCCCTTCCATGAGGGCATTTCTGGCCGAGGCCTCGTCGACCCTCGGTCCGGCGTCGACCCATAGTGTAATTTTTCGTATACGGATTTCCGCCATCAGGGGAAGGAGCTCAATCTCCGCTACGGCGGCGGCCCAACTGGTCGAAAGAAAGGGTTGCCCTGTGAGGCTTCCCGAGTCCCAAGCGGCTCCGCGTGATCTCCTGTAAATCTTACGGACGGAAAGGGGCGAGGATTGACGAAGACGCTTTTGAGCAATGCCTTCACAGACTTGAAGGAGGAGTTTGGGGACGATTTCAAACGAACGCGACGCCATCGAGGGCCCGCCTGTCGGATGCATTCCACTAAAGAGAGGGCAGATCCGCACGTCGTCTTCAGGAATTTGCAGAGCCGCCGCGGCGCTGGTCTTCCAAAGCTGTACCGACCGATTGTTCGCGGTCACGATGGGAATGTAGAGAGACAGACGTCCCTCGGGTTCCCATCGTCCCTCAATGCTCACGGGGCTCGTCCCTCCGGCCAGAAATCCGTTTCCCTGGAAGGCTGTGGCTAAGCCGATACCGCGAAAAGGGAGGGCCTCGTCCTGGAACCTGTCGAGGCGTTCTTGCAGAAGCTCATAGGCGGCGTGTTTACGCCTGAAATCAGTGGCGCGGATGGCCTCGGTAATGAGGGCTTTTGAGGGCAAATCCGTTCTGAGAACCTGCCCCGAAAAGGAAAGACTCCCCTGAACACGGGTCTGAAGAAGCCGCCACTCCGACGGGTCTTGACCAATGGCGCGGCAAAGGTCAAGGACGTGGCTTTCCAAGGCAAATTGGCCCAAGGCCTCTCCCAGGCCCCCGACCGGCCCTCGGGGAGGTGTGTGCGAGATTTCGGCATGAACACGAACGGCGTAGTGTTCCAGACGATAGGGCATGAGTAAAGACACCGCGACCCGGTCGACCATCTCTTCGTCAAAAATTCCGTAGGCCCCCACTTGAATGACAACGTCGGCTTCAAAACGAAGGATTTGCCCGTCGGGGGCCAGTGTTGTTCGCAAAAGGGTGCGGCTCTCGGGGCGTTTGGGAGAGACCATGAACTCTTCTTCTTTGGTTAGACGCAGGACAACAGGTTTACCGCAATGTTGGGACAACACAGCCGCGTAGACGCTCAAGAGAGAGGGAAACCAGACTTGACTATTAGAGGTACCGGCGGAAACCTTCCCTAAAACCTTGATGGAGTGGGGATCGCGGTCAAGGGCTCGGGCGACCGAAGAAACAACGTGGGACGGCCACTGGGTTTTGACGCGGACGGCCACTTCTTCTTGTTTTGCCCAAACCATGACTTCAACAGGATCGAGGTGTCCGTGGTCCTGTGCCCCCGAAGTGTAGACGCCTTCCACCTCAACGGTTCCAGAAACACCGGCGGCAGAAGCTTTTTTGTCGCCATTGGTCCACTGTTTCTG
>Ga0164241_10007128_pt1 | contig 10074 bp, 8 predicted proteins | sample OricomyardsoilBY_FD_108780 | JGI IMG/M metagenome (GOLD analysis project Ga0164241, IMG submission 108780) | Backyard soil microbial communities from Emeryville, California, USA - Original compost - Back yard soil (BY) | ecosystem: Environmental > Terrestrial > Soil > Unclassified | place: USA... | reverse complement strand
CGCACGAGGCGCCGGACGCGCGCGTCGTCGTGGTGGCGGGTGAACGCCACCACCAGGACGCGCGGCCGGCGGGTGCTCATCCTGCCTGCGGCGCGTCCGGCGCGTCCGGCGCGTCCGGGGCGTCCGGCTCGTCCGGCCGGTCGGTCAGGCGGACGTCGACGCGCTCTCCGGCGACGAGGCGTTCCCAACGGTCGGGGTCGGACGTCGCGAGGGAGGCGACGTCGGGGGTCACGGCGACGAGCGAGCCGTCACGCGCCCACGTCCCGACGGCGTCGCGGAGGAAGGCGGCGGGTTCGCGCGCCACGACGAGCGTCCGCGCGCCCGGGTCCGGGGCGCCGGCGGGCCCGCCGAGCCCCCAGTCGACGAGCTCCGCGTGCGTGAGGGCGCCGGGTGCGCCGCCCGAGAGGAGCGCTGGGGCGGACGGGTCGGTCGGCGGTGCGTAGCCGAGGACGTCGCCGTAGGTCATGACGGAGGAGGCGGCGTCGACGACGCCGGCGGGCAGCGGGGCGCCGAAGCTGCGTGCGAGGGGCGCGAGGCTGACCGCGACCACGTCGGCGCCGTGGCCGGCCCACCGCTGGGGCGTGTCCGTCACGACGACGTCACCCGGGCCGGCGTCGGTGCGCAGGTCGACGCGGGCCCCCAGGCGCCAGGCGGCGAACGCCCAGGTGATGCTCCGCCAGTGCGCAGGAAGATCGAGAACGAGCGTGCTTTCCGGACCGAGATCGAATTCCTCCACGAGGAGGTTCGCGGTCTTGGTGATCCAGTTGCCGAGAACGGCACCCGAGAGCTCGATCCGTTCGCCCCCGCCGGCGTACCAGGTGAGGCGAGGCGCGCCACCCGCTGCAGCGAGCCGTGCGACCAGCGTGGACGCGCTCTGCCGGGCCGCAGGGGGCCGACCGTCGGCGTGGGCGACGGTGCTGGTGGGGGGTGTCGCGGCGGGCTCCATGTCCTCAGCCTAGGGGCGGGAGACGGGGGCCGCGCGCGTCGAGCGACACGCCGATCTGCACGTGAACTTCACCCCTCGTCCGCGGAGCGCTACCACATTTCGGCTTGACGCTCACGGATGACACGCGTGTAATTCTACCAATGCAGTTTCTTCACGAGGACCGCAGGTAAAGGGGCGAAACATGTGGAACCTTCTCGACGGGGACGGTGGAGCTTTCCCGTCCGACGCGACGACGAGCTACGGCGCCGACCAGGCGACCGAGGAGCTCGTCCACCACGACCTGGGTCTGGCCCCGGTCGTCTCCCTCTTCGGTGACGCCGAGGACGACTCGCTGCTCAGCTGGCAGGAGCGGGCGCTCTGCGCCCAGACGGACCCGGAGGCGTTCTTCCCGGAGAAGGGCGGCTCGACGCGCGAGGCCAAGAAGGTCTGCTCGGGCTGCGAGGTCCGGCAGGAATGCCTCGAGTACGCGCTCGCCCACGACGAGCGGTTCGGGATCTGGGGCGGCCTGTCGGAGCGCGAGCGCCGCAAGCTCAAGCGCCGCGCCATCTGACCTCCGGCCGGCGCACCGGGGCGACGTGCCGACCTCGCCGCGCCGATCTCCTCAGGTCCCACGGTTCCGCTCGCGCCCGTCGCATGATGGCGGGGCCATGAACGACGCGAGCGCTCTGTCCACGGCGCCGGCGGACGCCGGCGCGTCGATCGTGTCCGCGGTGACGGGCACGGTTCCCGTCGTCGCGACCGTGACCGCGGTCATCGTCACGCGGGGCGCGAACCCCTGGTTCCGGCGGACCCTCGCTGCCGTGCGCGCCCAGCACCGCGCGCCCACCCGCCTCGTGGTGGTCGACGTCGCGACGTCCCCCGCGACGAGCGGCTACGCGGACCTCCAGCTCGGCGACGCACGCTTCGTCGCCGCCCCCCGGGCGCGCACGTTCGGCGACGGTGTCGCCGCGGCGCTGCGCGAGGAGCCCGACGGGCAGTGGCTCTGGCTGCTCCACGACGACTCGGCCCCCGACGCGGGCGCGCTCGGTGCCCTCCTGCGCGCGGTCGAGCACTCGTCGGCGGTCGCCGTCGCGGGCGCCAAGCAGCGCCGCTGGACGGCCCCCGACGCCCGCCCAGCCGCGACCCTCGCCGACGACGCGCACCGCATCCCCGAGCTCCTCGAGGTCGGCGTCACCACGTCCCGCTCCGGGCGCCGCGTGTCCGTGGTCGAGCCGCACGAGATCGACCAGGGGCAGCACGACGCGCGCGACGACGTCCTCGGCGTCGGGCTCGCGGGAGCGCTCGTGCGTCGGGCCGTGTGGGACGACCTCGGCGGGACGGACCCCGAGCTCGGTGCCTTCGGGGACGGGCTCGACCTGTGCCGCCGGGCCCGGCTCGCGGGGCACCGCGTCGTCGTCGTGCCGGGCGCCGTCGTCGAGCACGCGCAGCTCAGCCTGCACCGGGTCGACCCCGCCGACGCGACCCGCGTCGACGACCCCGACCTCGAGGACCGCGCCGACGAGTCGTTCGGGGCCCGGCGGCGCAGCGAGCTGCACCTGCGCCTCGTAGGGGCACCGCTCGCGCTGGTCCCCGTCCTCCTCGTGTGGCTCGTGGCGTGCGCACCGTTCCGCGCCATGTACCGGCTCGCCCTCAAGCAGCCCGCGCACGCCCGGGACGAGCTGCTCGGCCCGCTGCTCGTCCTGGTCCGCGTCCCGGGGCTCGTGCGGGCGCGACGGTCCGTGCACCGGACCTCCACCGTCCCGCGCCGGGCGGTCCGCCCGCTCCAGCAGGACTGGCGCGAGGGTGCCGCGCAACGGCGCGACCGCCGGCTCGGCGCCGCCGAGCAGCGTCGCTCCGCCTACGCGCCCAGCGAGCTCGAGCGGGCCGAGCTCGCCCAGCTCGCGACCCGGCGTCGGGTGGCCCTCGGGGTCGTCTCCCTCGCGCTCGTCGTGCTCACGGGCCTCGTGTTCGCGTCACTCGCCGGGGCCCTCGCATCGGGCGAGCGGCTCGTCGGCGGGGCGCTGCTGCCCGCGTCGTCGAGCTGGGGCGAGCTGTGGTCCGCGGCGACGAGCGGATGGGTCCAGTCGGGCTTCGGTCACGCGGCGCCCGCCGACCCCGTGCTCGTGGTCGTGCTCGGCGCGTCCGCCCTCACCTTCGGGCACGTCCAGGTCGCGGTGAACCTCCTGCTCGGCGCGTCGTTCCTCGTCGCGGGCCTCGGCGCCTGGTTCGCCGCGGGCGCGCTGACCCGGTGGAATCCTGCCCGCGCCTGGGCCGCGCTCGTGTGGGCCGCGTCGCCCGCGCTCCTCCTCGGCGTCGGGCAGGGGCGGCTCGGAGCGCTCGTCGCGCACGCCGCGCTGCCGTGGTTCGTGCTCGCCGCGATGCGCGGTGTCGGGGTCGTGGCCGACGACCGCATCGCCCCCGCCGCCGGTCCGCTCGACGCCGCCGGGCGCGGGCCCGCGCGCCGGCTGGGGGCTCCGTCGCTCGGAGCGCTCGCGGCGGCGGCGCTGCTGCTCGTGCCCGTCGCCGCGGGCGCGCCCGCGCTGCTCGCGGTCTGCGTGCTCGCGGTGCTCGTGGCCGCCGTCACGACGGCGGTCACGTCCGCGCAGCCGCGTCGCTACGTGCGGCTCCTGCTCGTCCCCGTGCCCGCCCTGGTCGTCCTCGGACCCTTCCTCTGGCACGTCGGCCGGACGTGGGGGCACGAGGGCGGCGGCTGGCGCCTCCTCCTCGCGTCGCCCGGGAACCCGACCGGCTACGACGCCGTGGCGCCGTGGCAGAGCGCGCTGGGCTGGCCGGCCGACCCGTCGGCGGCGCTCGGGGCGTCCGGGGCCTGGACGACCGGGCTGTCGTGGGCGCTCGTGGGTTCCGTCGCCGTCGTCGCGCTCGTCGCGGTGGTCAGGTCCCGTCGGCCCGTGGCCGTCCGGGTCGGGTGGCTGGTGGCAGCCGCCGGGCTCGCCGTAGCGGTCGCGGCGCCGGCCGTGACCGTCGCGACCAGCACGTCCGGCCTGGTGCGGGCCTGGCCCGGGCCTGGGACGAGCGTCGTCCTGGCGGGGCTCCTCGGTGCCGCGCTGCTCGGACTTCCCGAGCGGACCGTGCTCCGGGGCCGCTACGACGAGCGGCACCGCGGGCGCCAGACCGCGCGGGCCGCCGTCGTGGTGCTCGCGCTCGCCGTCCCGTGCGCGACCGTCGGGACCTGGGTCGTGAACCAGGTCGACGCCACGCACCACACCGTCGGGGATCTCACGCTCGCCGGGACACCGGTGGTCCCGCCCGTCGGCCAGCAGATGCAGGCCTCCGGCGCGCGTCTCCTCCTGCTCGACGCCGCGCCGGCGACCGGCGACGTCCCCGCCGTCCGCTACACGCTGCTCCGCGCGGACGGCACCCAGCTCGTGGACGCGTCCGTCGTCGTCGACGGGCGCACCGCACGCGACGCGCTCGCGGGGACGCCCCCGGAGGCCTCGGGGCCCGAGGCGCAGCTCGCCCAGGTCGTCGCGCAGCTCGCCGGCGACGGGGTCGCGCCGTCGTCCCGCGGACTGGCCGGCACCATGTCCGACCTCGGCGTGGGGGGCGTCCTCCTGCCCGCGGACGGCACGACGAGCGGGTCGACGCGCGCGGCGCTGACGGCGCGGCTCGACACGGTCCCGGGACTCGCCCGCGTCACGGAGGGGCAGCCGTCCGTGCTGTGGCGGGTCGACCTCTCCGGCACCGGCGCGGCACCGACGGCCACGAGCGGCGCCTGGGCGACCTTGCGCGACGCGGACGGGAAGGTGCTCCGGTCGCTGTCCTCCCAGGGCACGGCGACGGACGCCACCCTGCCCGCCCGCGGCGCCGCGAGCACGCTCGTGCTCGCCTCCCACGCACACCGGCACTGGCAGGCCACGCTCGACGGGCGCTCGCTCGCCCCGGTGAGCGGCGGCGACGCCTGGCAGCAGGAGTTCACCGTGCCGGCCGGTCAGGCCGGCCACCTCGTCGTCGGCTACGACGCGCCCCACCGCGCCCTGTGGTTGTGGGCGTCCGGGATCCTCCTGCTGGTGGTGGTGCTGCTCGCGCTGCCCGTGCGGCGCCGGCGGGTGGTGCTCCGATGAGCCGCCTGTGGCGCCGGACGGTGCTCGGCGGGACCGGGGTCGTCGCCGTCGCGCTCGTCGCCGGGGGCGCCGCGCTCGCGCCGCACGTCCTGCCCGCCCCCGCGACCCCGGGCTCCGACGGGCTCGCGCACCGGAGCGGCACCGTCGACGTCCCCCCCGGTGACCGGATGCTCGTCTGCCCCGCGCCGGCCCGGCTCACCGACCCCGACTCGGGCGGCGACGCCCAGTTCCGTGCCTCGCCCACCCCGACGACGACCCGGTTCGGTGCGCTCGCCCTGGCCTCCGGCGCGGGCACCCTGCAGAAGCTCGACGGCTCGAAGGTCGCGACCCTCGCCGCCCCGCCGGGCGGCGACGCCGCGAGCGTGCTCCGCCGGGACACCGTCGACGGTGGGCTCGCGCTGCGCGCACCGGCCCCCGAGACCGGCGCCGACCGGGTCGCCGCGAGCATCGCCTCGGCGACGACGTCGGGCGACCTGCGCGGGCTCGTCGCCGCGAGCTGCCGGACGCCCGGCACGGTCGCCTGGCTCGCGGGCGGCGACAGCAAGGTCGGCAGCAGCACCCAGCTCGTCCTGCAGAACCCCGGGCTGACGCCCGCCACCGTGAGCGTCCGGGCCTGGGGACCCGACGGCGAGATCCCGCTCGCGAGCTCGGCGTCGCTCGTCGTCCCCGCCGGCAGGGAGGTCGTCCGGCTGCTCGAGGCCGCGGCGCCCGGCGTCGACCGGCTCGTCGTCGAGGTCAGGGCGTCCGGGGGGCTGGTCAGCTCGTACCTGCAGCACTCCACGCTGACGGGCATCGTCCCGCAGGGCGTCGACGACGTCGTGCCCGGCGCGGCGCCCGCGCAGCACGTGGCGCTCGCGGGGGTCGTGAGCCGCGGCGAGAGCATCTCGGACGCCCGCGCGCCGATCCTGCGGCTCCTCGCCCCGAGCCGTGCCGCGAAGGCCACCGTGAGCCTGTGGGGGCCCTCGGGGCGCGTGCACCTGCGGGGCGCGGAGCAGGTCGCCCTGGACGCGGGGCAGGTCGTCGACGTGCCCCTCGGCGGCCTGCCCGCCGGGACCTACACCGTGAGCGTCGACGCCGACCAGCGGGTCGTGGCGGGCGTCGTCGAGCAGAGGCCCGGGACGACGGGCGCGACGGGCCAGCCGGCACCGACGGACGCCCGCACGCCGTGGGACCGGGCCTGGGTGCCCACGCAGACGGTGCCCGACGCGTCGAGCGCGCCGCCCGACGCCGCCGACGCAGGTGAGGTCGCGCTCCCGTCCGGCACCTCCGACGCGGTCGTCCTGTCCGCGCTCCCGGCCGACCGGTCGCCCGACGCGAAGGTCGCGGGCACCGTGAAGGCGACCGTGCGGTTCTTCGACGCCGGCGGGGCGCAGGTGCTCAGCCGGGCGAGCACCGTCGCGGCGGGCAGCACGACGGTGCTCGACGTCGGCGCGCTCGCCCCCGGCAAGGACGTGGCGGGCGTGGCCGTCGACGCGGTCACGCCGAGCGGCGGGGCGTCCCTCGTGTGGGGCGTCGTGACCTCGGCGGGGGCGGCGTCGTCGGGCGTGCTCCCCGGCGGCGCCTCCGGGCAGCTCGTCTCGGTGCTCGCGCCCGTGCCGAGCGTCCGGTCGGGCGGGTCCGTCGCGGCCCAGGAGGACCCGACCCTCGGCCTGCCCTGACACGAGCCGATCCCGGGCAGGTCGTCAGGACGCGGTGCACGGGCACGGAGTCGTGGTCCTGACAGGTCGCGTCAGTCGCCGTCGTAGCGCGGGTCGATCTCCTCCGGCGTGCGCGCGAGCAGCTGCGCCACCTGCTCGACGACGACGTCGCGCACCAGGTCCGCGAGGTCGTCCTCGTCGAGCGCGCGCGCCTCGACCGGCCGGCGGTACACCACGACCCGGGCGGGCTGCCCCGACTCCGCCGGGAAGCACCGTCCCAACGGGACCGACTCCTCCCAGGGCGCCGGGTCCGACGGGGGCACGTCCTCGACGGCGAACTCGGTGCCGTCGAGCTGGTCGCCCCAGCGCGCCTCGAGCCGCTCGACCGTGGCGAGGACGAGGTCGTCGAACCGGTCGGCGCGCGTCCGGGCCGCGGGGAGCCCGGGCGGCAGGAGCGGACCGCGCGGTCCCCGGCCCCGGCGGTCGCGGCGGCGCGGGAACGGTCGGGTGGCCGCGGTGCCCGCGGGCACGGGGAGCGGACGGGCGGCTGCGCCGTCAGCGGGACCGGGAAACGCGGCGGAGGAGGTCACCCCCCGAGCCTAGCCACGGCCGGCGTCCGGGCGCGGGCGGCGTGGGAGGAGCGCGCCGCCCGCGCGGCGGAGTACCGTTCCCTCCGTGCAATCGGTCAGGCAGTGCTCGCGGACGGCGTGCACGGGTGCAGCGGTCGCGACGCTCACCTACGTGTACGCGGACTCCACCGCCGTCCTCGGTCCCCTCGCGCACTACGCCGAGCCCCACAGCTACGACCTGTGCGCCGACCACGCCCAGAAGCTCACCGTGCCCCGAGGCTGGGACGTCGTGCGGCTCGCCGACCGCTTCGAGGAACCCCCTCCGAGCCCCGACGACCTGTCGGCGCTCGCCGAGGCGGTCCGGAGGGCGGGAGCCGCACAGCCGCCGGCGCCCGAGCCCGCACCCGACGGGCGCCGTGCCCACCTGAGGGTGCTGCGCGCCGACGAGGGCTGAGCGGCCCGCTACCCTCGGACCGTGACGCGCATCGACCTGTCCTCGCTCATCAAGGCCTACGACGTCCGCGGGACCGTCCCCGACCAGCTCTCGCCCGACGTCGCCCACGCGATCGGCGCCGCGTTCGCCCACGTGGTGGTGCTGCCGGCGGCGGGGCAGACCCGCCCGAGCGCCGTCGTCGGGCACGACATGCGGGAGTCCGGACCCGAGCTCGTCGAGGCCTTCGCCTCCGGGCTCACGGACGCCGGCGTCGACGTGGTGCGGATCGGCCTGTGCTCCACCGACGGGCTGTACTTCGCGTCCGGCTCGCTCGGCGTCCCCGGAGCGATGTTCACCGCGAGCCACAACCCCGCCGTCTACAACGGCATCAAGCTCTGCCGCTCCGGCGCACGGCCCGTCGGGCAGGACACGGGGCTCGCCGAGATCCGTGAGCTCGCCGGCGACTACCTGGGTGACGGGCTGCCCGAGCCAGTCGAGACGGAGGCTCGCGGGGACCTCAGCGATCGCGAGATGCTCGGCGAGTACGCCGCGTTCCTGCGCGGGCTCGTCGACCTGTCCGCGATCCGCCCGCTCAAGGTCGTCGTCGACGCCGGGAACGGCATGGGCGGCTACACCGTGCCCGCGGTGCTCGGGACGGGTGCCGGGCTGCCCCCCCTGCCCCTGGACGTCGTGCCGCTGTACTTCGAGCTCGACGGGTCGTTCCCCAACCACGAGGCCAACCCGCTCGAGCCCGCGAACCTGCGAGACCTGCAGGCCGCCGTCGTCGAGCACGACGCCGACCTCGGGCTCGCGTTCGACGGCGACGCCGACCGCTGCTTCGTCGTCGACGAGCACGGGGACCCCGTCTCGCCGTCGGCCATCACCGCGCTCGTGGGGCTGCGGGAGGTCGCCAAGGAGAAGGAAGCCGACCCCGCCGCGCGGCCCGTGATCATCCACAACCTCATCACGTCCCGTGCCGTCCCCGACCTGCTCCAGGCCGCCGGCGCCGAGACCGTCCGCACGCGCGTCGGGCACTCGTTCATCAAGGCGCAGATGGCCGAGCACCGGGCCGTGTTCGGGGGAGAGCACTCCGCCCACTACTACTTCCGCGACTTCTTCTTCGCGGACACCGGCATGCTCGCCGCGATGCACGTGCTCGCCGCCCTCGGCTCCCAGCCGCACCCGCTGTCGGCGCTCGCGGACGCCTACCAGCCGTACGTCGCGAGCGGCGAGATCAACTCGCGGGTGGACGACGTGGCCGCGGCGCGGGCCCGCGTCGTCGACGCGTACGTGACCCAGCAGGGCGCAGGCCCCGTCACCACCGACGAGCTCGACGGCCTCACGGTCTCGCACTGGGACGCCACGCCGCAGTGGTGGTTCAACCTCCGGGCCTCGAACACCGAGCCCTTGCTGCGGCTCAACGTCGAGGCCGCCGACGAGGACATCATGGAGAAGGTCCGCGACGACGTCCTGTCGCTCGTCCGGGCAGCCGACGACGCGGACGTCACCACCGAGGAGCAGGCATGAGCGAGCCGACCGTGAACATCCCGATGGACGCCTGGGCCCGTGAGCTGCTGCGCTGCCCCGTGACGGGTGCGACGCTCGTCGACGGTACCGGCCCCGACGGCGAGCCGGAGCTGCACTCGACCGACCCCGACCACCCGCTCGCGTACCCCGTGCGCGACGGGATCCCCGTGCTCCTCGAGTCGGACGCCCGAGCCCTGTAGCGCCGCCCACGCCTTCCCGTCTGGCGGGATCCCGGCGTGTCCCGAGATGCGTTCCCGTCCGGCACCCCGCACCCTGGTGTGCGGCGCGCTCTGCGCAGATCGGGCGCGAACGGACGAGGGGGTTCGTCATGGGTGTGGTGGACGAGGCAGGGGAGCGGCCCCGTGCGGTCACGGTGGTGCGTCGGGCGACGGTCCGGCTGACGGTCGCGGGTCTCCTCGCCGCGGGGGCCGTGGTGGCGCCGGTCGCGACGCTCCCCGCTCCCGCGGCGCACGTCGTGAAGCCGCACTCTCACACGTTCCACGTGCATGGGCGGGTCGAGCGCTCCGCGCTGAAGGACCGGACGGCCCTGCGCCCCGCGGTCCGCGACGAACCCGCGCCGGCGCGCCGCACCGAGGGCGCCGGTGAGCTCGCCGTCCTCGGGACGAAGACGGTGACCCAGCACTTCCTCGTCGCCGGGATCACGTGGGCGGCGGGCTCGTCGAGGGTCGTCGAGGCGTCGGTGCGCGTGCTGGAGGACCGCACGTGGTCCGACTGGACCGACCTCGACGTCGACGACGTCGGGCTCCCGGGGGAGCGACCGGGCACCGACCCGCTCATCACGGGCGGCGCCGACGGCGTTCAGGTCCGGATCCTCACCGCGGACGGCACCGCGCCCGACGACGTGCAGGTGGACGTGATCGACCCCGGCACCCAGGCGTCG
>Ga0164241_10007127_pt1 | contig 10076 bp, 9 predicted proteins | sample OricomyardsoilBY_FD_108780 | JGI IMG/M metagenome (GOLD analysis project Ga0164241, IMG submission 108780) | Backyard soil microbial communities from Emeryville, California, USA - Original compost - Back yard soil (BY) | ecosystem: Environmental > Terrestrial > Soil > Unclassified | place: USA... | reverse complement strand
TGCAATGGCTTTAGTATTGGGAACCAGGTTTCATCTCCTCGGCCTTTTCTCCACGATATTTTTAATTTGGATTTTTTTGAGTACGCAGGGATTTGCTTTTCCCAATTCATCGGCGCTTTGCCTGGCGCCGTTTACCAAAAATGCCGGAACGGCTTCTGCATTGATGGGCGCGATACAGCTTGGTCTTGGCGCGATTTCTACCGCACTGGTAAGTGTTTTTAATGACGGCACTCCGATGCCAATGGCAGCAGTGATGTGTGTTTGCTCGATCACTAGTGTTGTGGTGTTGCTGATTGGAAGAAGAATGATTGTTTCCCGGAATGAGGTGGGGGAGATTGCATAGCGCACGTGATGGCAAATAGAAATCTTGCTTATTGTTTTGCCTGCTGTTGAAGAGGCATAGCTCGTTTTTTTTCATTGGGCTTCGCCCAATGTTGATGTATCGCGCCCTTACAGGGCTTTTGCAGAATGTAGAACAAAGGAATTAGTACCGTATACCCTTTCCGTATATTATTTGCCAGTAATACTTTGTTCATACCTGAAAATATTTTCGGGGTCGTATTTTATTTTTACTTTTTGTAAGCGATTATAATTCCCGCCATAATATGCATTTGTCCAATCCTTTAAATTGAGATCGGGATAATTTCTATACTGTTGCCTGATGCCGCCGTCATAAAATAGTTGCTGCACTTCTTGAAATGCTTTTACCATTTTATCCGCCTGGGATGGCTGCTGCCAGTAGGTTTGAAGCTCTGATAGATAATTTTGACCGCGATGCGCATAAGAAGACTGGACAGACAAATCAGCATCATTTATTTTCCCACCAAGGGTATTTACCTGGTAGATCATGCCCGGCGTTGCGGTAACTTTTTCCAACACCTTTTCAATACAATTTTTTATGTCATCATAATTTTTGTACAAGCCCGCGGAGGCGTTTTTAAAATACACCGGATTTTTTTCGCCGTAAAAGACTTTAACTGCGTTTGATAACTGCGTTGGTTTCCCGATGGAAGTGTTATCAACCAAAGCGGATAAATCCGCTACAACTTTAGTAATATCCACGTTTTTTACTTCGCAATTGGTTAATAAAATATACAACGATTTTCTATTGAGCACATAAGCGGAAAAGCAGGAGTGTGGCAGGTCTGCGGATATATCAAACCATTTTTCCAAAACTTCTTTAGCCCGTTCTACATTTACACTTTTTATTCTGAAACGATAACTCTGTAAAACATCGGGGGCGTCGTTTAAAGAAAATTTCATTGATGTAATTACTCCAAAGTTACCATTACCGCCACCCTTACAAGCCCATAGCAACTCAGGATCATCTTTGGAATTAATAATATTTCCTGTGCCATCTACCATCGTTACTTCCTGCAAACTATCACAGGTGAGCCCATACTTTCTGCTGAATATTCCATAGCCGCCGCCGAGTGTTAATCCGCCAATACCTACGCTGCCACAAGATCCTGCGGGCAATAATTTATTTTTTGGAAGAATGGCGTCATACAATTGTGAAAGCCTACAGCCCGGCTGAACTGAAATGAGGTTTTCATTTTCCCAACTTACAGAATTCATTAGTGAAAGATCTATCACTAAACTGTTATCGTTACACGAAAAGCCTTCAAAAGAATGACCTCCGCTTTTTATACTAATAGGTAATTTATTTTCAATGCCGTAAGTTATCGCCTGCGCGACCTCTTCCGTGGAGGTACATTGCGCTATCGCCGCTGGAAATTTCTCTATCCTTTTATTAAATCCTTTTCTTAAAACATCATATTGTGTATCTCCTTTTTTATACAATTTAAAAGTTGGCTCAATAATTTTAGCAGGAGGGTTTATAGCCGCGGTATCTTTTGGGACAGAGTCTGTTGTTACTTTAGTTTCTTCTTTTGATTTATCATTTCCTACGCCACATGCATTGAGATACATTCCCGCGCTTCCCAGTAAAGAAAGTTTTATGAATTGTTTTCGTTTTATTTTGTTTGCCACAGGTTACGGTGCGAATGTTTTCGAGGATAAATATATTGAATAGTAAACCGACAAATTAAACCAATTTTTATTTTATATTTTTCGGAGTTTAATAAAGCGTATCCCTCTTCCCGTCGGCTTGGCCTGGCGGGCTTCGGAATTTTCCTCCTGAGCTTGTCGAATGTCCTCCTGAGCTTGTCGAAGGAAGATGACGTTTTCCATGAACGTTCACGAATTGATCTGATCCGTATCTGCGGTCTGACCTAAACTGCCGACCGCTTTAACCAATTAACCAATTAACCAATAAACTAATAAACCAATTAACTAATAAACCAATTAACCAATAAACTATTCCTTCCTGCTAAAATCCAGATCCTGGAAATCAAAACTAAAATCAGTGAGTGGGGAAATGGGTTCCATTTTTATCGCGTTTGGCTTTCCTTTATAATCCAAATCAAACATCACATAAGCATCCGCATCCATACTTCTGTCTTTCCACTTTACGATAAAGGTGTTGCCTTTGTAAGGAAACATTTCCCCTGTCAGCCGCGGAGAATTTTTTGAATCGAACCAGGGCTTTCCGTTTTTTATAGAAATGGCCACATCGCCAAACCATGGATCGGTATAAGTTCCTTCGTACAAAGTGAAATCGGTGTTTGATTTATTTTTTTGCTGTACAGCATTTATATCAGCCCAGATTTTATCCGTTATTTCTTTTGCTTCAGTTTCGCTTTTTACTACTCCGTCATGATATTGCTTCACCCTGTCTTTTCCTTTGATGCCATAATAGCTGTCTTTAATGGTATTGGTAATGGCAGTGAAAGCTGCGCCTGACTGTTGATTGGTAAAAACAATAATGCCCAGTTTTAATTCGGGAATTAAGGTTACCTGCGTTACGATGCCCGCAAGTCCGCCCGTATGGGTAGGGACTTTATAGCCTTCTTCGTCACTTAATCGCCAACCCAAACCATACGACGCGAAATGAGTATTGTAAGTGGTTTCACCACGAACAGGTATAATCGTTTGCGGTGTCCACATTTCTTTGTGAGTGGTTGCTTGCAGGAGCCTGTCTTTCATTCCCGGACCGTATGTCCCATCATTCATCTGCATGATGATCCATTTAGTCATATCGTGGACGCTGCTGTAGATACCGCCTGCTGCGTCTGCTACATATTTCCAGTCGCGGTGAATTACCTGCACCTTTCCATCAACCGGAGCGTGCGGGTCTATCACATTCTCTTTGTTTTTTAAGAGATCATAATTGGGTGCGCTCTCCGTCATTTGCAATGGGTTCATTATTTTGGATTGAATAAAATCTTCCCACTTCATCCCTGAAACCCTTGCTACCACTTCACCTGCTACGATGTACATCAGGTTGTCATAATCATACTTTGTTCTGAACCCGGAAACCTGTTTCAGATACCTTAGATTATGAATGATGTCTTTTAAAGTAAAGGTGCTGCTGTCGGGCCATATCATCAGGTCGCCTGCGCCGAGGCCAAGTCCGCTTCGATGGGTAAGTAAATCGCGGATGGTAAAATTTTCTGTTACATACGGTGCGTATAATTTGAACTCAGGAATATAATCAGTTACCTTATCATCCCATTTTAATTTTCCTTCATCCACTAATATCCCTAAAGCTGCTACAGTAAAAGCTTTGCTATTAGAAGCGATACCGAAACGAGTATGTTCGTTCATCTTTTGCATGGTATTTAAAGAACTTACACCGTAACCTTTTTCGTGAATTATTTTTCCGTCTTTAACTACTGCAACTGCAATTCCCGGTACGTCAAAGGTTTTCAACGTTCTTTCTACCAACGTGTCTATTTGAGAAGAGGTGATGGGCTGCGCACTAATTTCAAAACCGAAAACGCAGAAAAGAAATGTGAAGAAAATAAACTTACAATGTTTCATTGTTTATTTTTTAAAATGAATAGATGATGAAGGTTAGGCACTATTTATAAAAGTAAGTTTTCCGGTTTAAAATTGAATAAAGTTTTTTAGGAGAACATTGATCTTTCAAACGGACGATGCGCTTGATAGCATCGTCCCTATGTCAAGCATCGTCTCCTTAAACGGATCATGCACTTTGTAGAACATCGATTTTCCAAAGGGACGATGCGCTGGATTGCATCGTCCCCAGGAAGATAAATGAAGCGACAAAAGCAATCTATGGGAGACGATGCGCGAAAACAATGTCAGGCATCGTCTTGTATGTCAAGCATCGTCTCCTTAAATGTATGATGTACTTTTTAGAAGATTGATTTTCCAAAGGGACGATGCGCTGGATTGCATCGTCCCCAGGAAGATAAACGAAGCGACAAATTCAATCTATGGGAGACGATGCGCGAAAACAATGCCAGGCATTCTTGTATGTCAAGCATCGTCTCCTTAAACGGAGCATGCACTTTGTAGAACATCGATTTTTCAAAGGGACGATGCGCTGGATTGCATCGTCCCCAGGAAGATAAATGAAGCGACAAATTCAATCTATGGGAGACGATGCGCGAAAACAATGTCAGGCATCGTCTTGTATGTCAGGCATCGTCTCCTTAAATGTATGGTGTACTTTTTAGAAGATTGATTTTCCAAAGGGACGATGCGCTGGATTGCATCGTCCCCAGGAAGATAAACGAAGCGACAAAAGCAATCTATGGGAGACGATGCGCGAAAACAATGTCAGGCATCGTCTTGTATGTCAAGCATCGTCTCCTTAAACGGAGCATGCACTTTGTAGAACATCGATTTTTCAAAGGGACGATGCGCTGGATGGCATCGTCCCCAGGAAGATAAATGAAGCGACAAAAAGCAATCTATGGGAGACGATGCGCGAAAACAATGTCAGGCATCGTCTCCTTAATGTATGATGTACTTTTTAGAAGATTGATTTTTCAAAGGGACGATGCGTTAGATTGCGATGCCCGACAACAATTTGGCGTTTATTACAAATTCAATTTTATCTTCCCCGGTGTCTTTACCGCCTTATAAATTGCGTCGATAATTTTTAGGTCTTTCAATGCTTCTTCACCATCAACTGCCACGATAGGTTTTTTGCCATGCAAAATAATATCTGCCATTTCATCCATTTGCACCGTTTGATGCGTTACAACAGGAGCGATCAATTCGCCTTTGTTGGTGCGGCCTTTAATCGGTCCATAATTGGTTGCAGGATCTAATTCTGCAAAGCCGCCGGTACCGTTCAGGAAAAAGCGGTCCAGGTTATTCATGCTATAGGTGGAAAGGCAGGAAGCAACAGCGCCACCCGGAAAACCCAATTGAAATTGTATTGTTTCGTCAACGCCTTCTTTGAATTTTACGGGATCATTCTTCGTTTCCTGCGCCGTCACCCATATTGGATCTTCGCCAATCATATAACGGGAACCGTTAACCGAATAGATTCCTATGTCCATCATCGAGCCTCCACCGGAAAGTTTTTTGTTCAGCCGCCATTGATTGGGATCGCCAATAGTAAAACCGCTTAATCCCTGGAAAAACAAGATCTTTCCAAAATCGCCCTGGTTTCTCATGCGAATAATTTCCAACGTATGCGGCTCAAAATGCATCCGGTAACCAACCAATAATTTTACGTTCGCTTTTTTGCAGGCATCTATCATCTCCTGTGCCTGCCCGGCATTGATGGTCATCGGCTTTTCACAAATTACATGCTTGCCCGCTTTTGCTACGCGTATTACCTGGTCATGATGAAGCGCGTTAGGTGTTATTACATATACTGCGTCAATATCAGGATTGTTTTTTATGCCGTCAAAAGTTTCATAGTTGTAGCAATTTTTTTCGGGGATACCATATTTGCTTTGCCACGCTGTTATTTTGGACGGCGTGCCGCTGATGACACCTACTAATTTTGCCTTGGTACAATCCCGCATCGCTTCTGCTACGCGCGTGCCATAGCTCCCCAGGCCCATAATGGCAACCCTTAGCACAGGTCCGTCGTAAGGTTTTTGATGGAGAGGCTGATTTGCACGAGCAGCCATTTTTAAAAATGGAAATGCTATCGTAGCTGCAGTGATTTTTTGTAAAAAGTCGCGACGTGAATCCATAGCTGATTTTTTTATTGATACAAGTGAAAACGAAGCTATTGATTTTTAAAAGAAAAACCGGCTTTTCAAAATTTGAATAAACACTTTTGTTTTACCCGGGTTTTTGGATAAAAGGCTTGCTTCCTGGTATTCAAATTCCTTCATGTTTGAGCGCTGTCCTATGCCGGTATGGTTTTATGCGCTGCGGGTACCGGTAGAAATATAAAAAGATCGCAAAAAGGGAATGTTGACACTGCCGCAAATGACAGCAGCGAAATAAGCCCAGGGATCTGTATAATTCATGTTAAAAATAAACTCCTGTTCAAATTGTAATCATTAAAAAATGAAATTCGCTCAAATAAAAAATTATGCCACGGTCGAAGAATTTTATTGCTTTGCTTTTTTTCTCGTTTTTGTCTGTTCCTCTGATTGCCCAAAAAATATCTGTGCATGTTTTTATGGACGACAGAAAAGCAAATGAAACCTCCGATACGATTTTTTATGACTTTGGCAGAAAACTAAAGTGGCCTGATTTCCTGGGGAAACCGCAGCCTGGCGCTCCGTGGGGTGCGATGACTGCTTCGGGTTTTTCCTACGGTTCTTCAGTGCGTGAAGACGATGGAAATATAGATATCGAAGTTGGCATTTATACCTTCTTTATCAAATCTGAATCATGGAAAAAGGCTGATATCAGTTCCTCCTATCACCTGGAACATGAACAGCATCATTTTGATATCACTCGTCTTAGCGCGGAGAAATTAATGGACGACATCAGAAGTGCACACTTTACAACCAAAAATGTTAGCCAGGTGCTCAACGCCATTTTTGATAAAGTGAATGACTATAATACAGCGATGCAACATCAATATGACCTCGAAACAAATAACAGCATGAATGTGGCGAAACAAACCGAATGGAACCAAAAAATTAATGCTGAAATTGATAAAATAAAAAATGAAAAATAAAAAACAATTATACAGTTCAGGTGCGCCGTGGGAAAACATGGTGGGGTATTCACGCGCTGTCAAAGTAGGAAATGTCATTGAAATATCCGGAACTACGGCAGTGGATGGCGACAAGGTTGTCGGTAAAGATAATTTGTACGACCAGGCCTTTTTTATCTTTCAAAAAATCGAAAAGATCCTGGTCGAAGCCGGAAGCAGCCTTGACGATGTAGTTCGTACACGCATGTATGTTACCAATATCGCTGACTGGGAAGAAGCGGGAAAAGCGCATGCGCATTTTTTCACGAAAATAAAACCTGCGACAACCATGATAGAGGTAAGCAGGCTTATAGATGAAGAACTGCTGATAGAAATTGAAGTGACCGCGATCATTGCGGATGAAAAATAATGCTGGACTGCATGGTCAACGGGCTAACGAGCAGCACTAATCAAAGGATTTTATCATCCGGAATATTTTTCTGTTTTATGTGCATCAAATCTTTATTTATGCCTGATGATCGTTTATCAACCCCAAATCATTAATTTTATAAAATTTAAAAAAGACACTAAAACGAGGTGCTTAAGCTTAAAAATTGAATAACAAAACATTGAAACAAAATATTTTTTTAATCGGGTTTATGGGTAGCGGCAAGTCACATTGGGGGCATATCTGGGCTCTTAAGAATGGGTACACTTTTTATGACCTGGACGGTGAGATTGAGACAGCATGTAAGATGTCTGTAGAAGAGATATTTGAAAAGCACAGCGAAGAAAAATTTCGTGAATTGGAACGCTATCATCTTGGGAAATTTCTAAATAAAAAGAAGTGCCTGGTTTCATGCGGCGGTGGCACGCCGTGTTTTTTCGACAATTTGGAATGGATGAAAAAGAAAGGACATGTAATTTACCTGCAGGCTTCGCCTGATTACATTTTACACCGCGTGATGGATGAAACCGCTAAAAGGCCGCTACTGAAAGAAGTGAACGAATCTGAATTATTAGTTTTTATTCAAAAGAAATTGAAAGAACGCGAGCCTGTGTATTTAAAGGCCGGCCATGTACTGGACGTGAATAATCTCACTGAAGATTCTTTGAAATTTTTATTTGAGGAAACGCCATCAAAAATTAAGTCAAAAAAAAGCAAATCCGAAAAAAAAGTTGACGAACCCGTCGTTAACGAACCTGGTAATAAATACAAAACGAGAACTGTACATCATGCATAAAGGATTTATAAAAACGGCGGCTATACTTGGCGCGCTTTCAGTAGCTATTGGCGCGTTTGCGGCTCATCAGCTAAAAGGTAACATTTCGGATTCCGCCTTGGAAATTTTCGAGACCGCTGTAAAGTACCAGTTCTACCATGTATTTGCATTAATGGTCGTAGGAATTTTATATAAAGAATTTCCCAACAAATTAATACGATGGTCGGGCAGGTTGTTTATTATCGGAATTGTATTATTCAGCGGTTCCCTGTATGTTTTGACGGCAACCATAGCGGCGGCAAATCCGGGCTATAATTGGATTGGCGCCATTACTCCTTTAGGCGGCTTGTGTTTTATCCTCGGATGGATTTTTATTGTACTTGGCTGCAACCGCAAGGCTTAGGAAAATAAAAACCTGTAGAATTTGTTGTTTTACTTCACCATAGAAAGCCACCGCCTTTGGCCGCGGGAATTTTGGTGGGCTTTCCCTTAATTTTTTTTGCCACAAAGGCGCAAAGGCACGAACCTACTTTGTCGGACAGGGGAAAACGGAAAACTTCGTTTTCCTTATTTTTTTGGCAGAAAAAATTCTTTGTGTCTTAGTGTCTTTGTAGCGATATCCTTGCGATCCAAAGTTCTTGTTTCGTAAATGTTATTACGCTGAAGCTTCGGGCTTTGTAGGACACCTATGATTAAAAATTATTTCTATGCAAAAGTAAAATCAACCGTTCTTCTTTCCTGCTGACTCTGCATAGCCAATTCTATAATGCGGATATTATTTCTTGCCTGCAATGCGGTAACAATGAGTTCCTCCGTTCCTGAAATGGCATTGTAAATATTTGAATAAAAATCCGCATAATTTCCTTGTTCACTTTCTATCTTCCCGGTAAAATGCTGACCGTTAATTTCGGTGTTGACAGTTCCCCAAATATTTTCCGGCTCCATGCCCCAACCGCTTTTTGTTTCGGAAGTAAACCCCGCTTTGAGGGCTTCTTCCTGCACGTCAAGACCATACTTTACAAATGATCCATACGTTCCCAAAAGAATAAATCTGGGCAATGGCTCCCTGACAAGCATGCCGCCTTTCAGGGTTACTTTTATTTTTGGGTAATGTAAGATGACTTCAAAATTATCAATCGCTTTTCCTCCCTGCCTTTGTATGCGAATGTCGGCAGTAACAGCCATGGGTAGCCCAAATAAAATCTGCGCCTGGTCTATGAGATGTGCGCCCAGATCATATAAAATGCCCGAACCCGGCTCATCTTCTTCGCGCCACGCGTTAGGTTTCAGGTAGTTCCTGAAACGGTCGTAGCGACTTTCAAGTTCTACTATTTCTCCGAGCAATCCGTTAGCGATTATTTTTTTAATGGTATAAAAATCACTGTCGAAGCGCCTGCTTTGATAGACCGATAAGACTAATTTTTTTTCATCCGCCAGTGCGATCAATTCATCTGCCTCTTTTGTATTAATCGTAAAAGGTTTGTCGACCACTACATGCTTTCCCGCTTGTAAGGCTTGCATGGCCAACGGGCCGTGAGACACGTTGGGCGTAGTAATCACCACAAGATCAATATTTTTATCATTAAATATTTCCTCCGAAGTGGGTACAATTTCTGCTTGTGGGTATTTTTCTTTTGCTGCTGCGACCTGCGCAGGTTTTGCAGCTCTTATTTTTTTTAATTGCAGCCCTTTTACCGTAGTTAAAATGGGCGCATGAAAAGTTTGTCCTCCCGCTCCGAAGCCTATCAGGCCTACGTTGATTATTTTGTTCATAGTCTTTTTTTAAATTGTTTTTTGCTGATGACGTCTAAATTACGATGAATTTAAAATAGTATTCTATCATTGTGGTTATTCTCAGATTAAATTTATTTTTGAAAATAGGTTTTGGGTCTTGTGGTAAAAGCAGCATCGATTACAATTTT
>Ga0164241_10007126_pt1 | contig 10076 bp, 6 predicted proteins | sample OricomyardsoilBY_FD_108780 | JGI IMG/M metagenome (GOLD analysis project Ga0164241, IMG submission 108780) | Backyard soil microbial communities from Emeryville, California, USA - Original compost - Back yard soil (BY) | ecosystem: Environmental > Terrestrial > Soil > Unclassified | place: USA... | reverse complement strand
TAAACAGTGTCTCCTTGTCCGAGATCCAAAGCGCGATGCGTCGTCGAGGCTCCGCTCCGTGCTCGACGTATGTCCATATACGCCTCCGCGCGGTGCTCGCCTCTCCTAGCCTCGCGCATGTCTCTCGGCCAATGCGACACTGTTTAGTCGAGCCGGCGGCTCTCAGAAGCCGATGACGATGGCGCCGGTGCCGTCGGTCTTGTCGAACGGCGGCGGCTCGTCGCTGCCCGATGTCGCGAGGACTACGGCCGTCGCGCCGCCCGCGACGGCGACGCCGATGAGCGTCCAGAACCACCACTTCGAGGTCACGCTCTCGCTCTCGACGACCGGCCCCGCGACCTCGCCGCCGAGCTTGGTCACCCAGTCGATGTCGAGCGTCTTGCCGACCGCGGCGTGCACCGCGTCGCTGTTGCGATAGGACCAGTCGAGCTTGTCGGTCTTGCTGGACGCGACCAGGCGCTGCGACGGCACATGGAAGACGTAGAGCTCGAGCGTCTTCGTCTCGGGCGGGCCGGTCACCTTGGTGAGCACCACGATCTCCGTGCGGAACAGCGAGCCGAGCTCGACGATGGCGTCGCCGCCCATGCCCCACTTCTTCGAGCCCGGCGTCGTGGCTGCGACGATCTCGCGCTCGAGCTTGGGCTTGAGCTGCTCGAAGATGAGCCGGCGCCGCGCCTCGTCGAGCTTCAGATCCTTGTGCGCCGTCTTTTCGCCGACCACGTCGAGGCGCGCGGTGCCGCGCTCGTAGCCGGGCTTCGAGACGGTCACGATGTGCGTGCCTTGCGCGACGTCGATGACGCGCACGGGCGACACGCCCTGGAACTTTCCGTCGACGAACACCTCGGCGTAGGCCGGGTCGGTGTTCACCTCGACGATGCCCAGCGGCAGCTTGGCGACGTCACGCTGCGCGAGCTCGTAAGCTGCCTCGGCCTTCGGGTCGAGGTCACTCACGCGCGCGCCCCAGAAGGCGCCCTGGATGAACGCTTCGCGCGCGGCCTTGCTGTCGCCGGCGAGCAGCTGCGCCTCGCCGAGCCGCACCACGAGCGGGCCGTAGGTGCCGCTCGGGTCGTCCGTGCCGGCCAGCGACTCTTCGTAGAGCTTACGCGCAGACTCGTACTGATCGGCGGCGTCGGCCCACTCCTTCTTGTCGTGGGCGGCCTGGCCGGCCGACGCGAAGCCCCGCGCGGTGGCGATGTTGGTGCGGTCCTTCTGCTCACCGCCGGCGTTGAGCGAGCTGTTCACGTCGGTCAGCACGAAGTCGAGGTCGCCCTTCTTGTTGGTGTGCAGCGCGACGCCACCACGCACGTCGAGCATCAGCTCGGCGTTCTCCTTCTCGTCCTGCGACAGGTCCACCACCGCGGTGCCGCGCGCGGACTCGGCCCGCTTGCCCGTCGGCGCGGCCGCGAGCGCGCCTTGCGGCAGGACGACGAGCGTCATCGCGGCGAGGGCGAGAGCGGTTGCGAGGCGAGACAGCGGCGGGCGACGCATGGGGATCTCCATTCCTCGGCGGCGGCGACTTGTGGTACCAAGCCGCCATCCGGAGCCGAGCGCGGCGACGGTAGCAGACCGATCCCAGCCCGGCAACGCGGCCCGAGACCGACCCATGGCGACGCCCGACCCCGCCTCCAACAGCCCGACTACGAACGATCCGCGGTTGCTCGCGTTCGGCACCGTGGTGCCGCAGGTGCCCAGCGACTGCTTCGTGGCCGACACCGCGCGTGTCATCGGCGACGTGCAGCTCGGTCCGCAGTGCTCGCTGTGGTGGGGCGCGGTGGTGCGCGGCGACGTCATGTGGATTCGCCTCGGCGCGCGCGTGAACGTGCAGGACCTGAGCGTCCTGCACGTGACCTCGAAGAAGCACCCGACCACCGTCGGCGACGACGTCACCATCGGCCATCGCGCCATCCTGCATGGCTGCGCCGTCGAGCCGCGCGCGCTCATCGGCATGGGCGCCATCGTGATGGACGGCGCGGTGGTCGGCGAGCAGGCGATGGTCGGCGCGGGCGCGCTGGTGGCGCCCGGCATGATCATCCCGCCGCGTATGCTCGCGCTCGGCTCGCCCGCCAAGGTCGTGCGCGCGCTGCGCGACGACGAGCTCGCCTACCTGGGGCAGTCCGCGCTCCACTACTCCCAGCTCGCCGCGACCTACCTCGCGGGCGGGATCGGCAAGGTCGCATGAAGGTCCTGCTCGCTCTGCTCCTGTGCTCGATCGCGCCCGCCGCGGCCGCGCAGATCCGCGTCGATCTCATGGTCGGCGGCGGCACCGTCGTCGACTACGACGCGTCCGACGAGACTGGCAACGCGTTCGGCTTCACCGCGCTGGTCGGCGTCTCCGACTTCGCGGTCGGCTTCGGCGCCGCGACGGTGCTGCCCGACTCGCGCACGCAGGGCCAGTTCGGCGCGCTGTGGGCCGAAGGACGCTGGTACGTGCTCGGCCGCGAGGGGCTGCTGCAGCCGTACGGTGTCTTGGGGATCGGCGGCGCGACCGGCGACGGCTTCGAGGTCGGCGACTTCTTCGACGACAACGGCAACCCCGTCGAGCCAGCGCGCTGGTCGCGCAGCGGCGGCTTCCTGGCGATGCTCGGCGCGGGCGCCCGCTACGGCGAGGCGAGCGGCGCGTTCCTGGCGGTCGACGTGCGCGCCTGGAACCTGCAGCAGCTAGGCTTCGCGCTGTCCGCTGGCTACACGTTCTAAACCGTGTCGCATGGGCCGAGAGACATGCGCGAGGCCAGGAGAGGCGAGCGCCGCGTGGAGGCGTAGATGGACATACGTCGAGCACAGAGCGGAGCCTCGACGACGCATCGCGCTTGAATCTCGGACAAGGAGACGGTGTTTAGCCGAGGTTCGAAGCTCGGGTCTGGCCTGGGGTGCCCTTCCCCGCTCGGCCAAACTGTGGTCTCGTACCCGCTCGCATGCGCGCGAACGTCCGGGACCTCGCACAGCTCACGTTGGTCCGACCCCCACCGGGCTCGGAAGCGAACGGGAACGCTTCGCTTGCGTCCGACCCCGGCGCCGAGCGGCCACTGACGAAGCCGGCGCGCCGACCGAGCGACACGCTGTCCCGACCGAGCGACACGCTGTCCGACGGAGCCCCAAAGGCCGCCCACGGCGCGCTCGGCGTCGGGCTGTTCCTGTGGGCGAGCGACGATCGGGTCGTGCCGCCGCGGCTGCGTGCGGCCTTCGGGCGCGGCCGCTTCCTGACGAGCGTGCCGGTGCTCCACCCCGATCCGCACGGCGGGCCGCGTAACGCCGCGCGCGTCATCGCCCGTGAGGGCTGGTGGCTCGACGCGGGCGCGGCCGCGGCCGAGCTCGCGACCATCCCGCTGTCACACCTCGAGCGCCTGTCGCCGTCGGTCGCGCTGTGGACGCTGGCCGCCAAGTGGGTCGTCGAGATCGTGCTGCGCCAGCAGGTCGTGCCAGCGATCGTGCCGACCGGGGACGGCGGCACCTGGCGCGGCCAGTGGCGCGCGGCGCCGGTGCGCGGCGAGGATCGTACGCGCCTCCACGACCTCGCCCGCACCATGCCCGGGGTCGCGCGCGCGTGGCCGCCGCAGGGCGCCAGCAGCCAGCCCCTCATCTGGACCGCGAGCGCCGCGCTGCAGGAGTTCGCCGACGCGGCCGCCGACGGGCTCATGCGCGCGCAGACCGACGAGGCCACGCCGCGGCCGACGCCCGGCACGGCGCCCGACTGGGCCATCCGCCTGGCGCGCTCGCTCGCGGGGCCGCAGCCGAGCTTCGATCTACGCGGTGTGGCCGAGTCGCACCTGCCCGACACGCTCGGCCTGTGGATTGCGCCCGCGGCCGCGGTGGGCGGCACCGGGCGACCGGTCGTCGGCTTCCGCCTGGCCGAGCCGAAGACGCCACGCGGGCCGTGGCTCTTGTCGTACTTCCTGCACCCCGATGGGCGCGACGAGCACATCGCGGCGTCCGAGCTGGCGAACCCCTCGCCGGGCCTGCGCGAGATCGTCAAGCACATGATCGAGCCGATGGAGACCCTGCTCGAGGCGCTCGGGCGCTGCGCCAAGGTCTTCGAGCCGATCGGCCGATCGCTGAAGTCGAGCACGCCGACCTCGGTGTCGGTCTCGGCCGCCGAGGCCTGGGAGTTCATTACCTCCAAGGGCTTGCAGCTCGAGCGCGCGGGCTACGTCGTCGAGGTCCCGGCGGCGCGCTCGCGCGTCGGACGGCGGCGCGTGCGCGCGCGCATGCGGCTCGGCGTCGAGCCCCCCGACGGCCAGCCGAGCGGTGGCGGGCACGGCCGCACCGGGCTCTTGGCGGGCGTCGTCAACTACCGCTGGGAGGCATGCCTCGGCGACGACCGGCTCACCGAGACCGAGTTCCACGAGCTGGTGCGCGCCAAGGCGCCGCTCGTGCACCACCGCGGCCAGTGGGTCGCGGTCGACCCCACCGACGTCGCGCGCCTGCAGACGCTCATGGGCGAGGGCAAGGGCCAGCTCGACGCGGCCGAGGCGCTGCGCCTGGCGCTGGTCGGCGAGGTGCTCGTGCCCGAGACGCCCGACGCGCGCGCCGAGGTCGTCGTCGAGGGCCACGTCGCGCGTGCGCTCGCGGCGCTACGCCAGGGCATCGCCGAGGGCCCGCACGAGCTGGCGACACCCACGGCGCTGCACGCCGAGCTGCGGCCCTATCAGCGGCGCGGCTTCGCCTGGCTCCATGCCATCACCGAGCTCGGCTTCGGCGCGTGCCTGGCCGACGACATGGGCCTCGGCAAGACCGTGCAGCTGCTGTCGATGTTCGCGCAGCTGGTGGCCGATCATACCGCGCAGGGCCTGCCCGGCGCGCCGCGCTTCATGGTGCTGTGCCCGACCTCGGTCATCGGCAACTGGCGGCGCGAGGTGCAGCGCTTCTTCCCTGACCTGCACGTGCTCATCCACCATGGCCCCGCGCGCGCGACGACGTCCGCCGAGCTGGTCGAAAGGTTGGGATCCCAAGCATCGGTCTTGCTCACGTCGTACGCGCTCGGGCGCCGCGACCGTGAGCTGCTCGGCGCCATGCTGTTCGACTGCGTGGTGCTCGACGAGGCGCAGAACATCAAGAACCCGGAGGCCGCGCAGAGCCAAGCGGTGCGCCACCTGAACGCCAAGCGCCGCGTCGCGCTGACCGGCACGCCGGTCGAGAACCGGCTCACCGAGCTGTGGTCGATCGTCGACTTCCTGAACCCTTCGCTGCTCGGCGGACAGACGTCCTTCAAGCGCCAGTTCGCCGTGCCGATCGAGCGCTACGGCGACGAGGCCGCGGCCGAGCTGCTGAAGAAGGTCACCGCGCCGTTCATCCTGAGGCGCATGAAGACCGATCCGAACATCGCGCCCGAGCTGCCCGAGAAGGCCGAGTCGACGCGCTTCTGTCCGCTCACGCGCGAGCAGGCCGCGCTTTATCAGAGCACCGTCGACAAGGCGCTCGAGGACATCGTCGGCACCGAGCTCGACCACGAGCGCCGCGGCCGCATCCTCGCGATGCTCACCGCCATCAAGCAGATCTGCAACCACCCCGCGCACTTCCTGAAGGATGGCGCGACCAGCGCGCGCCGCTCCGGCAAGCTCACGCGCTTCCTGCAGCTGCTCGACGAGGTGCTCGAGAACAACGGCGCCGCGCTGGTCTTCACGCAGTTCAAGGAGATGGGCCACATCCTCGAGCGCGTGCTCGGCGAGCGCCTCGGCCGCACCATCCCGTTCCTGCATGGTGGCCTGTCGCGGCAGCAGCGCGACGAGATGGTGGCCGCGTTCCAGCAGCCCGACGGCTCGCCGATCTTGATTTTGTCACTTCGCGCCGGCGGCACCGGCTTGAACCTCACGCGCGCGAACCACGTGTTCCACTACGATCGCTGGTGGAACCCGGCGGTCGAAGATCAGGCCACCGATCGCGCCTTTCGCATCGGCCAGACGCGCGACGTGACCGTGCATCGTATGGTCTCGCAGGGCACGCTCGAGGAGCAGATCCACCAGATCCTCGAGGACAAGCGCCAGCTCGCCGACCGGGTCGTCGGGGTCGGCGAGACGTGGCTCTCCGAGCTCGACGACGACACGCTGAAGAGCATCATCGCGCTCGGCCAGGACGCCGTGCTCGAGGACGGAGGCGAGGCATGACGTCGCGCCCGCCGCGCACGCCTCGGCCCGGTTCGCAGCCCCTGCGACCGCCGTCTCATCCGGGCAGCGTGCCGGGCGCGGCGCATCCGCCGAGCAGCGACGAGACCTGGATCCTCGATCGCTGGATAGCACCCGTGCTCGACCTGCCCGAGCTCCGCCACCAGGTGCGACGCGGCAAGATCCTGGCGCGTAAGGGCTGGGTGCAGGACCTGTCGATCCGCCCCGGGCTCCTGACGGCCGAGGTCACCAGCGACTCCGGTGAGAGCCACAGCGTCAAGGTGCGCATGGACGTCATCGACGGGCCGACCTGGCTCGTGGTGGTCGAGGCCATCAGCGACGAGGCCGCGCTGCTCGCCGACTTGCTGCGCGGCCGCTTGTCCGAGCGGCTCGCCGAGATCTTCGAAGAGGCGGGCCACGACCTCTTCCCCTTCGATCTGCGCGACGTCTCGAACTACTGCTCGTGCCGCGAGGACGCGGTCGTCTGCACGGGTGCCGTCGCCACGCACATCCACTTCGCCGAGGTCATCCAAGCTGACCCGATGAAGCTCTTGCACTACCGCGGCAAGGAGAAGGAGTGGCTGGTCGACGAGGTGCGTGGCAAGCGCGGCGGCGTCCTGCAGTCGAGCGCGCGCGCACCCACGACCGGCGCCCATGCGCGCCCCGGGGCCGCGCGCGACGAGGCCTTCGAGAAGGCCGGCGAGGCGCTCAGGGACGGCTTCTGGCAGCGCGGCGAGACGCCCAATTTGTCATTCTCGATCGACGCCGAGGAGCTCGCCTCCAACGATGTCCTGCCAGTCGTGCGCGCGCTCGGGCCGGGCCCCGGCAACACCTCCCCCGAGGAGGTCATCGCCGCGCTCGCGCCGCTCGTCCGCACCGGTCGGCTGCGCGTCGAGCAGATCCTCGACCGCGCCGACGCCGAGAGCGACGTGCCGCTGCCCGACGAGGTCGAGGCGCTGCCGCAGCCCGAGAGCCTCGACGAGATGGTCGTCGCGGCCGCCCACAAGAAGGGCCAGCTCACCACCGGCTCGCTCGCCAAGGCACTCGGGCTGTCGGTACGCGAGGCGCGCGAGCTGCTCCAGGAGCTGGTCGCCGCGGGCCGCTTGAAGGTCGTCGGCAAGGCGCGCGGCACGCGCTACCTGCCGCCCGGCGCACCCGAGGCGCAGGCGCCGCCCGAGCCCGACGACGACTGAGCGTCACGTCCTGGCGGCGCTGACCTTGGCTGGGTCGGGCAGCTCGCTGCCGTCCTCTTCCCCGGAGGCGGCCTCGGCGTGCGCGCGCATGATGTCGCTCATGGTCAGCATGCCCAGCAGGTGGGTCGGATCGTCGCGCTCGACGACCACCATCTGGCGCACCTCGAGCGCGCTCATGCGCACCACGGCGTGGGTCAGCGCCTGATCCGGGTAAAGGTACTCGCGCACGTACAGCTGGTCGCGCACCAGCTCGTCACCCGCGCCCTCGGCCAGCCGCCGCCGCAAGCGCGCCTCCGACACGAGCCCGAGCAGCGCGCCCGCGTCGTCGATGACCGGGCGCGTCGCGTAGAGCGGTGGGCGGAGCCGCGTCACCGCCTCGCGCACCGGGATGTCGCCCGGCAAGGTCGCCACCTCGGTCGTCATCGCCTGCGCCACCCTGAGCGCCGACAGCGCCAGCACTGCCTGGCTGCGGTGCGGCATCTCGATGCCGTCCTGCTCGATGAGCGCCTCGTAGATCGGCTTGTGATCCCAGCGGCGCGCGAAGATGTAGGCGGCCGTGTTCGCGACCATCAGCGGCAGGATGAGGCCGTAGCCGCGCGTCATCTCGAAGACGATCAGCACGGAGGTGATGGGGGCGCGGATGACGCCCGCGAACACCGCGCCCATGCCGACCAGCACGAACGCGCCGATGTCGGAGTTGGCGTGCCCGAGCAGCTCCTGGTCGAGGATGCCGAAGGCGCCGCCGAGCATGCCGCCGATGAAGAGCGTCGGCGCGAAGATGCCGCCGGAGCCGCCGCTGGCGTACGAGAACACCGTCGCCACGAGCTTGGCCACGCACAGCACCGCCATGACCGACAGCTCGAGGTGGCCGCCCAGCGCCTCTGCGAGCGTGTCGTAGCCACCACCGGTGATGCCGTGCGCGCCGAGCGTCGCGAGCACCACCACCGCCAGCACGCCCGTCACCAGGCCGCCGATGCCCGGGTGTGCCCAGCGCGGCGGACGCGCCAGCGCCGCGATGCGCTTGCGCAGGTGCAAGAGCGAGCGCGTGAGCGCGACCGAGGCGCCCGCCGACGCCACGCCCAGCGCCGCGTAGATGACCAGCGACGAGGCATGCACCATGTCGTAGGCGCCGGTGCCGACGAAGACGGGGTCCTCGCCGAGCACGCCGCGCTCGATCACGGCGGCCAGAGCGGCGGCGACGACGACACCGGAGAGGACCGTCTGATCGAGGTCGCCGACCAGCTCCTCGATGGTGAAGGTGACGGCGGCGATCGGCGCGTTGAAGGCGGCCGCGATGCCCGCGGCGGCACCGACCGGGATGAGCTTGCGCAGGTTGCGTGGCGACAGCGCGAACAAGCGCCCGAGGCCGCTGGCCAGGCCGGCGCACACATGGACCGTCGGACCCTCGCGGCCGAGCGACGAGCCCGAGCCGATCTGGATCGCGCTGATGACGAACTTACCGAAGGCGTCGCGCAGCCGGACGCGCCCGCTGCGGACGGCGTAGACGACCTTCACCTGCGGGATGCCAGAGCCGCGGGCGGCCGGCACGACCTTGTCGAGGAGCACGCCCGCGACCAGCGCGCCGGCGATCGGCGTCACGATGGTGGCGGGGATCCACCACAGGCCGGGCGCGTCGAGGGCGTTGTCGATCATCGCGTGCTCGCCCGCGCTGATGGCGAGGTGGAACAGCACGGCCGCGAGCCCGCAGACGCCACCGATGAGCACGGTCAGGACGAAGATGCGGTTCTGCTCGCGCGGCAGGATGCGCGCCAAAAAACGCAGGACGGCGCGGTTGACGAGGCCGACGACGCGCTCCCACAGGTGGTTGGCGAGCGCGTCCGGCGGGACCTCGACCGCGGGGATGATGATCGTTGGCCGCACCGTCGCGCGCTTGGAGCGCCGCTGCTCACCCGTCACGCGCGGATCATGCGACGGATCGGACGACGCAGCGGGCGGTGCATGGGACGGCGTAGCGGGCGATGGCGCATCGGAGGGGCGCGCCGTGGGTAGCTCCAGGCGGCTCTTCAGGCGCTCGCGTAGGGTCGCGTGCCGCGAGACGACGGCCTCTGCCGCGTTCGCGTCGGGCGGGGACTCGAGCTCGCTCGGCGGCCCGGGCGGCGCGCCTTCGGCGGTGGCCGCGACCGCGGGCGTCTCCTCGCTCGCGGGGGGCGTTGGCGCGTCGGGGGATCGAGGTGAGTTCATCGCGGCTACCGGCTTCACGCCCGTCGCGCCGCCAGCGACCGATGAACGCGGTGCGTGGCACGACGGCTGCTGAGCGGGAAAAGACACCCGCGGAAGGAAGTGAGACTCGCGACATGCCGGAGTCTCCGGCCCGAAGAGACCGGCTCGTCATCACGCCTTGCGGCGCGCGCGACAGTAGAGACCCATCGGCCTCATTGGTCGAGCGCGGGATCGCGAAAGCGCTTCAGCCGGTCAGCTGTGGCGGCGTAGCCGACGACGGAGGAACACACCCATCAGCACGATGAGCACGCCCAGCCCGACCGCGGCGAACAGCACCGCACCCTTCAGCGGCGCGGACGGCAGCACCTCGTTGGGCGTCATGACGAGGCTCAGCCCGTCGACCCCGACCAGCGTCCACGTGATGCGGCGCGGGCCCGACTCGTCGGGATCCGAGGTCACCGTCTCGAGCGCGAGCGGCTCGGAGCGCACGAACGTCGTGCGCGCGAAGAACGAGCGCAGCCGTGAGCGACTGGGAGTGGTCGGGTGGTCCGACCACTTGTCGTCCCGGTTCCGCTCGAGCAGCTCCTGCTCGGCCTGCGTCAGCGCG
>Ga0164241_10007125_pt1 | contig 10076 bp, 11 predicted proteins | sample OricomyardsoilBY_FD_108780 | JGI IMG/M metagenome (GOLD analysis project Ga0164241, IMG submission 108780) | Backyard soil microbial communities from Emeryville, California, USA - Original compost - Back yard soil (BY) | ecosystem: Environmental > Terrestrial > Soil > Unclassified | place: USA... | reverse complement strand
GCCCGCGGTGCTGGTGCTGCGGCACCCGGGGGTGCCGTGGCGGTGGGTGGCGCTCGTGGCGCTGACGCTCGGCATCGTCAAGTTCGGGCTGCTGTTCACCGGCATGGCCGCCGGCATGCCGGCGGGGCTCTCTTCGCTGGTGCTGCAGACGCAGGCGCTGTTCACCGTGGTGTTCGCGGTCGTGCTGCTCGGCGAGCGGCTGGGCAGGCGGCAGGTCGCGGGCCTGGTGGTCGCGATCGCGGGCATCGCGCTGATCGCGCTCGACCTCGGCACGGCGAGCCCGCTCGGCGCTTTCCTGCTCGTGATCGGCGCGGCCGCGATGTGGGGCCTGAGCAACGTGGCGGTGCGCCGCGCGGCGCCGCCGGACATGCTGAGGTTCATGGTGTGGGTGAGCGCGCTCGCGACGCTGCCGCTGTTCGCGCTGTCGGCGATCGTCGAGGGGCCGCAGCGTGACTGGGACGCGGTGCGCACCGCGACGTGGCCGGCGATCGGCGCGGTCGCGTTCACCGGGCTGCTCGCGACCGTCGTCGGGTTCGGTATTTGGGGCTACCTGATCCGCACGTACTCGGCGTCGGTCGTCGCGCCGTTCTCCTTGCTGGTACCGGTGTTCGGCATGGCGTCGGCCGCGCTGCTGCTCGATGAGCGGCTGACCCCGCTCAAGCTCGTCGCCGCGGTGCTGATCATCGGGGGCGTGCTCGCCGGGGTGCTCACCCGGCGGCCGCGGCAGGAGCCGAAAGCGCCGGGGTCAGCCGATCGGCTGGCCGGGGTCCACTAGCCCGGAGCGCACGGCGTAGAGGGCGGCCTGGGTGCGGTCCTGCACGCCGAGCTTGCCGAGGATCGCGCTGACGTGTGTCTTCACCGTCTTCTCCGACACCGACAGCTCGCGCGCGATCTCCCGGTTCGAGCGGCCGCGGGCCACCTCGGCCAGCACGTCCTGCTCGCGTGCGGTCAGGTCCGCGGGCCCCGGCCGCAACTCGCCTGCGGCCAGCAACCGCGCCACGTCGGGGTGCAGCAGCACGTGTCCGGCGTGCACCGAGCGGATCGCGGCCGCGAGCGCGGGCGGGTCGATGTCCTTGAAGACGTAGCCGCTCGCGCCCGCCCGCACGGCAGGCAGCACCGCGGCGGGCTCGGTGAAGCTCGTGATCACCAGGACCCTCGCCGGGTTGCCCGCCGCGCGCAGGCCGGCGAGCGCGGCCACCCCGTCGGCGCCCGGCATGCGCAGGTCCAGCAGGATCACGTCCGGGCGCAACCGCCCCGCGTCGTCCACACAGGACTCACCGTCGGCGGACTCGCCGACCACCTCGAGGTCGTCCTGCAGGTCGAGGAACGTGCGCAACCCCTGGCGCACCACGGGATGGTCGTCGACGACGAGCACGCGGATCCGGTCAGCCACCGGTCGGCACCTCCAGCCGCACGCTCGTCCCCCGGCCCGGCGCGGAGGTGATGTCCAGCCGTCCCCCGGCCTCCCGCGCCCGCTCCCGCATCGACGACAGGCCGAGCCGCCGGCCCGCCCCCTCGGCCGACCGCGCGTCGAAGCCCGCGCCGTCGTCGCGGATCTCGAGCACGACCTTGCGACCGTGCACCACCATGCTCACGTCGACCCGGGTGGCACCCGCGTGCCGCAGCGCGTTGTGCAACGCCTCCTGCGCGATCCGGTACACGGCCTGCTGCCGCGCCTCGGTGAGCGCCGGCACGCAGTGACACGTGGTGTACCGGATCGTGGGTTCGTGCACCCGGTCGAGTAGTTCCGCCTGCTTGCGCAGCGCGATGTCCAGGCCGTCGCCGCGCAGGTCGGGCGGGCGCTGGTCGACCACGATCGCGCGCAGTTCCTCGGTGGCCTCCGCGGCGAGCTTGCGCACGGTGGCGAGCTCCGCGACGGCCCGCTGCGGGTCGCGCTCGACCAAGGCGGCGGCCGCGTCGGCGGTCAGCCGCAGGCTGAACAGCTTCTGCGTCACCGCGTCGTGCAGCTCCCGCGCGATCCGGCCCCGTTCCTCCACAATGGACAGCTCGCGACCGCGCTCGTAGAGCCGGGCGTTGACGATGGCGATCGCCGCGTGCGCGGCCAGCAGCCGCACCAGCTCCTCGTCCTCGGCGGTGAACCCGTCCGGATGGCAGCTGTTGGCCAGGAACAGCTCGCCGACGAACTCGTCGCCGTCCATGATCGGCATGCCGAGGAAGTCGGTCAGCTGCGGGTGCTCCGGGGGCCACCACCCGAAGTTCGGGTGGTCGCGGATGTTCGCGAGCCGCACCGGGTTCGGGTCGCAGAGCAGGACCGCGAGCAGGCCGTGGGTGCGCGGCAGCGGGCCGATCGCCGCCCACTGCTCGTCGCTGACGCCTTCGGCGAGGAACTCGCGGAAGCCGCCCTCGCCGTCGGGAATGCCGAGCGCGGCGTAGCGGGCGCCGACGAGCCGCTGGGCCGAGGTGAGGATCGTGCGCAGCACGTCGCGCACGGACAGGTGCGCGGTCACGGCGAGCACCGCCGCGCTCACCTCACGCAGCTCGTCCCGATCGATCCCGGTCACGCCAGCCACGGTACCCACGCGCGCGCGTTCGCGGATCGGGCGCGGGTCCTAGGTCCATCGACCGAGGACCCCCCGGTCCCGGGCCCGATGTCCGGCCGCGCCCGCGCTCCTAGCGTCGGTGGTGATCGAAAGGAGACTGCGATGCCTGTCGCGATCATCACCGGGGCGTCCCGCGGGCTCGGCCTCGCGATCGCCACCGGACTCACCGAGGCCGGCTGGCGGCTGGTCGTCGACGGCCGTGACACCGGCGCGCTCGCCGACGCGGCCACGCCGCTGGGCGCCCGCGCGGTGCCCGGCGACGTCACCGACCCGGCCCACCGCGCGGCGCTGGTCGCCGCGGCCGACGAGCTGGGCGGAGCGGACCTGCTGGTGAACAACGCGGGCATCCTCGGCCCCAGCCCGCAGCCGCGGCTCGGCGACTACCCGCTGGACGTGCTGCGGTCGGTGTACGAGGTCAACGTCGTCGCGCCGCTCGGCCTGATCCAGCTGGCGCTGCCCGGCCTGCGGTCCCGGGGCGGCGCGATCGTGAACGTCACGTCCGACGCGGCGGTCGAGGGCTACGAGGGCTGGGGCGGCTACGGCTCGGCGAAGGCGGCGATCGAGCAGGCCTCGAACGTGCTGGCCGCCGAGGAACCCGCGGTCCGGGTGTGGCGGGTGGACCCGGGCGACCTGCGGACCCGGATGCACCAGGAGGCGTTCCCGGACGAGGACATCAGCGACCGCCCGCTGCCGGAGACCGTGGTGCCGGCGTTCCTGCGGCTGGTGTCTTCGCGGCCGGAGTCGGGCCGGGTGCGCCTTGCCGATCTGTCGGTCCCGGCATGAGTCCGGTGGCGTTGTGGCTGCCGTACGAGGTCGACGACCTCGACGCGGCGACCGCGTTCTACACCGACCGCGTTGGTCTGTCCGTCGTGGACAGCTGGGCCGGCCCCGAGGAGCAGGGGGTGGTGCTCGGGGCCGGCCGCGCGTTCGTGGAGCTGGTGGCACCGGGACGGCCCGGGCCCGCGCCGCTCGCGTTCCAGCTCGGCTCAGCCGCGGAGGTGGACGCTGCCCGGTTCGCCGGCGCGGAGCCGCGGCGGTTTCCGCGCGGCCACTACGGCTTCGTCACCGACGGCCCGGCCGGAGCCCGGGTCATGATCTGGAGCGAGCGGGAATGACAGGCGCTCGGTCGGTTGCACGTCGCCGTGCCGCGGGAATTGCGTGCCGTGCTGGCGCGATCACAGGGGTGAGCTCCGGGGAGGCGGAAGCGCGAATGACCGTGACCGAGGAACGCCGGCTGGACTTCGTACTGCCGCCCGAGGCCGAAGCACACGAGCCGCCAGAGGCGCGTGGGCTCGCGCGGGACGGGGTGCGGCTGCTCGTCAGCGAGGGGGCGACGGGGCGGGTTTCGCATCACCGGTTCACCGAGCTGCCGGTGCTGTTGCGCGCGGGCGACCTGCTGGTGGTCAACACGTCCGCCACGATGCCGGCCGCGGTGCCGGTGGCCGGCGAGACGCTCACGGTGCACTTCTCGACCGAGCTGGAGTCCGGGCGCTGGCTGGTCGAGCTGCGGCGGGGTACCGAGCCGTTCGGCGGCGGTGCGCCGGGCCTGCGGTACGAGCTGCTGGGCGGCGGCTCGGTGACGTTGCGCGGGCCGTTCTCCGGGCGGCGGCTGTGGGAGTCCGATGTGGACACGCGGGGCCGGGGGGTCCCGGCGTACCTGGCGGCCTTCGGCGCGCCGATCCGGTACTCCTACGTCAGGGCGCGGTGGCCGCTTTCCTACTACACGGTGTTCGGCACGACGCCGGGCAGCGCGGAGATGCCGAGCGCGTCGCGGCCGTTCACCGACCGGCTGGTCACCGCGCTGGTGTCGGCGGGCGTGCAGTTCGCGCCGATCCTGCTGCACACCGGGGTCGCGTCGCCGGAGGCGCACGAGCGGCCCTACCCGGAGCGGTTCGCGGTGCCGGCGGCGAGCGCGCGGCTGGTGAACGCGGCCCGGGCGGAGGGCCGCCGGGTGATCGCGATCGGCACCACGGCGGTGCGGGCGGTGGAGTCGGCGGCGTCACCGGAGGGCGTCGTGTCGGCGGCGTCGGGGTGGACCGACCTCATCGTGACGCCGTGCCGCGGGGTGCGGGTGGTGGACGGCCTGCTGACCGGCTTCCACGAGCCCCGCGCGTCCCACCTGGACATGCTGGCCGCGATCGCCGGCCCGGACCTGCTCGACCGCACCTACGCGGCGGCCGCCGATGCCGGCTACCTGTGGCACGAGTTCGGCGACGTGAACCTGATCCTGCCGTAGCTGCTCAGTCGAGGAGCGCGTGCCGCCATTGTTCGGTTCGCCGTTTGGCCGACAGCGGCACGAAGCCGTGCAGCGCGTAGGCCAGGTCCCACAGTCGCGTCCCGGGCGCCGCGGCGTCCCAGTCGATGAACCCCCACCCGTGCTCGCCGATGACCAGGTTCCACGGGGCGAGATCGTGGTGCGCGATGATCTCGTCCCCGTCAGCGGCAATCAGCGCGGGACCTCGCCGGGCATCAGTACTCCTGCCACTCCTCGGTGGTCAGGCGCAGCACGCGCGGGTCGTCCAGTGTGGACGGTGGTTCGGTGCCCGTCGGGTGGCGGTCGGCGGGGAAGGTGCGGGCCGCGTCGAGGGTGGGGGCGTTCAGGAAGCGCAGCGGGGCAGGCGGGTCCAGCCGCAGGTCCGGTGCGGGGCCGGGCTGGGCGAGCGCGAAGCCCCAGTCACCGAAGGTCGGCACGTTCACGTGGTACGGGGTGACGCCCAGGCCCGCGGCGCGGATCGTGTTCAGGATGCAGTCGTACGTGCGTGGCGCGAAGTACGGGGAGCCCGACTGCACCACCAGCCTGCCGCCGGGGGCGAGGGCGCGGCGGGCCAGCAGGTAGAACTCCTGCGAGTACAGCTTCGCGGTGGCCGTCGCGTCGGGGTCGGGCATGTCGATGATCACCGCGTCGAAGCGTTCGCTGGTCTCGCGCAGCCAGGCGAACGCGTCCGCGACCACGACGCGCACGCGCGGGTCGGCCAGCGAGTGCTTGTTGAGGTCGGCGATGCGCGGGTCGTGCTCGGCCAGGCGCAGCACGGCCGGGTCCAGCTCGACCTCGACCGCCTCGCGGACTCCCCCGTACTTCAGCACCTCGCGCATCGCCAGGCCGTCGCCGCCGCCGAGCACGAGCACGCGGTCGTGCTTGCCGGCGAGCACGGGGTGCACGAGCGACTCGTGGTAGCGGTACTCGTCGGTCGAGGAGAACTGCAGGTCGCCGTTGAGGAACAGCCGGGTGTCGGTCGCGCCCGCGTCGATCGGCGCCGACTGGGTCACCACGATCTCCTGGTAGCCCGACGTCTCCGCGTGCACCACCGGGTCGTCGTAGAGGACGCTGCGCGAGTACCGCAGGAACGCGTCGCTGCCGGCGAACGCCACGCCGAGCACGGCCAGCACCACCAGAGTGCCCGCACCGACCGCGATCCGGCGCCTGCGCGGCACGGTCCGGGCGAACAGCACGAGCACCACGAGCGCGCCGGCGACCGCGTTGACCATGCCGACGAGCAGCGCGCCGCGCGTCTGGCCGAGCAGCGGCAGCAGCAGGAACGGGAACGCGAGCCCGCCGACGAGCGCTCCGACGTAGTCCGCGGCGAACAGGTCGGCGGTCGCCGAACCCGCGTCCTGGCGGCGGATCCGTTGCAGCAGCGTCATCAGCAGCGGGATCTCGGCGCCGATGAGCGCGCCGACCAGGAGCGAGATCACGATCAGGGCAGGCCAGTACAGGTCCAGCCAGGTGAACGCGGCGTGCAGGCCGAGCACGGACAGGCCGCCGGTCAGCGCGAGGGCCGCCTCGATGGCCGCGAAACCCGCGAGCGGGCGGCGCTGCAGCGGTTTCGCCGCGAGCGAGCCGATGCCCATGGCGAACACCATCGTGGCGAGCACGACGGATGCCTGGGTGATCGAGTCGCCGAGCAGGTAGGAGCCCTGCGCGACGAGGGCGAGCTCGTAGACCAGCCCGCACGCGGCGCAGGCGAACGTGGCGAACAGCAGGCCGGCCCGCATGACCCGGGTGCGCCGGGCCTGTGGTCTCGCAGGGGTCTCGACCGCGGTCATCGCCTTAGATGATCGAGACGGCCACGATCGCGGCGACCGCGAGGTGGGAGGCCCCGTTGACGTAGACGGCCGGGTGCGGCTCCTCGGAGACCATCAGGGCGCCGAGCTTGCCGGGCGTGACCGCGTCGATGACCACGAAGGACAGTCCCATGAGGACCAGCCCGAGGATCCCGTAGGCCAGCGTGGACACGATGCCGATGGCCCAGTCGTTCTCGCTGGCCGCGATCGCGGTGGCGACGATGATGCCGACGCCGATCAGGTTGCTGGCGAGCAGGATCGACGCGTTGCGGTTGCGGTGCACCCAGACCTGCTCGCGGAGGTTGCCCGGGGTGAGCACGTCGACCAGCGCGAAGCCGACCGCCATCAGCACGAGCCCGACCAGCCCGTAGGTGGCGGCGATGCCGACTTCTTGGAAGACATCGGACAGCATGGGTGGGTGGCTCCTTAGCTTTCGGGCCTGGTCTCGGGATCGGGTTTGCCGGGCGGTGGCTCCGCGGGCTGCGCGGGAGGCTCCGGCGGTGCTTCGGCGGTGTTGCCGTCGTCAGGCTTGGCGGGCTCCGCCGGTTCGGCAGACGGCGGCTCGGCGGCCGGTTCCGGCTCCGCAGCCGGAGAGGCCGTGGACTTCGGCCGCGCAGACGGCGGCTCGGGCGCGGCTTCCGGCTTCCGCGCGGCGGGAGGCGACGCGACGGGCGGCTCCGCCGCCGGTGAGGGCGTTGACTTCTGCTCCGCAGCCGGGTCCGGTGCCGCGAAGGCAACCGGATCCACTGCCGCCTCCTCGGCCGGTGTCCACTCGGGAGGGACGGTGTCCGGGATCTGTTCCTGCACCGGGCCGATGGTGCGGCGGCGGGCGGGCCGACGAGAGGTCTTGATCGCGTACCAGGCGAACACCGCCCCGGCCAGCAGCAGCAGCGCGCCCCACAGGAGCATCATCCCGGACTCGCGCCAGAAGTCCGAGCCCGGCGAGTTCGTCGGGGCCGCGCCCGAGGCCTCCGACTCCGGCGCGGGCGAGGCCTCGATCGGCGACGCCACGCCGGCGTCCGCGGCCAGCAGCGGCAGCGCGGCCACCGCCTTGTAGACGGCCGCATCGACGTCGTCGCCGGTCAGGTCGTCCTCGCTGAGGAGGTCCAGGTCCTCCAGGTCTTCCGTGGTCGGACCGCCCGGCGTGCTGACCACTGTGTACGACGCCGAGTCCTCGGACTCCGACGACTCCGGGGTCCACGAGACGCTCGCCTGCAGCTCGACGCTCTTGGCACAGTCGCCCTGCGTGATGCGCGTGCCGGCGCCGAAGTTCGAGCCGACGCTCTCCTGCGGCACGCCCTCGTTGTCCACCGTGATCAACCAGCCGTAGCAGACGTTCTGCGCCTCGTACGCCTCCGTGAGCGTCGCCGCCAGCTCGTCCGCGTCGGCCTGGTCGAAGATCACGTCGGCGGACGCGACGCCGGGAATCCCCACGACCATGAGCAGAGCCGCGGACACGACCAGCAGGCGCCTCACTTGCCGGCCCCCGGCCCGCCGCCGCGGACTCCCTCGCCGAGGCCGCCGCCGGTCCCCCACACGCCGGCCACGAACGGGAACCAGTGCGCGTACCCGTGCCGCTCGTCGTCGACGTAGATGCGCGAGCCGGTGCCGCTCGCGGTGATCCCGACGATGTCGTCGGAGTAGCGCAGGAAGTAGCCCTCCGGGTCGGTCTGCACGTCCGCCGGGGACACCGCGGAGCGCATCGACTCGTAGACCGCCGTCGGCTTCTGGTCCGAGGCGTACACGACGGAGTTGCCGTTCGACGACACCCGCTTGTAGTTGTCGTCGAGGTAGCCGCGGACGCTGTGGTTGCCGATCAACGCGAACAGCAGCACGATCAGCCCGACCGCACCCAGCCCGCCCGCGATGAGCAGCTTCGTCCTCATACCGGCGTCACCACGGTCCGCGTCTCCACCAGCTCACGCGCCTGCGGGTACGCGTGCCACGTGCGCCACGCCGTGCCCGACTTCTCCTCCCACGCGCGCACCGCGGTGATCGCGAGCGGCGAACCGGGGAAGCTGCCGACGATCGCGTTGTCGTCCAGCGTGCACTCGCGGATGATGCCGGCGATGCGGTCGGCCAGCGCGGGGCCGGCCAGGTGCAGGGTCTGCGCGCCGAACTGGAAGCGCAACCCGTTCTCGACGATCTCCTCGCGGGCGGGCAGCTTGTCGGCGCGGTCCGGCAGGCACGCCACCGTCTCCGACCACGCGCCGAGGATCACCTGGTGCGAGGCGCCGAGCAGCCGCAGCTCGGCCTCGACGCCGTGCAGCACGATGTAGTGCTCGGCCACCGCGGGCAGCCTCGGCAGGCCGTAGGCGAGGCTGAGGTCGGCGGCCCGCGAGTCGGCGAACCGCGTCTCGATACGGGTCCTCACGTCCGATCGCTGCCCGCCGGGTACACGCGCAGGGCGGGCAGCGCGACGGACTCACCGAGCCCGGCCTCCCACTTGCCGCCGTCGAAGCGTTCGAAGCTCAGCGCCTTGCCGCCGGGGCCCTCGTAGTCGACGTACTCGACGCTGCCCTTGGCCGCGACCGTCGTGGTGCCCTCGGAGGTGTAGCGCGCGGTGCCGTCCTCGTCTCTGGTGTAGGTGACGCCGCCGACCTGCATGGACTTGCCCGCCGGCGCGGAGACCAGGTCGGTCTCGCGCCAGAACATCACCTCGAGGTCGGGGTCCTCCTCCACCGACACCCAGATCCGATCGCCGCGGGTGTCGTCGAGGAAGTGCTCCGACCAGCCGTAGCCGCCCTCGGTGAGCCGCAGCGACCCGCGCACGAAGTACAGCTGGTCGCCGTAGTCGATCATGTCGCCGGCGCGGACCGTGCGGATGTCGGTGACGCCCTCGTGGTCGCGCAGCGGGTCCTCGGGCTTGGCCTGCGGCTGCTGGACCGCCGCCTTGCTGTTCGCCCGGCCGCGCATCACCAGCACGCCGATCAGGACCGCCACGAGCACGATCAGCACCACGACGAGCACGATCACGGAAGGTTCCTCCAAAAAAGGGATGGTGATGTCGGCGAGCATATCCATTCGAAGCTGAGAGAGCGCACACGATCCGCGTGGTCAGCCGGCGCCGAGGCAGATGAACGGGCGGCGGAAGGGATCCGCGGCCACCGCAGCCGCGAGCGCCACCGCCGGGCGGTCGCCCGCGGAGATCCGGTGGTGGTAGGCGACCATCGCCGCCGCGGCCGCCGCGTCGCCGACCCGGCTCGACGCCGCCACCACCGTGCGGACGCCGCCGGCGAGCAGGCCGCCCGCGAAGCCGAGCGCCTCGTCGCCCGGGCGGATGTGGTTCATCGCCAGCTCGCACGCGGCCAGCACCACGTGCCGCGGCGGGCGGCGCAGCCGGGACAGCTCGTGCGCGAACAGCGGCCCATCGGCCAGCTCCAGCCGGGAGAACATCGCGTTCGTCGGCTCGTGCTCGCCGTGCGCGGCCAGGTGCGCGATCGACGCACCGTC
>Ga0164241_10007124_pt1 | contig 10077 bp, 11 predicted proteins | sample OricomyardsoilBY_FD_108780 | JGI IMG/M metagenome (GOLD analysis project Ga0164241, IMG submission 108780) | Backyard soil microbial communities from Emeryville, California, USA - Original compost - Back yard soil (BY) | ecosystem: Environmental > Terrestrial > Soil > Unclassified | place: USA... | reverse complement strand
TCGGGCACGTCGTCGGTGGCCGAGAGCCGGTGGTTGGGGACGATGTGGGTCGTCCGGTCGAACCAGAAGTCGCTGAGTCCGGTGAGGACCTTCCCCTTGTCGGGGATGAGCGTCGGATGCACCGCGTCGTACGTGGAGATCCGGTCGCTGGCGACCATGAGGAGGCGGTCGCCCAGGTCGTACATCTCGCGGACCTTCCCGCTGGTGAGGAGAGGCAGATCGGAGAGCGTGGTCACGTGGGGTGATGCTAGCGAGCGTCCCGGTTGAACGGCGATCAGGCGACGAGCATCGTCCGGACGCCCGGGACCTTGGCCAGTTGGCGGTCGGCGGTCACCAGTTCGAGGTCGAACGCCTTCGCGGTCGCCGCGATCCACAGATCGTTCGACGGTTGCCGGCCCGCCGCCGCCCGGATCTCCGCGTAGGCGCTGGCCACGCTCACGTCGACCCCGACCACGACCGCCTCGTCGAGCACCTCACCGAGGATGCGGAGACGGAGGGCGCGCAGCGCCGGGCTGCCGGCGCAGAGGACCCCAGCCTGCAGCTCTCCGACGGTCACCACGCTCACGGACCAGTCACCGTCCACCTCCGGCAGGCCCGCGCCAAGCAGCGCACTCGTATCGACGAGATGACTCACCGCTGCGCCCAGACGTCGACCGCGTTGGCACGATCCTCTTCGCGCATCCGCTTGATGTCCGCGGCGAACGACGGATCCTGCGCGGCCAGCGCCTGGATGCGCCGCAATCCTTCCGCCGTCCCGCGCTTCGCGGGCCGCTCCGCGGGCGTGACCGGCCCGAGCTCCGCCACCGGCCTGCCGTTGACGGTGATCGTGATCCGCTCGCCCGCCTCGGCGCGCCGCAGCACCTCCGACACGCAGGTGGGGCTCGACCGGAAGGCGCCGCTGGACAGGGCTGCGACGATCCTGCCCATGATCCGCCACGTCAGCTGCCACCTCGCGTTCGACACCCTGGATCAGGCGCATCTGGCGCTGCAGGTGGCGGTGGCCCGCCCGCCCGAGCAGGTGGACGAGCGGCTGGTCGTCACCGTCGACGGAGCGCCCGTCGAGGCGCGCGAGTACCCGGAGCCCCACGGGGGCCGCGTCCACGTGGTCGACGTCCCGGCCGGGTCGGTCGTCGTGGACTACACCGCGACGGTGGACGACGCCGGCGATCCGGCCGGCGGCCCGGTCGAGACGGTGGGCGAGGCCGAGCGGCTCCTCTACCTGCGCCCCAGCCGGTACGCGGAGTCCGACCGCCTCGTGGGCTTCGCCACCGGGGAGTTCCAGCAGATCCCCCACGGCCCCGAGCTGCTGGCCGCCGTGTCGTCGTGGGTCGGGATGCGGCTCGCCTACGTGTCCGGCAGCAGCGAGCCGACCGACGGCGCCACCGAGACCCTGCTCGCCGGGGAGGGCGTGTGCCGCGACTACGCCCACCTGGTGGTGGCCCTGCTGCGCGCCCTGGAGGTGCCGGCCCGGCTGGCCGCCGTCTACGCCCCGGGGCTCGATCCGATGGACTTCCACGCGGTGGCCGAGGCGTACGTGGACGACGCGTGGCACGTGGTCGACGCCACGCTGCTCGCACCGCGCGCCAGCCTCGTGCGCATCACCACGGGCCGCGACGCCGCCGACACCGCGTTCCTCAGCTCCTACGGCGGGGACATCGACCTGCAGGCGGTCGACGTCACCGCCTACGTCGACGGCGACCTGCCGGCCGACGACATCACCCGGCTGGCGCGGCTGGCCTAGGCCGCGATCGCGTCCAGCCGCCCGACGATCTCCGCCGCGTGGGCGGTGTAGGCCGTCACGTCGAAGACCTGGTCGAGGTCCAGCACCGCCGCCTCGGGATCGGCCTCCAGCAACCCGCGCAGCGGCGTGCGCGTGTCCCACGCCTGCTGGGCGTTGCGCTGGGCGATCCGGTAGGCGTCGTCGCGGGACATCCCGCTGGCGACGAGGGCGAGCAGCACCCGCTGGCTGAACAGCGCGCCGTAGGTGAGGTTGACGTTCTCGAGCATGCGGTCCTCGTGGACGACGAGGCCGGAGACGACCCGCACGGCCAGCGACTGCATGTAGTCCAGGAGGATCGTCGAGTCGGGGAGGATCACGCGCTCGGCGCCCGAGTGGGAGATGTCGCGCTCGTGCCACAGCGCGACGTTCTCCACCGCCGCGGACGCGTTGCCGCGCAGCACGCGAGCCAGGCCGGTGATGCGCTCGGTGGTGATCGGGTTGCGCTTGTGGGGCATCGCGCTGGACCCCTTCTGCTTGCCGGCCCGGAACGGCTCCTCGGCCTCGCGGACCTCGGTGCGCTGCAGGTGGCGGATCTCCGTGGCCAGGCGCTCGAGGCCGGCGCCGGCCAGCGCGATGGCCTGCAGCAGCTCGGCGTGGCGGTCCCGCGCGACGACCTGCGTGGAGACGTCCTCGGCGGCGATGCCGAGGCGGGCGAGGACGCGGCGCTCGAAGTCCGGGTCGGTGGCGGAGTACGTGCCGACGGCACCGGAGATGGCCCCGACCGAGGCCTGCGCGAACGCGTGCTCGAGCCGCAGCGCGTTGCGGTGGGCCTCGAACGCGAAGCCGGCGAGCTTGATGCCGAAGGTGGTCGGCTCGGCGTGGACGCCGTGGGTGCGGCCCACGCAGACCGTGTCCCGGTGGGCGCGGGCCTGCGCGACGAGCGCGGCGACGACCTCGTGCGCACCGCGCACGACGATCTCCCCGACCTGCTTGAGCTGCACGCCGGTCGCGGTGTCGAGCACGTCGGAGGACGTCAGGCCGTAGTGGACCCAGCGCCCGCCCTCGCCGGCGGTGGACGACAGCACGTCGACGAACGCGGCGACGTCGTGGTCGGTGATCCGCTCGCGCTCCTGCACCTCCTCGACGGTGAACGTGGCGGCGCGGATGCCCGCGAGGTCGGACTCCGTCGGGCCCTCCATCTCCTCGCACGCGGCGACCTCGACGCGACGCCAGGCCTCCATGCGGGCTTGGTCGGTCCACAGGGCACCGATTTCCGGGCGGGTATAGCGATCGATCACGGCTCGGAGACTACGCGGGCGCGGCCAGACCGGGCTTCGTCGTGGGAACCACGCGCAGGCCGACCGCCCGGGCGGCCTCCCACAGGCGCGCGTCCCAGGTGGCGAAGCGCATCGGGACCTTGAGCGTCAGGGCGGAGGCCAGGTGGACTGCGTCGGAGGAGCGGAGGCCGTGGTAGCACGCCAGTGCCAACGCATGGCGCACGACATCGTCGTCGACCTCGATCACCACGTGCTGCGCCCACCGCTCGTCCCAGCGCCGCAACATCGCGTCATCCCCGTAGGAGACAGCTCCGATCGCACGGCCGACTTCGACATAGGTCAGCCGACTGCTGACGAGCCTGTACGCGCCGTCCATCGCCCCCAGCGCGACGTCCCGATCCACCTCGTCGCGGTAGCGCTTGACGGCCGCGCTCGAGTCGACGTAGAGATACTCGCTCACGGGGACTCTTCCTCGGGATAGGGGCGGCGCGGCCAGACGTCGGCCTCCCGTTCCTCGAGGATGCGCTCCAGCGGGCTGTAGCCGAGATCGAAGTCCCAGATGGTCTCCTTGGTCTTCGGCGCCGTCGCACGCGTCAGCTTCCCGGCCGCGACGAGCCGCTCGATCTCCACTTCGAACGGATCGACCTCCGAAGCGTCAGCGACGATCGGCACGAGGTCGGCCGCGGGTGCGCCACGCACCGTCACCCGGATGCGCTCGCCCGCCTCCGCGCGCTTCAGGTAGCCGCTGAGGTCGCGCTTCAGTTCCCGGACACCTACGGTGGTCATGTGGCCACACTAGCACCGTTGTGGCCACAACTCGCGTTGTCTACTCGTCCTCCAGCGGCGTCACGTCGCCCGGGCCGCCGACGAGGTACATGTCGTGGTTGCGCAGCGCGACGTAGGTCGGCTGGCCGAGCGCGGCGGCGGCCAGGCCGGCGGAGGCCACGGCGAACACGTCGCGCACCACGCCGATGTGGAACAGGGCCTGGGACTCCTCGGTGACCGCGCCCTCGAACGCGCGCAGCACGACGCGCACGTCGGGCCGCACCGCCTGGGCGGCGACCGAGACGGAGATGTTGGTGAGGTCGTCGGCGGTGACCGCGGCCAGCGAGCGCGCCCGCTTCAGGCCCAGCCGCTCGTGCAGCCAGCGGTCGCGCCCGTCGCCGATCACCACGGGCACCCCGAGTCGCTTGGCCAGCGCCACGTAGGGCTTGCTCTCGTCCCGCTCCACCGCGACGACCCGCAGGCCGAGCTCCTGCAGCGCGAGGCAGAGGCGGAAGCCGAAGTGGCCGAGGCCGACGACGATCACGTGGTCGGAGCGCGGCAGCGTGCGGCGGCCGACGATCCCCACCAGGCGCGGGCTGAGCAGCCGCTGGACGAGGCCGGCGGTGAACGCCGCGAAGACGACGGCGGCGAGCAGGATGGAGATCGACCCGACGATCCGCGTGTCCTCCGTCCCCTCGTCGACGCCGTGGTTGGGCCCGACGGTGGCGACCGTCTTCACCGCCGAGTACCACGCCTCCACGAACCCCTCCCCGCGCCCGAGCGCGAGCACGGTGTCGACCAGGAGGATGAGGACGAGCGCGAGGATGCCGCCGACCAGCAGCTTGGAGCCGGTGTCCGGGGGCCGCACCTGCGAGCGCAGCCAGTTCCACGCCTGCCGCCCACGCGACGGCAGGATCCGCGACTTGTCGATCGCCGCGGCATCGATCCCCAGCCCGTCCGCCGTCACGCCCACGAGGACGCCGCTCTCGAAGCCGAGCGCGATCAGCGTCTCGTCCACGCACGGGCCGAGCAGCGCGGGGATGGCCAGGTCGGCCGCGGAGACGACCGTGCAGTTGCGTACCGCGCGCTGCACCTGTGCGGCGACGGTGCGGTCGAAGATCGTGACGATGAGGCGCACGTCGGGCCGCACGTACTCCACGAGCAGCGCGTACCGCAGCGCGACGATGTCGTCCACGCTGGCCACGAGCACGACCGACGGATCGCGGGCCAGGGCGGTGCGCAGGTCGCGGTCGCTGGGCTCGCGCAGCCGCAGCACCTCGGCGCCCCGGGCGCGCAGGCGCTGGTCGGCGCCCGACGCGAGCTGGCCCGCGCCGACGACGACGACGAGTGGGGAGGGATCGGTCACGTCGTACACCGTACGACGTGACCGCCCGGCCGGGTAGGCCGGGGACGTCCCCTTCAGCTCAGGTCTGGACGATCCGGGCGGCCAGGTGCCCGGCGTTCTTGGCGTTGTCCAGGCCCACGGCCGCCACCGGGACGCCCGGCGGCATCTGGATCACGGACAGGATCGCGTCGAGCCCGCCCGCCGCGCTGAGCGCGCTGGAGAGCGGCACGCCGATCACCGGCAGCGCGGTGTGGGCGGCGGCCACGCCGGGGAGCGCGGCGGACAGCCCGGCGCCCGCGATGATCACCTTCAGCCCGCGCATCTGCGCGTTCTTGCAGTAGTCGGCCACGGTCTCGGGATCGCGGTGGGCGGACATGACGCGCACCTCGGAGGTGATGCCCTTCTCGGTCAGCACCGCCGCCGCCTTCTCCATCACGGGCAGGTCCGACTTGGACCCCATGATGATCCCGACCAGCGGGCTGTCCTCCGAGAGGGACGCGATGTCGGCCTCCACCTCGGCCACGGTCTCCGTCTCGGCCAGGGGGCCCGGGTTCTCGAACTCGCTCGTCTCGCTCATGCGGTGCGCTCCACGGCCCGCTGCGCGATGTCGCGTCGCAGCTGTCGGCCCTCGAAGGTGATCTGGTCCGCCGCAGCATAGGCGGCATCCCGCGCCGCCGCCGCCGTGGCGCCGCGCGCGGTGACGTTGAGGACGCGCCCGCCGGCGGTCACGAAGGCCGTTCCGTCGTGCGCCGTGCCCGCGTGGGTCACCTCCACGCCGTCGCCCACCGCGTCGAGCCCGGCGATGACGTCGCCCTTGGACGCGCTCTGCGGGTACCCGGCCGAGGCCAGCACCAGCGTGACGGCCCAGCCGTCGTCCCAGGCGATCGCGTCGCCGGCCCAGTCCGCCAGGCCGCCGGGGCGGCTGGCCGCCAGCAGCAGGGCCAGGAGGTCCGAGCGCAGCCGCGGCAGCACGGCCTGGGTCTCGGGATCGCCGAAGCGCACGTTGTACTCGAGCACCTTGGGGCCGTCGGCGGTGAGCATGATCCCGGCGTAGAGCACGCCGTGGAACGGGATGCCCTCGGCGCGCAGCGCGTCGACGATCGGCTGGTGGACGAGCGCCGCCAGCTCCCGGGCGCGCGCCGCGTCGACCCCGGCGACCGGCGAGTAGGAGCCCATCCCGCCCGTGTTGGGGCCCTCGTCGCCGTCGAAGATCCGCTTGTAGTCCTGGGCCGGGGCGAGCGGGACCGCGCGCTCGCCGTCGCACAGCGCCAGCAGCGACACCTCCTCGCCGAGGAGGAACTCCTCGACCACCACGCGGCTGCCGCCGAAGCGGTGGTCGACCAGGAACTCGGTGAGCGTCGCCCGCGCGGACTCCTCGTCCGGCGCGATCACCACGCCCTTGCCCGCCGCCAGGCCGTCCTCCTTGATCACGACCGGGTAGCCCGTGACCGCGGCCATGCCCTCCTCGACCGTGGTCACCGCCCGCCAGGCCGCGGTCGGCACGCCCGCGGCGTCCATGACCTCCTTGGAGCGGGCCTTGGACCCCTCCAGCGCGGCGGCCGCGGCGGTCGGCCCGAATGCCGTGATGCCCTCTGCCGCCAGCGCGTCGACAAGGCCGGCGACGAGCGGCACCTCGGGCCCCACCACCACGAGATCGACCCCCTCGGCCCGGGCCGCCGCGACGAGGCCCGCGACGTCGTCCACGGCGACGTCGAGCACGGTGGCGTCCGCCGCCATGCCGGGGTTGCCCGGGGCGACGAGCAGCGCCGGCTGCTGAGGCGAGCGGGCGAGCGCGCGCAGGATGGCGTGCTCACGGCCGCCGGCGCCGACGACGAGAACCTTCGGACCAGGACGGGAACCAGCGGGCAACGGAAGCCTCCGGGGCGAGAACGGCGGGTACGGGCTCGTTCTATCCGATCACGGGCGCGAATGGGCGGCGGACGCCCGCAGCACGCCGGGCAGCCGTACCTGCTCCGGCGGAGAACCGGCGCGTCCGGGCCGCCGATCGCGGGTAGCGTTGACCCCATCGTCCCCCGCCCGAAAGCCCCCGCCATGCGCTCCCGCATCCTCGTCCTCGCCGGCGTCGCCACCGCACTCGCAGCCGTCCCGTCGGTCGCGTCCGCCGCGACCGTCACGACCACGCGCGCCTGCTACCTCAACGACGGCTCGGCCACCCTCGCCGCCGTCGACGCGACCGGCTTCACCCCCGGCGCCCCGCTCACCGTCTTCGTCGACGGCGTCGCCGCCGGCAGCGCGACCGCCGACGCGACCGGCTCCGCGAGGGGCACCATCCCCGTGCCCGAGCTCTCCAGCGACGTCGCGGAGAAGGAGCACGACGTCACCCTCAACGACGGCACGACCTCGGCCTCCGCCCGCTTCTCGACCACGCGCATCCGCGGCGACTTCAGCCCCAGCTCCGGCAACCCGGCGACGCTGAAGGTCAGCTTCAGCGCGTTCGGCATGAACCTCCTGAAGCCGTCCACGGTCTACGTCCACTACGTGAAGCCGAACGGCAAGCTCAAGCAGACGATCTCGCTGGGCAAGGCCAAGGGGGCGTGCGGCCACATCCCCAGCACCAAGAAGCGCAAGCTCTTCGGCTTCCAGGCGGAGCGCGGCCGGTGGATCCTGCAGTACGACACGTCGAGGAAGTACAAGAAGGGCAACGACAAGACGCCCTACCCGTGGGCGACGGTGTCGGTGAAGATCAAGCGCATCTTCGTGCGCTAGGCCCCGGCGCCTGCGGCGATCCCTGGCGCCGGCCGGCGCCAGGGGAGGACCGGCCTCGAGGGCCGGGCACGTTCCTACAGCGAGGCGATGAACTCGTCGATCGGGATCGCGGTCAGCGTCTCGTAGCGCGAGGTGCCGCGGGAGCCCAGCTCCAGCGACGCGCGCGCCATCACGTTCTCGTCGGGCGCCTCGACCACGTTGACGAAGTCGAACTGGCCGAGCGTGGCCCACTGGGCCTTGACCGACACGCCGAGCTGCTCGAGCTCGCGGTTGACCTCACGGATGCGGGACGGGTTGTTCTTCACCGTCTGCACGCCCTCCGAGGTGAGGGTCGTCAGCATGATGAACGTCGGCATGGGGCCTCCTGGTATCGACGGTGTCTGAGCGACGATCGCCGCCGCGAGGACGAAGGGTACGGCCCCCGCGACGATCGACCAGGCCCGTTCTACCCGATTCCGCCGGCCAAGGGGCGCGCGAACGGCAGGATTCGCGTACCGTGAGGTGTGTCGTCACCTACCGAGCCTCCAGTTGTCATCACGCTTCTCCCTCCTTGCCGCGCTGCTCTCGGTGACCCTCGTCACCGCGCTTCCGGCTGCCGCGTCCGCCGCGCCGTCGATCACGCTCGACCGGGGCTGCTACCAGAACAACGGCACGGCGACGACCGCGACGTTCCGCGCCGACGGCCTGGTGCCGGGCAGCGTGCTCTCGGTGTCCGTCGACGGGGCCGTGATCGGCCAGGTCACCGCCGACGACCAGGGGAAGGCCGGCCCGGCCTCGGTCGCCGTGCCGGCCCAGGCCACGCCGCAGGAGACCGAGTCGACGCACGAGCTGATGCTCGCCCCGGCCGCGGGCGACGCGGTGCGCACGACGTTCCTGGCCTCGGCGATCGGCGCCGACTTCTCCCCCTCCCGGGGTGACCCGCTGACGATGAAGGTCCGCTTCGCCGCGTTCGGGATGAACCTGGTGACGAAGTCCTCGAAGGTCTTCCTGCACTACGTCGCGCCGAGCGGCAAGGTGCGCACGACCGTCTCGCTGGGCCGGGCCCAGGGCGCGTGCGGGCGGCTGCAGTCGTCGCTGCGCAGGCTCTTCCCGTTCCGCCCGTCCAACGGCAAGTGGACGCTGCAGCTCGACACCGCCAAGGCGTACCGCAAGGGCGGCGCCAAGACGACCTACCCGTGGGCGCGCATCGGGGTGCGGGTCCGCGCCACCACCGGGTAGGCCCCAGCGCGCTCGCCGCGCCCGCGGCGGTGCAGGAACAGGAACGCCGCGAGCGCCACGAGCAGGCAGGCGACGCCGCCGACGCCGAGCCCCACGCGGGGGCCCGCCCACGCGCAGACCCAGCCGATCAGCGGCCCGCCGATCGGCGTGGAGCCCTGGAAGGCCACCAGCCACAGCGACATCACGCGCCCGCGCATGTCGGGCGCCGAGGCGAGCTGGAGCGTGGTGTTGCTGATCGCGGTGAACGACACGCTCGCCGCGCCGAGGAGGAGCAGGACGAGCAGGGCCAGCGGCAGCGTCGGGGCGATCGCCACCAGCAGGATGAGGACGCCGAAGGCGGTGGCGGCGATCAGCAGCGGGCGGAGCCCAGTCCTCCCCCGGCCCGCCGTCCACAGCCCGCCGACCACGGCGCCGACGCCCATCGCCGCGGTCATCACGCCGAAGCCGGCGGCGCCCTGGTCGAACACCTGGTGCGCCAGCACCGGCAGCGTCACCTGGAACTCGTAGGCGAGCATCCCGATGAACACCATCATCAGCAGCGGGATCGTCAGCTCGGGCGTGCCGGCGGCGTAGCGCAGCCCCGCGCGGAGCTGGCCGCGCTCGCGCGTGACCCGCTCGGTCGGGCGCAGGGCCGACCGCCGCAGGGTGAGGAGCGAGGCGATCACCGCGACGAAGCTGACGCTGTTGAGGAGGAAGCAGACGCCGATCCCGACGGTGGCGATCAGCACGCCGGCGATCGCGGGGCCGACGGCGCGGGCCGCGTTCATCAGCACCGAGTTGAGGCTGACCGCGTTGCGCAGGGACTCCGGACCGACCATCTCCAGCACGAACGTCTGACGGACCGGGCTCTCGAACGCGTTGTTGGCGCCGAGCGCGGCGGCCAGCACCGCGATGTGCCAGAAGCGGACCTCGCCGGTGAGGGTCAGCGTCGCGAGGATCAGCGACTGGACCCCCATCAGCGACTGCAGGACGACCATGAAGCGGCGCTTGTCGACGCGGTCGGCGACGACGCCGCCGTACGGGCC
>Ga0164241_10007123_pt1 | contig 10078 bp, 9 predicted proteins | sample OricomyardsoilBY_FD_108780 | JGI IMG/M metagenome (GOLD analysis project Ga0164241, IMG submission 108780) | Backyard soil microbial communities from Emeryville, California, USA - Original compost - Back yard soil (BY) | ecosystem: Environmental > Terrestrial > Soil > Unclassified | place: USA... | reverse complement strand
GCTGGGTGCCGGCCGTGGAAGGGCTGCGCAAGCCGCACTCGCTGCGCTGGGCGCTGGATGTGGACCCCCTCGAGGTGATGTAGGGCGGCGGCGCAGGTAGACTTGCGCCCCCGAAGCCAAGGGCAAGAACGCAAGTTGAAGCAGGACATCGAGCAATTGCTGCACGCCGCGTTGGCGCGCCTGAAAGGCAGCCTGCTGCCCGCGGACACGCCCCTGACCACCCTGGGCCTGGAGCGCACCCGCGATGCGGCCAATGGCGACTTCGCCACCAATATCGCCATGCGGCTGGCCAAGGCCGCGGGCAAAGCGCCGCGCGAACTGGCGCAGGCCATCGTCGCGGCGCTGGAACCCTCGCCCGCCGTGTCGCGCGTGGAAATTGCCGGCGCGGGCTTCATCAACTTCTTCCTGGCCGGGGCCGCGCAATCGGACGTGGTGCGGCGGATACACGAACTGGGCGACGCCTTCGGTCGCAATGGCACGGGCGGCGGACGCAAGGTGCTGGTGGAGTTCGTCTCATCCAATCCCACCGGCCCGCTGCATGTGGGACATGGCCGCCACGGCGCCTATGGCGCCAGCGTCGCCAACCTGCTCGAGGCCAACGGCTATGCCGTGCATCGCGAGTACTACATCAACGACGCCGGACGGCAGGTGGACATCATCGCCGTGAGCGTGTGGCTGCGATACCTGCAAGCCTGCGGCGAGGAATTGCGCTTCCCCGAGAATGGCTACAAGGGCGGCTATGTGCGCGAGATCGCCGCGCAGCTGCTGCAGCAGGCCGACCAGATGCTGGTGCGGCCCGAGGGCCAGGTGTTTGGCAACCTGCCGCCGGACGAGCCCGAGGGGGGCAACAAAGAGACTTACATCGATGCGCTGATCGCGCGCGCGAAGGAGCTGATCGGCGACGCGGACTTCCGCGACATCGCGCAGCTCGCGCTTAAGACCATCATCGCCGACATGGAAGACGACCTGCGCGAATTCGGCGTGGTCTACGATCGCTGGTACTCGGAAGCTTCGCTCAGTGACAACGGCGCCATCGATCGGGCGCTCGAGCGCCTGCGCAAGCAGAACCATGTCTACGAGAAGGATGGCGCGCTGTGGTTTCGCGCCACCGCCTTCGGGGATGAGAAAGACCGCGTGGTGGTGCGCGAAAACGGCGTGAAGACCTACTTCGCCTCCGACATCGCCTATCACCTTGAAAAGCGCGAACGCGGCTTCGAGCTGCTGCTGGACATCCTGGGCTCAGACCACCACGGCTATACCGCGCGCGTGCGCGCCGGGCTGCAGGCCATGGGCGAACCGCCCGACTCGCTGGAAGTGCAGCTGGTGCAGTTCGTATCGCTGTTCCGCGGCGGCGAGAAAGTGCCCATGTCCACGCGCGCCGGCGAATTCGTCACGCTGCGGCAATTGCGCGCCGAAGTGGGCAATGACGCCGCGCGCTTCTTCTATGTGATGCGCGGCCACGACCAGCCGCTGGATTTCGATCTGGAACTGGCCAAGAGCCGCAGCAACGACAATCCGGTGTACTACATCCAGTACGCGCATGCCCGCGTGGCCAGCGTGCTGCGGCAGCTCGCGGCCAAGGGCCATCAATATGACGGCACGCTGGCGCTCGCCAGCCTCGACACGCTGAGCTCGCCGCACGAGAGCGCGCTGCTGACGGCACTGAGTCGCTATCCCGAGTTGATCCAGCTGGCGGGCACGAACCGCGCGCCCCATGCGCTGGTGCACTACCTGCGCGATCTGGCCAACAGCTTCCACACCTACTACAACGCCGAGCAGTTCATCGTCGAGGACGCCCCATTGCGCAATGCACGCCTTGCGCTGGCGCTGGCCACGCAGCAGGTGGTGCGCAACGGGCTGTCGCTGCTGGGAGTTTCCGCGCCGGAGACCATGTGAGCCGGCGCCCCCGCATCAGCGCGCGCGACTACAAGCACAGCAACGCCCGCAATGCGGGCCTGCCGCTGCACTACCGCACCTTTGCCGCGGGCCTGAGCATCGGATTGCTGGTGGCGCTCGCGGTGTACGTGTTCGACCGGCAGACCGCGCCGGTGGCCGAAATCAAGCCGCAGCCACAGGCCAAGAGCAAGAAGGCCGACAATGGCGAACCAGAGAGCGACACGCCGGCCGAGCAATACGATTTCTACAACATGCTGCCCAAATTCGAGGTGATCGTTCCCGAGAAGGGCAGCAACGCGCGGCGGGATACCACGCCGGCGCCGGTGGAACAGCCCGGCGCCTATGTGCTGCAGGTGGGCTCATACCGCAATGGCGATGATGCGCAGCGGCTGCGTGACAAGGTGGTGAAGCTGGGCATTGAGGCCCACGTGCAGCATGTGTCCATCGACGCCGACGAGCTGCACCGGGTATTGATCGGACCGATACGCGATCTGCCCAAGCTCAATGCCACCCGCCGCGAACTGCGCAGCGCGGGCATCGACGCCATCATGTACCAGGTGGCGGAGTGAGGAGCTGAGGCTGGGCGACCTTTGCCTGATCGCGCAGCGCTGGATCCGGATCGTGCGCGGCAATGTCTTCCAGCATCTCGCGCGCCCGAGCGCTGTCCAGATGCCGCGCAAGGCCCACAACTGCCGTCCGGCGGATTTCAGGGTCGCTGGCCTGATTCAGTATCCCGACGAGTAGATCCACGCTGGCGGGCTGGTTCGAGGCGGCAATGTGGTTGATCAGCCGTGGCAGATCGTCTGCATCCGCTGATCGTGCTGCCGGTGGCGGCAGGGTTGCCAGCATCCTCGGCACGAGCCGCGAGAGTGTTTCGACGGCCTTCGCATCCAGCATGGCACGCAACTGCTGCCCCTGGTCTGACCCGGCCATATACATGAGCGCCTCCAGACGCTGCGTGTCCGCAAGCTGTGCATCCTGCAGGCGCCTTGCCACGTATTCGTTCCAGGACGAATCGCCCGCAAGGCTTCGCCGTGCAACCCTGCGCACGATTTCCCGCGGATCGTTCCTTGAAATCGATTCCAGCGCGGCACGGCCTTTTGCATCGCCCGCATAATCCGCGGCCAGGATGGTCACCATTTCCAGCCTGACCGGGTCACTGCCTTCCAGCTGGAACGCGTCAATCAACGCCTGGGCGAGTTCCGGGCGGCGCACGCCGCGCAGTTCGCCCCACACCTGCTTTCGCAGGGACGGATCGCTGGCCGTGGAGGCCAGATCCAGAGCGCCGCGCAACGCCTCCACGTCGATGTTTTGAAGCTCTGCGGTGGCCCGTGGCGCCGTCGGGCCAGGCACCACGACGACGCGGGCGGCCCGCAGGCTTTCCAGGGCCGCAAGGCGCTGCGCGGCATCGAGCGTGCGATCCTGCAGGCGTGTGCGTAACGCAAGCCGTAGCGAAGGATCAGGAGGGAATACAACCTGACGCATCAGCTCGATCTGGCTTGCTGCGCCACCGATCGGATCGGAACAACCGGTAACCGGGCGATCCAGGGCAGAGCCTGCGCAGGACGGCGTGGCCACGCTGGAAAATTGAAACAGATGGGGAACGGTAGCCCGCTGACCCTTGGAATCTCCGGTCACCGGCATCCGTGCTTTGACCATCAACCGGATGTTCCATCTGCCCTGGACAGGTCCATCACCGGCGACGGTGACGTAAAACTCGCCCGGTGCGATTTCATCCGGCACGGCGTCAGAGCGCCGCAACGTCAAGCCGGGCACTGCACGCAGGCCATTGACCAGCGCTGCATAGAAGGCCTGAACCGCGATCCGGTCGGGCTCATCACGCGTGCGATCCTGCATCGGGAGAACCACCACGGTGTAACGCGGCGACGCGGATGTCATGCCGACCTTGCTCTCTGGCTCATCCTGCGCGGATCTGGTTGCCGGCAGGGCTGCCATTACTGCAACAGTAGCCGCTACAGGCGCCGCTTCGGCCAGCGGGACTGCCGCCGCAACTTGCGTGGTTGCGCTCGGTGAATCCACCGGGCTTCGCAACACCGCATTCAACAGCGCCGCCGCCGCGGCCACCGCCGCCAAGCTGCCGATCAGAACCAGGCGGCTGGTTCGCCGCCTGCCTTGAGTGTCAGCTCCGGAGGTGCATTGGGCCGCCACCAGCATGCGGCACTGCTGCACCAGCGCTGCCGGCATCGGGGGAATGACCGCTGTCGACAGCCGCTGCTGCACGGCCCAGTCGCGCGCGCAGTCATCGCATGCGTGCAGATGCGCGGTGACTTCATCGCGGTGTGCCTGGTTCAATGCGGCGATGTGGCGATCATCGAGAATGCTGGCGATGTCCTGGCAGTTCATGCGTGGCTCCCGGCGCGCGCAGCCTGTGGCTCGGCGGCCTGTGTGTTGAGGTGTTGGGCCAGGCTGCGTCGCGCACGATGCAGCCGCGCCCTGAGTACTTCCCGGTCTATGCCGGTGATGGCTTGAATCTCGGCGAGGTCGTGACCTTCGGCGCGCAGCGACAGCAAGGTGCGTTGCGTGGGGTCCAGTTGCAGAAAGGCCTCGTGCAGCGTGCGTTCGCCTTCGTCCTGTGACAGCTGCGCTTCGGGGCCTGGCTCGTTACTGGCAATGCGCGCAAGGGCGTTGACATCGTCCAGCGCCACGATGGGTGCGCGCTTGCGGCGTCGCGCGCCATCAATGAAGCGGTTGTGCAGCACCCGCAGCAGCCAGCGCACCGGATGCCGGGCCGCGTCCAGATCCGCCGGGTTTTCGCAGGCGGCGACGCAGGTGTCCTGCACCAGATCCTGCGCATCGGCGGTGTTGCGCACCAGGCGGTAGGCCACCCTGAACAGCACCGGCAGATGCGGTGCGACCAGCACGTCGAACTGCTCTGTTGCAATCTTGCGCATCAGTGATAACTCCGTCCTTGAAGTGCAGGACGAACGAGGCCAGCCAATGTAACGGGTAGAGGGTCACATTCCCCGGGGTGATTGAAGTCGCATATCACCGCGAGGCCGCTCGCTGGTGCATGCCCTGCTGGCTATGATCCAGTGACATGGATGCGTCGCCACAGTTGATGGATCGCGTCGCGGCCGCTACCGGGCATCGCGACCGGGACGAGATTGAGCTTTCCCTGGTGCAGTTGCTGCTGCAGTACCTGCAGGCTGAAGCGGTCACGCTGTTCAAGCTGGTCAACGATGGCGCCGGCGGTGGAGCGATACACTGCATTGCAGCAATCGCCCGGGGCAACGACATCGAAATCATCCGCGGGGCGCCCAGCACTTACCTGCTGCGCGAACATGAAACCTGGCAGCGCTGCGTCGAGACGGGCAAGCCGCAGCTGCAGCCGACAGCGCAGGGCCATGAAACCCTGTTCGTGGTGCCCGGCGAGACCGAGGAGCCCGCGGGCGTGCTGCAGGTGTTCAGCCGGCGGGCGCCGGATGCGCGCGACCAGCATCTGGTCGGTGGCGTGCTGCGCATCGTGCGCAACCACATGGCGCTCATCGATTACGGCGAACGCGACACTCTGACCGGCCTTCTGAACCGCAAGACCTTCGAGACCCAGTTCGAGAAGTTGCGCCGCGAGCTGCCTGTGGATGAGACGGCTGCACCAGCCTGCTGGATCGGCCTGGTGGATGTGGATCACTTCAAGGCCATCAACGATGGCTATGGTCACGTGTTCGGCGATGAGGTGCTGCTGCTGATCAGCCAGATCATCCAGCGCAGCTTCCGCGGTGGCGATCGTGTGTACCGGTTCGGGGGCGAGGAGTTCGTGATCCTGCTGCAGAACACGCCGGAGCTGGCCACGGCCGGCGCGCTCGAAAGATTGAGGGCAGCGGTCGAACGCCATCGTTTTCCGCAGGTGGGCGCGGTGACCATCAGCGCCGGCTGGACGCGGATCCGGCCCCAGGATGCGCCAGCCGATGCCATTGGGCGCGCCGATGCGGCGCTATATCACGCCAAGGGTCAGGGCCGTAACCGCGTCTTCCAGCACGAGCAACTGGTTGCCGATGGCAAGCTGGCGCCGGGCGCCAAACGCTCGGCTGCCGAGATCGAATTGTTCTGATTACGGCGCGGGCGCGGGCGCGGCTTGAGCGGGCGGCGCTGGCGGCGCTGGCGGTGCCGGCGGTGCGGGCGGCGCGGGCGCAGCTGGCGCTGCCGGCCGCACGCCTGGCATGCCGGGCATGAACGGCACGCCCATGCGCCCCTGCAGTTTGGCCAGTGTCTGCAGATCCACCTTGCCGACGATGTTGATCAGCACCAGTTCCTTAGGCTCCGAGGCGACGAACAGCATGCCGTTGTCGGCGGCATCGGCGCCGTCGGCGCGCAGCCACATCTCCACGCGATTGGTCTTGTCGCGCACCGACATGAGTTTCTTCCAGCCCTGGGTTTGCACCTGCGACAGCAGCGATTCGATATCGCGCAGGGAGTACATGTCCGGCTTGTCGAAGGAGAACACCTTTACGTAAACGCCCCGCAGGTTCTTGACCGCCTCGGCCAGTTCAGGATCGCTGGTCCTGCCGCCACCAACGAATCCGCTGGCCATCTTCAGTGTGTCGCCGTCCAGCGTGATGTCCACCGATTCCCTGGCTTTGCCGGCAAGGCCGGAGAAATCCGGCATCTTCAGGCGAGCGGCCTGCGCCGCGCAAAGCACGGGCAGCGATGCCAGGGTCAGGATCACAAGAAGTGCCGTGCGTTTCATATGCCATTCTCCGAGGGTGCGTTCCGGTTCAGTTTCTGCTGCAGCTGGGTGAGCTGCGAGCTGGTGATCTCCAGCGCCAGCGCCAGCTGCTGGCGGGCGGTTTCGATGCGCTGCGCATCGCGCTGCTGCATCACGATCTTCAGGCCGATGGCCGCGATCAGCAGCGAGGCGGCCAATGCCAGCGGCATCTGCCAGCGCGCGCGGCGCCGTCGTGCCTGCTGGTCTGCCGCCACGCGTGTCATGACGCCGGCGACGAAATCCGCGCCGGGATCCAGGGGACGCAGTGCGGCCCGCAGTGATCGTTCAATGTCCATGATGGTCCGCGGCCTCCTCGACTGCTGCCTGCGCGCGCAACCACTCCAGCGAGCGGCGCAGGTGGCTCTTGACCGTGTTCAGCGGCATGTCCAGCACTGCGGCGATTTCGCTGGGCTCCAGGTCTTCTTGAAAACGCAGCAGCACCACCGCACGCGGCGCGGCCGGCAGCTCAGCCAGCAGCGCGCGCAGCCGGCGCGACCACAGCGGATCGACCGCGGCTTCTTCCGCAGGATGTTCGGTGGCATCGATCTGCACCAGGCGCGGTGCACGCGCATGCGCGCGCAGCCGGTCGATGCTGCGATGGGTGATGGCGCGCAGCAGCCAGTGCAGCAGATGCGCGGTGCTGTGGATCTGCGACAAGGCGGCGTGCAGCTGCACGAAGGCGTCCTGCGCCAGCTCCTCGGCATCCTCGCGGCGACCGGTGAGTCGCAGCGCCACACTGAATACGCGGGCCTGGTGCGCGCGCACCAGCCGTGCAAAGGCCGCCTGTTCGCCGCGCTGCGCGGCCTGCAGATCGCCCAGCAGCGACGCCGCCGGCAGCTCCTGTGGGGGATCGACCGGCGGCCCGCATGCCGGTTCGGGCAGGAGGCTGGCCGGCGACGCCGCGGCGGTTGATATGAGATTGAGGCTCACATCATCCCTATACGCTCAAACCCGCGTGCGCGGGTGCAGCCGCTTTAGCCCGTGATGCGCAGCCGCGGCGCGATGACGGTGCGCTCGGTTTCCACCACGTCGATTTCGGCCATGGGGCGACCGAGGAAGTAGCCCTGGGCGTAATGGCAGCCCAGCGACTGCAGGATGGACAGCTGTTCGGCGGTCTCCACGCCCTCGCCCACGCTGCACTTGCCGAGGTTTTCCACCAGCGTGATGGTGGCGTGGATCACCGCCAGCGTATCCGGCCCGGCCGACAGGCCGTTGATGAACGAGCGGTCGATCTTGATCACATCGAAAGGATATTCGCGCAGGCAGCCCAGTGATGAGGTGCCGGTGCCGAAGTCATCCATGGCCAGGCGCACGCCGATCTCGCGCAGCTGATGCATCAGCGCCAGCGAGGCGGCCGGGTCGCGCATGACCTCGCGCTCGGTGACTTCCAGCTGCAGGCTCTGCGGCGGCAGTCGCGCGGCGGCCAGCGCCTCGCGCACGCTGTTGAGCAGCCGCGGGCCCTGCGCCAGCTCGGCGCGCGACACATTCACGCTGACCACCTGCGGCGCCTTGTCGGGATCCAGCTGTCGCCAGCGCGCCAGCGCCGCGCAGCTTTCCCAGATCACCCATTCGCCCATGGGCACGATGAGTCCGGATTCCTCGGCAATGGGCACGAATTCCGACGGCGGGATCGGACCCAGCGTGGGATGCGTCCAGCGGATCAGGGCCTCCACCGAACTGCGCCTGCCGGTATCCAGCTCGACGATGGGCTGATACACCAGCGTCAGCTGTCCGGTGCCCAGCGCCTGGCGCAGGCTGGTCTCGATGGTCAGATTGCGCGCCAGGCGTGTGTGCATGGCGTCGTTGAAATACACCGAACAGGCACGGCCGGCGCGCTTGGCCTCATACATGGCCAGGTCGGCGTTGCGCACGATGGTCTCGGCGTCCTCCAGTCCGTGCTCGCTGGAAACTATGCCCACGCTGGCCGTGGTGTGCACCTCGCGGCCGCGGATCTTGTAGGGCTGCGACAGCGCGAACAGCAGCCGCTCGGCGATGCGCGCGGCATCCTCGGTGCGCTCGATGTCATTGAGCAGCAGCAGGAACTCATCGCCGCCGAAACGCGCGATCTGGTTGCCCGACTCGGACTGGGTGTCGGATGTGCGCAGCGATTTGCGCAGCCGGTCGGCCATGTGCACCAGCAGCTCGTCGCCGGCCTGGTGGCCCATGGCGTCATTGACCACCTTGAAGCGGTCGAAGTCCAGGAACAGCACGGCGAACATCTGCTGCTGGCCGTTGCGCACGCGCTCGATCGATTCCTGCAGCCGCTCCATGAACAGCATGCGATTGGCCAGCCCCGTCAGGCGGTCGCGACGCGCGGCCTGCGCCAGTTCGTGTTCCACGGCCTTGCGATGCGAGATGTCCTGCACCACCGACCAGACCACATCCCGGCCGGTGGCATCGGTCATGCGGATGCCGGAGATGATGGCCGGGTAGTGCGAACCATCCTTGCGCAGCAGCTCGCGTTCGCGCTGCCCCACCGGCTGGTTCAGCGGACCACCATCGCCGCGCGCGGCCATCTGGTCGAAGGTCATGGCGAGGATTTCCTCGCGCCGGAAGCCGCTGGGCTCCAGGAACGCATCGTTCACCTGCAGAAAACGCCGCGTGCGGAAATCCGACAGCACGATGCCCACCGGCGAGCGCTCGAACAGCGAGCGGAATTTGCGTTCGCTTTCGGCCAGCGCGAACTCGGCCACCTTGCGCGGCGTGATGTCCAGCTGCGTGCCCACCACGCGCAGCACGCTGCCGTTGGCGGCGCGATCGATCACCGTGCCGCGCGACAGCACCCAGATCCAGTGGCCATCGGCGTGGCGCAGGCGGTAGTCCAGCTGGAACACGTAGTCGCTGTGGTTGAAGCAGGCATCGATGACCTGCTCCACCTTGCTGCGATCTTCCGGATGCACCAGATTGCGCCAGTCATCCACGCGCATGGGCACGGTGGGATCGCGTTCCAGGCCCACCATCTGCGCCCAGCGGTCACTGACGAAAATGGCATCCTTGCCCACCAGCGCTTCCCAATACCCCACGCCCGTGCCCTCGATCACCGCGGCCAGGCGTTCCTGCTGCTTGGTCAGGTCGCGACGCGTGCGCAGCGATTGCACACGGCCGCAGTAGAAGAACAGTCCCGTCAGGGCGGCAAACATCCCCATGACCGCGATTTCCACGGGACTGAGGGGCCCGGATATGCGGCTGTTGAGCGTGAGCAGCATGACCGCGATGGCGCCGGTGACCAGCAGCACCGCCAGCGTCTCCAACCCGGCGCGCAGGCTTTGAAGCTGGTCTTCTCGCGCATCCAGCGCCCGCGGAAAGGAAGGTAGGGACATGACACCCGTGTATCGGCCATCCGCTGGCGGCGTGGAGCCTGCTGGGGTGAATATGTGATAGGTTTCTCGCCCGCATGGCCATCACCGACGCAGACATTGTCCGGGCAGCCACGTCCTTGGGCATCATCGGCGGCGGCGC
>Ga0164241_10007122_pt1 | contig 10079 bp, 9 predicted proteins | sample OricomyardsoilBY_FD_108780 | JGI IMG/M metagenome (GOLD analysis project Ga0164241, IMG submission 108780) | Backyard soil microbial communities from Emeryville, California, USA - Original compost - Back yard soil (BY) | ecosystem: Environmental > Terrestrial > Soil > Unclassified | place: USA... | reverse complement strand
ACGTTGTGGGTGAGATCCGGATAGTGGCGCAACTTATAACGTGCAGGCAACACCGCCCGCGTCTCTTCAACGGTAGGGCTACTCGGTCCTGTGATCAGGCCACCCAGCCATACGGGCATCTTGCCCTTGATGTATTGGTACACATACTGGCTTTGTGCGGGCGTGAATCCCTGCAAAGAAACCCACGTGCTTGCCTGTGGATGATACTTCTTTAAGATGCCCGCCAGATCCTGCAACAACGGCATCACCAGTTCCGGCGGATTGTCACCGGGGTCGCCTCCAGGAAAAAATACACCATTGATACGGACGGATTGTTTACAAATCTCCTCAAATGTTGCGAGATACTTGTTCCGAAGTTTTATGTCCTTCAGGTCGAATTGGGCCGGAATCCACATCCAGTAGTCCAGAGAATATTTCTGACACACCTGACTGATGAAGGCATTCATTTCGTCGGGCTTTACCTTGAAATGCGGACTTGCATGCTCATCGAAGATGGGAATCGACTCAATGCTGTTGGTTCCAAACACAACCAGGTCGCGTATGTATTGCTCAAATTCTTCTTTCGTCCATGCATCCCACGAGTTGGCCGTATTGCGATATCCAAGTTGATGGCCACGCATGGATTTATCAGGACTGCTTGCTATGGCAGGAGCTTTATCGAAAGTGATGCTGCCTGTCGAATACGTCATCGTACGAAGCAAATAACCCGCTCCAAAAAGCACGCCCCTGTCATCTGCACCCTCAACAATAATCACCTTTTGATTGCTGTGTTGAACAAATACCACCCGAAAGGACTCACCCTTGGTGGAAAGCGCAGGAGTGGCCGGAACTGTGAATGGCAGTTTTACTTTTGCAGCGCCCCGTTTCAATACCACGACATCACCGGAAACAGGCCACGTAACGGACACTGGCCATTTTGTACCCGTGCGCTTGCCCACTTCCTCACTAAGCATTTCTGCCGCTGCCATCTCGCCGTTTCCGAGCGATAACTTCTCCTGATAGATGGTAACGCTTTGCAACGATAAGCTTTGTGCTTTTGAATCAATAGCAACAAATGAACACAGCAGCGTCACCGCTACCCATAAAACGACATTGAATCTCATCATGACATCAACTCCATTATACAAGTGCAGATTTGCACCTGTTGAAGGTAGGCAGAACGCAGCGGCACATTTAGCGCATATTGCGCATCTGAATATTCAATTAGCGTAAGGGTGACTGCCGACGGCAGGATGCGCACAGATCAGATGATCATATCGCCTGACCTGCTCGTCGTATCATGATCACCAACACCCGATTTGATGATGTTCATATCGTGAATAAGTCGCTGTGTGAAGAGCGCGATGTCAAAGCTGTGCACCACGATGTTTGCGCCTTCCCTGATCCACTTTATCTGACGCTCCGGCTCAAGCGAAAAATGAATACCTATGGCCAGTCCCTTACGCCGCGCAGTATGGATGATGGTCTTTACCGCCGCTTCAAATACAGGATGATCGTATTCCTCCGGATGCCCCAGACTTACGGAAAGGTCGTGTGGCCCGATGAACACGGCATCGAGGCCAGGCACCGACAACAAGTCATCCAGTTTCTCCATTGCCGGAACGCTTTCTATGTTGGCTATTGCCATTCTGCCGGCACTAACCCTCTCCACATACGCCTTCGTCTTTTCGTTCAACACGTCGTCTCCATTCAGTGCCCTTCTGAGTACCTCCCCTTTGAGGGGCTTGTACTTCACCGCTCCAACCAGTTCCCTGATCTGTTGAACGGACTCGAGGTAAGGCGCCACAACGCCCACGGCACCCGCATCAATGGCCTGAGAAGCGAGGTAATGATCAGGGCTCGGGATGCGCACAATGGGCGCAATTCCATAAGAGGTAATTACCTGGCATAGTTTCGCGAGGTCAGCACGGTTCATTGATATATGCTCATTATCTATGAATGCAAAATCAAGGCCCGCCTTCTGCAAACTCAAAGGCCACGAGGGCGCAGTGGCGGTAAAACAGGTACCATAGATGCGTTTGCCTTCTTGTAATTTCTTTACCAGGTTCATGCGCGCTATTTGATCAGTGAACACCTTCTCTCCCGACTTAAGCCAATGAACTGATTAACCAACCAATTCTTCAGACTCAGATGGAAAGTCCGGAAATGTGGAGAATATCACGGAGCAAAACAAACCCAAATGTTTGGTGGGGATACTTAAGGCAGTTGATGTCACCTTCTTCAGAGACTTCCAGCCGGACGACGCGACGCGCATGAACAGCGACCGTCAGCTCGTCGCCTCTACCTCTATAGTGTCTACCCGTGAAGGTAACCATAACCTATATCATCACAGCAACCGTATGCTGGTGTCATTATGATTACCTGCAGTGTAAATGGCAACTTCCATTTACAGGTCATTGCACATTTCCAATTCTACCTGAAGTACTTATACAACTCTTTGTCTTCACCCCTCCACTGTGCAATCTTCGCCAATGAATGGATCAGCGGTTCCTGAAACCATCCCGGCAGCCCCTTTAAGTACGATTCGCTGTAGGCCAACAGCAGAGCCATATGCCAGGGATTCTCTGTCATGTCATTCTGGAGCTTCCCATCATTGATGAGACCATAAGCAACACGAAGCGTTTTCTCCAGTCCTGCCGCAGGCGTAATCCTTACCAACAGTTTGGCCGTTTGTCCTGTTGCATTCTTAAAGAAGTGCATATGACTGCGATCCGCTGTTGCGGACTGTCCTTCGTTGAGCAACAGTTCTTCGCCATCGTGACCGATCTTTACCTGGCCTTCGAGTACCGTAAATTGTTCGATGAACGATTTGTGATAATGCCAGTCGTTTCCACCATGTGGCTCGAGTTCAACTTCCACCAATTCATAGGCACCCTTTGTTTCGTTTCCTGTTTTTATAAAAGTAGCCGAATAGTTGCCCGCGCTGTTCACAATTTTTCTATCCAGATTGATCCCGACGTTTTTGTCGAGTGGACGAAGGAACAACGCAAACAATACCACAGTCAGGTATAACGTTGAGATAAGGAAAAGTACCAAACCAAGAATGGAATAGGCCAATTTGGCGATTACCCAGCCTTTTAAGCGCCAGATTCTCACCACACCGACAGGATAAAAGAACAGGGACAACAAAAAAGCCCATTTCCCCGTTTTAAATAGCATTTCAGCCTTACGGGCGTGGTCGCCCGAAGGAACAATCAAGTCTTTCATAAGATTTTAAATTTTATCAAAGGTCCTTGATCGGTCTTATTTCAAGTTAGGATAAACGGATTACCACTTTCGACAAATGGATAAAATAGACACCGCCAATTGGAGCAACTATTTCTCGGAAGCAGAGGGCGCAGTACTTCACGCCAGCGATCGTTACATCGAAACGAAACATACTTTCAGCGAGCGAGGACTCGCCGCAGGTAAAGTTCATGCTGTGGTCACACCTGGAATGACGCTCACCGAATTCTGCCTCACGGCAAGCAAACCGTTCGCGCTGAATGACACTGCTCCAAGAGAGTGTGCGGAGTCTGTTTTCATATTGGATGGCGATGTCGAATCGCGCTTCGACTATTTGAAGAAACCCGTTTGCTTCAACCGGTATAATCACAACATTCAATACAGCACATCATTTGCCGGAAACCACATCATACACTCCGGCAATTTTCACGCACTGACGATCACCTATGACCTGCCCTATCTGACTGGACTTCTCCAAAGCAACGAGCATGGTTCACTTGAATCGCTGACCAACAACCTCTGTAGCCGTAAGAATTTTCTGGCCACCACGCACACGGTGAGTTGGAACAAGCGCATTGCGGAAGTTATTCACGCCGTACGGCAATGCCAGTTTCAGGGACCCACGCGATATATCTTTATGGAAAGCAAAATGCTGGAGTTGTTCGTATTGCAAATGGAACACCTGTATGCCCTGCAGAAGGCCTCACAAAAAGAGGAGTGGCGTATCGAGGATCGCGAGAAGATGTTTGCCTTGAGAGAATATATCGAACAATCCTATCTGTTACCCCTTACGTTGCAAGGATTAACACGCGCCTTTGGTCTTAACGAATTCAAGCTAAAAAAGGGATACAAGCATTATTTCAACACCACCGTATTCGCCCACATTCTCCAGTTGAGGATGCAAAAGGCTGTTGAGTTATTGCAACAGCGCGAAATGACGGTGTCTGATATCGCTGTATTGGTGGGCTACAATAACACCAGTAGTTTTTCCTATGAATTTAAAAAGCAATTTGGCTATAGCCCGACCAGGGCGGTTCGCTAGATACTACGCTATTGAGTCATGGGACAGTTCAATGCACGGCATTTACTCATCACCACAGGAAAGCAGAGATGGCCAGCCCGTATGTCATGTGAGAAAAATCAACCCGTGGTGTAGCCAGCGTTACGTAAGTAAATTCATCATTCTGGTAGTCATCAGCAATCTCCAAATCAAAATCGTGGATAGAATGAAAGTATTGAACATAAGCGCTCAGGCCCACGTTTCTGGCTATCCTCTTTTGAATTCCCACACTGGCGTCCCAGCTAAACGCGAGTTCCGGCAGGTATCGCAATAAGGGAAGCTCTTCCATGTCAGTGAGTTCCTGATATTCGTCGGTAAGATAGGCTACTATTTCCCCCCGGGCGCCCTGCGCAGTGCCCGCAGTGGCATGAGCTGTGATGAACCAGTTCCTGGGTAGCGGAATGCTAAAGTAGGGTCCGGCTTGCAAATACCGCACCCCCATCGGCTGTGAATAAAATCCATCAATGATATTGTTCACGTCCGGAGACACAAGGAAATTATCGGTATTTATAGGAAAGCTGCTGAATGCAAACTGCGCGCCCACGCCAAAGCTCCGATGAAAAAACCAGGCACCCTCAAGACCCAAACTTACACCGCGTTTCGCGACCAACTTATCCTCTCCCTTAGTAAGGTCCTTCTCAACGGCGTTTGCGTAACCGAGCTTCATTTGAAGAAAACTGGGCTTGCCGTTAATAGGAATCGTGTTCTTGTGCAAGGGTTCATTCATTCCCTTATCCTTGTAAATCTTATCGGTAATGATATAGGCTATTTCCGTTGACAAGATTCCGATCCCGGCTCCGGCCAGCACATCCGATATCCAATGTCGGTTATTCAGTTCGCGGCTGATTCCCGTCGCTGTGGCCACCGTATACCCCGCTACGCTGTACAACGGACTGCGATATTGTCCGTATTCCTTATGAAGGAACGTGGCGTTCATGAAGGCATTCGTAGTATGACCCGAAGGAAATGAGTTGTTCTCATGTTCGCCACTGGGACGCTCAACTTTCGCCGTGTACTTGATCGCCGAGGCTACGCCGACGCTGATCGCGACGGAAAACAAATACGAAACAAAGGTTCTGCCGATCTTGTGTTTACCCTTGACTCCCGCCGCGTTCAGACCGAACACGGCAAGCGCCGGCTTATATTGCATATAGTCATCGTAATGATACCGGAACGTTGGAATGTAACGATTCCTGAACTCGCGGATTTCCTCCCTGCTTCCCCAAGTGGCAGCGCTGGCCGCAAAAAACAGTACGGGTACCGTTGACACGCGTACAGCTTTGCTTTGCCAGAAAGACTTCTTTTTCGTGACCGCAGTATCTGATACAAGGTTTCCAGGCTGAAGCGAATCAGCCTGGACGCTAACGCCCGGCTGTGAAGACAGCGCCACGCTGTCTGCCTGCTGTGATCGCGCGGCAAACGACGCCAGCAGCAACACGATCGTCAGCCGGTGCCGAATAAAAGACCTTGCAAGCAACACTTTTCGCATAACTATGGAATTCTCAGGCTTTAAAAATCAGATTAGATAACTCCCGGATCGACGCTTCCCGACTGCTACACAAATTTCGACATACCCGCGTCAATGCATACAAACAACAATGTCAAAGGGCTCCGCTATTTTATCATCATTCCAACAGACTCAACCTGGCCCTATGCGCGGAGGATCCTGATCCAAACAAACATGCGCACCAAATTTAAGGATAAATACAATTGGTTCATCAAACGGTTTATACTAAGTTGATATCCTTCCATTAAAACAGAGAACCTGATAAGGGTAACACCCGCGCAGAAATCGATTCCTTATGAGTCTCAGGCACGTCAAACACATCCCGACATTCATTCTCCTATTGCTGGGTGCACTATGCTGCTTGCCTGCAGCAGCACAGAACAGACCGAAGGTTGGATTGGTACTCAGCGGTGGGGGAGCCAAAGGAATAGCCCACATCGGCGTGCTGAAGGCACTGGAAGAAGCAGGTATTACGCCAGACTATATCACCGGAACAAGCATGGGAAGCATAGTGGGCGGCCTGTATGCCGCCGGCTACAAGGCAGACGAATTGCGCGCCATCGTTGAACGTATGGACTGGGACGTAATGCTCTCCAACAAGGTGCCTTTTAACGAAGTAGTTTACGAAGAGAAATACTATGCTAACCGATACCTGCTTGATTTCTATTACGCGAATAGAAAGCTCATCTTTCCTAAAGGCATTATTGAGGGCGAAAATCTGATACGCCTTTTCTCCCAGCTCACTCGGCCGGTTCACGGGCTTGACTTCGATCAACTCCCCATCCCGTTCGCCTGTATTGCCACAGACATCGTTAAAGGACAGGCCGTTGTATTGAGACGTGGATCACTGGCCATGGCCATGCGCGCCAGCATGTCTATACCATCCATTTTTACACCGGTTCGCATCGATGACAAGCTGCTCGTCGATGGTGGGCTGATCCAAAATATGCCCGTCAATGAAATCAAGAAGATGGGCGCTGACATCGTGATCGCCGTGAATGTCAGCATTGGCCTGGAGCCTGAAGCAGAACTCAGCTCCCCCATTTCAATCATTACGCAGTCTGCATTCATTGCCGCGGCGCACGAGGCAGAGGCCCAAGGAAAATTGGCCGATATCCTGATCAAACCAAATGTAGCGGGAATATCTACGGGAAGTTTCAATCTTTCCTCCATTATCCTGGCGCGTGGCGATGACGCAGGCAAAGAATACCTCGACCGGTTTAAACGACTTGCCGATTCACTTAACAGGCTGGGGCCCGCGCGTAGCGCAGTCGTTATTCCTAAAGCTCCTGATGCCTACGAATTTCGCGAAGTCATGGTGAGCGGCGTAGATGATCCGGATCAGGAAAGATTTATCCTCGGGAAGCTGAACGTAACTCCAAATACCACCGTCACCATTAACGAACTGGAACATCGCATGGCAACGCTTTACGCCACCAGATACTATCAGCGGATATGGTACGAAGTGCTGGGCACACCGGACAGCCGAATACTTAAGGTTCACGCCGTTGCCAATCCACAAACTCAATTTAAATTCAGCTATCACTATGATTCGGAGAACAAAGGCGGGATCGTATTGAACGCAACCTTTCGCAATAAACTCCTCCCCCGTAGCCGACTTGTCCTTGAAGCAGACCTGGCATCCTTCCCGCGCGTGACCCTTGACTACTTAAAATATCTCGGAGCGCGCCAGAACTTCGCCGCACAAATAACGGGCGTGTACAACAACACTGAACTCCCCGTACTCACTAACCGGGGAGGTCAGGAAGGCTCTTTTAGTTCCAGGTATTTCGGAGCCATTGCGCGATTGCAAACTGCGCGATTCCTCAATAGCGCCCTGGGCGTAGAAGCACTCTATTCCCACATGATGTTAAAACCCAAGATTGGTGGTGACGACATACGCGACATTAACTGGATCAAGTATAATTACGCCACGTTTGGAATATATCACCGCTTCGACAACACCAACGACCGGTATTTCCCCAGCCGGGGATTGCGATCTGAAATTATCCTCACGGCGACGCCTAAAGTATCTGGAAGTTTGCTGCTTTTGGACACCATACAACAGGATGCCCGCTGGCTCGGTCCCCTGTTCTATTCCGACAATATCTACGCTGGTGCGGCTACGATAGAACCTTTCATCCCCGTCTCGCCGCGCTTCACTATCCTTGCGAAAGCGCGTTACAGAAAATCGAACATGCCGGAAGGAACCTTAAATCTTGGAAATTACGACTATGTCGGTGGTTTCCTTCCTAATCTTCCCAACTCCCACGAATATTATGGCGCCGCCGTAAAGGAATATCTCGTCGCCAGCTACTTATATGGAAGGGTCGGATTACAGTACCGGGCTTTATCCAAACTGTATTTAGCGGCGCACTATAATGTTTTGTATGCGCACGATGATCTGGAGGGTATCCTCAGCGGTAAGAACTTTCGACAAGGATTTGCTGTATCAGCAGGGTATGCCACACCCATTGGTCCTCTGAAATTCTTCCTGGCGAAAGATCCTGATCGCGATGCGTGGCAGGCATCATTGGCAATCGGATTCTATTATTGATGTATTGCTTCAATAACGCTCATCGTAATTCTACCGGATTTCTCCGAGTGTCAGTTAACAATGTACTCATCAGTCAAAACACTTGTTCTTACGTTTATCCTGACTTCCTTCCAGACATTAGAATCAATCTGCTTACGTGAAACGGTAACAACATCCAGACTGGAACCGTTGTTTTTCAAAAGTCGCGTTACGTCCTGATCGGAAATCTTTAGCTGGAATTCATGATAATAGTCCCTCATTCCACCACTTTCGTTTTTTAATATGGTAAAGTCATCCATTAACGTCAACTCCATCTCCTTGAGCTCACTGAGCGCTTGAAAAAAAAGTAATCTTCAAAAACAAAGTAGTTAACTGTAAGGATAAAGATGCCTAATGTACACAGGCCGACTATCTTCCCCATCCGAGGCTCTCCAGACTTTCTGAGAATAATGTACAGCAAAAACGGAATCCCGAAAAACAGCAGCACCAATACCATCAGAACAATACCCCAAAAGAGCACAAAACTATCCATCCAACTTAAATATATCTATCTCCAAACGTTGAAGCTTACACCTATAGAATCCGTGTTATTCTATTGTGTAAATATCTCCCCCACCAAATACAACTTCCCGTATCCGCCTATTTCTACGCGGTCGTCCAAAAGCCTGCACTGCAAATGACCTACGCGCCCCGAAAGCTGAACAGCGGACAGTTCATCCTTATCTAAAACTTTCGCCCAGTAAGGCGTTAACGTTGTATGCGCAGAGCCCGTAACCGGATCTTCATTAACACCCGATTGCGGGCCGAAAAATCTCGACACAAAATCAGCATGATCGCCCTTCGCTGTGACTATGACGCCCCGCGCCTTTAGCTTCGAAATTTCGCCCAGCGCAGGCGTTAGATTTTTGATTGTCTGTTCATTCTCAAATACCAGCATATAGTCGGTCTTCCCCTTAAACGCCGACTTTGGTTTAATGTCAAAACAGCGTAATATTTCCGCCGTCAGTTCAGCAGGCGCAAATACGTCTGTGGGGAAATTCAATGTTAGAAGTTGTTGCTGCCGCTTTACAGTTAGCGGTCCGCTTCTCGGAGAATGGAATTGTATGGTGTCGCCTTCAAAACCTTCGTGGTTAAACAAAACAAACGCGGTTGCTAATGTCGCGTGCCCACAAAGATCAACTTCGACAGTGGGCGTAAACCAACGTATGTGGTATTGATCTCCCTGCCTTACGTAATAGGCGGTTTCAGCAAGATTATTCTCCATGGCAATCTGCTGCATTAGTTCATCACTCGGCCATTTGTCCAGTGGACAGACCGCTGCGGGGTTTCCGGAAAATACTTTATCCGTAAAGGCGTCGATCTGATATATCTTCTGTCTCATTGTGCAATTGAAATCACATTACGAGGGTAGATTTGCCAAACAGTGTCTCTGTTGTGATCAGATAAATATCATCATTCTGAACGAATGATTCTGCAGTATTTTAATCAATGCCCTTCCCGGTTCTCGGTGATCCACCCGTACCGTTGGATGGCTGCTTCGGCGCCGCGTCCGTCGATTCTCCTGGCACGGCGGTGGTGCCGCCGCTGAACCTGATATCAAACCGTGGTCGATCCCTGTTTCTGGCAGCTACTTCCTTAGGTGCATCGACGATGGTAAACCGATCTGTCTCCACACCTTTCCGGACCAGAGCCTCCGACAAGTTGGTCTTCCTTTTAGCTGCAGCTTCCTGAAGCGCTGCAAGGACTGCTGT
>Ga0164241_10007121_pt1 | contig 10080 bp, 9 predicted proteins | sample OricomyardsoilBY_FD_108780 | JGI IMG/M metagenome (GOLD analysis project Ga0164241, IMG submission 108780) | Backyard soil microbial communities from Emeryville, California, USA - Original compost - Back yard soil (BY) | ecosystem: Environmental > Terrestrial > Soil > Unclassified | place: USA... | reverse complement strand
CTCGTGCTGCTGCTCGTCGCCCGCCGGTTCAAGGTCTGCGCCCCGCCCTATTCCGTCGCGGCCCTTTCCCAGCTCATGCGGGTTCCCTCGCAGATTCTCAACGAAAGCCTCAACCGCCTCTGCGATCTGAAGCTCATCATCGAACTCCCCCCCGACGACGGTTCGGAGCCCAGCGACCACCGCTACCAGCCCGCCCGTCCGCTCAACAGCATCTCACTCCTGGAATTTCGCACGCTCTTCGAAAACTACGGCGAATCCCCCAGCGGCGGCCTGCTCGACAACGTCGATCCCGTGCTCGCCCTGTATCACGAACGCCTGACGAATTGCCTGCCGCAGGCCCTCGGCACCAAGACACTCGAAGAACTCATCGACGAACAACAACCCAGCCAGACGTATGCGCCGTATCCGATCCGGGATTAAAGCCGCGTGCGGCCGCGCTCACCGCCAGGGCCAATCCTGTTCGTAAAACGTAAGGTGGGAGGCGATCGTCCCGCACGGCAGATCGGGGCGGATTGCCGCAATTACATTTGCCAGCCCCTTCCCCGGCCACGCGGACCGGCCTCGTTACCCTCTCCAGGAAGGTTCGTCGCCCCGTCGCTTAGCAGATTGACAGCGGACGGGCCGTTTCTACGGTGGGCCGCTTTCCCTCATGATTTCCTGGATTCAACGCACCTTCGCCAAGCACACCAAACTGGTTTTCCTTTTTTTGCTGATCGTCATCGCGATCCCCTTCGTCTTCACGATCGGCGCGGCGCCCGGAATCGGCAATTCGGGCAACAAGCTGCTCAGCCGGCCTTTCTTCGGCATCAACCTGGACAATCCGGAACAGGCTCGCCGGATCTATATCGACGCCAGTCTGAGCGCCGAACTCAAGGCCGGCTACAACGCCCTCCAAGGCGCCCAGGCCCAGGAATACGCCTTCCAGCGCATCGCCGGCCTCGCGCTGGCCGATGAACTCCACCTGCCGCAGGCGTCCCCCGATCAAGTGGCGAAATACGTCACCACGCTGCGGGCTTTTCAAGATGAGCAGGGCCAATTCGACCAGAAACGCTACACCGGTTTCGCGGATTCGCTGAAAACCGGCGCCCAGGTGACCGTGGCGGATGTCAACCGCGTGCTGCGCGACGACACCCGGCTCGAGGATCTGAGCAAGATCGTCGGCGGCCCGGGTTACGTGATGGAGGGCGATATCAAACAGCAGCTCATCCGTGCCGATTCGACCTGGAGCATTCAGGTGGCTTCCCTCGACTATGCGGCCTTCAATCCGCCGATCAACGCGGACGAAGCGGCGCTGAAGAAATTTTACGAGGAGAATTCGTTCCGGTACGATGTCCCCGCCCGCCCCCGTTTCAGTTACGTGGAGTTCAAGGGCTCCGATTTCGCCCCGCCGCGCGAGCCCACCGAGGCCGAAGCCCGCGCCTTTTATCTCGCCAACGCCGAGTCCTTTCCCGTTCCGCCCGATCCGGCGAACAAGGACGTGAAGGCCCCCGTCGTTCCCGCCGGCGACAACTTCACCAAGGTCCGTACGCAGGTGGAGGCCGCGATGAAAAACTCCGCATCCGCCAAGGCCGCCTCGAAGGCCGCCAACGACCTCACGCTGGCCATTTATGAACGCAAGCTGAAGGCCGGTTCCCCCGAACTCGAGGCCTTCCTCGCCGGGCAGCACTTGAAACTGATTGCCGTCGCCCCCTTCGCCCCGGGACACCCCCCTGCGGACAAGCCCTGGCTCGGCGGTTATACGGAGCAAATCGCGCGGCTGAACAAGGATCGTTTCTTTTCCGATCCCATCCAGACCAACGACAGCTACGCCGTGCTGCTCTGGGACGAGGACCTCCCCGCCTACAAGCCCCTCTTGAGCGAGGTACGCGACCGGGTCGCGTCCGATTTCAAGGACAGTGAAAAACGCCGGCTTTTCATCGCCCAGGGCCAGACGCTCCAAACCCGGCTTCAAGCCGCCGCCGGCAAGGGTGCCGCCGAATTCGCCAAGGTGGCCGCTGCGGAGAAACTCGAGGTCAAAAGCTACACCAATTTCACGCTGCGCCAACCGCCCCAGGACATTCCTCCTCAGGCCTTCAGCCTGCTCCAACGGATGCATGCCGGTCAGGTCTCGGATATGTCGGCCACCGCGGAAAAGGGTTTCTGGGTCTTCGCCCAGGAGAAAAAACTCCCCGACCTCACCCCCGGCAGTCCGCGCTATGCCGAGGCCCGGACGCAACTCATGCGTTTCACCTCGGGGACCAATGAAAATTCCTATCTCGGCGACCTTGTCGAGCAGGAGTTAAAGAAGACGGCTCCGACCGAACTGCAATAAGCCGGTCGAAACTGCGGAGCGTGCCGCTCCTCCCGTGAACCACTCCTCGCCTTCGCCATACTGCCACCGCCAGCACGGTGGCATTTTCTTTTCTGAAACCGCGGGCCCCCGGCCGGCGTCACAAAAAGCTTAAACTTTCCTCATGTTTCGCGTGTACTTACGCTGACTAATTTTTCTCACTGCACCTCATCATGACTCTTCGCGGTATCTTCACCTTCGCTCTGCTGACCGGACTCCTCGCCCCACTCTGCCTCTTCGCTCAGGATACCGTACCCACAACCGTTCCGGGCCCACCTGCCGCCTCCACCGCGCCCGAACTCTCCCTGGAGGAGTGCATCAACCGGGCTTTGTCCAGGAACTTTTCCCTGGAGGTCGGTCGTTTCAATCCGATGATCGCCAAGGATGCCATCGACGTGGCTGAAGGCGGGTATGATCCGGTCGTCGCCGTCAGCGGATCGCACGGCCGGAGCATCACCGGTGCCACCGCGGGAAGCGGCTCTTCCTCTTCCACCGTATCCGACCTGCGCGCCGGAGTTACCCAACGGCTCTATACGGGCACGACCTTGAGCGCCACCAGCCAGCTCGACCGGCAAAAATCCAATCCCGCCTTCACCAGCATCAATCCGGCCTACAACGCCGATCTCACCCTCTCCGCCCGCCAATCGCTGCTCAGCGGATTCGGCACGGCGGTCAACCGGGCGGCGGTCAACCGCGCAAAGATCGGCTTCACGCGCGCCAATCTCGATTTCAAGGCCCAGGCCCTCGACGTGATCCTCGATACGGAAAACGCCTACTACAATCTCGCCTTCGCCCGCGAGCAGTTGAACGTGAGGAAACTGTCGCTTGAACTGGCCAACCGCCTCATGGATGAGTCGAAAACCCGTCGCGACACCGGCGTCGCGACCAATCTGGACGTCCTGCAGGCCGAAGTCGGCGTGGCCAACGCGCGACGCGGGGTGCTTCTGGCGGAACAGGCGGTCAAGGACAGTCAGGACGCCCTGCTTGCCCTGATTGGACAATTCGAATTGGACAGCGATGTCGGAGCGGTCCACTTCAAGGACATGGAAGAGGCCGACCCCGTCTTTGCCTCGTCCTATCAGATGGCGAAACAGAACCAGCCCGATTACCTTTCGTCGCTCGCCGCCATCGACCAATATAAACTCGACCTTGTCGTGGCCAGGAACGCCACCAAACCCGACCTCAGCGTCGGCGCGGCCGTGGGACTCAACGGCAATCGCGGAAGCGGTGAAGATGCGCTCGGCGATGCCCTCGACCGCCAAAACAATTCGTGGCAGGTCGATTTCGCGTTCAGCTATCCGTGGGGGCAGAAATCCGACAAGGCTCGTTACCGACAGAGTCTTTCCACCCTCAACCGCGAGGTGATGCGCCTCCGCCAGGTCGAGCAGAACATCGAGGTCAACGTCCGCACCGCCGTCCGTTCCGTGGAAACCAACCACGAAAGCGTCAAGATCGCCGCCCTCGCCTCCGACCTTAGCCAGAAACAATACGAGCTGGAAAAGGCCCGGTTCGACGCGGGGCTCTCCACTTCCTACCGCGTGCTTCAGGCCCAGAACGATCTCGATACCGCCCGGGTCGCTGAAATTCAGGCGAAGGTCACCCTGCACAACGCCGTGGCCGCGTTGCATCGCATCGAGGGCAGCTCCCTCCAGCGTTACGGAATCACCCTGCCCTGACCCGTTGTTTGCGGGTTGATTCTTTTGCCGGAGCGAACTTGCTCGTGGGCGAAAGCGCGTCCGCGCCTCGTCCCGCACCTTGAATTCCACTCCGCTCCCCATCCGTATCTCCGATTTGCCGATATTCTGCTCGTCGTTATCGCGGCCGGACGTCTCGGGATGGAGGATGCCGCCCGGATGCGCGCGCTGACCCACTTGCCGCTGAGCCTGTTGCCCACCTTCCTCGTGCCCGTCATCATCACCACCCATATCGTGATTTTCCTCCGCCTTCGCCGGGATCCGGCCAGTCCATGAGGCCCGAATTCAAATACGGTCTGCTGACCGGCGCGGGCGTCTGCCTCTGGATAGCCGCGGAATACCTGCTGGGCTTTCACACGACGCACCCGAGGATCGGCGAATATACCGGTTATTTCTCGACGCTGATTCCCTTGGTCTTCCTTTACCTGCTGCTTCGCCGGAAACAGTCCTCCGCGAAGGACGGCCGACTGACGATCCGGCAGGGAATCGCCTCGGGCGTGGTCGCCTCTTTTCTGGCCGCACTGATCGTTTACGGTTTCATGCTGGCCTATAACCGCTGGATCGACCCCGACTGGATCGACAACGCGCTTCTCGTCAAGGTCGCCGCCATGCGCGCCAAGGGCATCGGCGAGCTGCAAATCCGCCGCGAAATCACCTTTTATCGCAACGCCAACAGCGCGTCCGGCATGATCGCGACCACCGTGCTCGCCATGACCGTCGTGGGCGCGTTTTTTTCGCTCCTGTTGACCATTCTTCTGCGTTTCAAGAAGCAAAGGACCGCGCCCTGACCTACCCCGGGAAACTGCGCGCCGGTCTGTTCCGCTAACCGAATAACGTCGCCTCGGTCGCCGCGGCGGCGTCAAGCCGGCGGTGTTCGGGCAACTGGGTTTTGAACCACGTCCGCTGCTTTTTGACCAGCGCCCGCGTATTCTGCGTGATCCGCTCCGCCAGTTCCTCCACCGGCGCCCGCCCCTCGGCCACCTCGATCGTTTCCCGATAGCCAATGGCCCGCGCCGCGCTGGGATTGTCCTTCAATCCGTTCGCCAGCAGCCGCCGCACCTCGTCCGCCAGTCCCGCCCGGATCATATCGTCCACCCGCCGCGCAATGCGACGGTCCAGTTCCCCTTTTTCGCGGATCAATTCGCACAATCTCACCTCATGTCCGGCGAAGGGGGGGACTTGCGCGGCAAAGGCATCCTTTAATTCCATCAGCGTCCTGCCCGAGGCCCGGCATCTTTCCAGCGCGCGAATCACGCGCCGCGGATTTTGAACGTCGAGGGAACCGACTCCCGCCGGATTCATGCGGCGGAGTTCATCGAGCAGGTCTTCCAATCCGTCGCGTTCCAACCGTTGCCGCAATTCCTCCCTCAGTTCCGCCGGCACCGCGATGGCATCCGCCACCGGCGCAAAGAACGACTTCAGATAGAACCCGCTGCCGCCGGCGACGAGCACGCGCCGGCCGCGCCGGAAAATGTCCGCCACCGCCTTCTTCGCCAAATCCACGTAGCGCGTGATGTCCATTGGCTCCGAAACCCCGCAGCTGTCAATCAGGTGATGTGGCACCCGCGCCAGTTCCGCCCGGGCCGGCTTGGCCGTCCCGATATCCATCCCACGATAGAAGAGAAGCGAGTCACAGGATACGATTTCTGCGCCATTGGCCTCGGCCCAGCACAGCGCCAGTTCGGATTTCCCGACAGCCGTGCAACCGGTGAGGACGTGGATAACGGATGGCATTCCGCTTCAATCAAGGGCCTGCGCGCATTTGTTGCAAAACTCGTTTTGCCTTCCGCCGCCAAAAGCATCTCATTCAGCCCCCCATTGCGCCCTTGAAAGTCCGGTTCATCTTCAATCCCTACTCCGGCCGAAACCGGAAAGACTCCTCCCTTTACGACCGGGCGATCGATTTCATCGGCACTGAGCGACTCGACGGAAGCGTGGTTGCGACCGAACGTCCGCGCCATGCCACCGCCCTGGCCCGGCAGGCGGTTGACGACGGCTGCGGGCTGGTCGTTGCCATCGGCGGCGATGGGACCATGAACGAAGTGGCCGACGGACTCGTGGACACCCCGGTGGTTTTCGGCCTGATTCCCTGCGGCTCGGGCAACGGCCTGGGCCGCCACCTGGGCATCCGCACGCCCGGACGGGCGGCGTTCGACACGCTCTTGCGGGGTCGTCCCCTGCCGATCGACACCGGCATCGTTAACGGCTTCCCTTTTTTTAATGCAATGGGCCTTGGCTTCGAGGCCGACATCGCGGTCCGGTTCAGTCGCCAGGTCAATCGCGGTCTCGCCGGTTATATCCGCGTCGGCATTCCCTCGTTCTTTTCCCACCGTCCCGAACGGTGCGTCGTTCGCCACGCGGGCATGACCAGTCGGATGGACGCCTTCACCCTCGCCGTCATGAACTCCGATCAATACGGAAACGACGCGCGCGTCGCTCCCGGCGCGAAGCTCGACGACGGCCGCTTCGAACTCGTGAGCATGCCGCGCGTGGGATTTTTCGGCGCGTGCGGGATGGTCTACCGCCTGGGCACCGATACCTTCGACCAGGTGAAAAGCGTCACGAGAATCAGCGGTTCCGAATTCGTCATCGAACGCGAAAAGGCCGGCTGGATTCACACCGATGGCGAACCCCGTGCGACCACCTCGCGGCTGGAAATCTCCCTGAAACCCCGCAGCCTGCGGATCATGGCGCCGGCGGCGAACCCGGCTTGAAGAGCGTCGTTGTCCCGTCCGCCGCCATGATGCGGTTGCGACCGCTCTTTTTTGCGGCATAGAGCGCCTTGTCCGCGGCGGCGACCAGCTCGGTTGCGCTGGTCGCATCGCCCTGGTTGCACGCGGCCCCCGCGCTCAAGGTCACCTCGACGGTGAGATTGCGATTCACGATGCAGGGAGTCTCGGCCAGCAGCAGGCCCAGCCGCTTGATGCCTTCCACAGCGCTCTTCAGATCCGTCTCGACCATGATCAGGGCGAATTCCTCGCCTCCGTAGCGCGCCACGCGATCGACATTGCGAACCTGCCCGGCGAGCAAGCTCGCGACGTGCCGCAATACCTCGTCGCCGGTTTGATGACCGTGGGTGTCGTTGATCCGCTTGAAATGGTCAATGTCCACCATCACCAGGGAAAACGGACGCTGGAACCGCACGCTGCGATCCCATTCTTCCTCGAGGATCCGCTGGAATTCGCGCCGGTTGAGCAGCTTGGTCAGTTCGTCGCGTTGGGCGAGCTGCCGCAGCTGGGCGAGGGTCTCGTCCAATTTCAGCGCATAGCGCAGCGCCCGCTCCAACAGCCGTGGCGTAAGCCCGCCCTTCACCAGGTAGTCCACCGCTCCCGCGTCCATCGCGGCGATGTCCACCTCCTCGCTGTCGTCGGCCGTCAGCACGATCACGGGCATCTCGCAGCCGGCGATCCGCGCCTCCCGCAGGAGTGCCAGGCCGTCGCGATCGCCCAGGCGGTAGTCCAACAGGCACGCGGCGTATTTGCCGCTCAGGAGTTTCCTCAGGCCTTCGTCATAGGCTCCGGCCTCGTCGAGTTCGAACGGAGCGCTCCGGAAATTCTTCACCAACTCCCGCACCAGCCGCTGTTGAACGCGGTCGTCGTCGATGAGCAGGAGTTTGCGCGTTTTCAACATGGGGCCGCCCGCACGATCATCGCGCGCCGTGCAAACCGGAGATCAATTCCGCCGCGCGCGCTTTCAGCCGGCCGGGCAGTTCGCCGCGGCTTTCCAAATTGTCCTTGATGACATTGACCAAGGCGCTGCCCACCACGACGCCATCGGCCGACTCGCCGACCTCGCGAACCTGCGCCGGCGTGGAAATGCCGAACCCCACCACCACCGGCAGGGACGTATGGCGCCGGATGGCGGCCAATGCTTCGGGGATATTCGCGGCCATCCGGTCGCGCACGCCGGTGACACCCTCGCGGGAAACATAATAGACGAAACCGGTCGCCGCCGCCCCGATTGTGACCAGGCGTTCCTCCGGGGTCGTGGGGGCGACGATGAACACCGTCTTCACGTCGTGCTTCCGGCAGGCCTCCTTCATTTCCCCGGCTTCCTCGGGCGGCAGGTCGAGCGTGAGCATCCCGTCGACCCCCGCTTCCTTCGCGGCGTGCACATATTGCTCAACCCCGTTGGCAAAAACCAGGTTGTAGTAGGTGTAGAAAACCAGCGGCACCTGGCTTTTCTCGCGGATGCGCCGCACGAGTTCGAAAACCCTGGCCGCATTCATCCCGCTTTCCAACGCGCGCTGGGCCGCCAGCTGATTGGTCAGCCCGTCGGCCAGCGGATCGGAAAAAGGCACGCCCAGCTCAAGCACATCCGCGCCGGCCTCGATGACCGCAAGGCACGCGGCCAGCGAAGTGTCGGGGTCTGGATCGCCGGCGCAGAGATAGACAACAAAGGCGGCGCGCTTTTGTTGACGGGCGGTGGCGAAGGCTTGGGCGATGCGATTCATGGGGAGGGTTTGATTGAAGGGGAACGGCGGACGAGGCAAACGCGGATTTGCCCGGCGATCAGAGCGAATAGGGCAAGGCGAATTCAACCAGGACCGGTCGGTGATCGGACAGAAGGCTGGACACAATCTCGGCCGTGGGATTCTGACATTCCTGCGGCAGAAAGACGTAATCCAGCGCCCGGGCGGGCATGGGCGACGGAAACGTTCGCCCCGTCTTTGGCAGCAGGGTATAGTTGTTGGACTGTTCGAAATATCCCAGCAGGGTGGACGTGGCGTCGGGCCAGTGGGAAGGGTTGTTGAAATCCCCGCAGAGGATTGGCGGGCTGCTCCAATGGACGGAACGATTCAGGATCTGTTCGTCCAGATAATGCATCAGGCGGATCGTCTGCCTCAGTCGCTGGGGCCGCGACCGATGATGCATATGGATGTTGAAAAGCGGCAGCCTCTTCTCCCTGCCCATGTCGAGCTCGACAAAAACAAAGCCTTTTTCCCCGACCTTTCCCGCGCCGAATGGCACGGTCTCGGTGTGCACGATGGGCATCTTCGACAACACTGCGTTGCCATAATTGAGGTGATAACGACCGGTTCGGCGGTTGTTGATGCCGAACGCCGTGTGGGCGAGTCCGGTATGCTCGCGGAGGAAGGCCAGGTGATCGAAGCTGCCGCTCCAGCGCGAATTTTCGTCGATTTCCTGCAAGGCGACGATGTCCGCGTCCAATCTTTGGATCAATCGGGCGATACTGATCAGATTCTTGCGCAACTGTGCGGCCGACCGAAGCCCTTGGTGAAGGGAAAGGCCTCGGGCATGGGCGATATTAAAAGTCAGCAGCCGCAATCGTGACATGCCAGTTATGAAAATTCCCCTACCCGCTTCCGCAATGTAAAACACCGCAACGCCCTTGGTGTTTAAACACCAATCCCCGGCTTTGACTGCTCCGTCACGTCGGGGATTTCATCGGGCGGTGGAAATTGCGCCTTCCGTCACTTCTCCGTCGCATTCTAATGGTCAATCCCCGCCCTGACCGCATGCCTCCGGATCACCCAAACCGCAAGAAGCAGAAACCCGCGGTTAATCCTCCCGCAGGCAGCGAACACCGGCCGGAGACGAACCACCGGCACGCACCGGCTGGAGAAAGTCCGCCGGGGATCGAAGAAACCCCGAACCACCCCGGCGACGATCTCTGGAAAAAGCTCGTGCCTGTCGTGGCCGCGAAGATCATCAACCGATTCCGCGCCGCGGCGGTAGGTCGGCAAACCGATCAGTCTGCGATCCGGTCGCTCCCGCCCTCCCTGTTGAATCCGCCATTTTCCCAATCCTCATGAACATCCTCATTGTTGACGACAAACCGAACCTCGCGCGGGTGACCGCCGTCGCCCTTCGTACGCTGGGATGCCATGCCCATACGGCCGACAGCACCGTCACCGCAAACCGGCTTCTCCGCATGGAGAAAATCGATGCCGTCTTCCTTGATCTGAACCTGAACGGGGAGGACGGATTCCATTTCCTTTCGGACTTGGTTGCCCGCTCCCCCGCCACGCCGGTGATCCTCTTCACCGCCCAGTCCCGCGACGAAGTGGCCGCCGAGGCAAAAAAGCGCGGCGCG
>Ga0164241_10007120_pt1 | contig 10082 bp, 11 predicted proteins | sample OricomyardsoilBY_FD_108780 | JGI IMG/M metagenome (GOLD analysis project Ga0164241, IMG submission 108780) | Backyard soil microbial communities from Emeryville, California, USA - Original compost - Back yard soil (BY) | ecosystem: Environmental > Terrestrial > Soil > Unclassified | place: USA... | reverse complement strand
TCGAACGCGACGCAATCGTCGATGCCCAGCATCGCCTGCACCTTGGTCGCGGTCGCCGGAAAGGTCTGGTCGGGGGTGGCGGTCGCCAGCACGATCAGGTCGATATCGGCCGCCAGCACGCCCGCGGCGGCGAGCGCCGCCTTGCAGGCGTCGGCGGCGAGCGTCGCGGTGGTCTCGTCGGGTCCGGCGATGTGGCGGAAACGGATGCCGGTGCGCTCGACGATCCACTCGTCCGAGGTATCGACTTCCTGCGCCAGCTCCGCGTTCGACACGCGCCGGACGGGAAGCGCGGAGCCGGTGCCGGTGATGACGCTGCGGATCATGCGGCTCCCGATTCGAAGTTGCGCAGATCGTCGCTGATCCGCCGGGTGAGATCGTCGCGCACCATCTTGGCCGCGGCGCCGATCGCGGTCGCCACGCCGAGCTCGTTGGCGCCGCCATGGCTCTTCACCACGATGCCGTTGAGGCCGAGGAAGACCGCGCCGTTGTGGTTGTTGGGATCGAGGTGATCGCGCAAAAGCTGCGTCGCCGGCCGCGAGATCAGGAAGCCGATCTTCGAGCGCGCCGAGCTCTGGAAGGCGCGGCGCAGCAGGTCCGCGACGAAGCGCGCGGTGCCCTCGGCGGTCTTGAGCGCGATATTGCCCGAGAAACCGTCGCACACGATCACGTCGACCGTGCCGCGCGATAGCTTGTCGCCTTCGATGAAGCCGGTGAAGGTGAGCGGGAGATGCGGTGTGTCGCGCAGCGCCTGCGCGGCGTCGCGGATTTCGTCGGTGCCCTTCTGCTCCTCGCTGCCGATATTGAGCAGCGCCACGCGGGGGCTCGCAAGCTCGAGCGTGGTGCGGGCATAGGCCGCCCCCATCACCGCGAACTGCACCAGGTTGCGCGCATCGCATTCGGTATTGGCGCCGAGATCGAGCACCACCACGTCATTGTCGCCGAGCGACGGCAGCAGCGCCGCGAGCGCCGGGCGATCGATCCCCGGCAGCATCCTGAGCGACAGCTTGGCCATCGCCATCAGCGCGCCGGTATTGCCCGAAGAGATCGCGGCGCCGGCGCGGCCCTGCTTCACCATGTCGACGGCAATGCCCATCGAGGTGGTCTTGGCGCGCCGCAGCGCCTGGCTCGGCTTCTCCTGCCCGCCGATCACGTCGGAAGCGTGGACGATTTCCGAATTGGCGGTGAGATTGGGGTGAGTCTTCAGGCCTTCGGCGATCTGCGCCTCGTCGCCGACCAGGATGAACTTCATCCCCTCGAAGCGACGGCGCGCGCGCGCCACGCCCGCCAGCATGACCGCCAGCCCCTCGTCGCCGCCCATCGCATCGACGGCGATCGTGGAGCTATCGGTCACCGGCTTGCCCCAAATCCTGTGTCCGCTTTGCCTTAGCCTTCGACCGAAACGATCTCGCGGCCGTTATAATGGCCGCAGGATGGGCAGAGATTGTGCGGGCGCTTCAGCTCGCCGCAATTCGGGCATTCCTGGAACGCCTCGACGGTGAGTGCATCGTGCGCACGGCGCATGCCCCGGCGGGAGGGCGACGTTTTTCTCTTGGGGACGGCCATTGCGGCGAAACCTTCTTACTGAAACCTGCGGTTGCGATTTGGGTCGGAGCGAACGCACCGGCAACCGGCGGAACCGGCCGCGCGGGCACAGGCGGCCGAACGCATCGCGAAGCCGAGCGCCTATAGCGAGAATCGCCGCCGTTGCAAGCCGCTTGCCGGGATGGCACGGTCGCCAGGCACAGGGGAGGATCGCGAAATGCAAGCCGTCACGTTGCCGATCACGCTCGCCACCGCGGGCGCTGCGGGAATCATCAATTTCTGGCTCGGCCTGCGCGTCGGACGGGTGCGGCATTCCGAGAAGGTCAGCATCGGCGACGGCGGCAATCCGCGGCTGACGGCGCGGATGCGCGCACATGCCAATTTCGCCGAATATGCGCCGTTTGTGCTGATCCTGATCGCGCTGATCGAGTTCACCGCGGGCACCTCGCTGTGGCTCTGGGTGGTCGCGGCGCTGTTTCTTCTCGCGCGCATCGCGCACCCGCTGGGCATGGACGGGCTGCGCCACGCGCGGCTGTTCGGCATCGTGGTCACGCTCGTGGTGATGGTGGGACTCGCGATCTACGCGGCGGTGCTGCCGTTCGAAGCCGCCAAAGGCCCCGCGCCGATCGCGATCGATGCGATGCCGCCGCAGGGCTGAGCCGAATCAGCCCGCCGCGGCGAGCACCGAATCGCCGACGAACGGATTGTGGCGCCGCTCGGTCGCGAAATTGCTCATCGCGCCGTGGCCGGGGATGAACGCGGTTTCGTCGCCCAGGGGCCAGAGCTTGGTCACGATCGAATCGACAAGCGTCGCGTGATCGCCGCGCGGGAAATCGGTGCGGCCGATCGAACCCTGAAAAAGCACGTCGCCGACCAGCGCCAGCTTCGAAGGCGGATGATGAAAGATCACATGGCCCGGCGTATGGCCGGGCGTCTCGTAGGTCTCGAAGGTCAGCTCGCCGACCGTCACCCGGTCGCCCTCGACCAGCCAGCGGTCGGGCACGAAGGGCACGCCGTTCAGCCCGAAGCGCGCACCGTCCTGATCGAGCGTTTCGAGCAGGAACAGATCCTCGCGGTGCGGCCCTTCGATCGGCACGCCGAGTTCCTCGGCGAGCGGCTTGGCTTCGCCGCAATGATCGAAATGGCCGTGGGTGAGGATGATCTTCTCGACCGTCACATGGTGCTGCGCGGCCGCCGCCTTGAGCCGCGGCAGGTCGCCGCCCGGATCGACGAACGCGCCGCGCATCGTCGCGGTGCACCACAGCAAGGTGCAGTTCTGCTGGAGAGGCGTGACGGGCACGATCGCGGCGCGCAGCGGGGGGTTGGCCATGGCGCGGGGTTAGGGCGCGCTCCCTTCCCTCGCAAGCTTGGGCTTGCCCAAACCCCCTGACGGGTTGCATCTGGCGTTTGCGCCCATGCTGTCCGATCTCTCCGGCCCCTATGTCCTGCTCGACGACGCCCGTGACGGGCGCGCAACCCTGTTTCGCGCGCCGGTGCGGATCATCGAGACATGTGCCGAGGCCGATGTGCTGCCGGCGCTGGAGGAATTGCGCGCCGCGCGGCGCGAAGGGCTGCACGCCGCGGGCTTCCTCTCCTACGAAGCGGGCGGCGGGATCGAGCCGAAGCTGCGCGCGCCGCCGGGCGCGCGCACGCCGCTGCTGTGGTTCGGGCTGTTCGAACGCGCCGAGACCGTCGCTGCGGACCAGTGGCTGCCCGATCCGGCCGGAGCCTGGGCAGCCGCGCCGGCACCGGCGATCGACCGCGAGACCTATGACGCGCGGCTGGCCCGCGTGATCGCGCTGATCGGCGCGGGCGATATCTATCAGGCGAACCAGACCTTTCCGGCGACGGTGCGCTTCGCGGGCGATCCGCTGGCGCTCTATGCGCGGATGCGGCGGCAGGCGCGCGCGCATTACGGCGCGGTGATCGATACCGGGCACGACCTGATCCTGTCGCTCTCGCCCGAATTGTTCTTCGCGCTCGAAGTCGGACGGCTGCGGGCACGCCCGATGAAGGGCACCGCCGCGCGCGGCGCCACGCCGGCCGAGGATGAAGCGGCGATCGCCGGGCTGCGCGACGATCCCAAGCAGCGCGCCGAGAACCTGATGATCGTCGACCTGCTGCGCAACGATCTGTCGCGCGTCGCCGCGCCGGGCAGCGTCGCGGTGCCCGCGCTTTACGAGGTCGAGACCTATCCGACGCTCCACCAGATGGTCTCCGACGTGACGGCCACGCTCGCGCCGGGAAGGGACGCGATCGACGCGCTGGCGGCGCTCTTCCCGTGCGGCTCGATCACCGGCGCGCCCAAGATTCGCGCGAGCGAAGTGATCGCCGAGATCGAGGAGGCCCCGCGCGGCATTTATACCGGCGCGATCGGGCGGCTCGATCCGAACGGCGACGCCAGGTTCAACGTCGCGATCCGTACCTTGCTGATTCAGGGCGGCGACGATCACGCCACGTTGGGGCTCGGCTCGGGCATCGTCGCCGATTCGCGCGCCGACGAGGAATGGGCCGAGTGCCTCGCCAAAGGCGCATTCGTCACCGCCGGGCAGCGCCCGTTCGACCTGATCGAGACGATGGCGTTCGATCCCGAGGCGGGGATCGCGTTGCTCGAACGCCATCTGGCGCGGATGAAGGCGAGCGCGGACCTGTTCGGCTTTCCCTTCGATCGCCACGCCACGCGCAACGAGCTGCAGGCGGCGACCTTCCGGCTGCGCGGGGCGAAGCGCATCCGGCTGGTGCTGGCGCCGTCGGGCGCGATCGCGATCGAGGCGTCGCCGATGCCCACCGCGCCAGACGGGCCGGTGGCGGTCGCGATCGCGCCGCTGCCGGTCGCGGCGAGCGACTTCCGCCTGCGCCACAAGACCAGCGACCGGCGGGTCTGGACGGCGGCGCGGGTGGCGGAGGCTTACGAGACCGTGTTTGTCGATCGCGACGGCTTCCTGACCGAAGGGAGCTTCACTTCGGTGTTCGTCGAGCGCGACGGGACGCTGGTGACCCCGCCGCTGGCGCGCGGATTGCTGCCCGGGGTGCTGCGCGCCGAGCTGATCGCGAGCGGCGGCGCGGTGGAAGGCGATCTGACTCCAGCCGACCTCGAAGGCGGCTTCCTCCTCGGCAACGCGCTGCGCGGACTGGTTTCAGCCGTTACATTTGCGCATCGCACAATCGGTTCTGTATAGGCGCGGCGCTTCCTCCAGACAGGCACTCCGCACCATGCACCAATCCGCCGCGCTCGGCCGCATCAATCCTTCGCCCACGCTCGCCATCACCACGCGCGTGCTGGAGTTGAAGCGCGCCGGGGTCGACGTGATTGGCCTCGGCGCCGGCGAGCCCGATTTCGACACGCCGGACTTCGTGAAAGAGGCCGCGATCCAGGCGATCCGCGACGGCAAGACCAAATACACCAATGTCGACGGCACGATCGAGCTGAAGGAAGCGATCGCCGCCAAGTTCGCGCGCGACAGCGGCCTGACCTATGAGCCGTCGCAGATCACCGTGAACGTCGGCGGCAAGCACACGCTCTTCAACGCGATCGTCGCGACGGTGGACGTGGGCGATGAGGTCATTGTGCCGGCGCCGTACTGGGTGAGCTATCCGGACGTCGTGCAGTTCGCGGGCGGCACCCCGGTGTTCGTCGCGGCGGGGCCGGACCAGGGCTACAAACTGCGCCCCGATCAGCTCGAGGCGGCGATCACGCCCAGAACCAAGTGGCTGATCCTCAACTCGCCGTCCAACCCCACCGGCGCGGCCTATTCGGTCGCCGAGCTGAAGGCGCTGGGCGAGGTGCTCGAGCGCCATCCACACGTCTGGATCTTCGCCGACGATATGTACGAGCATATCGTCTATGACGGCTTCGAGTTCGCCACGATCGCGCAGGTCTGCCCGGCGCTCTATGCGCGCACGCTGACCGTCAACGGCTGTTCCAAGGCCTATGCGATGACCGGCTGGCGGATCGGCTTCGCGGGCGGTGCGCCATGGCTGATCAAGGCGATCGCCAAGCTCCAGTCGCAATCGACCAGCAATCCCTGCTCGATCGCGCAGGCCGCCGCCGCCGCCGCGCTCAACGGCCCGCAGGATTTCCTGAAGGAGCGCGCCGCCGCGTTCCAGTCGCGCCGCGATCTCGTCGTCTCGATGCTCAACCAGATCAACGGCATGACCTGCCCGCGCCCCGAAGGCGCGTTCTACGTCTATCCCGAATTCTCCGGGCTGATCGGCAAGAGCACGCCGGGGGGCAAGACGATCGGCACGGACGAGGATCTGGTCGGCTATCTGCTCGACGACGCCAAGGTGGCGGCGGTGCAGGGCGCGGCGTTCGGCCTCTCGCCGGCGATGCGGATCAGCTACGCGACCTCGGACGATCTGCTGCGCGAAGCCTGCGAGCGCATTCAGACCGCCTGCGCCGCGTTGCGCTGAGTGTAGCCAGCTTTCGTTAACCTGCCCCAAGCAAAGCTTGGCTTGCCGTTGGACCGGGGCGTCCCATCTCACCCGCGTCGCCTGACGGCCTGTGTCACTTGCCCTTTGCCGGCGCGCTCGCGCTGGCGGAGAGGATGAAGAGGATGGAATTCGTGCGTGCATTCGTGAAGCGAAGCTTTTTCGGCCAGTTCCTGATCGGGTTCGCGATCGGCGCGGTCGGGCTGATGCTGTTCCAGCCGGGCGAAGCGCACGCGCTCGCCCATCACTTCGTCAGCGCGGTGCAGCGCGCGGCGTGATCCGTGGCGGCAACGCATCCGCCACCCTATATCTGCCGTAGCTTGAGCGATGCGCCGCACGGTGACGGCGCGGGAAAGGCAGATCGATGATGAAGCCCATGCTGGCCGGCCTCGCCGGAATTTCCGCCCTTGCTTTGGTGGCGTTCGGCTCGCCCGGCGCGCAGGCGGAGCGCGCGGTGCCGATCCCGGCGCCCGCGCGCGACGTGGCGGTGACCGCGGGCACGCAGACCGCGGTGCTCGCTGGCGGCTGCTTCTGGGGCATGGAAGCGGTGTTCGAGCATGTGAAGGGCGTGAAGGCGGTGACCGCAGGCTATGCCGGCGGCACGCGCGATAGCGCGACCTACGATCAGGTGAGCAGCGAGACGACGCACCATGCCGAGGCGGTGAAGATCGTCTATGATCCGCATGCGGTGACCTACGGCACGCTGCTGCGCGTCTATTTCTCGATCGCGCACGATCCGACCGAGCTCGACCGCCAGGGGCCCGATCGCGGCAGCAGCTATCGCTCGGCGATCTTTCCGCAATCACCCGAACAGCGCACGGTGGCCGCCGCCTATATCGCCGAGCTGAGCCGCGCCCATGCTTTCGGCAAGCCGATCGTGACCAGGATCGAGACGGGCAATTTCTACCCGGCCGAGGCCTATCACCAGCATTTCTACGACCGCAATCCGACCTATCCCTATATCGTGATGTGGGACAAGCCGAAGGTCGCGGCATTCAGGGCCGCCTTCCCCCGTCTGGCGAGCTGAACGGCGACCCACGCCGCTTCGCGAACGTACACATTCCTGTCGCAATGGGACGCTCCTTCGGGGGGCGTCGGCGTGGATTCGCGTGCGCTTGACAGTGCACATACTATGCATCATACAGTGTGTATCACACATTATGTGACACACAGTCAATGCCGACCGAAGACGACCTTTACGAGAAATTGCGCATCGAGCTGCGTCGCGGCTCGCTGGTGCTCGCGGTGCTGGGCGCGCTGCGCGAGGAACGCTACGGCTATACCTTGCGCCAGACGCTCGAGGATGCGGGCCTGCCGATCGACGAAGGCGCGCTCTATCCGCTGCTCCGCCGGCTGGAGAGCCAGGGGCTGCTGACCAGCCAATGGCGCGAGGAAGCCAAGCGCAACAAGCGCTTCTACCGCCTGTCCCCCGCCGGCACCGAAACGCTCGCGCAATTGCTCGCGGAATGGAACGCCATTTCCGAATCGATCGTGCGCATCACCGACAAGGATTTGTGAGATGGATCTGATCGATCGCTATCTGAGCGCCGTCCGCTGGAGCCTTCCGCGCGGGGCCAAGGCCGACGACATCTTCGCCGAGCTGCGCGACGTGATCGCCAGCCGGATCGAGGAGCGCGAGGACGCGCTGGGCCGTCCGCTGAACAAGGATGAGACGAGCGCGCTGCTGCGCGATTTCGGCCATCCTCTGGTGGTCGCGGCGCGTTACGGCACGCAGCAATGGCTGATCGGGCCGGACCTGTTTCCCTTCTACTGGTTCTCGCTGAAGATCGTGCTGGCGATCTGCGCGGTGATTCTGGTCGTGTCGTCCGCCGCCGGCGCGATCGTGGGCCAGGAACCGGCAACGCGCGCGCTGATGCACGGCCTCGCCGGTGGCTGGTGGTCGCTGCTCGGCAATGCCGGGCTGGTGACACTGATCTTCGCGATCATCGAGCGGACCGGCTGGCTGAGCGGCCATCTGAACCACTGGTCGCCCGAGCAATTGCCCGATCTCGGCGATCTGAAGATGAAGCCGAAGAGCGCGTGGGAACTGGTGTTCGAGGTCGCGGTGGGCATCGTCGTCCTGCTGTGGTGGGCGAGCGTGATCCACCTGCCGCTCGCCTATACCAACGTGAAAGGCGTGAGCATCGCGCCGGCCCCGGTATGGACGCAATATTACTGGCCGGTCTTCGCATTGCTGGCGGCGCGGGTGGGGTTGAACGTGATCCAGCTGCTGCGCCCGCGCTGGCGTGCGGTGCAGGCCGCGATCGCCGTGGCGCTGGCGGCGGCCGGCGTGGCTTTGCTCTCGCTGATCTACCGCGCGGGCGAGTGGGTGATCGTGCAGGCGCCGAACATGGCGCCCGATCAGCTCAAGGACGTGCAGGACAGTCTACACCTCAGCCTGCGGATCACGATCGTCGTGGTCGGCGTGGTGTGGGTGTGCCAGGCGGCGGCGGCCGTGTGGCGGCTGTTCACCGGCGGGCGCGGATAGCTTGCCCCGCCCTCAGGCCGCGCGCTTCTCCAGGGCGTGCGCGGCCTCGGCCGTCAGCTGCGCGATGATCTCGGCGACCGGCTCTTCCCTCGTCACCATGCCGACCGACTGCCCCGCCATCAGGCTGCCATGCTCGACATCGCCGTCGATCACCGCGCGGCGCAGCGCGCCCGCCCAATAATGCTCGATCTGGAGCTGTGCCTCGGCCATCTCGACGCGCTGCTCGTCGAGCGCCTGCGCCACTTCGCGCTGCTTGGCGGTGAACAGTTCGGACGAGGCGTTCTTGAGCGCACGGACCGGGATCACCGGCAGGCGCGGATCGATCTGCACGCTGGCGACGGCGTCGCGCGCCGAGGCACGGAAGAACGCCTTCTTGAAATTGGCGTGCGCGATCGACTCGGTCGCGCAAGCGAAGCGGGTGCCGAGCTGGACGCCCGCCGCGCCCATGTCGAGATAGCCGGCGATCGCCTCGCCGCGCCCGATCCCGCCGGCAACGAACACCGGCACCTGCTCCGCGACCTCGGGCAGAATCTCCTGCGCCAGCACCGAGGTGGAGACCGGGCCGATATGGCCCCCCGCTTCCATCCCCTCGACGACGAGCGCGTCCACGCCCGATCGAATCAATTTCTTGGCGAGCGCCAGCGCGGGCGCGAAGCAGATCAGCTTGGCGCCGTTCGCCTTGATCGCATCGAGCGAGCCGGCCGGGGGCAGGCCGCCCGCGAGCACGACATGGCCCACGTCGTGGCGTTTGCACACGTCGATCAGGTCGAAGAGCTGCGGATGCATCGTGATGAGGTTGACGCCGAACGGCTTGGACGTGAGCGCCTTGGTCCCGGCGATCTCGGCATCGAGCAGCTCCGGCGTCATCGCGCCGCAGGCGATCAGGCCGAACCCGCCGGCATTGGAGATCGCGGCGACGAGGTTGCGCTCCGAGACCCACGACATCGCGCCACACAGGATCGCGACCTCGGAGCCGAGGAAATCCTTGCCGCGCGCCATGCGCCGCTGGAGGCGCTCGGCGCCGATCGGGGAAGCATTCGTCATATGCGGCTGCCTAGGGTCCAGACCCATAAACCGCAATGGGCGTGACGGAGCGGGTTTTGGCGCAGGAGTAGGAGCGAGGAGGGAGCGATGTCGAAACATCGTGACCGACGAGCGACGCCCTGCCTGCGCCAAAAGACGCCCGCCGCTTCGCGGTTTATGGGTCTGGACCCCAGATCAATTTCGCGGCGAAAAGAACAGCCTCGCGGATTACATGAATCCGGCGCCCGCCTTGACTTCGCGGGCGATCCCGGTAAAGGCGCGCGCTCGTCGGATCGGCTTCGTGCCGGCCCGGCACCGTCCGAGACAGCAGGTGACCGGGATTTGCCGGTCTTAATCTCCTGCCGAGACGGGGACAGGATTTTACCGAACCGCCGGTGCGACACGGGCGTTCGGTCTGCCGCTCCTATAAGGGGCGCCGCTTCCCATTCCCCATCGCTCGGGAGCCATCAAAGTATGACTTTGATGGAGCCCTTGGACAAACCCACGCGGCATTGCGCCGCGCGGAATGTAACCGGGCTGTCCGCTTCGGCGGAGAGCCCAAACGTGGAGAATGGCATGGATCGTGCTCAAAAGACCG
>Ga0164241_10007119_pt1 | contig 10082 bp, 8 predicted proteins | sample OricomyardsoilBY_FD_108780 | JGI IMG/M metagenome (GOLD analysis project Ga0164241, IMG submission 108780) | Backyard soil microbial communities from Emeryville, California, USA - Original compost - Back yard soil (BY) | ecosystem: Environmental > Terrestrial > Soil > Unclassified | place: USA... | reverse complement strand
CTCGACCACCGAGAGGGGGCTGGCTCCTCGACCACCGAGAGGGGGCTGGCTCCTCGACCACCGGGGTTCGGAGAGCGCTAGAGGACGGGCTGGTTGGGGATGCTCGTGGAGAGGAACCACAGGGCGACTCCGAGGACGGCCAGGATCACGACGTCGATGGCGCGACGACGGACGGCCAGCATGCCTGCCTGCTGGGCGGGGATGACCAGTCTCACCAGCGCGGCCAGGACCAGGGCGCCGGCGATCCACTTCACACCCAGCCGCCAGTCACCCCGGACGACGATGACGAGACCGGCCGCGGAGACGGCGAGCACGCCGAGGTAGATCAGCCCACCGATCGTGGACGGGTACCGACGACCCTCGGGCTCCGCCGACTCGGGAGGTACGTCCTCGACGGGCGGGTCGAGATCGGGTTCCACGCCTACTCCGCCGCCTCCTCCGCGATCGTGACGACGTTGCTGAGCAGCATCGCACGCGTCATCGGGCCGACACCGCCGGGGTTCGGCGAGACCCACGCCGCCACCTCGGCCACGTCCGCCGCGACGTCGCCGGCGATCTTCCCGTCCCGCCGCGAGACGCCGACGTCGAGGACGGCCGCGCCGGGCTTGACCATGTCTGCGGTGATGATGTCGGGCACACCCGCCGCCGCGACCACGATGTCGGCATTGCGGGTGTGCGCGGCCAGGTCACGCGTGCCGGTGTGGCACAGCGTCACCGTCGCGTTCTCGCTGCGCCGCGTCAGCAGCAGGCCGAGCGGCCGGCCGACGGTGAGACCGCGGCCCACGACCACGACCTCGCCACCCGCGATCTCGACCCCGTGCCGGCGCAGCAGCTCGATGACGCCGACCGGGGTGCACGGCAGCGGCCCGGCCTTACCGAGCACCAGCTTGCCGAGGTTCACCGGGTGCAGACCGTCGACGTCCTTGTCCGGGTCGACCCGGGAGAGGAGCGCGAACTCGTCCAGCCCGGTCGGCTGCTGGACGATGAAGCCGGTGCAGGCCGGGTCGGCGTTCAGCTCGTCGATCACGGCTTCGACCTCGGCCTGGGTGGCGGTCGCCGGGAGGTCGCGGCGGATCGAGGTGATCCCGATGGAGGCGCAGTCCTTGTGCTTGGCGCCGACGTACCAGTGGGATCCGGGGTCGTCGCCCACGAGCACGGTGCCGAGACCCGGCGTGACCCCGCGTTCGGTGAGCTTCGTGACGCGCTCGGCGAGCTCGGCCTTGATCGTCCGCAGGGTGGCGGTGCCGTCGAGGATGCGTGCGGTCATGCGGTGTGGTCCCCTCTGGGTCGTGCGGTGCGTGGCGCGGCTAGTGGAAAAAGTGCCGGGTGCCGGTGACGTACATCGTGACGCCGGCATCCTGGCAGGCCTGGATGGTGAGCTCGTCGCGGACGGAGCCCCCGGGTTGCACGATGGCCCGGACACCCGCGTCGATCAGGATCTGCGGCCCGTCCTCGAACGGGAAGAAGGCGTCGGATGCCGCCACCGAGCCAGCTGCCCGCTCCCCCGCACGGGAGACCGCGAGCCGACAGGAGTCCACGCGATTGACCTGGCCCATCCCGACGCCGACAGAGGCGCCGTCGCGGGCGAGCAGGATCGCGTTGGACTTCACCGCTCGGCAGGCACGCCAGGCGAACGCCAGGTCGCCCAGCACGTCGTCAGGTGCGGGGTCACCGGCGACGAGCGTCCACGAGGACGGCTCGTCGCCTGCCGCATCCACGTGGTCCACGCGCTGCACGAGCACCCCGCCCGAGATGCCTCGGAACTCCACCGGGTCCTGGTGGAGGTCCGGCGGACAGCGCAGGATGCGGATGTTCTTCTTCTCCTGAAGGACGTCGACCGCGCCCTCGTCGAAGTCCGGCGCGACGATCACCTCGGTGAACACCTCGGCCACCTGCTCGGCCAGCTCCTTCGAGACCGGCCGGTTCACCGCGATCACACCGCCGAACGCCGACACCGGGTCGCAGGCGTGCGCCTTGCGGTGCGCCTCGGCCACATCGACGCCGGTCGCGATGCCGCACGGGTTGGCGTGCTTGATGATCGCCACCGCCGGCTCGTCGAAGTCGTTCGCCGCGCGCCGGGCGGCATCGGTGTCGACGTAGTTGTTGTAGGACATCTCCTTGCCGTGCAGCTGCTCGGCCGCGGCCAGCCCGCCACGCCAGTGCGCATAGAGAGCAGCCGGCTGGTGCGGGTTCTCGCCGTATCGCAGGCCGGCCTTGCGCTGCCAGGTCGCACCGGTGAACGCCGGGAACCCAGTGCCGTCGCTGGTGTCGGTGAGCACATTCCCCATCCACGACGCCACCTGGACGTCGTACGCCGCGGTGTGGGCGAACGCCTCGGCGGCGAGCCGGCGCCGCTGCTCGAGCGTGAAGCCGCCCGCCTCCACCGCCGCGAGCACGTCCGGGTAGCGCTCGGGCGAGGTGACGATCGCGACCGACGGATGGTTCTTGGCCGCCGCACGGACCATGGACGGCCCCCCGATGTCGATCTGCTCGACGCACTCGTCGGGAGAGGCGCCTGAGGAGACGGTCTGCACGAACGGGTAGAGGTTGGAGACGACGAGGTCGAAGGGCTCGACACCGAGCTCGGCCAGCTGATGGACGTGCGACTCGAGCCGACGGTCGGCGAGGATCCCTGCGTGCACCTTCGGGTGCAGCGTCTTCACCCGGCCGTCGAGGCACTCCGGGAAGCCGGTGAGGTCCTCGACCTTGGTCACCGGGAGTCCGAGTGAGGCGATCCGGGCAGCGGACCCGCCGGTGGAGACGAGCTCGACATCGGCGGCGGCGAGCCCCTGCACGAGGTCGTCGAGACCGGACTTGTCGTAGACGGAGACCAGAACGCGCCTGATCGGGATGCGGTCGTTCATGGAGTCACACTCCTGCGCTCGATGCCGGGCACCCAGGCGGTCGATGCTCGGTGACGTCACTCCCTGGTGGTTGCCCACCCGCGCCAGTCGTGTGGGGCAACAGTAACGCCTCGCCACGTCGACCGACGCGCGTCCTCACCGGCCGAACCGCACGGTTCGTCCGTCGACCGTGAATCCTTCGCGGGCGATCCGGCCGACCGCCTCGACCAGCATGCGCCGTTCCTCGACCTTGACCCGTTCGTGCAACGACTGGACGGTGTCGTCGTCGAGGACCGGTACCGCCACCTGCGCCACGATCGGGCCGGTGTCCACGCCGGCGTCGACGACGAACAGCGTGCAGCCGGTGACCTTCACGCCGTACTCGAGGGCCTCGGCCGGTCCGCGCATCCCCGGGAAGGACGGGGACAGCGCCGGATGGGTGTTCAGGGTGCGTCCGCCGAACCGCGCCAGGTAGGCCTCGCCGAACAGCTTCATGAACCCCGCCAGCACCACGAGATCCGGTCGGTACGCCGTCACCGCCTCGGTGAAGTGCGCGTCCCAGGCCTCCCGGCTCTCGAAGTCCGAGACCCGGTGCCAGAACGTCGGAATGCCCGCGCGCTCGGCGCGCGCGAGCCCGTCGATGCCCGGGCGGTCGGCTCCGACCGCGACCACCTCGGCGCCGTACGCCGGGTCGCCGGCGGCGTCGAGCAGAGCCTGGAGGTTGGTGCCCGCCCCGGACACCAGGACGACGACGCGCAGAGGTGTGTCGGGCACGGCCGGGAGTCTAGGCGTGGAGCGGCGGCGTGGGACTGGCCACCCGGCCTCACTCATGCTGTCATTAAGAGCATGTTAAGCAGGCCATACTCTCCGTTTCGGGAATGCTGCTGAGCTCGGTCGCCGCCTGATCGTCCCGCTGGCCGTTGCCGGCCTCCTCGCCGGCGTGGTGGCACCGTCCCGGGCCGCCGAGAGTGTCCGGGTCGGGTCGCGCTTCTTCGGGATCCACGACGGGTCGTTCCAGGCCTACGGTCGCGTGGAGTTCGGGGCAGTCCGCCTCTGGGACACCGGCACCACCTGGCGCCAGATCGAGACGTCACCGGGTCACTACAACTGGACCCGTCTCGACAGCCTGGTCTCGGCGGCCCAGGAGCACGGCGTTCGGGTGATGCTGGTGCTCGGGATGACGCCGGCCTTCTACGCCGACAGCCGAACCGTGCCGCCCACCGACCTCGCCCACTACACCGACTACGTGCGCGCGGCGATGGAGCGCTACCGCCACTTCGGCGGGCGGCGTGGCGTCGAGTCCTACCAGGTGTGGAACGAAGGCAACGTCACCGCGTTCTGGACCGCCAGCCCGCACCAGCTGGCCGAGCTCACCCGCATCGTCGACCGGGTCCGCGACCAGGTCGACCCGGGTGCGCGGGTGGTGGCGCCGTCGTTCGCCGCGCGGCTCCAGAGCCAACGTCGCTGGATCTCGGCGTACCAGCAGCAGCGGGTCGGCGGGCACGCTGTGTGGCGCCACTACGACATCAACGCGCTCAGCCTGTACCCACGGGCCAGGTACGGCTCACGCGCCGGCGGGCCGGAGGACGCCGTCCGGTTGCTTCGCCGCGTTCGCTCCGGGCTGGACGAGGCCGGCGTCCCCCACAGCCGTCCGATCTGGGGAACCGAGATCAACTACGGCTTGCAGCCCGGAGGGCCCGGCACGACCACGCCCGCCGACCCGATCTCGCAGCAGCGCCAGGTGGCGAACGTGCTCCGGACCTACATCCTCGGGGCCGCGCGCGGGCTCACGCGCGTGTACTGGTATCGGTACGACTGGGGTCGCGTCAACGGAGGGACGCTCGGCAACACCCTGCTCGCGGATCCGGACGACTGGAGCCAGGCGTCTCCGGCCGGCCGTTCGCTGCGCACCGCGCAGCGCTGGCTCCAGGGTCGGCTCGTCGTGCAGCGGGGGCACGACCATCCGTGCGCGCACGATCGCGTCGGCACCTACACCTGCACCGTACGTCGGGGTCATGCCCTGCGGATGATCCTCTGGAACCCGCGGCGTACCGTCCACGTCCGGCTCCGCGGCGCGACGTCCCGCGTGGACCAGCAGGGACGCTTGACGGCCATCCGAACCAAGCGGGCCACGATCCGGGTGGACTACCGACCCGTGCTGGTCCGGCTGGGGCATGCCTCCTAGTCCGTCCGGATCAGGGCAGGCCAGTACCGCACGCCTACCCGGCCTGACCGGATGGACCCATTCCGGGCCGATCTCGCGTCCGCGGGTGCGCGGCGGTGTTTCGTTACCTCAGACGCGTCCTGGTCGCCTCCATGACGTGTCGGGGGGTTAAAACCCGCTCCACCCCGGGGGGAACACGCACCAGAAAGGTCAACCCCCGTGGCCCTCTCTCCCCTCACGAGGTCCGTGGCTTCCGCTGCGGCCGCTGTGGTCCTCGCCGGCCTGCTCAGCGCCCTGCCGACGCCGACCGTCGCTGCGACGGCCGCCCACACCGCACACGCGCGGGCGCACCACCAGGCCCGTCACCACGCGGTCCGCGTCCCACGCAGCTTCTTCGGTCTCCACGACGGGTCGGGCCAGGCCTATCAACACCTCGACTTCGGCTCCCTGCGGCTGTGGGACGCCGGTGTGACGTGGAGCCAGGTCGAGACCTCGCAGGGTGTCTTCAACTGGAGCCGCCTCGACTCGCTCGTCTCGGCCGCACAGGCCCACCACGTGCAGGTCACGCTGGTCCTCGGGATGACACCGTCCTTCTACGCCGACGCCCCGACCCTGGCACCCCGGTCACTCAACGCCTTCACGCGCTATGTCTCGGCCGTGATGAACCGGTACCGCAGCTTCCACGGACAGCGCGGGATCGCGGCGTACCAGGTGTGGAACGAGGGCAACATCTCCCACTTCTGGACCGGGACGCCGCAGCAGCTCGCGCAGCTGACCGGGATCGTCGAGCGCACCCGTGACTCGGTCGACCCGGGAGCAACCGTGGTGGCACCGTCGTTCGCCGTGCGGCTGCCCTACCAGCGGGCCTGGATGCGCCAGTACCAGCGACAGCGCGTCGACGGTCACCCGGTCTGGAAGGCCTACGACGTCAACGCGCTGAGCCTCTACCCCAAGGCGCGGTACGGCGAGCGGGCCGGCGGTCCCGAGTCGGCCATGCGCCTGCTCGGCCGGGTGCGCCACCAGATGGACCGGATCGGAGTGCCGAGGAGCAAGAAGATCTGGGCCACGGAGATCAACTACGGGGTCACCGGCGGTGGGCTGGCCGACGGTGCGGCGACGCCGATCTCGGAGCGTCGTCAGGTGGCCAACGTGCTGCGCACCTACCTCCTCGGGGCGAGTCGAGGTCTCACCCGCGTCTTCTGGTACCGCTACGACTGGGGCCGGACGCCGACCGGCGGCACCCTCGGCAACACGCTGCTCTCAGACCCGGGCGACTACAGCCGGGTCAGTGCCGCCGGGCTGGCCCTGCGCACGGCCGAGCGCTGGTTGAGCGGCCGGTTGCTCGCGCGGCAGGGCAAGCGGCCGTGTGCCCGCGACCGCAGGGGTACCTACCACTGCGTCGTGCGCTACAACGGCGTCGTGCGCAGCATCTACTGGAACCCGCACCGCCAGGTGCGCGTGCAGATCCCGCGTCACGCGAGCACGCGGCTGCTCGGACGCGCCGTCGCCCGCCACTCCACGCGAACGGTGCGGGTCGGCTACCAACCGATGGTCGTGCGGGCCCGCTGAACTGCCGAAGTGGGGCTGGTAGGCCGGCGCCGGCGTCAGACGTGACGCCGGTGCCGGATGGTCGCGGCGAGCGACCCGAGCAGGCTGCCGATGCCGAAGGTCGCGATGCCGTGCAACAGGACCGAGAAGACGAACGGCCCGACGTCCGCCATCCGGCCGGGGCCGACGGCTCCACCGGACAGGGCCGCAAGGACCGTGAAGGCGAGGGCGCACAGCAGCCCGGCTCCGACGCCGCGCAGCGCCGCTTCATCCCACCGGGCGGTGGGGTAGCGGCCGAGAGTGCGGTACGTCGCGAGGGCCGCGACCAGCGGTGGGAGCGCGAGCAGCGCCGGGGCCCAGCCCGGCGTGGCACCGTCGTCTGGAAGCGCGGCAAGGAGAGGGAACATCGGGAGGGGTCCGAGGACGACGGCCGTCGGCGTCACCAGGGTGTGGGAGCCGACCGCGAAGCCGGGGCCGAGCAGGTAGGAGCCGCTGAACAGAGTGGCGTTGGGCAGGACCAGCACGCAGAGCCCGACGAGCAGGGTGGCCGCTCCCGGGCTGGTGTGCAGCTGTGACATCACGTTGACTGCGGCGTCCCAGTCGATCACCAGCGCGACACCGAGCACCACGGCGGACGCCGCGGCGTACCACACCAGGATCCGGCGGGCGGCGGCTGCGGCCGCCCGGAGGGACAGCGGGAGGAACGAGGTCCAGATCGCGGCCCGTCCCGAGCCGACGGCGATCGCGCAGCCGCCGAGCAGGCCGCAGAGCAGCACGACCCAGACCAGCGTGCGCGCGAGTGACGGCGCGGTGGCGGACGTGGACGCGAGGTGGTGCGTCACGGCGGCGACGACGGCGTACCCGATCGTGAAGACGGCCGTGGCCGAGGGCACGGTCCAGTCACGCATGCCGTCGGCGATCGCGTCGGCGTCGGGACCGTGACCGGAAACGGAGTCGCCGAGCCGGAGTCCCAACCGCCAGACCACCACCGCCGTGAGCAGGGTGATGGCCAGCGGCATGGCCGTGATCGCGGTCCCGGCGACGTGCACCCCTGAGGCGTGGGCCATCAGCCATCCGAGCGCACCGACCCGGAGCCCGTCCCGGGGTGCGCCGTGCGCACCCGCGTCGGTGAGGAACCAGCCGGCGACCCCGCCGGCCAGGCACACCACCAGGGTCGCGGTGGCCGCGGCGACCCCGGCCAGCGCGGCGAGGAGCACCAGCGGACGACGGTGAGCCGCGTCCGTGCGACCGGCAGCCGGCTCCTGGGTACGGCGTGGGGCCGGGAGCAGCGAGGTCATGGCTCGCCCATCATCACCCGGCGCACGGGGCCGGACCCGGCTGCCACGCCGGGGTGGTCCTTCTCGCACTCGCTCGGATTGGTGGGCTCGAACAGGAGGCCCGTACCGTGGTCGTCGCCATGTCCGATGCCGAGCGGTTCGACGCCTTCTACGCCGAGAGCCGCGACCGGCTCCTGGCACTCGCGTACGCGCTCACCGGAGACCTGCCGGCGTCCCGCGGAGCCGTCCGCGACTCGTTCGTCAGCGCCTGGCACCACTGGCCGAAGCTGAAGCGGATGAACGACCCCGAGACATGGGTCAGGCCGCATGCGCTGAGCCACGCCCAGCGCCGGCACACCGCCCGCATCTGGCACCGCGACCGGAAGCTGGACCCCGACGTGCGCGCCACTCTCGACGCACTCGCCAAGCTGCCGCTGCCGGCCCGCAAGACACTGCTGCTCCATCACCTGACCGCGGCATCGCACCAGGAGGTGGCCCGCGAGGTCGGGCTGTCGCTGGAGGACGCCCAGGCGCGGCTGGACGCGGCCACGGCGCAGGTCGCCGAGCATCGCGAGGTCCCGCCCACCGAGGTACGCCGTCTGCTCGACCGCCTCGTCGAGCAGTGCGGCGGACAGCGTTGGCCGCGCGCCACGATCGTCCGCCGATCCGGCACCACGCGTCGGCGTACGCATGCACTCGCCGGCGCCACGCTGGTGGTGGTCGCCGTGGTCGGCAGCGGGTTCCTGGTCGCCGACAACCACGGCGTCCATCCGACCCTGTCGGCTGCGGGCGACCGACTGACCTCCGCGCCGGCCGACGGCGCCGACGAGGACTCATCGAGCTCCGACTCCGGGTCCGAGACCATCACGCCGACGTCCCTGGTCAGCAAGGCTCAGCTCACCCGGGCGCTGCCCGGCCGCGTCTGGCGCGTCACCGGCACGGACCCGAAGCAGACCGCGACGCTGCCCTGCCAGCGTCGGGCGTACGCCGACCCGAAGGCGTCAACCGCCCTCGTCCGCAACTTCACCGCCGGCCGCGAGAAACACAAGCCGCAGCTGGCGGCCGTGCAGACCATGGAGCTCTCCGACGACGTGAAGAGCGCCCGGCGCGGCTTCGCGACCGCGGGCTCCTGGTTCGCCGCCTGTGACGTGCCGCGCATGCAGCTGGTGGCGGTACGTCGGGTGCACGGCCTGGGCGACGAGGCTGAGCAGTACGCGCTGCGCGCCTGGGGCGACTCGACGGCGATGTTCGTGGTCGGTACCGCGCGGACCGGCCGGATCACGACGGTCGCCCTGACCCGCACCTCGGGCGCCGGACCGCCTCACCTCACGGCGAACCTCCGGATGCTGGTCTCGGCCGTCGATGATCTCTGCCCGACGACCCTCGGGGGTCACTGCTCGTCGCTGCCGAAGGCCAAGAGCGTTCCGGTCCCTCGTGCCGGACGGCTGCCGATGATGATCAGCGAGTTCGACCTGCCCCCGGCCTCCGGTGTCGTGAAGCCCTGGGTCGGCACCACGCCCAAGCAGGCGCTCCGCAACGTCGCCGCCACCGGGTGCGACCACAGCAGCTTCCATGGCGGGGTCTGGAAGCACGCCGCCACCCGATCCTTCCTGGTCCCCGGCGGCCACCTGGCGGCGGCGTTCGGCATCACCGAGACCGTGGGCCGCCTGCCCACCCAGAAGGCGACCGCCTTCGTCGCCGGCGTCCGCTCCAAGCTCGACTCGTGCTCCGACCGCGAGCTCGGCACCAAGGTCTTCCGGATCGGCACGGGTCCGACGTTGACCGCCTGGCGGGTCCGCACCCAGGTCTCCGACAAGCAGACCGTGACCTTCCTGATGGGCGTGGCCCGATCCGGGGGCGCGGTCGCGCAGGTGGGCTTCGTGGCCGACGGGCGCCACACGATCAGCGAGCCCCAGTTCGTCGCTTTGGTACGTCGCGCCGGCGAGCGACTGTCTGCCATGCCCGACTGACCCCCTTGCATGCCCCCCATGCACATGGGGTAAAGAGGAAGGGTCGTCTCGGTCTCCGTGAAGGAGAGGCTTGCATGTCCCACATCCGCCGCCGTCGTACCGCCCTTCTCGCCGGGGGTGCCTCCCTCGCCCTGGCCGGCACCCTCGCCTTCGCACCGTCGAGCGGAGCGAGTCCGAATGCTTCGCGGCACCGGGACAACCACGCGGTCGCGACAGGCCGGGGAGGCGCGGTCTCCTCGGTCGACCTGGACGCCTCCCGGGCTGGCATCTCGGTGCTGCG
>Ga0164241_10007118_pt1 | contig 10083 bp, 18 predicted proteins | sample OricomyardsoilBY_FD_108780 | JGI IMG/M metagenome (GOLD analysis project Ga0164241, IMG submission 108780) | Backyard soil microbial communities from Emeryville, California, USA - Original compost - Back yard soil (BY) | ecosystem: Environmental > Terrestrial > Soil > Unclassified | place: USA... | reverse complement strand
CGTTTGTATAAAATCTGCAAACCTTCGCATGGTATCTGAAGCATCAGATGCATCTATAAACTTCGCTACGGAATCCGGAAATATATTCATCTACCGCTCCCGGGTTGCGACCACGGATTGCTCTTCGCAATTGCCCGCGCTCTAATATTATCTGCATCCTGTTGTGTCATAGTCGTACCCACCAGGGAGACGGCACCCGCAGCATACATAAAGGCATCAGCGTAATGGCTCCAATGATCATGAACAGGTTTATCTTTGTATTTCTGGAGCTTATCGTCCCACTCCCTACGATAGTTTTCAAGAGATTTAATCAAATCCTTGCATTTGGGCTCATCAATCCAGAGTTTTGCGAATAAACATCGTCCGTCTTCTATCATGTCAGGCTTGTATTTACGCGGTAATACCTCACAATCAAATCCCAGATCAGCAAAAGCCTGTGTTCGGGTATTTCCCGTCTCTACACTATGCGCCTCAGCATCATGCGGTAGAAACAATTTACCGTAGTTGTATTTCTTTTCGTAAAGCATTTCAGCATAGTAGGGAATTGCTTGCTGTCTGTTTGCATAGCAATCTATAATACGAACCGTTTGCCCTATAACCTGGAAGAAAATAAACGCAAATTCGTCATCCCATCCAATATCGGCGGCCACATGCACTTTATGATAATTTTCATAGGGCACAAAGGTAACGCGATCATCAAGTCTGAGCTTGTTAAGTTGTCTACCAAACACGCTTCCCTGCACTCCCTTGCGAAAATCGCACCAGAATTCTTGGTCAGCAAGGTCTTGTGAGATGAGACCCGTTTGAATATCTCTTCTGATCTTATCAACATCTATATGGCCCATATCATCAACGGTGAGTGTCTCTGAATACCATTCTTCAGGGGTATTTTTTGCAATCTCAGAAAGCTCAAAGAAATGATTAGCCCCTTGTGGCGTACTTATGAACGCAGCAACTCCCTGATTTGCCTGCAAAATGGGCTGAACAATCATTGGATATACCATTGGATCCTGATAAGCATGCTCACTGAAAACACACAGAGTAGGGTTACCGCCCCGTAAACTATCATGATTGGTACTTCCCTTAAGTGCAAGAATAGAACCGTTCTTGAACTTAACTTCCATACGCGCCTCATTCTTAGCCTCAATAACTGATTCAGGAATGTAAGACATAAACGATCTTCCGTTATTAGTCATGCCGTTCCAGACTGCTGCTCTGGCCTGAGGTTGGTTAGGGAATATGTACCAAGAAGTAGTAGGTCTAGCCATGCACCACCAAGCTGCAATATTCCACCAAGTAAGATCTTTCCCTCCTCGCCTTGCCCAATTACAGAGAAACTTCTTTTTATCTCCTTTGAACACTTCTCGTATCAGTTTCTCTTGGTACCAACGAGGTTCAAATCCGGTTGTAGTTTTGCGTATATTATTCTCTTCTACCATTAACATCGATTATATCTCCATTTCCTAAAACTATTTGGTGAATGAGATTGTCATTCTTTGGTCCCTGAGTGCCTTTGTTATCGAGAGGAATCTTAAAGTGTGAAGCATCTTCCCAGTCTTTATTATATTTATGCTGAACTGCTTTGATCATGGATACGTCCCACTCTCTATCGAGCGCCATACTCTCACGCTTAGCACCCAGTTGTTCTATGGCAATGATACGAGCTTCATCAAGCATAGAATGATGAGCACAGAGATTCTCAAAAAGAGAACGGGTTATACGTCTTTGAGATGTAAACTGTTGGATAGAGTTAGCTTTCGGATCATTCTCAACCCAGTCTAAAAGTTCGTTTGAAAGTTTCTCTATGAAGACGGTGGGTATGGGATGATCTTTCATTTGAAGAATACCCTTATAAACGGTAGTCCATATACCGGGGTTAGCCTTCTTGGTTTTTTTAGTGGTATCTTTTACGGCTTCTCCGGTTGTTTTTCCGGGTTGTTTCTTAACAGATTTGGTTGCTTTCATGGGCATTATCCTTTGCAAGAACAAGATTTAAAGGCACTTTCCCCATCGGTTTCTTTTAAAATACGCTCTGTTAACATTATGAGTTCGGCAGGCGAGACAATGCGTACATTAAAAACAGTTCGTGGATTATAGTCATAGATCTTGATTTGCTGACCGTAGAATATTAAACAGTCATCGTGATATATGCCGGCATTAGTGGCGACATCTTCGATATATTTAAGAAGATTTGATTCATCAGGGCGTATTATGAAAGGCTTGCCGCACATTTCCTTTTTCTTTTTAACAGACATCTGTTTAGGAAAAGGCATATAGAATATAGCATCCATACGGAGAGGCACATTCTTATACGGTTCATGTTTAACTTGGTTAGAAAGTTCAATACCGTGTCGCATGCGGAGTGCTTTTTGTCCGTCATAAACACTGTATCTGCCGTGTCGTGCTCGTGCAAGAGGAACGGGTACACCTGTAAGTGTATATTTCATGGGTATCCCTTTTTAGGTTAAAAAACCCGCTTCATACCCGGGATTAGACTAACATAAAAAGGTACCGGATAAAAGATAAAAATAATGCTAGGATAGAGCAAAATAAAGCAGTGAGGAAATGATGGAAGAAAAAGCCTTTAAATGTCATTACTGTAATCAAGATATAGTAAGAAAACATATCAATAAGAGAAGATTGCCGCGTTATTGTTCACCAATATGCTATAAAGAGCATAGAAAAGTTATTCCACAATATATCGAAAAGAAACCTGTATCCAATGATTTTGATGTAGATATAGATAAAGATTTTGCTATACATATCAAAATGACTAAATTTGCTAAATGCATGCTTATACCAATAACTATATTGATATTATGGCTATTCTACGCCTATAACTTATATAAAGGATAAAAAATGTTTGAGAATTTTAAACCGTCAGTAAAAAAAATGCTTGTTAAGATTGTAGAATCTGAAATGACAACTGAAAGTGGTATCATTTTAGCGGCTGATTCTGATGAAACATTCAGAAGAGGTTGTATTATGGCTTTAGGTCGAGATTGTGAAGATAAGAAAGTCGGCGATACCGTTATATTTGGTAAATTTGCAGGCCTTCCTCTTTTACACGGATATGTCATCCTTGACGAAAAAGAAACTTACGGTGTAGAGTAAATTCGCGCTCGCTTCATTCCCCTACCTTTTTTGCTTCAGACCGTACAGATATCTGTACGGTCTTTTTATTATTACTGAGGATAGTTATGAACTATAAAGAACAAATAGAAGTCCTTAAAAATCTGACGGATGTATGTAATCTGCTACATATACTCGATAACCCGGAAAAGAACGGTATAAATATCGACAAAGAAGATCTTAAAGATGCAAGAAATGTCTCACAATATCTTTTTCGTAAGCTGCTACGTTATTATATAAAAGATGAAAGATTAAGCAGATGATGAAGCTAAGAATCGGTCATATTCTTAAAATGAATAAGAAGAGTTTTACTCATGATCATGGTGGCTGGGAAATAGAAATTAAATCTTTAGTAAAAACAACAAAGTCGGCAATAGAATGTAAATGTAGAGATAAAGTATTATATCGAATACGCAATGTGTGGATGAAATACTTATATAAAAATAATAAATTATAGTAAAAAACCCCTCGAAGATGCGACACTTGAGGGGCACGGACTAATGCAATCAGTCAACATATGGTTCAAGTATATATCTTAGAGGTAAAAGATGGTAGTAAAAAATAGATTTTGGAGTAGAAGATATAAACTTTTACTCTTCTCCATGAGAAAACGAGTATGTTCTTTTTGTTTAGTGAGTCACAGATGTAGATGTAAAAAACCATGTTATTTTAAAGAGCATTTTTGCCCTAAGTTATTGAGTATTAAATCTCCAAATTTCATTAAGAAACTGGAAGGCATAAATCTATGCCTGTTAAGATCAGATACTTTCAGATTCAAAAGGTATTCAAAAAATGCTCAAAATTGATAAACCTATACTGAAGCAATGTATAGAATGTACTGAAATATTTGATTGGCGATATGTCACTATGAATACCATAATTTTAAATCAGCAAGATGTTGATTTTGTAAGGATTAAAGATGACCAGATACGAAATAACACAGGAATCATTTGAAGAATTAAAACTGTGCAATGAGTGCAAGTATTATGAAGGTTATAATAAAGTAATCTATGTATGCAACGAACATCAGAAGAAATTACCTCCTAAGAATCAATGTCTAAGACAATGTATGGAATGTACCGAAGTATTTGATTGGAAAACTGAACCTCTAAATGCATTTACATTTTATCAAAAAGATGTAGCAGCCTATACACGAGAAGGTTTATTTGATCATAAGGTAACAGCCTTCCTTTGTCAGGCATGCACAGATAAAGTTAATAAAAAAATAAATTGGAAAGTTCGTCTTAAAAATATAAGTCCTATCTTTCGAGATCTTCTTAAAACATGTGAAGACTGTATGGAATTCGGAAAAGATTCCTGGGTAATATATGTATGTACTAATCATAGAAATCATCTTGAAGAAGAAGTAGAACGACAATATAGTTAAAATATTCCCAACTTAACAAGATTCTTTTTTATCTTATCTTTCTGCTCATCAGTGAAAGAATCTTTCTTTAAATGCTCTATTCTTTCTTGTACTTGAGCACAATGAGTATCAGCTTCCTGAGTAGATCGTGTAACAGGTATATTTTTATACATAATGTTCGTAGAAGATGATATGGTTCCGTCTCGTTTATGGGTGTTATGTATCAGCTTTTGTTTAAATTGATCTTTTTTGTGTATATATTCTCTCTCTTTTGCACGAGAACTGTCTGAATCTATACCAATAATATTATTAAAATTAAATCTAATAGTTTTTAGTACCGAGACATGCTTTGCATTGGCTGTATTTGAAGCCCAATAGTAAGATTCCGGATAGTTAACAATTGGCGCTACTAACAAAAACATGAGAAATATGCTTCTACATATAGGCAGATATTGCATAATTTGTTCACAGATATCTTTTCTTAAAAGAATATCAGCAGGACGAGTAATATTTGATATATTCTTGCCACGATTATATACATCTATTAAACGCAAACTCCACAGTGTCTGTATGGCACGGCTGACCGTTTTAAGTGAAACACCCAAATTACGAGCGATATATTCCTGAGAAGTAAAATTAACTAAACCTCTTGAGCGCATGTAAATAATATATTCCAGAACTCTTTTCGTAGAAGCAGTAAGATGAGCTACATGCTCAATAAGCTCACGGTTACTTCGTGCTATAGGAAGCTGATCTCGCTTCTCCCATTCAGCAAAAGAAATACGCTTTTGATAGTGTTTAAAGTCTTTCGCTTTATATAAGCGAGGAGAATAAACATTTTTGCCGGATAGTTGTTGACAGGATAAAATATTCCTGATATTATTGCTCATATAAATGAAATACCTCCTTTCTTTGTACATTAAATGAAATATTCTCCATGAATCTTTCAAATGAAATATTCTCCACGAATCTTTCTCGTTTTTTTGTTAAGAATTGAACTTTCACTTATATCCTTATGGGAATGAGGATTAAAACTTTGGCTCAAGTGTAAAAACTTGGGCCATTTTTATTCTCAATTTTTATATCGGCTTTAGTATACATATTTTTTAGAGCATATAAAATAGATAGTATATTTTTAAGTCCTTGATGTTCTTAAAATATTATTTTCACCGGAGATCTGAGATGACTAAACACCACGCCTTAGATCTTCGGTTTTTTATTTATCCTCTTCCATAATATTTATTAGCATCACGAACCGCAGGGGGTACGTCTTGCTTATCCTCTTTAATATCAACAAGGGCAGCTTCTGTAGTAAGTAATAAAGATGCGATAGATGCGGCATTTTGCAATGCTAAACGTGTCACCTTAACAGGATCTACAATGCCGGTGGCAAGCATATTAACAAACTCACCCGATCGAGCATTGAACCCAAAAGGATACGATTCGCTATTAGTTCTAGATATAACCTTCGGCTCATAACCCGCATTACGCACGATCATATTAAACGGCTCCATAAGAGCAGAAAGAATAATTTGAGATCCGAGCTCTTCATCATTATTAGCAAATGTAACCGTTTCATCGGCACTTATACGACGCTTCATTTCAAGTAGTGCTTGACCACCACCTGCTACAATACCTTCTTGTACTGCTGCTCGAGTTGCATTAAGCGCATCATCAATACGATCTTTCTTCTCACGAAGTTCAATCTCTGTCGTAGCACCGACACGAATAACAGCAACACCACTTACTAAGCGAGCTAATCTTTCTTGCAGTTTTTGTTTATCAAAGTCTGTAATAGCGTTTTCAATTTGCGCTTTAATCGCAGCAATTCTAAGCTTAAGGCCGTCTTCACGAGTTGCGCCTTCAATGAAAGTTGTCGTACTTTGAGTGATAACAACTGTTTTAGCAGTTCCCATATTTGATAAGGTTGCTGATTCAAGCTTAATTCCTTCTGCATCAGAAATAATATCTGCTCCTATAACTGCTGCAATATCCTTAAGCAATGCAGTTCTACGATCACCAAAGCCCGGTGCTTTTACAGCAACCACATTGATCGTACCGCGCACTTTATTAACTACCAAGGTAGCTAGCGCATCGCCGTCAACATCATCGGCTATAATAAGAAGCGGTCTTCCTGACTTTGAAACCTTGTCCAGTATCTCAAGAATACATTTAATATTACTGATCTTCTTATCAGTTAATAAAATAAACGGTCTTTCAAGTACTGCATTCATCTTTTCAGGATTTGTCACAAAATAAGGTGAAATATAACCTCTATCAAATTGCATTCCCTCAACGACGTCAAGTTCGCTTTCGGTTCCTTTCGCTTCCTCAACTGATATTACACCGTCTTTGCCCACACGTTTCATAGCTTCAGCAATAAGATTACCGACTATTTCATCATCATTTGCAGAAATACGGGCAATCTGTTGAATCTCTTCATGCGAATTGATATCTTTAGCAATCTCTTTAAGACCTTCTACAACTAAAGATACAGTCTTATCTATACCGCGCTTAATATCAGGAGCATGCGCACCCGCGGTGATATATTTATATCCTTCGGCAAATATTGCTTGAGCTAAAACGGTGGCGGTTGTTGTACCGTCTCCTGCCTGATCGGCAGTTTTAGAAGCTACTTGCTTTACACTTTGAGCACCCATATCCTGTAGCGAATCTTCAAGGTTAATATGTCGTGCAACTGTTACGCCGTCCTTAGTGATGGACGGTCCCCCAAATCCTGAATTGAATATAACATTCTTTCCTTTGGGCCCAAGAGTAACTTTAACTGCATCTGCGAGAGTATCTACACCCTTTTTAATTGCTTCACGCGCTTCAGATCCGAAAATAATTTTCTTTGGAATCATATTCATCCTTTATATAGGTGGTTTATTTTTCTCTATTCTATTTAACTCTCTAAAAAAATAAAATTATCCCTGTAAATCAGGAAAAAGTATCAATACAGGAAAAAGATACAACCTATTAGTCTCCTGGCCAACAAATCCCACCATAGGGCAAGATGTGTTTAAAATGATGTCCTTGGTCAATTTTGTAGAAATAGGAGGTAATATGAAATATCGCAACACATGTACGGGTTCACTAATTCCAAGCGACTCACACTTTTCTTTGGTATTTATTAAATTGCGAACTCTCAAATGAAATGCATCATTAAAATCAATATCATTTTTATACGGATTCTGAGAAGGCAACTCCTTAATAACCTCTATATTTTCAGTAAAATAATAATGGTGATAGCAACCCAATATCACACCTGTTATGAAGGTTTGAAGTGCCATACATATCCATGCATCTAGAATACTCATAGTGTTCCTTAAAAATCAGGCCATTCAATTTTAAGCCATTTTATTATCTTATCCAACGGCAAAATTTTATAATCACAACAATCATCATCGGTTGCTAATTGTCCATTATTAACCGTATAGGCATATCTACTTTCATAGGTATTCATGTGAGAATAACTTTTATGAAGATATATAACTAAATAATCATATTTTTCTTCAGGAATAATAGGGGTTTCTTTTTGACTATACCAATACATTGGCATAATTTTCATTGGTATTTGTGTAAAATTATCCATGCATATCCTTTTTATAATATGAGCGAAGGCCCTCCTAAGAGAGCCCCACTTTGCTTAAGACCTATAGCATTATTTTCTATATCTTTATAATTTTCTATTTTTTTTATTTCTTCTTTTTTATGCCATTCATATAATAATCCAAAAAAATCTACTAATAATTTTTCATCTTCTTTAGTGAGTACCGGTTTAACAATTACGGATTCTTTTTTATCTTCTAACATAGCTTATTCAATTCAAAATACTGTATTTCAGCACCGCGATACAATTCAAGGTCTACATTATCTAACTCAGGAATATGCGCATATTGTACATTGCCTTTACGCGATTTCAACAAGAATATATATTCGCCAAATGATGCAGTTTTACCTTGTGCAACTCGTTTTAATTCTTCAGTAAGCTTATCTTCAACTTTTTTCAATTCTTTCAATTGCTGTTTAATTTCCCAGAGCTTTTGTGCTGCTTTAACTTCAGAAGATACTTCTTCAACCTTTAACATTTCTTGTAGTTCTCGCTGTTCCATAATAAGCCCCTCATCAAGACCCCAAATATCTTGGATAATTTCGATATTTGCAAGATTGTTTTTTATTTGCTCAATGTTCATGTCGTTCCTTATATGTTTTATTATTTTCATATCTCTATTGTAACACAAAAGAATCTTAATGCAACATTATTTGACACAAAAGATTACACTTGATACATTATAATTAATAGTCACGGAAATGCCGAGACAGTTCAAACCTTATAGGAACACAATGACTGATGAATATGTACACGCGTTAAGAAAGCGTTTTTTCACTATTTATAATAAGTTGCCGATATGCCAGACCGATATTATGGTTGAGCTAAAAATGAGCAGAGCAACTATTTATAGATTTATGAACTTTCCTGATAATAAGTTTAGTAAAAAATCACTGAGCAAGATTTTAATATGGGTGGAAGCATATGAAGAAAGAAAAGCAGGAGTCACCATGCGAACGTTATACGAGGCTTAGGGTATCCTTAATTAATATCTATAAAACAAAAAAGAAGGCTATACAAATTGCTTATGAAATTGGTATAACTCGTATGTCATTATATAACTTTATAACTGCTAGAAGTAAGCCTTGGAATAGAACATTGGCTCTAATAGATATTTGGCTTGATAACTACATAAAGGATAAACATGTATCTTGATGATTGTGATTGCACAAAGAAGAAAAAAGTTTTTGAGGCTCTATATAAAACACAAGAATCCTGTAAGGGTATAGAAACTGATAATCAGAGTACAGGTCCTTCTAAGCATAAATACTTGAGTCTTACGGGTGTATACAATGCTGTAAAACCGTTCTTAAAAGAACATGGTCTGTTTGTGCACCATCAACAATGCACCGATGCAATAACGGGTAAGCAGATTCAAAAGACCATTATAAAGCACAAAGAAAGTGGTGAAGAGATAGTTGATGACCGGTATCTGGTTCCTGATAAACCCGGAAGTCAGGGGGCGGGCATGGCTGAGACCTATATGAAAAGATATGCTCTTCTTTCAATTATAGGAATAGCGACGGGAGAAAATGATGATGACGGCGAAGCGGGCAGAGAATATTTTGAGCGCTTAAAGATAATTCAAGGCCTCATAAAGAACCATGTGAATTCTAAGACACTATATCAAGATATACTGGCTTCATTCAAAATTAAGAATCTTAATGAATTGAATGACGGTAGATTGTTTGATGCTTATCATTTCATAACTCAATATAAATAGGAATAACTATGTGTAAAGATAAAGTTTGTACTTCGGCAAATATGAAACAACATGCGATGGACTATACAAAAGAATTGAATACCAAAGAACTTAATGAAAGACGTCTAAAAATAGCATTAACCATGAGTGATATTCAAAATATTACTATCCAATTTGCTGATTTACTCGAAAAAATAACAGAGGGCAATATTGAAAACGGAAATGATTTTAATAAGATGTTGATAGATCTACAAACATATGCCTTTCTGG
>Ga0164241_10007117_pt1 | contig 10083 bp, 13 predicted proteins | sample OricomyardsoilBY_FD_108780 | JGI IMG/M metagenome (GOLD analysis project Ga0164241, IMG submission 108780) | Backyard soil microbial communities from Emeryville, California, USA - Original compost - Back yard soil (BY) | ecosystem: Environmental > Terrestrial > Soil > Unclassified | place: USA... | reverse complement strand
TGGATGTTGAAATTGTGGATTACCATTAGGAGTCACAATCATGACAAAAAACAAAATGCGCCCTATTCACCCGGGCGAAATATTACGTGAAGAATATTTATTACCTTTGGAAATGAGTGTTAATGCACTCGCCAACGAATTACGCGTACCCGCCACTCGCTTACACGAAATAGTCAACGAACGACGTTCAATAACCGCAGACACAGCATTACGCCTTGCACAATATTTCGGCGGCGATGCCCAGTCCTGGTTAAACCTTCAATCCGCTTATGATCTAAAAATTATCGAAACCGAACGCGGCGATGAAATTAAAAAACAAATTTCACCGCGAGCGGCTTGAGGAATTGAAATAAATTAGAATACCGGTAAGGGCATCAGTAGATTCCCTTTTTTATTTCGTAGCTCGTATGAAGCGTAGCGCAATGCGGGTTTTACAAAAAAATTGCTCACCAAAATCTATTTATCAAGCCCTCAACTTTGCAGGCAACACCTGCTCATTATGTATTATTGGTTCTTTACGTAATGTCTGAGTAAAACTATTTACTTTAAATTTAATGTAAGCATTAGACGGCCAATTTATTACAATATGCCATGCATATGAACTATAACCGTTGGGATAATTGAATTGCTCACGCACAATCTCATGGATTGATGGAGGAGTAATACCAGCACTACATGATTTATAATCTAGAGCTATCTCTAAATCAGTAATCTCTTCGAATACAAGAGTCGCTGGCGAAATTCTAAAATTAAAAAAATTGTCATCCCCACGCAACCACTCAGAAATATAGTCAATATCAAGCTCTAAGTTACCAGTCCCATGATCTGATTCTATGATTTTGAATCCATGAATAGGATTGTCATGCCAACTGTAATCTTCAAACGTCATACAACTCTCTTTTAGACATAACAATTATTAAACCTAGTGCGAGGATTTAATTTTGTCCTGATCCAAAGCATCACTAATATTTTGATTCTATGACATCACCATCAATGTCATTCAGATCAAAACCAGAAGATTCAAATTCAATATCGGAAACCTCTGCATTAATTGGAAGGCCATCAGAAAAATCAATTGTTACGAAGCATAAATATTGTTCGTTATGCACTCTTGTAAATGAACGATGAACGATGTAAAGGTATTCTTTATCCTCAGAATCCCAAGGGGAGCTATCATAGTCAGCGTATTCTAGTTCAGCCAATATCTGAGCAGAAAACTCTATTTCATATGTGGCATTGTCTCGGGTAGCACTTAAAATTTTATATCCATCTATCTTAACTGATTTAATGTCTATGCGAGTCACGTCATAACCCGCACCCTCATCATCTATGGGATAAAATTCGGAGCTCTGCATTTCCTCAATTATTAGCTTCGCGATATCTGCTTTATTTTCCGAGATGAATTTATCTCCAATAGCTGCTGGCTCAACTAGTATTTCTTCAGTACGAATCACCAACTCTAACAATTCTTCAATTGTTTGAAGGTGATGCAATCTTTCATTTTTGTCAGTATATTTTTTCAAATCACCATCTTTACTTATCACATAAAGCTCATGCTGACGCCTTTCAGCCGCTCGTACGACAGCCTCAATAGAAAAAGCATCTGGAAATTCTGATTTTTTACTACCTTTTCCAAATGGAGCACTTGATGAAAAATACTTATCAAAAACATGCGCAATTTTAACCCCCTCAAATGTAACAACTTCGACATTTTCATTATTCAAGAAAGACTCAAATCTTGTTATGGCCTCACCGTAAATCTGATCATAATTTATTTTTTGAAATGCCTGATAGCAAGGAAGACTAGGCGCATTCTTTAAAAACATTGCCTCCTTTTGAAATTTTTTTAGCTTAATATGCGCTTCATTTGAAAGATCTCGAATCTGACTCTTTATTTCATTCACCGTAATACTAGAGAGCAAAAGGTGAAGCCGATCATGCTTAAGATGCTCCTCGAGCTTTTGAAGAGTGTGCTCTCCAAATTGGTAATTCTTGCTACGAAACACTTCTGTATCAATAAATACTAATCTTGTTTTTAATTCGGTATTCATAGCTCCTCGCTTACGAGAATGAGGTTTAATATATTTCAGTCGCATGTCATATAAAATAGCACAAACCATATTTATTTGATTCGCAAACTCTCACACGATTGAATAGCACTCGACTATGCCAACATTTATTCCCCACCATCAATTAGATAATTAAGGTCAGATTAAATTAAGCAATAAGCCACATACAAATCATCAGCTCAAAAAAATCGATTTTTAATGCACAACTTTCCATTCTTCGATTAACTCCACCGTAACATCATCCCTATAACACAACGGAGATTTCCCACCCGGTTTACTGTAAGCGCTATGACCACCACAACGCCTGCCATTCCTCATTAAATTGTAAGGGCATGGACAATTACCAGAATAATTTCGGATAGATTCTTGAATTAGTACTGCAGCAATTTCGTCATCCGTGAGATCAGAGTCAGCGCGAGAATAGGTTGCGATGAAAACTAACAACAGCATGAAGCCAATTTTTATGAATGCTCTTATAGAATCGCTCGCTTGTTTGCATTCAAATATCAACATATTTAGCTGCCACTCAAATGCAAAAGTCGATTACACCTATACAGGCGAGACCTGTTAGGTCACAAGTCTGCAGCCACAATAGTTTCGCGACCATAGCAGCATCTGCTCGCATCATCAATTACACCGCATTACACAAAACGAGTAGTTCGGATAAACACTCAAATCATTGTCACATTCCAACCGGCCAAAATTAATCAACAACCCGGTCAAACAGACGAAATAATTATTAAGAATCAAATAGATACAGAAAAATAATCCGGCCAACGAAGTGGCCAAATAGCAGAAGTCTAATTATTTTGCGGAAGGAAAATGCTCCACATGCATTTCACCACGACGACCAAAATAAGTCACATGACGACCTGCAATCCAAACCATATAACCTATACAACCAGCGGCTTGTGATAATTTTTTAAATTCCGGATACATAACGTCGCCACGTTGTGCACCGCGAATAGCTGCTTTTATTCCATCTGTATTAAAATTTTCAGCAATTAAATTGTCGCTGGGTAAATCCAGCGTATGAACTTCACCGGAGGGTAAATAATAAGTTGTGCGTTGTGCACGATAATCTGCGTAATAAGATTCAACACCGGCATCTATTAAGGCTTTGACGATTTCACCGAAATTGGCAGTACCATTGTTAGACGATGTCGCACATTGTTCAATAATTTGACGAGCGGTTTGCATAAACGACTCCGAATATTAATTCACAGGAATTTGTTTAAGTTGATGAGCGCTAACCAGGTCACGCAACAGCTTGACTAAATTTTCACGCACCTCCGGACTCAAATGCCCAAAATAAAATTCATCATTTTCATCAGCCAATACCGCTAATTGCGGTACCAGTTGTTGGCCTTTTTTGGTGAGCGTCAACACTTGAGTTTTGGCACTTTCGTCTGCGTAACTTCGTTCAACTAGTCCTTTTTCTTCCAATCTCACCAATATTTTTGATGCAGCACTTTTAGTCACACTCAATGCTTCAATCATGCTGGCATGGGAAGTCATGTCGCCATCAAATAAAGTTCGTAAAGCGACCCACTCAGTCACACTAATTCCATTTGTTGCCAGGCGCTTTTCAAAACTGGCTGAAACATGGTTCGACACAAAACGCAGCCAAAACCCTATATGAGCATCCAGAGGATTGGGTTGATCTGTTTTTTTCGGGGTGATTTTTTTATCAGGCATAATGGTTTCCATGGAAACTTTTAAAACCATTATAGTTTCCACGGAAACAATGTCAAGCAGTAAGCGAAATTAGTATTTTCCCGCAATTGATTTGACTAGAAAGGTGTCAATGGTTTTGATGAACACGAATGTGTTGGATGGAGGAATAATCGTAGTAATAATAAGAAAAAACCTGGCAGCGCTCACGCGCCAACCAGGTTTTAACTCAATCCCTTTTTCATCCTTGAATTGCGAATCTTTATAGGTCCATAGAGAGCCCTTAGAGAAATCGCATTTTTCCAAAGTTAATTTACTTCACTCGTATGTCGTTTTTAACCGACTGTACACCTTCTATATCTCTGGCAACTCGGGTTGCTTTGCTAATGTGAGATGCGTCAGCAACGAAGCCGCTGAGTTGCACTACACCTTTAAAGGTTTCAACCTGAATTTCAGTTGCTTTTAATTCATCGTCTTTAACAAAAGCAGCTTTTACTTTTGTGGTAATAACCGCATCGTCGATAAATTCACCGGTACTTTTTTCTTTTGAGGTTGAAGCACAACCTGCCATCAAAACAAAAAAGGCGAGAACCAGCGCAGTAAAATAATGGCTATAAGTTTTCATAATTGAGTTTCCTTTAAATGAATAAAATTAAAATAGTTTAAAAATAAATTAATAACTAAGCCTGCCTGATAGTTTTAGCCTTTTGCTAAATATATCCCATCAGTATCAGTATGATTAAAATCACCACCACTAAACCCAAACCACCACTAGGGCCGTAACCCCAATTTCGGCTATGCGGCCAGGCAGGAATCGCACCAACCAAAATCAAGAGCAGGACAATTAATAAAATTGTGCCAAGAGTCATAGATTTCTCCTTACGCAATTTAAACAATTTTCCATAATGATCCTCTCAGTACTATCCATCGCAGAGGGTGAGCCGGGAAAATCCAGCGACAGGTGTAGACTATCCACTATTAATATTGATATCGGTGCGCTACCGCGCTTAGTGAAGCGGTTTTTTAGGCATCTTGAATAAGTGGGATATTTTGCAATGCGGAGCGTTCCCTTTGGATTTCATTTGTGGTGCGATAACCCATACGCCGCAAGATAGGTAATGGAGGGCACCAACCTTGCAATGCATGTTGCAATAAAAAACCACCAACAATAAAAGGAATTGCAAAGAATTTTTTGCTAAGAATAAAACCCAGTGCACTACTTGCCACAATTAAACTGGATGCATTCGTTTCAAGTATTCTTTCAATATCCCATTCTTCATCCAGCTCGCGTAACCGAGTGGAAATCAAATGCGGGTTTTCGCGATGAAAACAGATGGATTTTTCAATATCAAATTGAATTTTGGCATTGACGTCTGGCGAGGTATTTTTTGCAACACGCTGATCAGTATAAGGTAAGTGTGTCATACATCCTCCGAATCAAAAAAAGAAAGATATTCAACCGCGACGCGCTGCTTCGATTGCAGCAATATCAATTTTTTTCATTTCCATCATCGCATTAAATGCACGCTTGGCAACGACAGGATCTGGATCAGAGATAGCCTGTGTTAGTGCAACAGGCGTAATTTGCCAGGACACGCCCCATTTATCCTTGCACCAACCACACTCGCTTTCTACGCCACCATTGTTGACTATCGCATTCCAATAGCGATCTGTTTCGGCTTGATCCACAGTCGCGATCTGAAACGAGAATGCTTCGCTTTGCTTAAACGTGGGGCCACCATTGAGTCCAATGCAAGGAATTCCCATGACAGTAAATTCCACCGTTAACACATCACCCTCTTTCCCTGATGGATAATCTCCCGGAGCAAAATACACTGCGCCAACAGACGAATCAGGAAATGTCTTTGCATAAAATCGTGCTGCTTCTTCAGCGTCCTTATCGAACCAAAGGCAAATGGTGTTTTTTGCTGGCGTAGTCATATCACTCTCCGTCGTAAGAAATTTAAACAAACGTGCAGTGGTTATACCCTGTGTAACGTTGCGATTTACACATTAACTTTTCCCTGAATGGAATCGTCCATCCTTTTTCCCGTCAATGCGCCCACAACCATTTTTATACCGGCTACTGCAAAGCCATGTTTGGTATCCCAATAATATCCTTCTGTTGGCACAACTTTAATGACAGAAATGCGCGGATCTTTTTCACCCTCAACAAACCAGGTTTTAAATATTGGCTCCCATAATTCTTCAATTTTGTTTTCATCGCGCGAAGCCGTGGCCACACCTTTTATGACCAAAAAATCAGAATAGGTGGAGCCTTGAAAATGCAAAGTCACATTTGAATTTAATCTAATTTCCTGATTTTTATGGCTATCATTTGCACTCAAAAACCAGATATTTCCTTCATCATCCACCTTTTGCACGCCCATAGGCCGTGTACCGCAAGATCCGGAAACAGCAACCGCTGTAGTAAAAAAGCAGCTTTCCGCTTTATCAACAAGCTGCTGAATTTTCTTAACGGCTGCTACGCCGCTTAAGTCTTCATGACTGTAATCTGCTTGATTTGTATTGGTGGAATTCATAATAACCTCGCTCAGGACATTGTTGGAAAGGTGGTTGTACTTGTTGCATTAGACACCTTGGAGCAATTTCGCTTTATGAACCGTACGGTAAATAACCTACCGCCAATTACAATTTCAGGAATTCTGAATCGTCAGCCGTTGTTAATGAATAGATTTTGGCGTAAAGGAAAAATAATCCGGTGCAATAAACAGCCATATAAGAGAACAACCACAAAAGCGCTACATAAAAAGTTTTGTGGTTGTGCCAGCATGCTACCGGATTTAGAGATGGGGTTTATTCTTGTCCAAACAGATCACGTTTGCGTGGCGTGCGGTTAGCAGCCATTGACCATCACGCTTCATCCAAATATTTGTGTAACGTCGATGAATCGTCGTACCTGCACCCACTGACTTACCACTCGGTACAACTACTTCGTTCCCCATAATAATTGCCGTGTCACTGTAGATTTGAACCGATTCAATATTGCGCACAAATGATGAGTAGGTGACTGCGCCCGTTCGTACTCGGCCGACTCTGGATTTAACGACTTGGTCATGTCCTCTGCCCACAGTTTTTCCACGGTATCGAAGTCTGCGCGCAGCACCGCATCGGCTTCGGCGAGATCAAGTCGCCTGACTGTTTCTTCCACCGTTTCAGCAATAGCAAAGATTGGTGTAAGAAAAATCAAGGTAATAAACATGGTAATAGCGCGCATGGGAGTTCTCCTTGTGTAGGGGACGACCATCATGCTCCCTCGATAGCTATATTAAAAGATCATGAATTGGATGTTTGACGGCTGATAGATAGCGCCTGAAGCTTCTGAAGGAATCTGTGCAGGTAAGTTTGCATGAGGATTGTCACTTTTTACCTCCCAACTCTCAAAATCTACCCCAAAATGTAAAACAATCAGAATAAACTCCTTTTCCCTAGGGCAATTTCAATCAACTTCCTGTATATTGTGCCGCTATTTTCTAACCCAGCCTTCTTACAACTGTTTAACGGAAAGAGTCCCATGACTGACTTATCAACTTACAGAAATTTCGGTATCTTCGCCCACGTTGACGCCGGTAAAACCACTACTACCGAGCGTATTCTCAAGCTCACCGGTAAAATCCATAAGCTTGGTGAAGTTCACGAAGGTGAGTCCACTACCGACTTTATGGTTCAGGAAGCTGAGCGTGGTATTACCATTCAGTCCGCCGCCGTCACCTGTTTCTGGAAAGGTGCCCGCTTTAACGTTATCGATACCCCGGGACACGTTGACTTCACTGTTGAAGTGTATCGTTCATTAAAAGTACTCGATGGTGGTATCGGTGTATTTTGTGGATCTGGTGGTGTTGAGCCTCAATCAGAAACCAACTGGCGCTATGCGAACGATTCTAAAGTTGCGCGTTTGATTTTCGTAAACAAACTCGACCGAATCGGTGCTGACTTCCTGCGCGTAACCGAGCAAGTGAAGAAAATATTGGGCGCAAAACCATTAATCATGACCTTGCCTATTGGCTCTGAAGACACCTTTGTGGGTGTGGTTGATCTATTGAGTAAAAAAGCCTACATCTGGGACGAAACTGGCCTGCCAGAAAACTACACCGTCACTGACGTACCTGCCAATATGATGGATGACGTGGATATGTACCGCGATCAACTGGTTGAAAATGCCGTTGAAGTGGATGATGACCTGCTAATGGCCTACATGGAAGGCGAAGAAATCTCTATTGAAGACATCAAGCGTTGTATCCGTAAAGGTACTCGTGACCTAGTATTCTTCCCAACTTATTGTGGTTCTGCATTTAAAAACAAAGGCATGCAATTGTTATTGGATGCTGTTGTTGATTATTTGCCAAGCCCGACGGAAGTGAACCCACAGCCGTTGACTGATGAAGAAGGTAACCCCAATGGCGAGTTCGCCATTGTGTCTGCTGATGAACCTTTCCGCGCATTAGCCTTCAAAATTATGGATGACCGCTTTGGCGCTTTGACTTTCTGCCGCATCTATTCAGGTGTGTTGAACAAGGGCGACACATTGCTTAACTCTTTCACCGGTAAAACCGAACGTATCGGCCGAATGGTGGAAATGATGGCAAACGACCGTACCGATCTGACCACTGCCCAGGCAGGCGATATCGTTGCACTGGTAGGTTTGAAGAACGTACAAACAGGTCACACACTCTGTGATCCAAAACACCCCTGTACGCTTGAACCAATGATATTCCCTGAGCCGGTTATTTCGATTGCCGTCACACCAAAAGACAAGAGCATGATCGAGAAAATGGCCACTGCCATTGGTAAGTTAGTGTCTGAAGACCCTACTTTCCGTGTTGAAACTGATGTGGATTCGGGCGAAACCATTCTGAAAGGTATGGGTGAATTGCACCTGGATATTAAAGTCGACATCATGAAGCGTACCTATGGTGTTGAACTGAACGTAGGTCAACCACAAGTAGCCTATCGTGAAACCATCACTCGCAATATCGAAGACAGCTACACCCATAAGAAGCAATCAGGTGGATCTGGTCAGTACGGTAAAATCGACTACCGCATTCGTCCCGGCGAACCTAATTCCGGTTTCAAATTTATTACTTCTGTGGTTGGTGGTAGCGTTCCAAAAGAATTCTTCCCGGCGATTGAAAAAGGTTTCGAGTCCATGATGCCAACTGGGCCATTGGCTGGCTTCCCGGTGTTGGACGTTGAAATTGAATTGATCGATGGTGCATTCCACGCCGTTGACTCATCAGCAATCGCGTTTGAAATTGCCGCTAAAAGTGCGTTCCGTCAATCCATGCCAAAAGCCGGCCCACAACTGCTTGAACCCATCATGAAAGTGGATGTGTACAGCCCTGAAGATCACGTAGGTGATGTGATCGGTGACTTGAACCGTCGCCGCGGCCAACTTTCTGGTCAGGAAGCCAACGTAACTGGCGTGCGCATCAAAGCTGACGTACCTCTGTCAGAAATGTTTGGTTACATCAGCACCCTGCGTACTATGACCTCTGGTCGTGGTCAGTTCTCCATGGAGTTCTCACACTATGCTCCATGCCCATCGAACGTAGCTGAAGCAGTCATCGCGAAAGAGAAAGAAAAGAAAGCAGCGGCTAAAAATTAATTTTTAGTCAGATGTAAAAAAGCCCTCCTTTTGGAGGGCTTTTTGTTTTAGGGCAATGTGATTGGATACCACTAGCTATAAACCAAACTCACACTCTGGCTACCGAATCGCTCGCGCAAACTTTGCAGCAATTCATCTTCAGGTCTTAACAACCATTCTTTTCCCAATTGAATTTTGGCTTTGGCATCGCTGAGATGGTAGTCGATAATCAGTGGGCATTTTGCAATTTTTTGTGGAGAGCCGCGATGCAATTGCAATAGTTGCATTAAGTCGCGCACGGCGTTGGGTGTTAATAACCCGGCATGCCATTGCAGATGAATTTCACGTACTTTTTCCTGGCGTAGATCACTTAATAATTGCACGCTGTCCGCGCTCATTTTTAATTGGCCGCTAAAGTCATCGTGTTTGACTTGACCGGTGATCACCAACAAACCATCTTTTAATAAAAGATCGCGTGAGTTGTTATAGATTTCAGAAAAAAGTGTGACATCCATGCGGCCGGTGCGATCATCAATAGTGACAATTGCCAAATTATCGCCGCGTTTGGTTTTTACTACGCGCTGCGAAATAATTAATCCGGAAATGGTTTGATTGGATTTTTCCGGTTTTAGATTAGCGATGCGCGAACTGACTAAATGTTCAAGTTCCTGTTCATATTCATCAATGGGATGGCCGGTTAAATATAATCCCAGCGTTTCTTTTTCGGCATGCAAT
>Ga0164241_10007116_pt1 | contig 10084 bp, 7 predicted proteins | sample OricomyardsoilBY_FD_108780 | JGI IMG/M metagenome (GOLD analysis project Ga0164241, IMG submission 108780) | Backyard soil microbial communities from Emeryville, California, USA - Original compost - Back yard soil (BY) | ecosystem: Environmental > Terrestrial > Soil > Unclassified | place: USA... | reverse complement strand
TCGCGCGTCCCGGCCCACCCAGGGAGCTGACCGGCGCGACCGTATACGATGGTGTGCTACGTTGCGCCAGCAATGTCCGATTGCGTGCTGCACATCGTGGGAGCCCGGCCCAATTTCATGAAAATGGCACCGGTGGTGAAGGCCCTTTGGGAGAAACCCGACGGCTTCGAACATCTGCTGGTCCACACCGGGCAGCACTACGACGAGCACCTCAACGACTCCATCTTCCGCGACTTGGGGCTCCGTTCCCCCGACATTCACTTGGGCTCGGGCTCCGGCACGCACGCCGAACAGACCAGCCGCATCATGCTCGCGTTCGAGAAGCTGGTGGCGGAGCGCAAGCCGCGCTTGGTCCTGGTCGCGGGCGACGTCAACTCGACCTTGGCTTGCTCGATCGTCGCGGCCAAGGCCAACGTGCCGGTGGCGCACCTCGAGGCAGGTCTGCGCTCCGGTGACTGGACCATGCCCGAAGAGATCAATCGAGTGGTCACGGACCGCCTCGCGCGCCTGCACCTCACCCCCTCGCCCGACGGCGACGAAAACCTTCTGCGCGAAGGCGCCGAGCCGAAGGGCATCGTGCGCGTGGGCAACTGCATGATCGACTCGGTCAAGTCGCACATCGAAACCGCGCGCCGCGGCAGCGCGCTCGAGCGCTTCGGCGTCGCCGCTCAGGGTTACGCCTTGGCGACGTTGCACCGCCCGTCCAACGTCGACGACACGCAACGGCTGGCGCGCCTCGTCGAGGTGCTGAGCGCCATCGGCAAAAAGCTGCCGGTCGTGTTCCCGGTTCATCCGCGGACGCGCGCCCGACTGGAAGCGGCCCAGGTCTCGGAAAGCACCCTGAAAGAGCGCGGATTGTTACTGAGCCCGCCGCTCGGCTACCTGGATTTCTTGCAACTGCAGGACGCGGCCAAGGTCGTCATCACCGACTCGGGGGGGGTGCAAGAAGAGACGACCGCGCTCGGCGTGCCGTGCCTGACCGTGCGTGACAACACCGAGCGGCCGATCACGATCAGCGAAGGCACCAACAAGCTGGTCGGTTCGAACCCCGACGTGTTACCGGGTGAAGTCGACGAAGTCTTGGCGGGGCGCTCGAAGCGCGGGCGCATTCCCGCGCTGTGGGATGGCCAAGCGGGCCCGCGAGCGGCGGAGGCCATCCGACGGTTTCTGTCATGAGGGTGCTGTTCGACATCGTGCATCCCGCGCACGTCCATTTCTTCAAACACATGCTCACGGGCCTCGCCAAGCGCGGGCACGAGACGCGCATCGTCGCGCGCGAAAAGGACGTCACGACCGCGCTGCTCGACCGGCTCGGTTTCAGCTACGAAACGGTGGGCCGCTCCGGGAAAAAATCCCTATTCGGCATGGGCAGCGAGCTGCTGCGACGCGACATGGTGCTGGCCCGCGTCGCGCGCAGCTTCAAGCCGGACATGATCGTCACGCGCAACCCGGCGGGGGCGCAGACCGGGCGTCTGCTCGGTATTCCCGCCATTTTCGACACCGACGACGGCAAGGCGGCGGGCATTCATTTCTGGTCGGCCGCGCCCTTCGCTCACGTCATCACCACGCCCGACTGCACCGACGAAGACTACGGGCCCCGTCACGTCAAGTACCCCGGCTACAAACAAACCGCGTACCTACATCCCAATCATTTCACGGCCGATCGTTCCGTCTTGCAGGCGCTGGGGGTCGCGCCGGGCGAGCGCTACTTCATCGTCCGCTTCGTGGCCATGGTCGCCAGCCATGATTTGGGCGAGGGCGGGCTACCGGTCGCGGCCAAGCGCGCGTTGATCGACAAGCTGCGCGCGCGCGGCCGCGTGTTCTTGAGCAGCGAAGACCAGCTGCCGCCGGAGCTCTTGCCGCTCAAGTTTCCGCTGGCTCCCGATCGCCTGCACGACGCCTTGGCCTTCGCCGATTTGCTGGTCGGCGACAGCCAGACCGTGGCCGCCGAGGCGGCCGTGCTGGGCACGCCCAGCCTGCGCGTTTCGTCGTGGACGGGGCGCCTCGCGTACTTGACTGAGCTCGAGAAACGCTACGGCCTGACCTTCGCTTACCACCCCGCGAAGGCCGACGAGCTGATGGCCCACGTCGATCGCTGGCTCGCCGAACCGAGCCTGCGCCAAAGCCTCGCGCCGCAACACCAGCGACTGCTCGCCGACAAAGTCGACATGGCGGAGTGGTTCGTCGACTACCTCGAAACGCGCGCCCCCCGCGCCCGCCGCTAGCGCAACAGTAAGCCAGCACGCCTACGGCGTCTGGGCGCTCCTCGCGCTTTTGGCTTCGTGGTAAGGGGATGCCGACCGAATGGCCGAGATTTCCAGTGACGAAGCGGCGCCTCCCATTGCCGAGGTCGCGGCTGCGCCCGCGCCGCCCGGGCTCCGGGCACGGCTCGACGCCGCCTTGAGCCGAGTCGACGGCGGTGAGCTCACGATCGTGCTGGCCGTGCTTGCGCTGTGTGTCCTGATTCGCCTGCTGCGCCTGCAACCGATCGAGTACTACGACGACGAGGTCACGCGCTGGCACTTCGTGCGCCAATGGTTCCACCCGAACCAGCTCGAGCACGCACGCTGGACCCACCACATGGCGCGCTTCGGCGTCAACGTACCGCTGTTCTTTTCGCAGGTGCTGTGTGGACGCCACGCACGCGTCTATTACGTGTGGCCGTTGACGTCGTTCGCCCTGCAGGTTTTGTTCGTGTACCTGACGAGCAAGCGACTGGGCGGGCGCGCCGCGGCGGTGCTGGCTGCGATTTTTTTGAGCGTGTTCGCGGGCATCAATCGCGGCGCCTGCCAGCTGTTGCCGGACGCATTCGGGGCCACGGCGATGATCCTGGTCGCGTACCTGCTGGTTCGTTACCAGGAGGCGGCGTTCGAGCGACGCATGGCCTGGCTCGTCGGCGCAGGGCTCGCGTTCGTGTGGGCCTACGAGATCAAGGAATCGAACCTGCTGTTCTTGCCGAGCGCGGCCTTGAGCGTGTGGCTGTGCAAGGGGCGCTTCCGCGATGGCGTGCTGTTCTGCGCCATCCTGTTCGGCGCTATCCTGCTAGAAACGCTGGGCTTTCGCATCTTCACCGACTATTCGAGCCGGTTCGCGATCGTGGGCGAAGCCCACGGCGACATCACCGTGAGCTCGCTGTGGAAACTCTTCGAGCGCTTCACCAAGATGGAGCCCGCGTGGCAGATGTTGTTCTGGATGTGGGTGCCGAGCGCGCTCTGGCTCGCCGCCTCGCGGGATCGGCGACTGTGGATGCTGGCGTTGCTGCCGTTGAGCTTCCTGGTGCTGATCACGTTCTTGGTGCGCAGCATTCACCCGATCGTGATTTGGACGCGCTTCTACTCGCGCTACTTCGAGCCGATGGCGCCGCTGTTGATCGCAGCGGTAGCGTTGTTCATCGTCGAGACCGTGCGCCGCGGCTGGCCCGCCGAGCCGTCGTCACGGCTCAACCAGCTCTCGACGGCACTTTCGCGGCACGCCGTGGTGGTGACGGTGGGCGTGTGTGCCTTGGTCGGCTGCGTCGAGTACGCCACCGTCAAGGGCGAGCTGCCCGAGCACCCGCTCGCGGAGGCCCGTCGCATCTCGGCCATTACCAACGACGCTTACCGGCGAAATTTGCCAATCGTCCAGCTGCGCGCCAAACGTGGCGAGCTCGAGGAGCGTCGCGTGCGCCCGCTCAAGCTCGTGTACGGCATTTACCTCGATGACCGGCAGGTGGCCCGCTCGCCCGCCGCCAAAGGCGGCCAATTACCCGAGATTTTGGACGCGGTTCGCAATTCCAAGCGCTACTCGTACGTGCTGAACGACGAACGGCGCTATGCCCCGGGCCAGGTCGAAGAATGGGTCAGACGCGGCTGCGCGGTCGTGCTGCGAGAGCAAAAGGGCCATCTCAGCGCCGCTCCCGGCGTGCCGTCGCTGGTGTTGGACCTGACGACCAAGCTGCCCGAGCACTGTAAGCCGCCCCAACCCTGAGCGCGAAGTCATCGTCATGAGATTGCTCTGCACCGCGAAGCTGCCGTCCAACCTGCTGGAGCGCTACCTGTTGCCGCTCACGCTGTACGACGCCGTAGAAGAGATCGTGGTGGTGCGGCAAGAGCCGCTGCCCGCGAACCTGCCCAAGCTGCGTAACGTGAACTTCCCGGGTGGTAACGTGGCCGCCAGCGCGTTGCGCATGCTGCGCGAAGCCGAGCGGGTGCTGAGGCACGAGCAGATCGACTTCACGCTCGGCTTCAACCCGGTGCCATGGGGCGCCATGGGCTTTGCCGCGGGCGCGCTCCACGGCGTGCGTGCGTGCATCAGCTTCATCGGCCTCGACTTCAAGCGCGCCATGCATCCGTTGGCCGCCCCCGCCCTGTTGGCGCTGAACCGCGCTCACCTCGTCACCGTCACCGGCGAACGCATGCGCCGCGGGCTGATCGAACGCGGCGTCGACGCTGACAAAATTCGCATCTTGCCGCACGCGGTCGACACCGCGCGCTTCCAGCCCGGCTCAGAAGAGCCGGATTTCGACCTAATTTCCGTCGGTCACCTGATCCCGCGCAAGCGCATGGACGTGGTCGTCGACGCCATCGCCGAGCTGAAGGCACGCGGCCTCGAGGTGCGCACGGCGATCTTGGGAGAAGGCCCCGAACGCCCCGCGCTCGAAGCCCAGATCAAGGCCCGCGGGGTCGAGGGGCTGGTGACGCTGCTCGGCTTCCGCCAAGACGTCGAGGTCATGCTGCGCCGTGCGCGCATCTTCGCCTTGGTTTCGGATTGGGAGGGCGTACCGTTTGCCATGATCGAAGCGCTGTGCACCGGCCTCGTACCAATCGTGACCGACGTCGGCACCATCGCCGACTGGATCGAGCACGAGCAGAACGGGCACATCGTGGCCGTGGGCGACGCGCGCGCGCTGGCCAACAGCGTAGAACGGCTGCTGCGCGATCCGAGTCACTATGCCCAGCTGAAGCAGAAGTCACTGAGTGTTCGGCAGTCGCTCTCGCTCGAAGCGGGCGTGGAATTTTGGCGGGACGCGCTCTCGGGGTCGCGATGAAAAACGAGCAGGCATGGCGGGCGACCAAGTTCGCCGCGAACGGCGGCGACGTCTCGGTGGGCCCGGCGGCTTCGGCGGCTTCCTGGCTCATCACTCAGCTCGTGGCGCAGGCCTATCAGCGTCATTTGCCCGATCATGCGCGGGGACGGCTCGTCGATTTGGGCTGCGGAACCGTGCCGCTCTACGGCGCCTACCGGCCGCTGGTGAGTGAGATCACGTGCGTCGATTGGAGCGACAACGCGGCCAGCTCCCAGCATCTCGACGTCGCGCACGACCTCAACCAGCCGCTACCCCTGGACGACAATCGCTACGACACCGCGATCCTGTCGGACGTCCTCGAGCACATCCGCAGGCCCGAGGCGCTGCTGAGCGAGGTCGCGCGCATTTTGGCGCCGGGCGGCAAGCTGCTGCTGAACGTGCCCTTCTTCTATTGGCTGCACGAGCAGCCGCACGACTACTTTCGCTATTCGGAGCACGCGCTCCGCTCGTTCATCGAGCAAGCGGGCCTGCGGCTCATCACCCTCGAAGGCTTGGGCGGCGCGCCCGAGGTGCTGGCGGACGTGGTCGGCAAGCACCTCAGCCAGGCGCCGCTGTTGGGCCCGCTCGGCGCGCGCTGGCTACAAAAAAGCGCGTGGGTAGTCGCCAATCTGCCGCCGCTCGCGCGCGCGCTCGCCCCTTCGCGCCAGCGCTTTCCGATGGCGTATTTCTTGGTCGCCGAGAAACCTTGAACCGCATGGCCGCCTCTGCACCAACGGCTCGTGACGTGGCCTTAATCGGCGCTGGTGACTGGGGTAAGCACCTCGCGCGCTGTTTCGAAACGCTCGGAAGCCTACGCACCATCGTCGTGCTTTCCGATGGCGAAGCGGCCGCGCTCGGCCACGCTTTTCCGAACGCCGACCTCAGCGCCAGCTTTGCCCAAGCGCTCGCCGACCCGGGTGTGCGCAAGGTCGTGATCGCCACGCCCTCGGCGACTCACTTCGAGCTCGCCCGCGCGGCGCTGCGCGCGGGCAAAGACGTGTTCGTGGAAAAACCGCTGTGTTTGCGCGCGGCGCACGGCGAAGTGCTGACGCAGCTCGCCCAGGAATCCGGCCTCACGCTGATGGTCGGGCACCTGCTTCAGTACCACCCCAGCGTGGTCAGGCTGCAAGCGTTGGTGGCGGAAGGCGCGCTCGGTCGACTGCTGACCATCACCTCGAACCGGCTGAACCTGGGCAAGTTTCGCACGGAAGAAAACGCGCTCTATAGCTTTGCGCCCCACGACGTCTCGGTCGTCCTGTCCTTGCGCGGCGAGCAGTCGCTGGCGTCGGTGCGCTGTGTCGGTGCCTCCTATGTCAAGCCGGGCGTGGCCGATTCGACGACCACGTTCTTGAAGTTTTCGGGCGGCACCCTGGCTCAGCTGTACGTGAGCTGGCTCAACCCCTTCAAAGAGCAAAAGCTGACCGTCGTCGGCACGCTGGCCATGGCCGTGTTCGACGACACCAAGCCCTGGTCCGAAAAGCTGATGCTTTATCGCGACTACATGAGCCGAGCCGACGCCGGCAGCGCGTCCAACTCGTGCGCGCGGGGCGAGGCCCAGCTGGTCGCGGAAGAAGAGCCGCTCATGGCCGAGTGCGTGCACTTCCTGCGGGCGTGCGCGGACCGCTCGGCGCCGCGCACCGACGGCCGGGAAGGAGTACGGGTGCTGCGGGTGCTGGATTTGGCCCAGCAAAGCCTCGAGCGCGACGGCGCCCTCGTCACACCCACGAACGCCGACGCCACCAGTCACGCCGACTACTTTGCGCATCCGAGCGCGATCATCGAGCCTGGCAGCATGATCGGCGCTGGCAGCAAAATTTGGCACTTTTGCCATATCATGGCCGGCGCGCGGCTCGGAGAGCGCGCAAGCTTGGGCCAGAACGTGTTCGTCGCCGGTGGCGTGGTGGTGGGCCCCGACGTGAAGGTCCAGAACAACGTCTCTTTGTATGACGGGGTGGAGCTCGAGCGTGACGTGTTCGTGGGCCCCTCGTGTGTGTTCACCAACGTCAAGCATCCCCGCGCCGAGATCAGCCAACGGGGCTCGTACGTCAAAACCGTAGTGCGGCGCGGCGCGAGCCTGGGCGCCAACGCGACGGTGGTCTGCGGCGTCACTCTCGGCAGTTATTGCTTCGTGGGGGCGGGCGCGGTCGTGACCCGTGACGTGCCGGACTATGCGCTGGTCGTGGGCAACCCGGCGCGCCGCGTCGGCTGGGTGGGCCGGCACGGCCAGCGCCTGGCACCGAGCGCGACGGGGACCCTCGCCTGTCCGCAGTCGGGGCTGCGCTACCGAGAAATCGGCCCCGACCAGCTCGTGTGCCTCGACCCGGACCAAGACGCCATGCCCGGTCAGGAGCCGTGAAGTTCCTCGATTTGAACGCCCAGCACGCTCGCTACGCTCGAGAAATCGAGCAGCGCATGCTGGCCGTCGTTGCGCACGCGCAGTTCATCATGGGTCCGGAGGTGGCAGCGCTCGAGGACGCGCTGGCCGCGCGCGTCGGCGTCGAACACTGCGTTAGCGTCAGCAGCGGCACCCAAGCGTTGGAGCTCGCGCTGCGCGCGCTGGGCGTCGGCCCCGGCGACGAAGTCATCACCGTCGCCTTCAGCTGGATCAGTAGCGCGGAGGTCATCGCCTTGGTCGGCGCGACGCCGGTGTTCGTCGACATCGACCCGCGTGGCTTCGGGCTGGATCCACGGCCGCTCGAGCGCGCCTTCAGCGCGCGCACGCGCGCGGTGCTGCCAGTCAGCCTGTACGGTCAAACCCCGGACTTGACCGCCATCGAGGCGATCGCGGCCGCGCACGGCGTGCCCGTAATCGAAGACGCAGCCCAGAGCTTTGGCGCACGCCACGGAGGTCGCCCGAGCGGCGGCATCACGCGTGTCGGCTGCACCAGTTTTTTTCCCAGTAAGCCGCTCGGCTGCTTCGGCGACGGCGGCGCCCTGTTCAGCAACGACCCGGACCTGGCGCGGACGCTGCGCGCCATGCGTTCGCACGGCAGCGTCGATCGCAAAGTCCACGACCGCTTGGGCACGAACGCGCGCCTAGATACCCTGCAGGCGGCGGTGCTGCTGGCGAAGTTGCCGTATTTCGAGGCCGAGCTGAGCGAGCGGCGCCGATTGGCCGCGCGCTACACCAGCGCGCTACACGGCCATTTCGAAGTCCCATGGGTGCGGCCCGACAACGAGCACGTGTTCGCGCAGTACACGATTCGCTCACCGCGGCGCGACGCCCTCGTCCAGGCGCTGCACGCGCAAGGCATTCCGACGCGCGTGCACTATGCGCGTTGCCTCCATCAGCAGCCCGTCTTCGCTCAATGCCCGACCCACGCGCCCGAGGCGGAGCGCGCGGCTCGCGAAGTGCTGAGCCTGCCGCTATTTCCCGGCTTCCAAGACGCCGATCAGGATCGAGTCATCGAAGCTTTGCTCGAGCAAGCGGCCGTCGCCGGCCAAAGCGCCTATTTTGCGCCACCGCACAACAGCAGCAAGTGAGTCTGCCCTTTGATCCAGTACGTCTTGGGGCTGGTACACGACCCTTCGACCAATCGCGCCAACGAGTCGTACTTGCGATTGTCGGTGAGCAGCACGGCAAAACCGCGCCGCTCCGTCCGCAGCAGCCGCTGAAATTCCTTTTTCAGGTCCCTGACCCCGCGCCGACACACCTGCCGATACTCGTCCCTGATGTCCGGTCGGACTTGGAGAAACGGTCCGTCGTAGCCGGAGTAGTACGTCCAAGGCCGACAGCTGTCGAAGTCCATGAGCAATCTCTGCGGACGCCGGGCGGACTGCTTCGGTAGCAGCAGCAACGCTTCCGTGAACGCGCCCGGCTTCGTCCAAAGGCCTTTTTGCGACAAGCCGGGTTTGAAATAGAGTGTCGGCAGCAGCAGCAGCGCGGCTAAGCTCGGCCCCGCGTAGCGGCGGGCCGCCTCCGCGCGTAGCTCGAGCAGCCATTCGGGCGCCACGCTGGCAATCAGGATGGCGTAAGCAACGTAAAAGGTGTTGGTCCGGAAGGCGCCCGCGGGCCACCGCCCGGCCATGTTGAAGGCGGTGACGAGCAGCAGCGGCGACCACAGCATCGCCAGCTCCAAGAATCGCCGTCGCCGCACGAGAAGCAGCACGCCCGCCACGTGCAAGGCGCCCCAAGCCACTTGATCGGTGGACCGGAGCCGCTCCAGCGTAGGCTGGGCGATACGCGGCGAGCGCCACAGCTCGCGGCCGATGCCCGGAACGGTAGCGAGCTCGAAATACTTGGCCGTCGTCCACGCTGCCCGCGACTCGTACTGGGTCTTGAGCCCGTTGGGGATGTAGAAGACGTCGTACCAGGTGCCCCACTTCTTTTCGGCTTTGTTGGCGGAGATGCCGCGCCAAGTGGTGAAGTAGATGGTGCCAATCGTGGCCAGGCACAGCACCGCGACCGCGCACACCGAACCCAAGCGGCGGAATCGCCGCGTCCGAAAGCTGTCCCACGCCAGAAATGCGAACAGCACGGGGTAGGTGAAAATGACGGTCAGCGACAAAAAGAACGAGAGCCACGCCACGCCGAGCACGAGCAGCAAGCTGAACAGCGAGCGCTTTTCGACGTAGTGCAGCAGCACCGCCAGCACCGCCATGTAGACGCCCACCTCCGTGCCGTAGTGCTTGAACTCGACCGCCATCTCGATCGCGACGGGGCTCACCGCCAGCAGCAGCACCGCCAACAGCTGCGACCAATACACGCGGAGGACTCGCGTTGCGACGTACGGCGCCAGCACCATCGACAGCAATGAGCCCATGAAGGGCAACATGCGGAACACCCAACTGGCGGGACCGAACAGGCGCAACGCACCCTGCGTCACCAACATGAAACCCAACGGGCGAATCTGGGCGTCGATGGCGCGTGTCGTCAGCGTCTTGACGGCCCAGTAAGCTTCGTCTTGCCAGAGCGTGGGAGCGTGCAGCCAGTAGTTGTTGACGCGAATGCCCACGCCCAGCAGCGCTGCCAGCCAGAGGGCGATCGACCCCGGGTGTTGCTCCGCCCAGGCCTTGATACCGCTCCATTTCGACACCGGC
>Ga0164241_10007115_pt1 | contig 10086 bp, 7 predicted proteins | sample OricomyardsoilBY_FD_108780 | JGI IMG/M metagenome (GOLD analysis project Ga0164241, IMG submission 108780) | Backyard soil microbial communities from Emeryville, California, USA - Original compost - Back yard soil (BY) | ecosystem: Environmental > Terrestrial > Soil > Unclassified | place: USA... | reverse complement strand
CGTGGGCGGGGTGAGCCGGGCGCTCAGCGTCGCGGTGATGGCCTGGGCCATCTACCGCTCGGTATCGAGCGAGCTCGGCATCGGTGAAATGATCCTGCTGACCAGCATCTCGGCCGGCCTCTCCGGTTCGCTGCTCTCCCTGTCTGGCGCCTGGCTCGGCTTTCGCGCGCTCGAGCCGCAGTTCGAACGCATGAACGAGCTGCTCGCCGCAGCGCCTGCCACGACCGAGCGCCTCTTGCCGCAGCCGACCGAAGACACGCTGGTGCTCGAGGACGTCTGGTTCCGCTACACGGAGGACGGTCGCTGGATCCTGCGCGAACACGCCTGGCGCATCGAGAAGTACAGCTTCACGCAGCTCGACTCGCCCTCCGGCAGCGGCAAGAGCACGCTCTTGCGCCTGCTCGCCGGCTTGCTGCCGCCCAGCCGCGGCAGCGCGCGCGTCTTCGGCATCGATGCCCGCGACGCTCGTCACCTGGTGTTGTACGTGCCCCAACACTGCAACCTGCTCGAGGCCTCGATCGGCGAAAACCTGCGCCTCTTGAGCGGCGCCAGCGATGCGGAGCTCCAGCGCGTCGCCCAGCTCACCGGCTTGGCAGAGCTGCTCCGCGAACTCCCCCTGGGCGTGGAGACGCCGGTCGCCGCCCGCGGCCAGAACCTGTCCTCCGGTCAGCGCCAGCTGGTGGTGTTGACCGCCGCTTTCGCCTCCGCGCGGCCGGTCCTGCTGCTCGACGAATCGATGAGCCAGATCGACGCCGGCACGCGCCGGCGCATGCACTGGCAGGCCCTGATCGAAGGCCGCACGGTGGTGGCGGTGGAGCACGGCGAGAGAATCCAGGCTTAGAACGCAGCTGCGGCCCTGGTGAATGCAGGCTCGAGCGATAGCTGCTGGGTTCCGCTCGCTCCCTCGTGCCTCAGCAGCCAGCGCTTGCGCTCCATGCCCCCGGCGTAGCCGGTAAGCGTACCGTCCGCGCCGATCACGCGGTGACAGGGCACGACGATGCCGATCGGATTGGCGCCGTTGGCGAGGCCCACGGCGCGCACGGCGTTGGGGTTGCCAAGGCGCCGCGCGACGTCGGCATACGAGAGCGTCTCTCCGCAAGGGATGGTGAGCAGCACGTCCCAGACTCGGCGCTGGAACTCGGTGCCGATACCCGCGACGGGCAAGTCGTCGATCGCGCGCAGATCACCCGCGAAGTAGGCGCGCAAGGCGTCGCTCAAACCATGTGGATTGTTCGCGCGTTCGAGCACCACGCCCTCGCCATGGCGGCGCAGCGCCCGCTCGATCCGAGCCTCTGCTTCGCTCCACTCGATGACGCGCAGTCGCCCGCTCGAGTCTGCGACCAGGCGCAGCTGCCCGAGCGGAGTGTCGAGCTCGTCGTAACTAAGCCGTTCGGGGGACGTTGCGATCATGGCTGACTCCTTTACTTTCGAGCGCTCGCCTCACGCTGCGCATCTTCGCGGAGCGCGCCGTCGGCTGCCCAGAGGTGCTGTGCCGCATAGGCGCGCCACGGGCGCCAGCGCTCTGCGCGCCGTTCGAGAGCACGGGCGTCGATCTCGGTGCCAGAAGTGCTGGCGGCGCCGCGCAGGATACCCCGGTCGCTGGCAGGGAAGGCGTCGGGCTCGCGGGCGGCACGGAGCGCGATATACTGAGCGGTCCATTCGCCGATGCCGGGCACCGCCACGAGCCGTGCGACCGTGTGCTCGACGCTCTGGCTCGGTTCAAACAGCTCTGGATCGGCGAGCGCCGCGCGCGCTAGCGAGAGCAAGGTCTGACGCCGCGAGGCTGGCATGCCGAGCGTCGAGAGGTCCGCGGCGGCAACCTCCGCTGCGCTGGGAAACACGCGCGTGAGCGAAGGCCCGAGCAAGACCGGCGAACCGCACAGGCGCACCAGCCGCTCACCGAGCTGGCGAGCGGCGCCCACGCTCACTTGCTGCCCGAGGACCGCGCGTACGCCGAGCTCGAAGCCGTCCCATCCCCCCGCGACGCGCAAGCCGGGCCGCGCAGCGACGAGCGGTGCGAGCCAGGCATCGCGCCCGAGCTGCGCCTCGATCAGCGTGGTGTCTGCGCTCACGTCGAACAGGTGCCGAATCCGCTCCACGATCGAGGGCAAGAGCTCGACTCTACCGATGCGCACCGTCGCGGCGAGGCTGTGTTGCTCCGGCAGGTGCTGCACCTCGATCGTGCCGAACTCTCCCGCCTCTCGCACGCTGCGCAGGTATTTTCCGGGGAAGCCTGCCCGTGCCTCGTCGACGCGCTCGATGCCCGCGATGGCGCGCGCGCGAAGGTGCTCGAGCAGCGAGCGCCAGTCGTAGGGCGCGCGATAGCGCAAGCGTAAGCTCACACCGGCGGCGCCCGCCGAGCCCTGAGGCAAGCTCACCACGGCCTTGCGCCGCAGCTCGCTCGGTGCACGCTTGAACAGCGTCTGGAAGGTCTCGTTGAAGCGGCGCACGCTGCCGAAGCCGGCAGCCAACGCGATCTCGCTCATCGGCAAGCGAGTCTCGTGGATCAGCTGCTTGGCGAACAACACGCGGCGCGTCTGGGCGACGGCGATCGGTGACGCACCGAGGTGCTGCTCGAACAGACGGCGCAGCTGCCGCTCGCCCATGCCCAGGCGCTCCGCCAGCTTTTCGACCTTGCTCTCGTGGCCGTCGAGCGCGCCTGCCGCGATCAGCGCAAGCCCGCGCGAGACGCTGTTCGACGTGCCGCGCCAGGCGCCCTGCTCGGGAGCCGTCTCGGGCCGGCAGCGCAGACAGGGCCGAAACCCCGCCGCCTGTGCCGCGGCAGCCGAGACAAAGAAGCGGCAGTGCTCAGCTCGCGGCGTTCGCGCCGGACAGACCGGCCGACAATAGATGCCGGTCGACGTGACGCCCACGAACAGGCGCCCGTCGAAGCGCGCGTCGCGCGTCAACAGGGCCTGATAGCAGACCTTGGGATCGAGCGAAGCCATATTGCCAGCATACGCCCTGCGTCAGTGAAGGCTCGCGGTTTTCGGACGTCACCAGCAGGGCGTCCGGGTCGCTCGTTGCCTGGCGCCAGGCTGCCAGAATTTGCTCGGCCGGAGCCACCGGGGGGAGCTCAGCGCGGGGTGGAGTAGATGTCGAGAAGCATCGCGTGCAGCAGCAGCTCGAAGCCCAAGATCAACGGCAACGTGGCCAGCATGACCGTGCCCGTGGAAGCGACCACCCCTGTCTGCCAGGACAGGTACCAATGCCAGCTCCCAAACAGCACCGCCCAGGTACAGAGCAGAATGCCGGACACCAAAAACGGCACGATCGGTGAGAAATCGCGGAGCGTGTAACGCTCGTAGACGCGCCACCAGTAACGTCCGAAGAGCCGCCCCGGGAAGGACCAGAGGATGTGCGAGATGCGCATCGACGACACCTCGTTCGCGTAGCGGGCGGGCAGCGGCACGTCCACCACACGCGCACCGAGCACGTTCAGATGCACGAGCATGTCATTCTCGAAGAAGTAATCGCTGGCGATGCGCGGCAGCTCCAGCCGCTTCAACATCGCGCTCCGGCAGGCGACGAACCCGTTCTGAGGGTCGAAGATGTGCCAGTAGCCGGACGCCATCTTGGTCAAGAAGGTCAACGCCAGGCTGCCGAGCAGGCGGTGCCGCGGCATCGCCGACAGTGCACCTCGATGCAAGAAGCGGTTGCCTTTGGCGTAGTCGTATTTGCCGTCGATCAGCGCGTCGAGCAGCTCCCCGAGCCGCGCCGGGTCCATCTGCCCGTCGGCGTCCATCTTCACCACGATGTCACAGCCGAGCTCGAGTGCCTTCTCGTAAGCGGTGCGCATTCCACCGCCCACGCCCTGGTTCTTTTCGTGCTTCAACAGTACGAGCCGCGGCTCCCCCAGCCCCGAGGCGACCTCATGGGTGCGATCGGGAGAAGCGTCGTCGACCACGATGATCACGTCCACAAACTCGGGCAGTGTTAATACCACCTCCGCAATCGTCGCTTCTGCGCGGTACGCAGGGATGGCGACGACGATGCGCTGATCTCGATACACGGCCAGGAGAATGCAAAAATGCGCGCCTTTGGTCAACTTGCCATGGCCGGGGCCCTAGAAATCCGGCGCTCAGGCGCTTGACCGTCCGGCAAGATCAAGGCAACTTCGCGCCGCAAATGCAGGATGGGCGCGCGGGGATTTTAGCCATCGGCGCCTGGTGGTTTGCGCGCTCCTTTCGCTTTCGCGTGCTGAGTAGCGCGCTCTTGGTCTTCTCGCTGTTGGTCGCAGCGAAGCTGCATGGCTCGGCGATCGCGCTCACCACAAAGGTCTGGGCGCCCGAGGAGGCGGAGCGGCACTACGTCGCCACGCCGCTGCTCGACTCCATGAGCCCCAAAGCTCGCGAGCGTTGGAGGCACCCGCTGATGGCGGAGTCGCCGTACATTCGCATGGACGAATGGGCCGTGGAGACGCCATGGGCGTTCGCTCAGTGCAGCCACGTGCCACGCTTTCCGGTCATCAACCGCAACGTCGGCAACGGCCAGAACATGTTGATTCCACCGTGGATACCGGTGGCGCACGTGACCGCGCTGGCGCGGCCGATGACCTGGGGTTACCTGCTGCTCGATGCCGAGCGTGGCTTGGCGTGGGCCTGGTGGTCTCAGGCCTTTTTGTGTTTCGCCGCGCTCTATCTCTTCTTCGAGCTGGTGGTGCCGGAGCGGCTCTGGCTCGCTGTGCTCGGCGCGGCTTGGTACACGGGCTCGGCGTACGTGATCGTTTTCTCGCTCTGGCCCGCCTACACCACGGGCCTCGGTGTGGGGGCGCTGGTGGCAGCCTACTGGGCGCTGCGCAGTGATCGCCCGAGCGTCATCTACGCCTGCGCGGCGGCGTTTGCACTGTGCCTCCTCGGCTTCATCATGCAGCTGTATCCGCCCTGGCAGATCCCGCTCGGGCAGGTCTTCCTCGTGGCATTTCTCGCGCTGTTCTGGCGGGATCGCCTGTGGCAGGGCTTTCAGCGAGCGCCCCGACCCCACCTGGTCGGGCTCGGTCTCGCAGTGGCCGGTGCTGGGCTCTTGGCGCTGTCCTATTACCTCGCAACCGCCGACGCGCTGCACGCGATGGTGAACAGCGAATACCCCGGCCTGCGCCGCTTGCGTGGCGGAGACGTGCCGTGGTGGCATGAGGCCATCGGTCAGTACAACTACTTTACGATCGACAACTGGCACACTCACACGCCGACGATCGAATCGGCGAACTTCTTCCCGCTGTATCCTGCCGTCTGGGTCGCTGCTCTGGTGTCGCCCCGGGTCCGGGCGCGCCTCGGTCCGCTGATCTGGGCACTCACTCCGCTGCTGCTCGGGCTGCTCTACTTCTGCGCGGTAGGCGTGCCCGAGTGGTTGGCGCGCATCACGTTGCTCGATCGCGTGAGCGGAGTGCGCACCCCGATCGCCACCGGCTTCATGGGCGTTCTGTTTACGATCCGGCTTCTCGCCGTGGGGCTCGAGCTGCCGCGGGACCGAGCGACGCTGCGCACTGCGCTCTCGGTATTTGCCGTGTGCGGGGCCCTGTACACCTGGTGCGGCTGGGAAATGCAGAGCGACTTCCAGTCGTTCGGGCTCGGTCTGCGCTTCCCGCCGGGAGTCTGGTTGATCGGGCTGGCCGGCGCGGCGCTCGCGAGCCTATTGGTGCTCGGCTGGGCGCGTCTGTTCGCTGCCTTGTTGCTCGCGGGTGTGGTGGCGACCTCGGCGACGTTCAATCCGCTCTCCCGGGGCTTTCCCGATTGGCGCACGAGTGAGCTCGGGAAGGCGGTGCGCGAGGTAGTGGACAAAGATCGCGCCGACCACCCCGCCGATGCGCGCGCGGCGCTCTGGCTCGCGTACGGCCTCCCCAGGTACCCGACCAAGGGCATCGTTGCCGAGATCCTGGGAGCCCGATCGATCGGCGGCGTCTACTTTTATCCGCAGCTCGATTTCTGGGAGCCGCTCGATCCCAACCACGAGAACCAGAGCGTCTACAATCGTTTCGCCACGGTGCATCTGATGCCCGTCGCTCCTGACTACAAAGACGTTCAATTTCAGCTCAACTCCCATCTCCTGTTCAGTCTTTGGGTCGCCCCGACCGACCCGGTGCTGCGCAGCATGGGCGCGCGCTATGTGCTGCAGTTTGGCGAGCCCGTCGAGGGCCTCCACCCTTCGCTGAGCTTGCTCTACAAGGGGCAAACGCTGGACTTCTCCATCTGGAAACTGCCCGAGCAAACGCCACTGTGATACACCCGGCCCACGTGGGCGCGGCGCCTGCTCAGCGACGACATTGAGGGAGGATCCATGGCTATGATGCGCACACGCGCCCAGCTTCCGCAGGTACCGTGCGTCTGCTTCGGCGCACTCACCCTCGCACTACTTCTATGCCCCGGCACGAGCCACGCGGCAGGCCGCGCCGAAGCGCACGATGGCTTTATGCTGCGCCTGGCCGCCGGATTTGGCTACGGCTCTGGCACCGAAGAGGTTCCAGTGCTGGGCGATGTCGAGCTGAGCGGCGGCGCTGGCTTTTTCAGCCTCGATATCGGCGGTGCGCTGGTCGACAACCTGGTGCTTCACGGGCGCCTCTCGAGTTTGCTCCTGGCCAGTCCGACCGTGTACGTCCAAGACCAAGAGTTCGACACCCCAGACGACGCTTCCCTCTCCTTCGCCTTGCTCGGCGTGGGCCTCACTTATTATCTGATGCCCGCCAACGTCTATTTTACGGGGGTCGTCGGAGTGGCGAGAGCCTCCGCGGACGACGGCACGGGGGATCCTTCCACTACCAAGGCAGGATTTGGCCTGCAGGGCGACATCGGCAAGGAGTGGTGGGTGAGCGACAACTGGGGTCTCGGAGTAGCGGGACGGCTCATGTACGCTGCCGTGCCCGATGAGCAGGTCGGGGACGATTCGACCACGCTGCATGGCCTCGGCTTCGGCGTCTTGTTTAGCGCGACGTATCAATGAAGCCGGGCCGGGGCCGGTCACATCGGCTCGGGTCCGGGCAGCGTCTCTCCATGGCTGAGAACTCACTGCATCAGGAGACCGTCGACTTTAGTTCGTCGACGTTCGGCGGAATCGATGGAACACCCGTTGGTCTGACGGTGCTGTTGCATCCCAACGTCGCGCGGATCGGGCAGGTCACGGCGCTGTTTTCGCTGGCGGTAGGCGGCGCACGGCGGCTGAGCCGCCTCGAGCCGGATTTTTATTGGCACGGAGGGGAGCGAGCGGAGCCGCTGGCGAACCCCGTCCTGAGCCGCACTCCGATCGTGATTCGAGCCACCGATCAGGGGGCACTCAGCATCGAAAATGAGGCCGGCGTAGGTGGCGTGCAAGTGCAAGGTCAGCCCCTGACCGATAGTCGCGAGTTTGCCGCAGAGGCGCTGACCGGGGGCATCGTGATCGGTCTGTCGGGGGCGGTGCTGCTGCTCTTGCATTGGCTCTCCGCGGAGCGCGATCCCAACTCGGATCTAGGGCTGTACGGGGAAAGTCTGGAGATCCGCCGCGTGCGGGAAGAGATCCGCCGCGTCGCGGATCTAAATGCTTGTGTGCTGATCCGTGGCGAGAGCGGCTCCGGCAAGGAGCTGGTGGCGAGCGCGATCCACCACCAGAGCCGAAGGCAAGCCGCACAATACGTGACGGTAAATATGGGAGCGATTCCGCCGACCGTAGGTGCCTCGATGCTGTTTGGGCACGCGCGCGGCGCGTTCACCGGCGCGTCCAACGCCAGTCCGGGTTTCTTTGGCAGCGCGGACGGAGGCACGCTATTTCTCGACGAGGTCGGGGAAACGCCGCGAGAGCTGCAGGCGCTGCTGCTGCGCGCGGTGCGCGAAGGGGAGATTCAACCCGTGGGGGAGCCGCGCACACGTCAAGTCGACGTGCGGGTGCTCAGCGCGACGGATGCGGATCTGGCGCTGATGGTCGAGCGCGGGCAGTTTGCGATGCCGCTCTTGCGCCGGCTGGAGGGCTACACGATTGCGATGCCTCCCTTGCGACAGCGGCGCGACGACCTGGCCCGCCTGTTCTTCCGCTTCCTCGGGCGCGAGCTGGAACAGATGCAAGAGCGCCACAAGCTCGACGAGCCGCAGCCGAGCCAGAAGCTCTGGCTGCCCACGAGTCTGATGCTGAGCCTGCTCGACTACCACTGGCCCGGCAACGTCGCCGAGCTCGAGACCATCGCCAAACGCATCGCCATCACCAACCGAGGGCGCGGCAGCTTCCACCTGGACCCGATGCTCGCCGAGCGCTTGTCGCCAGCACGCTCCAGCGCCCTGGGCACCCTGATTCCGGACACGCTCCCCCCGCCCCCCCTGGACGCCGCGCCCCTGGACGCCGCGCCCGCGCGCAACCAAGACCCGGCCTCGCTCGAGGACGCCGAGATCGCGCGTGCGATGCGCGAGCACGGCTTCAAGATCAAGCTCGCCGCAGTTGCTCTCGGCGTGTCACGCTCCTGGCTCAATACACGGCTCGAGAGCTGCCAAGGCATCCGCAAAGCAAAAGACCTGAGCCGCAGCGAAATCCAAAGCGCCGCCCAGGCCGCCGGCGGCGACCTGCCGCTGATGGCAGAACGGCTCGAAGTCTCCGAGCACGGCCTCAAGCTGCGCATCAAAGCGCTCGACCTCGGCGACCCCACGCCGCGCTCCTGAGCGCGCGGGGCCGCGAGCCTCGGGTGCTTCAGCGAGCGACCCTGGGAGGCCCTTCGAATGGCTCGCCCGCGCCCTCCGCTTGCGAGACCGCCTCCACCCGAACCCGCCCGGCAGCAGCCACTCGCGACCCCCGCGCCGTGACGATGACCCGGTACCCAGGCCCCCAAGCATCGGGACCACGGTCCACCAGACCCGCTTGCGCCAGGTCTCGCATCGCCTGCGAGACCGTCATCTTGTCCAACTCCGCGCATTCGCAAACCCGACTCTGACTGACCGCGTCCCCACACTGTCGAATCGACACCAGCGTGGACTCCAAAACCAGCCAGCGCGTAAACGTCAACCCCAGCGGATCGAGCTCCCGATCCATCTGCCGCCGCCAGCGCATGGCCTCCTGCCAGCGACGGATCGCCAGCCCACCCGCCGAACTCCCCAAGCCGCTCGCCGAACTCCCCAAGCCGCTCGCTTGCGCGCCCTCTCCCTTGGCCATGCGTCCCTCCACGGCCAGAATACCATGGCCCCGAGCTCCGACGTGACCCTCTCCGCGACACCAAGCTTGGTAAAGATCCTTACCTTGCTGCGCGTCCGCCGACCCCTCTCCGCAAACGTAAAAGCTGCCGTGCCCGAGGGATGCCACGCTTATGCGCGCGCACACCATGCCCACCAAGGGCGAGAGCGTCTTGGTGGACGTGTGCCCGCACTGCCAGGGCATGTGGTTGGACTGCGACGAGGGGAAGAAACTGCACCCCTTGGTGGAAAGCGCGCTGCGAGGCCAGGGCGTCGGCGGCCAACTCCCATCCGGGCGTTCCGGCCTTGGCTGCTGGTGCCGGTCGAATAGCCTCGCCGCTCAGGGGAGCCCCTGGAATGGCTCGCGCCAGGCGTCGAGCTCATCCAGCTGGTGCGCCAGGCGCTGCACCTCGGGGTAGTCGCCCAGCGGCAGACGCGCCTGGGCAGCATAAGGAAAGACGAAGGCCACGCGGAAATCAGCGTAGCTCAGCCGGTCGTCGATCAGCCAACGGCGGCCCTTCAGCACATCGTTCAGGATCTCGGCAAACTGACGGAACTCCTGGAGGCGAGCGTCCATCACCGATTGTGCTTCTCGATGCTCGGTGAACGTCGGCTTGACGACGTATTCGAAGTAGAGCGCGCTCGCCGGCGGGTTGAGATGTTGGTGCGACCAGCTCAGCCAGCGCAAGAGCTCCGGCAGACGAGCAGAGCTGGGCCAAAACTCCGAGCCAGTCAGCTGGCACAAGCGACAGGCGATAGCGTCCGCCTCCCAGAGAGGTACGCCGTTCTCCACGAGGATCGGCACGCGCGTGTTGGGGTTGAGCGAGCGAAAGAACTCGATCTGGTCCGGCGCAAACGGGGCCGCGCGGATGAACTCTACCGGCGCCTGGACATGCCGAGCCACCGCCACGGCCAGACGCGGGTTCGAGTTGCCGGAATAGTAGAGCTTCACAACGCCTCCGCTTCGGTT
>Ga0164241_10007114_pt1 | contig 10088 bp, 6 predicted proteins | sample OricomyardsoilBY_FD_108780 | JGI IMG/M metagenome (GOLD analysis project Ga0164241, IMG submission 108780) | Backyard soil microbial communities from Emeryville, California, USA - Original compost - Back yard soil (BY) | ecosystem: Environmental > Terrestrial > Soil > Unclassified | place: USA... | reverse complement strand
TGGTGTTGCAAACCGTAAACCGCGCCTTCGTTTACTGGCGGTTGCCGTCCATCTCGGACTCCCTCCGCCTGCGCGCCGTCACGGTCTCGCCGCGCGAGCAGGGCCCCGCGGTCGCCGAACAGGATCACCCGATCGCGCGCGAAGTCGGCGGCTTCTGGCTGTCACGCTTCACCCCCGGCAGTGAAGTGCGCGCCGCCGTCGGTGAGCTCTCGCGCGATGGCTTCAGCCCCGTCGCGGTCGCGCGCGTGCTCGACAGCGACGCCGAGGTCACGTTCGATCCGCTCACCCCCGTCGCCGATCACGAGCTCGAGATGGCCGCGCGCATCGCGGCCGGCCTTTAGCCGCCAGCGCCTCCGAGATTTTACAGGAGGCCGGGAGCACGAGAGGTTAGCGGCAGGAGAACGCATTTTCTGAATCGTAGGACCGAAGGGCGACGCGAACTGCCTCGGGCATGAATCAAGAAGTCGCTTCTCAACTCGAGATGGACTCACGGCGCGACGATCCATTTTCTTAATAGTTCCGCGTCGTTGCTAACGCAAAGGTCGCTCCTACTTGTAAGCATTCCGTGTCCTCAGCTCGGAATGCTTACGAATGTCACGATGCGGCTCTGCGCGATGACGCCTGCGAAACTGTTGAGGAAAAATCTCCTTACGTTCGTAATCCCCAAGCACGACGAGATCCCTCTCGTCTTCGGCGTCGACGGCTGCTGGCGCGCAGCGTGCGAAACCCCGAGTTTTCTCGCTTAATGGTCAGCGGCCTCGCGGTGAAAAATCTCGATCGCACGCTGCGACCGGATTGCACGACGTGAGGGTATCGACAATGCGAAAGTCGCTCAAGCCACGAAACTCACGCCGGGCTCGACCGATAGGGTGGCATGAGCCGGTCTTGGGGGAGGTTTTGGCGCGTGCTCGGCAGTTTGTGTGGCATCACGGCGGCGGCGGAAGCGCAGTCATTGCCGGTTGCGGCGCCGGCGAGCGAGCACTTCGAGGTGGCGTTGCACGCTCGCAGCATGCGGGCCAGCGCGCGCGCCGAGCAGGCGGCGTGGCTCACGCTCACGTTGCCGCTCGACGAGTTGGCGTTGCCGCGCATTGCTCAGCAACCGGTCGGGCCGCCCACGCCGGCGCCAACGCCGTCGGCCCTGCCCGTTGCTCCGCCGGTTGCTCCGCCCGCGTCGACGGCTCCGCTCGTCAGCTTCGCGCAGCTGCGCGCGCTCACGGAGTTTTCCCGCCGCGCCACCGTCGTCGCGCTCGGCGTCGCGGGTGCCGCCGCCGAGCGGCGTCGCCTCGATTCATTGGCGTCGCGGGCGCGCGCGTCCGCGCTGTTGCCGGAATTGCGGCTGCGCGCGGCGCGCAACACCGACCAGGCCTTGCGCTGGGTGCCGACGACGGACGATCCGTCTCGCATCACCCAGGCCGACGGCGCGGGTCTCGTCTTGGAAGTGAGCGCGACCTTTCGGCTCGATCGCTTGTTGTTCGCGCGCGAAGAATTGACGGTCGAGCGGGTGCGCCAGCAGGCGGGTGAAGAGCGGCTCAAGCTCGAAGCGCGCGTGCAAAGCGCGCTGCTCGGGTTGTTTCGCGCGCACCAGCTCGGCTGCGCGGGCGAGCCCGACGACCCGAAGGCGGCGGGCCAAGTCATCAAGGGGCTCGAGCTGTTCCAGGAGCTCGACAACCTGACCGCGGGCTGGTTTTCGGACCAAGCGGCGAGCTTTGGCCGCGCGGTTTGGGGGTTTCCCGAAGCCGTCTTGGGCGTCTGCAGCGAGCCTTTGCCACCATCCGCCGCGGGCGCGACAAACCCTGTGGCGAGCCTGGAAAACTCGGAGTAAATACCACCCCGCCATGCTTGCCGATGCTCGCAATCTCCTCTCCGACCTTCAAAGGCGCGTCGATGCGCTAAGGGGGTCTCTTTGACGTCCCGGCATTAAAGCGAGAAATCGACGAGCTGGACGAGCTGTCCAGCGCCCCTGACTTTTGGAACAACCAAGAGAAGGCGCAAGCGCTCATGCGCAAGCGCGCCGCCGCGGCCGAAAAGCTCGAACAGGCCCAGGCGCTCGAAAAAGAGCTGACCGACGCCGGTGAGATGCTGGAGCTGGCCGCCGGTGAAAACGACGAGAAGTTGATCGACGAGGTTGAAGCCAGCCTGCAGCCGATCGACGCCAAGGTGCGCGCGGCGGAGCTGCGCCGCATGTTGAGCGGACCTGTCGATCACGCCAACGCGATCGTCAGCGTGAGTCCCGGTGCCGGCGGCGTCGAAGCCAAAGACTGGGCCGAGATGCTGATGCGCATGTACCTGCGCTGGTGCGAGCGCAAAGGGTTCAAGACCGAGATCGTCGACTACGAGCCGGCTGAAGAAGCGGGCATCACCGGTGCCTCGTTCACCGTCGCCGGTCCCAACGCGTATGGCTATTTGCGCGCCGAAGTGGGCGTGCATCGCCTGGTCCGCATCAGCCCGTTCGATGCCAACGCGCGTCGCCAAACCAGCTTTGCGGCCATCGAGGTCACGCCCGATATCGAAGACGAAATCGACATCGTGATCGAAGACAAAGACATCGAGCTTACGACCATGCGCGCCGGTGGTAAGGGCGGGCAGAACGTGAACAAGGTGGAGACGGCCGTTCGCCTGAAGCACTTTCCCAGCGGTCTCAACATCGTGTGCCGCGCCGAGCGCAGCCAGCACCAAAACCGCGCCATGGCCATGAAGATGCTGAAGGCCAAGCTGTACGAGCTCGAAGAGCAGAAGCGCCAGCAGGCTCAGCAGAGCTACGAAGCCGGCAAAGGCCAAATCGCCTTCGGTAGCCAGATTCGCAGCTACGTGATGCAGCCGTATCAGCTGGTCAAAGACCTGCGCACCGAGCACGAAACCGCCCAGGTGCAAGACGTGCTCGATGGTGATCTGGACCCGTTCATCGAAGCGTTTTTGCTCAAGAACGCCGATAAACAGCCGGAAAACGCCCCACCCACTCCGTAAAACGCGGCGCGCGCGGTGTCGCAACGGCACCGCGCGGTGTTACCTCACGGCGTGACGGCGGCGACCTTGGCGTTCTTGGAAGGCCAAGCCGAGAGCGCCAAAGAAGAGCTAGAGCGAGCTCTGCGCGCCGGACCTGCGGCCGCGCCGCCCCTCGGTCGAACCGAGCCCGCCACCGAAAGTCGTCGCGCCGTCCGCCCTGGCCACGCCGCCGCGAGACGTGCCGCGGCACGCGACGGCTCGGGGCTGGAGCGCGCGCGTCGGCCACGCCGCCAGCTTCCGCGCCGACGAAGGCACATGGCACGGGCCCAGCGCCGCGTTCGAGTTGTCGCTGTGGCGGAACCTCGGGCCGCGCGTCGAGGCGCTCGGAGCACTACCTACCGAGCGCTCGCTCACGCCGCTGGAGCTGCGTTTCTACGGCGCCGCCTTCGCGGTGGCTCCGAGCCTACGTTTGGGGCTCGGCGCGGGCGTCGAGCTGGCCGGGTTCTTGGGACCAGCCATCGAGGTCGTGCGCTACGCGCCGATTGGCTCCGCGAGCGCCGATTATCGCGCGGGTGACGCCGCGACCGAAGCGCGCCCCGCCCTGGCCGGGGGCGTAGCCGCCTCCTGGGGGCCGCGGTCCGGTCCTTGCGCTGGTGGCGCAAGCGACGCTGCCGCTGACCCGGACCCATTACGACGTGGTGCGGGCCGACGGCCGCGCGGTGATCGGCCGGGCCAGCCCCGTCGTACCCACCCTGGGCGTCGAAGTCGGCTTCTGAGCGGCCCACGGTGGGCAGCGGGCGGACCGCCAGGTAGACGGCCAGGGGGTCTCGCGCTAAACGCGGGGCGGCGCTCAGCAAAAGGGGCGCGGAAGCCAAGCGAAACCAGCATGTCCGCGGAAAGCTCAGAAGAGGCGTTGATGCAGCAGCGGCGCGAGAAAGCCGCCCGCGTGCGTGAACAGGGTCAGAACCCCTTTGCCAACGACGTGCGGCTGGACAAGCGCAGCACCGTGCAGCAACTGCGCATCAAGTTCGAGGCCGCGCTCGTGGACCCGAAAGAGCTGCGCTACGACCCGGCCAAGGTCGAGGAGCTGGGCAATCAAGAGTCGTTCGTGGTGTTTGGCCGCGTGGTGCTCCGTCGTGGCTTCGGCAAGGCCAGCTTCATTCGCCTGCGTGACGGCTCGGGTGAGCTCCAGCTATTCGCCAAGCAAGACATCTTGGGCAGCGGATTTGCCGCGCTCGAAAACATCGACATCGCCGATCACGTCGAGGCGCGCGGGCGCGCGATGGTCACGAAGACCGGCGAGCTGAGCATCGAGCTTTCGTCGATTCGCCTCATCACCAAGGCGCTGCGGCCGTTGCCCGACAAGTGGCACGGACTGACCGACACCGACCTTCGCTACCGTCGCCGCTACGTCGATTTGGTCGCCAACCCCGAGGTCGCGGTCGCGCTGCGCTCGCGCTCGCTCGTCGTGCAAGGCTTGCGAGACTTCTTGGATCGGCAAGATTTCTTGGAGGTCGAGACCCCGACCCTGCACACGCTGGTCGGCGGGGCCACCGCGCGGCCGTTCAAAACGCATCACAACGCCCTCGATTTGAACCTGTTTTTGCGCATCGCGCCCGAGCTGTACCTGAAGCGTTTGCTCGTGGGCGGCTTCGAGCGCGTGTACGAAATCGGTCGTTGCTATCGCAACGAAGGCATCAGCACTCGCCACAACCCCGAGTTCACGATGCTCGAGTTCTACATGGCATACGCCACGTACGAGACGCTCATGCCCATGGCCGAAGCGCTGTTTCGCCACGTGGACGGCTTCGTGCTCGGTCGCTTGCAGGCGCTCGGCTTGGGTGAGGCGGCGCTGGCCTTGCGCGAGCAACGGCCGTTCACGTTCGACGAGCCGTTCGCGCGCGTGCCGATGTTGGCGGCGGTCGAACAGGCGCTGACGCGCGCCGGGCTGCCGACCAGCATCGCGCACGAGCTGCCGGCCCTGGCGTTCGTGATGGGCCCGGACAACAAGCGCCAGCCCAGCCCCGCCGACGGCGCGGTCGAGGGCTACAAAAAGGTCAGCGAGCGCGCGGGCAAGATCGACTGGGGCAACCTCCGCCGAGCGCTCAGCCACTGCGCGCTCGCGGGCGAGCGGCTGTTCGTGGCCTACGAGTACCTGGCCGAGCCGTTCTTGACCGACGATTACCGCAGCCAAAGCGGCGAAAAGAGCATCCCGGTGTTCATCACCGACTATCCGTTCGAGGTCTCGCCGTTGGCGCGCAAGAAAGACGCGGACGGTACCTTGGTCGATCGCTTCGAGCTGTTCGTGCACGGCCGCGAGCTCTGCAACGCCTTCAGTGAGCTGAACGATCCCGAAGATCAGGCGGCTCGCTTCAGGGCCCAGCTCGAAGCCAAAGAGCGCGGCGCCGAAGAGACGATGGACTACGACCACGACTACGTGATGGCGCTCGAGCACGGCATGCCGCCGGCGGCTGGCTTTGGCCTGGGTGTCGATCGCCTGGTCATGGCCATCGCGGGTCAAGCATCCATCCGCGACGTGATCGCCTTTCCGCTGGCCCGCCCCGAATGATGTTGCTGTCGATTCCCGCGTCCCTGGGGGCGCCCGTTCGCGAGAGCGCGCTGACCAAAGTCTGGAACGCGATCGGAATTTACGGCCGTATCGGCGCGATTTTGCTGGCGGTGCTGCTGGTCGTGGTCCTCGTGTTCTTCGGCCTGCGTTGGCTGAGTAAGACGCTGGGCCCGCGCATCTGGCGCATGCTGCTGTTGATCTTCACCGGCACGTGCGGCGTCGGCTTCGTCGGTTTGGCGATTCGCTCGCACTTCTTGCCCCACGGCAAGGGCACGCCGTTCGTCGTGCTCAACCAAGTCATCAACGTCGGCACCGTGGTGTGCGGCATGGGCTTCGTCGTCGGCATGTCCGCGTTGGCCATTCCGTACGCGTTGGACGCTTTGGAGCGCGGGGGCTTCATGTCGTTCGTGGCCGCGCGTCACGTGCGCGCCACCAAGAGCGGATTTCTGACCGTCATCTCCGTCTTGTCCATCGTGGGCGTCGCGCTTTCGGCGCTCGCACTGTGCGTGGTGGTGGCGGTGATGGGGGGCTTCGGCGCGGACCTCAAACGCAAAATCTTGGGCAACAACGCGCACGTGCGCATCGAAACCAAGAAGGTCGGCGGCTTCACCAACTGGCGTGATCTGGCGGACAGCTTGCGTAGCGTGTCCGGGGTCAAGGCCGTCACGCCCGTCGCCGGTGGCGAGTCGATGGCGTCGAGCGCCTCCAACACCGCGGGTGTGCTCTTGCGCGGCGTCGACACCGAGACGATCGGCACCGTCATCGATCTGTTGGCCAACATCGAGGTCGGCAAGTTCAAGTACCTCACCGACACCAAGACCTTGGCCAACCTGCCGCCCAATGAGCCGATCGGCCTCGGGCCCGGCGGCGAGGTGTACCTCAAAGGCCCAGATCTTCGGAGCTACAACAGTAAGCTTGGCTCCGAGCTCGATCCGTCGGTCAAAGAGGCCGTGAACGAGCCGGACGAGTTTCCGGGTATCGTGATCGGGCGCGAGCTGGCCAAATCGCTGCACGTGTACGTGGGCGACGAAATCACGCTGGTCTCGCCGATCGGCGATTTGGGGCCCATGGGTCTGATGCCCAAGAGCCGACGCTTTCGCATCGCGGCCATCTTTTACAGCGGCATGTACGAGTACGACGCCAGCCAGGCGTACGTGAAGCTGGACGAAGGCCAGGACTTCTTGGACTTGAAGCAGAACATCACGGCGCTCGAAATTCGGCTCGAGGACGCCGAGAAGGTCGACGCGGTGCGACCGCTGATCGAGCGGCAGATCGCGCGTGACGACGTGCGAATCCGCGACTGGAAAGAGCTGAACAAGAACCTATTCAGCGCGCTCAAGCTCGAAAAAATCGCCACCTTCGTGATCCTGTCGCTGGCCATCTTGGTCGCCAGCTTCTGCATCCTGTGCACGCTGCTGCTGATGGTGACCGAGAAGAGCAAAGAAATCGCGATCATGAAGTCGCTGGGCGCGAGCGACCGCTCGATCCTCACCATCTTCATGGGCGAGGGCATGCTGATCGGCGCCATCGGCACGTACTTCGGCGTCGCGACCGGCTTTGCTGCCATCAAAGGCTTGACCGTGTTCGGTCTACGCCTGGACCCGGACGTCTATTACGTCGACCGCCTGCCCATCTCCGCGGATTTGACCGACTTTCTGTTGGTCGCGCTGTCGGCGCTCGTCATCACCACCCTGGCCACCGTTTATCCCGCGATCGCCGCGAGTCGCTTGCGACCGGTCGAGGGGATTCGCTACGAATGAGATCGTAAATGCCCGAAGCCCTCGTCATCGTCGAAGACCTGCACAAGAGCTTTCTGCACATGGGGCGCCGCCTCGACGTGCTGCGCGGCATCGATTTGAACATTCACGCCGGGCAAATCTTGGCCATCGTCGGCGCGTCCGGCGCGGGCAAGAGCACGCTTTTGCACTGCATCGGCACGCTCGACCTGCCGAGCGCGGGTCGCATTCGCCTGAGCGGCGAAGAGCTGACCACGATGAGCGGGTCGCGCTTGGCGGCGGTGCGTAACCGCAGCATCGGCTTCGTGTTCCAGTTCCATCACCTGCTGCCCGAGTTCAACGCGCTCGAAAACGTGATGCTGCCGGGCCTGATTCAGGGCCGCAGTCGCAAAGAAATGGAACGGCGCGCGTCGGCCTTGTTGGAAGAGGTGGGGCTGTCCCACCGCGTTAGCCACCGCCCCGGCGAATTGAGTGGCGGTGAGCAGCAGCGCGTCGAGGTGGCGCGGGCGCTCGTGCTCGACCCCAAGCTTTTGCTCGCCGACGAGCCGACCGGCAACCTGGACAGCGCTACCAGCGACGCCATTCACGATCTGTTCTTTCAGATCAATCGCCAGCACGGGACCACGATCGTCGTCGTCACCCACAACGCCGCCTTCGCCGAGAGCATGCCGCGCGTCGTGCGCATGCGCGACGGCAAGGTCGAAACCGACGACGTCGGCCGCAACCAGCGCCCGCCCCACGTCGAAAGTCCCGCCGTCAGCTCCGTGGCGGCGCCGGTCGAGCCGTAGGGCTGCGTTTCGCGGTCACGCGGCGTACGGCGGCGTCGGTAGGCTCGAGATGGGTCGTGAGCCAGCGAGGTCCGGCGACCATCGGCCCGGGGCCGGCGGCCCCGAGGCTCCGGGCGTCGCCTGACTTCGATCGCCCTTAATTTGAGCCGTGCGATTGCAGCCGGTGCACTCTAGGCAAGTGATGACTTCCCGCTCCTCCGCCTGGCTCATCGGAATGGGTGTGCTGACGGCTCTGGGCGTGGCCGCGTGCGGCGACGAGGCAGGTCCCGCTGCGCAACCTGGCAGCTCGGGGTCACCGGGGGCGTCTGGTAGCGGTCCTGGCGCGGGCGGCTCCAACAGCGGCGCGGGCGGGCCGAGCGGCGTGGCTGGCAGCGTGACCGTCGCCGGCAGCGCCAACGCGGGCGGCGCCAGCCCCACCGGGGGCGCCGCGGCCTGCGCGCCGACCGAAGGCTTGAAGGTCACTCGCCTCACGACGACCGCCATCGCCATGATGGGGAAGCCCTTCGACTCCGACGGCGATAAAACGTCGCCGTGGGGTTGGGACACCAACTACGGCAAGCCGCCCGAAATCGTGGCGCTGCCCGACGGCGAGAGCCTCGACATCCTCTGGCAAGATCACTCGGCCGATCCGGCGCGCAACCAAATGGATCCGAACAAGAACGCCAAAAAGGCGTTCGTCGTGCGCGTCGAGAAGGGCGCCACCGGTTACGCGGTGACGCGCGCCTATCAGATCGATCAGCTGGCGCACATCATGGGCCTGGCCAAAGACGAAAACGGCAACTACTTCGTGGCGACTGGCGTCGACGAAGACGCGGATCTAACGCCAGACATGCCGGGACCAGGCATGCATCGACCCGGCATCGTCAAGCTCGTCAAGTTCGACGTGAACGGCTGCAAGAGCTTGGAGATCGACGCCGACAACGAACGCGCCAAGGCCGACCCGAAGTCGCAGCCGATCATCAACCCGATGGTCGCCGCTACCTCGCGCTTGGCGTACCACGACGGCCGGCTGGCGCTCCTGCACGGCATCAACGTGGACTACGATCCCAAGGTCGAGGCGCGCCATCAAAAGGCGCTCACGACCCACTTCGACGCCACGACCGGGGCCGCCACTCTCACCGACTCGATGTGGGTCAGTCATTCGTTCGACCAGCGGCTGTTTTGGGACGGCACCGGCTTCGTCGAGCTGCACTTGGGCGACGCGTACCCGCGCTCGATCGCTCTCGGTCGGTTCAATGACGGTAAAAGCGGCACCGAAACCTACGAGCTGTTCAAACCCAAGGGTGAGCTGGGCGACAACAACACGTTCACGCGCCTGGGCGGCATCGTGCCGATCGCGACCGGCGACCTCGGTTACCTGGTCGTCTTCGCGACTGATCGCGACGCGAGCGCCACGACGGAAATCCTCAACGGCACGCGTGATCTCGCCTTCTTACGCGTCAGCCGCGGTTTCGCGACCATGGACGAAAAAGGGACCACGTTCGTCGACGGCGCCACCACCCAAGAGGTCATGTCGTCGGGCAAGGCCGTCAGCAACAAGCTCAATTGGCTCACCGACTACACCGCCGACGCGGCGCAGGTGGACCGTCCCCACGTTGCCGCCATCACCGGTGACCAAGTGGTGGTGCTTTGGGAGCGCTGGACCGGTACCGACGATCGAGCGAGCGCGTTCGCGGGCACGCAGGCGCTGGTGCTCGGTACCGACGGCGTGGTCAAGGTGATGCCCAAGAAGGTCAGCGACCATCACCTGTCGCGCGGTGACGATCTGGTTTCGCTGGGTGCCCAGGCCGCCTTCGTCGCCGGTGATGGCACGGCCAAGAAGCTCACGTTGAATCTGCTGGCCTCCGACCTGACCGTGACCGCCGTCGAACTGCCATAAATGCCAGGATTATAGCGCGCGGCTTGACTTCTCGTCCTCCGCGCCGCGTCATGGTTTGGTTGTCGCAACGGCTCGTGCGCCTCGCGCTGCTCGCCCCCGCGGTGTGGCTTCTCGGCTACGCCAGGCCCGCTTCGGCACAGCTACCCATCTTTCAGGCTTCGTCGGAGTCGGAG
>Ga0164241_10007113_pt1 | contig 10090 bp, 7 predicted proteins | sample OricomyardsoilBY_FD_108780 | JGI IMG/M metagenome (GOLD analysis project Ga0164241, IMG submission 108780) | Backyard soil microbial communities from Emeryville, California, USA - Original compost - Back yard soil (BY) | ecosystem: Environmental > Terrestrial > Soil > Unclassified | place: USA... | reverse complement strand
CCACCTGATGCGGCAGCAGCCCGCTGTCGCGCTCGAACCCCTTGGTGGCCCAGGCGATACGCGCATCCTGCGCCAGCCGCGGGGCAAGCAGCGTCAGCAGCGCGCGAAGGGCGCTGCTGGGCACCGCGATCAGCACATCGGAAACATCCTTCAGCGCGGCTTCGAGCGTGCCGGCCACCTGCAGCGGCGCGGGGAACATCGCATCGGGCAGATAGCGGCGATTGCAGCGCGCCTCGCGCATGTCGGCCAGCTGCGAGGCGTCGCGACCCCACAGGCGCGTGGGCTTGCCCGCGCGCGCGAACTGGATGGCCAGCGCCGTTCCCCAGGAACCGCTGCCCAGCACGGCGATGGGAGTGGTCAGCATGGCGCGGTCAGCCGCGGCTGCGACTTCAGTTGGTGGTCTGCGGCGCGGTGACCGACTGCGCCTGCGCGTTCAGGTACAGCGCGTCGAAATTCACCGGCGGCAGCAGCAGTTGCGGAAAGCCGCCCTGCGAGACCAGCTGCGAGACCATCGAGCGCGCATACGGAAACAGCACGCCCGGGCAGATGCTGGCGATGGCGCGCTTGGCATCGTCCTCGGAGAGGTTCTGCATCAGGAAGGCGCCGGCCTGCTTCACTTCGACCAGGAACAGCGTCTTGTCGTTCTGCTTGGCCGACACGGTCACCGTCAGCACCACTTCGCGCAGCTCGCCCTCGATGGCCGTGCTGGTGGTGGCCAGATCCAGATTGATCTGCGGCTGCCAGTTCGCATCCGCGCGCGGACCCTGTGGCGCTTCGTAGGAGCAGTCCTTCAGGTACACGCCCTGCAGGGCCAGGTTCGGCGTGGCGGCGCCGTTGCTCTGCGCGGCGTTGGTTTCGTCGGCCATGATGCGTTCCTCTGTAAAAAAACCGGCTCGTGGAATTCAGTGGTGCGCCGCGCGCAGCAGGGGATCGAGTTCGCCGCGATCGTCCAGCGCCTGGACATCGTCATAGCCGCCCAGGTGCTGCTCGCCGACGAAGATCTGCGGCACCGTGGTGCGGCCGCTGCGCTGCTGCATCTCGGCGCGCGCGCCGTCGATGGAATCGACGTCGATATCCGTGAACGCCACGCCCTTGGCCTGGAACAACCGCCGCGCCCGCGCGCAGTACGGGCACCACGAGGTGGTGTACATCACGACAGCGGGCGCTTTGGCATTCATGACCGCGCTGTTCAGCCGCGCTGCAACGGCATGCCGTCGGCGCGCCACGGCCCGAGGCCACCGCGCAGGTTGAACACCTTGGTGAAGCCCGCCGCATGCAGCTTGCGCGTCATGGCGCTCGACAGGCTGCCGTCGTCGCAGTACAGCACCAGCAGTTTCTCGCGGTATTTCTTCAGCAGCTCGGGCGCCGAGGCGTGTTGCGAGGGCGCCAGATGCCGGGCGCCGCTGATGTGGCCGGCCGCATAGGCCTCGGCCTCGCGCAGGTCGTACACCTGCGCGCCTTCCTTCATCAGCAGCACCAGTTCCTGGGGCCGGATGGAGGCGTAGTTGAAGCGCCGCGAGCGCAGTTCGAACACCAGCACCGCCACCACCGCGGCCACCAGCAGGCCGACCAGAAGCGGATGGCGTTGGACATACTCGAGCAGGCGGTTCATGCGGATAGTCGCGGCCGGACAAACGGGGCGCGCATTATAGCCACCGCGTGACCATGTTCCTTAGACTTGCGGGGACTCATGAGATACGCCTTACGCAATGGGTTGGGACTGGCACTGCTGCTGGCGGCGCTGGCGCTGCCGGCGGCCCAGTCGAAAAAGGGCGCTTCGGAGGCCGAGCTGCGCGCCAGCGTCCGGACCCTGACCGAGCAGATCGCGCGCCTGCAGCGACAGCAGCAGACCGAGTCGGAGGAAAAGGACCGGCAGGTGCGCGAGTTGCGGGTGGCCGAGCAGGCCGTGGCCAAGGCCCAGAGCGAGCTGGGGAAGGTCCGCGCGCAACGATCCGAGCGCAGCGCCGAGCGTGCCCGGCTGGAGGCACAGCGGCTGCAACGCGAGGCCGAGCGCCAGCGCACGCAGGCGGATCTGGCGCTGCAGCTGCGATCTTCCTACATGATGGGACGCAGCGAACCCGTCAAGATGTTGCTCAATCAACGCAATCCGGCGGAATTTCAGCGAAATTTGACCTATTACGCCTATTTCGGACGTGATCGTGCCCGGAAAATCAGCCTGATAAATGAAAATATCGCCCAGATCGACGAATTAAAGCACCAGATCGAAGAAGAAGATGCCCAACTGGCGCAGCTGGAGACCGAAAGACAGCGTCGTGCGCAGGACGCCGATCAGGCCCGCAAACAGCGTGACCGCGTGGTGGCGCGCCTCGACGCCGATGCCCGCAAGCGCGGCGTGCAGCTCAAGCGCCTGGATCAGGAACGCCAGCAAAGCGAGCGCTTTCTGACCGACCTGCGGCGCCGCACTGAATCGGTGCCCTTCGACCCGAATGATCCCTTCGCGAAGTTGCGCGGCAAGCTCCCCTGGCCGGTGGACGGCAAACTCGAAACGCGGTTCGGTGATCGGATTGGCGGCAAGATGACCTCAGATTGGATAGATATCGCTGCAGATCGCGGCGCGAATGTGCGCGCGGTGCACGAGGGGCGGGTCATCTATGCCGACTGGTTCCAGGGGCGTGGCCTGCTGGTCATCCTGGATCACGGCAGTGGCTACTGGAGCCTCTACGGCCACAACGAGCAGATCTTCAAGGAAGTGGGCGCCACCGTGCAGGCGGGGGAAGTCATTGCCACCGCTGGCGACTCGGGCGGGCGTGACCATCCGGGCTTGTATTTCCAGCTTCGTCGCGGCGGCAAAGCCATCAACCCCACCGGGTGGTTCAAATCCCCTGCCCCGTCAGGCGATTGAGCGGCCGCGCGTTTTGCTAACTCGATCATGCCGGCTTTCGTGGTGTTAAGTCATCCTGCCGGGCATGTCGAGCGCCGCACGGGATCTCTGGTCTGACTACACGCCCTATGGGCAGCTCATCAGCGCCCTGTTGCCCCGCGCCGCCGGCCTGACCGTGTTTGAAACCAGCGGCGAGATCCGCTGGACCAGCGAGCAGAGCGTGCATCCGGCACTGCCGCCGCTGGTCAAGAGCGCGCTGTCCGCCGCGGAGAATCGCGCCGAGCCCGGTGTGCGTGTGCAGCTCGCCGACAACGAGCCGGCCTACGTGTTCTGGCTGCACAACCGCAGCAATGCCATCAGTGCAGTCGTGGCCATTGCCTGGCGTGCCGGCGAAAGCGAGCAGCGCACTTTCAAATACGTGCATGCCATGGCACGACCGGTACTGGAGTGCCTGAGTCGCGAACTGCTGCTGCAGGAATGCGCGGCCGGCGCCACCTCGGGCGAAGAGCGCGATGGCGACCTGGAAGTGCTGCTGGCCACCAGCGGCACGCTGCGTCGTGAGGGCGGTGACGATGACGTGCGCGCGCTGCTGCAGGCCGTCACCGATCACATGCGCTGCGAGTTCTCGGCGCTGATCGTTCCCGAACGCAATCTGGTCGTGGTCGCCAAGCCCGAGGGCCGCACGGTGGATACCGCCGTGCTGGCGCGACTGCACCGGCCGCTGCTGTCGCTGACCCATGTGCGCAACGCGCCGGTCATCCTCAATGCGCCGGATGCATTGCCCGGGATGACTCTGCCGCTGCGCGCGCTGGCCATTCCGCTGCGTGCGTCAGGCGGACGGGGCGGCGGCATGCTGGTGCTGTTCCGCACGCATGCCACACAGGAATTCCGCCAGCGCGAGGCGCAGCTTGCGGAGCTGCTGGCGCGCCGCGCGGCCAGCATCATCGATGCCAGCTATGACGCGCTCACCGGCCTTTTGACCCGCGATGCCTTCGAACAGCGCGCGCGCGTCCTGCTCGATGCGCGCGCCGAAGGCCGTCGCATGCAGTGGACCGGCCTGTACATCGACACCGACCGCATGCATGTGATCAACGACAACTACGGCATGCACGTGGGCGACAAGCTGCTGGCCCGCCTGGGCGAACTGGTGCGCACGCGGCTGGTGCCCGGCGCCCTGGCGGCGCGCATTTCGGGCGACCGTTTCGCCATTCTGCTGCCCACGGCGCCCGAGGATGCCATGACCTTCGCCGAGGCGCTGCGCGCCGGCGTCGAAGGATTCACGGCCTCGCACCTGGGCGCCACCGAGTCCAGCTTCTCCGCTTCGGTGAGCATCGGCGTGGCCGCCATCGTGGATCCACGCATCGACTTCGCGCATGCCTTCGCCGTGGCCGAAACCGCCTGCAAGGCGGCCAAGGATCGCGGCCGCGACCGCGTCGAGCTGTACCAGGCCAGCGATGTCTCCATCGTGCGCCGCTACGAGGACGTGAACATCGCGCCCAGCCTGCGCGCGGCCATCACCGAGAACCGCCTGCGCCTGGACGCGCAGCTCATCGCGCCGCTGCGCGATCCCAGGGCCGGACCGCATTTCGAGCTGCTGCTGCGCATGATCGACGACAACGGCGAAGTGGTCGGACCGGGTCGCTTCCTGTCCGCGGCAGTGCGCTACCAGATCATGCCGGCGGTGGATCGCTGGGTGGTGCAGGAAGCGGTGCGCGTGCTGCAGCCCCACGCCGCGCTGCTCACCGGCCGCCCGGTGGTGTTCACCGTGAACATCTCCGGCCAGTCGCTGGGCGAAGATGGTTTCGACGACTACCTGTACGAAACCATCCGCGACAGCGGTGTGAATCCCAAGGTGTTCTGCTTCGAGCTGACCGAAAGCGCCGCCATCGCCAACCTGGGCAAGGCCGAGATCATGATGAAGCGGCTGCGCACCCTGGGTTGCAGCTTCGCGCTCGATGACTTCGGCACCGGACTGTCGTCGCTGGCCTATCTGCGCGCGCTGCCCGTGGACATGCTGAAGATCGACGGCAGCTTCGTGAAGGACATTCTCACCGACGCGCGCGCGGAATCGATGGTGCAGGCCATCGCGCAGCTGGCGCGCTCCATTCAACTGATCACCGTGGCGGAGTTCGTCGAAACCGACGAGATCCGTCTGCACGTGGCACAGCTGGGCGTGGACTATGGACAGGGATTCGCCATCTCGCGGCCCGCACCGCTGATGGAGACCATCGCCCAACTGCCCGCGTATGAAGCCGCCGCGCGCCGGCATCAGGTGGAAACACCGCTGCTGGGTCCCAACGACGACACGCAGCGGCGCATCGAGAAGATGCTGGAAACCTACGACCACACCGAGTCCACGCTGTATCAGTCCAGGGTGCAGGGGCTGTGACACCCATCGTGTAGACTGCGCCGCTCCGGCCGGCCCGCACGCGGAGCATTCGTGGAACTGCTGCACTTCCTCGTCGATTTCCTCCTGCACCTGGACCGGCACCTGGTGGAACTGCTGATGCGGTTCGACACCTGGATCTACGCGCTGATGTTCCTGGTCATCTTCGCCGAGACCGGTCTGGTGGTGACGCCCTTCCTGCCCGGTGATTCATTGCTGTTCGGTCTGGGCGCGCTGGCCGCCATCGACACCAGCGGCACGCTGTCGGCGCTGGCCTGCGCCGCGCTGCTCAGCCTGGCCGCGGTGCTGGGCAACACCACCAACTACTGGATCGGCCGCGGCATCGGCCGCCAGGCTTTCAGTGGCCGCTACCGCTTCATCAATGTGGAATATCTCCGGCGCACCGAAGCCTGGTTCGCGCGGCATGGATCGCTGGCCATGGTGCTGTCGCGCTTCGCGCCCATCGTGCGCACCTTCGCGCCCTTTGTCGCCGGCATCGGCCGCATGCATCACGGCAGGTTCCAGGTCTACAACATCCTGGGTGGCGTGGCGTGGGTGAACCTGTTCGTCTGGGCCGGCTATGTGTTCGGCAACATTCCCTGGATCAAGCAGAACTTCGGGCTGGTCACGCTGGCCATCATCGCGGTGTCGATGCTGCCCATGCTGGTCATGATCCTGCGTCGCGACCGCTAAAAAAGAGAGGCCCCGACAGCTTTCGCTGCCGGGGCCTCCGGGGGTCACGCCTTGCGGCGTCTGACAATCAACTGATCAGAAGTCCATCGACAGATTCATCTGGTAACGACGGCCGACCAGATCGGAGAACGGGCTGAAGGTGCCCAGTCCCTGCATCGGATCGCGCAGATCGTAGCCGCCCCTCGAGGGCTTCGTGTTCAGCAGGTTGTTGATGCTGAGCGAAGCGGTAACGGGGCCCAGACGCGTGCCAGCCGTGGCGCTGAACAGATTGGCCGTGGGATATCCCGCGAACAGCGTGTTCCTCTGGATCGTCGGACTGGTCGTGACGTTGTTCGCCGTTGTCGCCGCGGAGAAGGTGGTCGCGGTGCGCGTGCCCTGGCGATAGTCCCAGGTCACTGACACCCGATTACCCTGACCCCAGCTGTAGCCGACGATCGTGTTGGTACGCAGCTTCGACGCACCGCCGTAGCCGGCATAGTCCGCCGTGACACTGCCACCATAGAACTGGATCTGGTCCGTCAGGATGTTGCCGGCGATGTTCACCGACAGTGTTCCCGGCAGACTCTCCAGCCCCAGATCAGCCAGCGTGGCACTCCAGCGTGAGGTTATATCCACGCCGCGGATCACCAGCTTGTTCTGGTTGGTGAAGGTGTTGTACACACGCAGGATCGCCCCCGTCGCCGTGTCGCGCTCGATGAGCTTGCAGTAGCCCTGCGGGTCATCCAGCGAGAACGAAGGGTTCAGACCATTGATGTTGTAGCAGCCCTGCACCACCTGGTTGGTGGTTGCCACCTCGATCGGGTTCGAGACGCGAGCCTCGTACCAGTCCACCGTCGCCGTCCACCGGCTCAGCAGCGGATGCGCGAAGGGCGAGGAGAACGCAACGCCCGCCGTCCAGGTATCGCCCTTCTCGTTCTTGAGCTGGTCGTTGCCGACCACCAGCGTGCCGCCACCACCCAGCCGCCAGTTGTCCGGGTCGGCATGGAAGTCGGAGAACGTGGTGCCCCAGTACTCGATGTTCGCCTTGCACAGTGCCTGCACCTGCGCGCGGAGCGTCGCCGGAGTATTGGTCGAATTGCCCAGCGTCGTGCCCGGCGTCGGGCCGGGGAACACAGCCGCGCTGTTGCAGGGGTCGGAAGGCACCTGGCCGATGTTCGAACTGCCACTGGGCGTGGCATAGAGCTCCGAGAGGTTCGGCGCGCGTTCGGCACGGTTGTAGCCGCCACGCGTACGGATCCAGGACAGTGGCTGCCAGCTGGCCAGCGCCTTGTACGTCTTCACGTTCTGGCCGGTGCTGTACTTCGAGGAGCGGGCGCCCAGTTCCAGCTACAGGTTCTGGATCAGCGGCAGATCCTTGAGCAGGGGAACCAGCAACTCGCCGTAGTATTCCTTGGCGGTCACCGATTCATCCACCATGCCAACGCCGAACTGGCCCGCCGAGGAGTCACCCACATAGGCGCGGGCACGCTGCGAGTCAGGCAGGAACTGGTAGGCGTCCTTGCGATAGCTCAGACCCACCGCGCCGCGCATTTCACCCGCGGGCAGATCGAGCAGGTGGCCCTGCGCGGTCAGCTCGTGGATGCGCTGCTGCATGGAGTTGCGGTCGACCTGGGCCGAGAGGATGGCCTCGAGGCAGTCCGCCGAAGGCGCCAGGTTCTGGTTGAAGGGATTGATGCCGCTGGTGCAACGCAGGGTCTTCGAGTTCAGACCCTCTTCACGATATCCCTGGCCGTAGTTCGGCGCCGAGATGATCTTCATGTAGTTGCTCAGCGACTGGAAGCCGTAGTAGTTGACCGGCGTCTGCGAGTCGCCGTAGGAGCTGTAGGCCTCCCACGTCCAGTCCGATATGCCCAGATCACCCTTCAGACCGAAAGCGAACTGGTACAGGCTGGTGATGTTCTCCGTGCCGCGCGGCGGCAGCCAGGCCGGCTGTGCGTTGACCTGCCAGCCGGAGTTCGGACCGCACTTCGACAGCAGTCCGCCGGTGTTCGGATCGGTCTCCGCCGTGTAGTAGTAGGTCTGCCCCCCGACCACGTTGGTCAAGGCCCCCGGCGTGCTGGCGGTTGCCAGCGTGTACACATTGCACGCTGGCAAGCCGGCAAAGGCGCCCTGCGAGGCCGGATTCACGCTCGTCGGTCGCGATGCCAGCAGCGTGCGCAGTTCCGGGGACACCGGGAAGGCCTGCTCCATGGTGCAGCCACCGGTGGGACCGCAGTTCAGGCCGCGCGATCCACCCGCCTGGAATTCGCGCTTCGTGTCGCCGATCTGCTGCCCGCCACCTGCGACGGTGACCAGCGAGGGCGAGTAGACGGTGCTCGAGTCGCCGAACGGAATCACCGCGCCGAAGCCTGCCATCAGGGGCGCCGGCTCACGACGGGTATTGGTGGTCGACGAGGAGAAGTTGAAGTTCGCGTAAGCCGAGAGATGGTCGTTGAACTCATACGACCCTCTGCCAAACAGCGAATAGCCTTCGCGCGGCAGGGTCAGCCAGCGTCCCCAGTCCACGCGGTCGGAAGTGGGATTGCACATCTGGCCGTCGAACTCGCCGCCCCTGGTGATGCCATGGCCTCCAGCAATCTGCGCAGCCGAAGGGACGGGCGCCTGGGAAAACAGACAGCGTACTTCGCTGGGATTCTGCTGCGTGCCGCCGACCGGTAGCGCATAGCCCTGCGGCCCGTAGTAATTGGTGATGCCGTTGGCGCCACTGCCCACCTGAAACTGGGAGCTGCGGATGTAGAGGGTGCCGTCGGGATTGAAGTACCAGCCACCACCGAATGGCGTTCCTGTCGAGTTTGGAGTGATCGGTGCATACGCCTGGCCTGGCGGGGCTGTGCCCGAAGGAGACGCGACGCAATTCAGCTGCGTCGTGCCCGTGTAGCAGTCGCGGTCAGCGAAGACGGCGTCGATGGCGCTGTACCGCGGCGCATTGCCGCTCCAGGCCTTCTGCAACACGTTGTATGTGCCTGTATCGGCGCTGGAGGTGTAGTACGGCTCCCAGCCGAACAGGTAGTTGGCGGCGTTGGAATACGGGGATTCCATCGCCTCGCGGAAGAAGCTGCGGTTCTTCCAGTAGGAGACCTCGCGCTTGCTGTATTCGAGGCCGATCATGGCGTGCGCCTTGCCGCTGTCGCTCTTCGCGCCGAACAGGCCCGACACCTGGTATTCGCCGCCGTCGCCCACCTCGTTGATGCCGCCGCGTACACGAAGGCTGATGCCTTCGAAGTTGTCGCGGAACTTGATGTTGGTGACGCCGGCCAGCGCATCCGCGCCGTATACGGCCGAGGCGCCGCCGGTGATGACTTCGATGTTGCCGATGGCAATCGTCGGAATGGTGTTCAGGTCCACCGTCATGGAGGCGTTGCTGGGCATGCCGCGATGCCCGTCGATCAGCACCAGTGAGCGGTTGGAGCCCAGGCCGCGCAGGTTCACGTTGGCGGCGCCGGGAATCACGATGCCCAGCGCGCCGGCATTGTCCGGCAGCAGGGCCATGTTGAACGCGTCACCCGAGCCGCGGCCGCCGTCCAGGCCGTTGGCGGCCGTGTTGCTGGTGACGACACCGGCGCTGTTGCCCACGCCGCCCGCCATGAACTGTGGCAGCTCGTTCAGCGCCTGCTCAACGGAAATAAACGCCTTGTCTTCCAGCTGCTGCTTCTCGACAGTCAGCAGCGGGCTGTTGCTCTCCAGGTCCTTGCGCACGATGCGCGAGCCGGTTACCTGAATTTCCTCCAGCTGCGTTGTGTCATCTTTCTTGCCGCCGGCGTCGGCGGCGAGCGCGGATACCGCGAATCCTCCGGTAATTGCGGCGGCAACCGCGGCTCGTACGAGCCAGCGCTTGTCGCGCGCGAAACTCTCCGGTTTCGAGTGGACCTTCTTGATCATCAGATTGACTCCCCAATAAAGAACAGCACTTGTTATCGGCAGACCGTCGCGGCCGCGAACTCTCTTGAATAGAAGGGCCCGGCTTCAAGCGTTCAGCCTGATCACGCGTCAAGTGCGCCGCGGCGACGGCAAAGCCTCGCCCCCTGCGACACGTCGACGACGCTGCCGGAATTCTTCTGGTTGGCCCCCGCGATGGTCTTGACCCCACGGGAAGGCTGGACGGTCTACGCCGGAAAATCCAATAGCCTTATGATGATTAGTTATTGCATTTCGTCGTGTAGCGGAAGTGT
>Ga0164241_10007112_pt1 | contig 10094 bp, 9 predicted proteins | sample OricomyardsoilBY_FD_108780 | JGI IMG/M metagenome (GOLD analysis project Ga0164241, IMG submission 108780) | Backyard soil microbial communities from Emeryville, California, USA - Original compost - Back yard soil (BY) | ecosystem: Environmental > Terrestrial > Soil > Unclassified | place: USA... | reverse complement strand
GCCCGCCCGCGTCGCACGGCGCGGCGCCGCCACAAGTGAAGGCCATGGTGCTCGCCGCGGGACGCGGCGAACGCATGCGGCCGCTGACCGACGCGGCGCCGAAGCCGCTGTTGCCGGTGGGTGGCAAGCGACTCATCGAATATCACCTGGAGCGGCTCGCGGCCGCGGGCTTTCGCGACGTGGTGATCAACACCGCCTGGCTGGGCGACATGATCGAGGCCGCGCTCGGCGACGGCGCGCGCTTCGGTCTTGCCATAACGTACAGCCACGAACGTCCCGAAGCCCTGGAAACCGGGGGCGGCATCTTTCGCGCATTGCCGCTGCTAGGATCCGCGCCGTTCCTGCTGGTGAACGGCGATGTGTGGACGGACATCGACTTCGCGGCCTTGCGCCGTGATCCGCCGACAGGCTCGCTGGCGCACATCGTGCTGGTACGCAACCCGCCGCAGCATCCGGGCGGCGACTTCGTGCTGGAGCAGGGACAGGTATCGGAGGGTGAGGGGCCGCGCCACACTTACTCCGGCATCGGTATCTATCGCGCGGAGTTGTTTACCGGCTGCGAGCCTGGAAAGTTTCCGCTGCTGCCATTGATGCGGCGCGCGATTGCCGCGCGGCAGCTCACGGGCGAGCTGCACGCGGGACGTTGGTACGACATTGGCACGGTCGAGCGCCTCGCGGCGCTGGACGCGGAGTTGATCAGGGAGACTCGATGAAGAAGATCACGATCGCGGCGCTGCTGCTGATCCTCGTATTGGTGGCGGCGCCGTGGGGCATCGGCCAACTCGCCGAGCAGCGCGTGAACGCGGGGCTCGATCGCATCGTCGAGCAGGCACCGTACCTCACGATCGCCGAGCGCAAGTGGACGCGGGGCTGGTTCCGCTCCGAGCAGCAGGTGACCTTCGAGGTACTGGGGACCTGGATGCGCGCGCTGGATCCCGGCGGCGCTTCGGGCGAACCCCTGCGCTTCACCGTCCGTAACGAGATACTGCATGGCCCGGTGTTATGGCCACTGAGTCTCGGCATCGCGCGCGTCAACACGCGGCTCGAGCTGGACGCGAAGACGCGCCAGAAAATCGTCGACGTCTTCGGCAGCGACGACCCGGTGCGCATGAGCACACGGGTGGGTTTCTTCGGCGGCGGCACCACGCGCCTGTCCGGCGATGGCCGCACCATCAAGCCCAAGGGTGGCAAGGGTTCGCTCAAGTACGACGACTTCAAGCTCGACACGAGCTACTCCGGCGATCTCGACGACATCGACATCAAGGGCAGCTGGCCGTCGATCGAGATCTTGCCGACCGAAGGCGGCAGCGTGCTGATCGAGGACGTGACGCTGGTTTCGCGCAATGAACGCATCCTGGGCGACCTGTACGACACCGATGCGCGCCTGCGCGTCGACAAGGTGCGCGTGATCGGGCCCGACAAGTCCGAGACCCTGGTCGAAGGTGTCCACTACCTGGTCGACACCCAGGTGGACAAGGATTTCATCAACCTGGGCGCGAAGTTCGGCTCCGGCAAGGTGCGCAACAAGGAGCTCGACGAAATGAAGCTGCAGCTCGATGAAGTGCACTACGACTTCACCTTGCGCCGGTTGCACACCCAGACGCTGGCCGATTTCTACGGCGCGTTCAAGAAGATGTACGCCAACCCGGTGGCCACCGCGGCCGGGGCCGACGCGGCGCTGCTCGCGCCGCTGCGCAAGTACGGCGCCGAACTGCTGAAGTACGACCCGGAATTGGCGATCGACCGCATTGGCGTTGCCACGCCCGACGGCAATGGCTATCTCACCGGTGTGCTGCGCCTGAAAGGCGCCACCGCCGAGGAGTTCCAGGCCGGTTTCCTGGCGTTGGTTGCAAAGCTCGAGGCCGACATCAATATCGAGATCGCCCAGAAGCTCATCGAGAAGATCCCCAGTGGCGCCACCAGCGCCGGCGCCGCCATCGACGCCGGTTATGCGAAGCGCGACGGCGACCGGCTCGTGAGCCACATCGAATTCAAGCGAGGCGAGCTCAAGGTGAATGGCAAGACGCAGGGAATCCCGGGTCTTGGCGGGCCGCCGGCCGCCGCCAAGGGCATGCCTCCGGGGGGAGATTTGCCCGCGGTCCCGCAGGAGTAGAATCGCGTCCCCGTGAGCAGCCTCAAGAACATTCCGGTGGTCACCGAAACGCGCGCGCCGCGCAGCGGTGAGAAATACGTGACGCCGCAGGGCTTCACCGCCATCAAGGATGGCCAGAAGCCGCGCAGCGCGGAGTCGCCCTCCGCGCGCGTGGGCAAGCCGCGCTGGATCACCGCGCCGCTGGCCGCGGGCGCCGGCTTCAGCGCCGTCAAGGGCATCGTGCGCGAGCATCGGCTGGCCACGGTCTGCGAAGAAGCCAAGTGCCCGAACATCGGCGAGTGCTGGAACGCGGGCACGGCCACCATCATGTTGATGGGCGCGGTGTGCACGCGCGCCTGCCGGTTCTGCAGCGTGGACACGGGCAATCCGCGCGGCTGGCTCGACGCCGAGGAGCCGGAAAACACCGCGCGCAGCGTCGAGCTGATGAGGCTCAAGTACATCGTGTTGACGTCGGTGAATCGCGATGACCTTCCCGACGGCGGCGCGCAGCATTACGCCGACGCGATCCGCGCCATCAAGCGCCGCACGCCGCAGGTGGCGGTGGAAGCGCTGACGCCGGATTTCCAGGGCGTGATGAAAGACGTCGAGACCGTGGTGGATTCGGGCCTCGACGTGTTCGCGCAGAACGTCGAGACGGTGCAGCGGCTCACGCACCCGGTGCGCGATCCGCGCGCGGGTTACCAGCAGACCCTCGACGTGCTCGCGCATGCCAAGAAATACAAGCCGGCGGTGCTCACCAAGACCAGCCTGATGCTCGGCCTCGGCGAGACCGACGAAGAGATCGCGACGTGCATGGATGATCTGCGCGCCGCGAACGTCGACCTGCTGACGCTGGGGCAATACCTGCGGCCCACCATGCACCACCTGCCGGTGCAGCGTTTCGTCACGCCGGCCGAGTTCGACCAGTACCGGCAGTGGGCGCTGGCCAAGGGTTTCCGCGAATGCGTGTCCGGCCCGCTGGTGCGCTCCAGCTATCGCGCCGAACAGGCGCTGGCCGGCAACAACGCCGGCCTGGTCAACAGTGGTGCCGGGAGGGGGTTTCCGGGGTTCGAAACGGAGCCCGTCGTGGAAAGCGCACCCGCGCCGAACCCCGGAAACCCCCTCCCGGCACCACTGGTTAGATGGCTTGGGAGGGTGGAGTACGAACCCACCTGGCGCGAGATGCAGCGCATCACCGACACGCGCGATGCGAACACGCCGGACGAAATCTGGCTGCTCGAACATCCGCCGGTGTTCACCCAGGGGCTGAACGGTGATCCCAGCCACGTGCTGGGTGCCGGCGACATCCCGGTGGTGCAGATCGACCGCGGCGGGCAGGTGACCTACCACGGTCCGGGCCAGCTCGTGGTCTATCCACTGATCGACATCCGCCGCGCCGGCCTCGGCGTACGCGACCTCGTGACCGCGCTCGAGCGCGCCATCATCGACTACTGCGCCAGCCTCGGCATCGAGGCCGAGTGCCGCAAGAATGCGCCAGGCGTATATGTCGCCGGCAAGAAGGTCGCCAGCGTCGGCCTGCGCATCCGCCGCGGCGCCAGCTACCACGGCCTGGCTTTCAACGTGAACATGGACCTCGAGCCCTTCCAGCGCATCAACCCTTGTGGCTACGCCGGCCTGCAGATGACGCAGCTCGCGGCGCTGGGCCAGCCCGATGCCACGGTCGAAGACACGGGCCGCGCCTTCGTGCCTTTCCTGCAGCGCGCGTTGACCAGCCTCCGCAAGAAGTCCGGCGAAAATTGAACTGCGCGTGACCCGCGCCGTCGAATTCGCTACGGGAGATCACTTGAATCGCGCGACACGAATCCTCGCCTTGTTGTCCCTGGTTGCGGCCATGCAGCCCGCGCTGCCGCAGGACGAGGAAAAGCCGCTGGTCGTCATCGACCTGCGGCCCAAGGAAGAGACCGAAGGCAGCTCGCTGGCGCCGCTCAGCGGCAAGTGCAACGACGACGTGTTCCGCATCCCCGACGTGGCCTCCGACCCGCTCAAGGTCAACGTGCTGAAGGCGGATCTCGAGCCGCTGCTCGGCACCGGCGGCAAGACACTGATCGTGCTCAACTGGTCCATCTACTACAACAAGCAGGTGCACAAGGAAGCGGGCCTGCTGCGGGGCATCGGTGTGCAGGGCTACTCGGTGCCCACCAAGGACGACAAGAAAAGGGCGGGCAGCAAGTGCACGAAGAAGGAGTCCGCGGGCGGCTGGTACGAGGGCAAGGAGATCACCTCGGTTTATTTCCCGCTGATCTCCGAGTTCAGCGGCACCTTCGGCGGCAAACCCATCAGCGCGCGCGTGGTGTATTCGCCGCAGCGCAAACTGCCGGGCAAGTTCGAGGGTGAGGACGTCGACATCCAGGCATTGCTCGACACCGTGCACCAGACCTCCGAGGCCGTGGCCGCGGCCATGCTGCAATAACACGACGGTATTGCGAGGTCTGACCCCTTTTGCTAGGAAATGGGGAATGTCCCCATTCTTCTTCCATCCGCTGCGCTACTTCGCCACGTTGCCGGCCGGCAAGCTCGCGTTGTGGTGTTTCCTGCTGTGGTACCTGTCGACCGTCATCCAGCATTTCGATGCGACGCCCGGCATCTGGCTCAACGCGCTGGGCATCAGCGCCATCATCGGCGTGGCGCTCTATCTATCGGTTCGCGAGCCGGGCAAACCACCGCCCGATCGCTGGACCACGCTGCGCCTGTTCCTCATGCCGTTCTGCGTCTCAAGTTTCTCGCAGCTCATCAAGGGCAGGGGATTCGTGCTGGTGTTTCCACCCGACCCGCGCGAGCTCGGCGTGTCGGTGGCCGTCTGCGCGATCTTCCTGGTCGGGGTGCTGCTGCTGCGGCAGCTCAGATCAGCATGATCACGTCTTTGCTCGCCTGCAGCGCGGTGGCGAGCGCGACGATCTGTTCGCGGCTCTTGGCGTTGATGGTGTAGGTGATCGAGAGGAAGTGCTGCTGGTTGCTGGCGCGCTCGGTGATCTGGCTGTCGTCGAGGTCAGGCACGTGCTGGCGCACGATGGCGTCGATGTTGGCGCGCAGCTCCGCGCTGCGCCGTCCGACCACCTTGATGGGATAGTCGACGGGAAACTTCAGCAGTTCTTCGCCGTCTCCGGAAATGTCCTTCACCACGGTGTCCCTGCGAGCTCGCGCTTGTACGCCTGGTAGGCATCGTAGAGCTTGCGCCACACCGGACCGGGTTTGCCAGTGCCGACGGGCTTGCCGTCCAGCAGGGATACGGGCTGGATCTCGCGGGTCGCGGCTCCCAACAAGATTTCATCGGCCACGCGCAGCTCCGCCTCGCTGACCGGAGTCGCGCGCCACTGCACGCCGGCCTGGCCGGCGATTTCCTCCATGACCGAACGCGTCGTGCCCGGCAGCAGCTTCCAGGAATTGGGCGGCGTACGCAGTTCACCGCCGATCACCACGTGCACGCTGGACGCGCTGGAATCCGTGAGCTGGCCGTCGCGGATCAGGATGGTCTCGCTGGCGTTGGCGTCCACCGCGAGCTGGCGCAGCAGCACGTTCGCCAGCAGCGACACCGACTTGATGTCGCAGCGGGCCCAGCGGGTGTCCTGCGCGGTGACGGCGGGCAGGCCATTCTCGCGCCAGCCGGCACGACCCTCCGGCCACGGTGATGCGAACGCGAACACGGTACGCGGCACGTCGGGCAGCGGCGCGTGGTTGCGGCCGTGCTCGGCGCCGCGCGTCACCTGCACGTAGATGTAGAGATCACCCTGGTGATCATTGCGCGCGATCAGCTCGCGGTAAAGCTCGCGCCAGGCCGCGCGCGCCAGCGGATCTTCCATGCGGATCTCGCGCAGCGAGCGCGTTAGCCGGTCGTGGTGCTGGGTGAAGCGGAACGGGCGGCCGCCATACACCGGCGTGACTTCGTAGGCGCCGTCCGAGTACAGGAAGCCGCGGTCGAGCGGCGAGATGCGTGCTTCCCGCAGCGGCAGGAATTCGCCGTTCAGGAAGCAGATCGGCAGCGGCTCGCCCATCTGACTATCTCATCCAGAGCGAGATGCCATCCACCATGCTCGTCCACCAGCCGCCTTCGGGCACGGCTTCCTTCGCGACCAGCGGCACACGCGCCACCACGGTGGTGCCGTCGGTGACCGTGAGTTCGCCCAGCGCCTGGCCGGCCTTGATGGGAGCGATCACCGGCTCCTTCACCGTGGCCGCGGTCTTCAGCTGTGGCCCGGCGCCGCGACCGATGGTCACGAAGACATCGTGGGCGGGCACCAGCGTCACGCGGTCTTCTTCGCCCTTGAACACCTCGGGCTTGAGCACCACGTCGCCCGCGCCCTTGGCTTTGTAGGTCTCGAAGAACGTGAAGCCGTAGTTGAGCAACGCGGCGCTGGCATCCTCGCGTTGTTTGAACCCCTTGGTGCCGAGCACCACGGCGATCAGGCGCTGGTCGCCGCGCTTGGCGGAGCTTGCGAGGCAGTAGCCCGCGCTCTCGGTGTGGCCGGTCTTGATGCCGTCCACCGAAGGATCACGCGCCAGCAGGCCGTTGCGGTTCTGCTGCTTGATGCCGTTCCACACGAACTCGCGTACCGAGTACAGCTTGTATTCCTCGGGGAAGTCGCGGATCAGGTGCACCGACAGCGTCGCGATGTCATGCGCGCTCATGTAGTGGGTCGGGCCCGGGCCGCCCCAGCTGTTGTCGAAGTGCGAATTCTTGAGGCCGAGTTCCTGCGCGTAGGAATTCATCATCTGCACGAAGCCGTCCTCGGTGCCGCCTATCTTCTCCGCCAGCGCGATGGTGGCGTCGTTGCCGGACTGCACGATCATGCCCTTGACGAGCACGTCCACCGGGATCTGCGTGCCCACCTGCGCGAAAGTGCGCGAGCCCTCGGCGCGCCACGCGTGTTCGCTGATGGTCACCGGGTCCTGCGGGCCGAGGCGTTTTTCCCTGATCGCGCGGAACACGACGTAGCCGGTCATGAGCTTGGTGATGCTGGCCGGCTCCATCTGCACCTCGGCCTTGTCGGCCGCGAGCACGCGACCGCTCAGGTAGTCCACCAGCACGTAAGCGCGTGCGTCGAGGGCCGGAGGTTTGGGGATGGGCACCGCGGCGAAGGCGGAGGAGGCGAAAACCAGCAACAAAAGCGGCATCAGCCGGGAATGCGGCATCTCGGGAAACTCCAAGGGGGACTGTCAGGCGTGCGATTGTACGCCAGCGAAAAATGGGGTCAGGCCCCAATTCCTGAAAATGGTGCCGGACCTCAACGAGCCTTGCAGTCGATGACGCCGAGGTCCGGCACCATTTTCAGGAATTGGGGCCTGACCCCATTTACTCCGTCAGCAGGCGCGCGTCGTGGATGCCGAGCTCGCGCAGGCGTTTCATCGCGAGATCGAACTCCTCGACGCTGGCGAACGGGCCGACGCGTACGCGATGCAGCGTGCGGTCGTTGCGCGGCATTTCGTCGAGGCTGGCGAGCTCGACGCCCGCGGCCAGCAGCGACTCGACGCGGCGACGCGCATTCTCGTGATCGGAAAACACGCCGGCCTGGATGAACATGGCGTCGGCCGCGCGCGTGGCCGGCGCATTGACCACGGTCACGACCGGCGCCGGCGGCGGCGGCATCACCGTCGCGGTGGGCATCACGGGCGGCGGCGGCGAGGCGGGCACGGAGGGCGGCACCGCGGAGCCCGGACCACCGCCCGGAGAGATGACGCGAACTTCCACGGGCGCGGTGCCCGCCGTCAGCATGTCGAGTTTGGCCGCGGCCGTGTAGGACAAGTCGATGATGCGATCGCCGACGAACGGCCCGCGGTCGTTGATGCGCACCACCACCTTGCGGCCGTTGCGCAGGTTGGTGACCTCCGCGAAGCAGGGGATGGGCAGGGTCTTGTGCGCGGCCGTCATGCCGTACATGTCGTACGGCTCGCCCAGCGACGTCGACGCGGCGTGGAAACCCGGGCCGTACCACGAGGCCGTGCCGCGCTCCACCCAGCCTTCGCTCGAGGCCATCACGTAGTAGCGCTTGCCGAACACCTGGTAGAACGGCGGATTGCCGCGCGTGCCGCGCGGCTCGGCCCGTGGCACGGCATCCGGAATCGCCAGCACGTCCGGTGGCACCGACGGCACGTTGGAGCCGGAGGGAATCGCGGCGCTGGTCTTGCCGTGGCTGTTTTTCGAGTCGCGCGTGAGGCTGCAGCCGGACAATGAACCGCAGAGAGTCGCAAGGCCGACGAGAACCACGACGTGAGTGCGCATGCCGGCGCACTCTACATCACTCAGCGCGTGGTGCCGTCTTCTTCCTCGGTCGACTTGCTCGAGGCGAGATGCGTGGGATTTTCGGCGCGCGTGGCGTCGGTGGCGGCGACGCGCACGGCGATGGTCTGCGCGAGGTCGTGCACGGCCATGGCGTAACGCACGCTGCGGTTGTAGCGCGTGATGACTTCGAAATTCTTGAAGCCGACGCGGTACGAAGGCCCGAGCTGCGTTTCCGCCGGCACCAGCAGCACCTTGGCGTCCGCATCCTGCGAGGCGGGATCGAAATCCACGCCCTTGGCCTTGAGGCCCGCGACCGTCTCGTTGAGCGCGAGATTGCCGGGATCGGCCACCACCGGCGCGTCGGGCTGCAACACGGCGTCGGCCAGCACCGGGCCGTTGGCCACCCAGCCGTTCTTGGCGAAATAGTTAGCTACGCTGGCGATGATGTCGTCCCAGTCGGCGAACAGGTCGCGCTGGTCGTCGCCGCTGCCGTCGACCGCGTAGCGGCGGTAGCTCGAGGGCATGAACTGGCTGGCGCCCATGGCGCCGGCGTACGAGCCCATGGCGGTGAGCGGGTCCACCTTTTCCTCGCGCGACAACGCGATGAACTGGGCGAGCTCGCTCCTGAAGAAGTCGGCACGCGGCGAGTAGTCGAAGGAAAGCGTCGTCAGCGCGTCGAGCACGCGGAACTTGCCGGTGATGCGCCCGTAGAAAGTCTCGACACCGATGATGGCCACCACGTACTCGGGGGCGACGCCGGTGTCCTGCTGCGCCTTCTCGAGGCGCTGGCGGTGTTCCTGCATGAACTGCGCGCCTTCGTTGATGCGCTGCTCGGTGAGGAAACGATCGCGGTATTGCCACCAGGGAGAGACTTTCTCGGCCGGCTTGCTGATCAGCTCGATGATCTTCGGCTGCGGCTCGGCCTTGGCGAGCAGGCGGTACACGTCGAGCGGCTGCATCTTCTGCTCGGTCGCGGTGCTCTCGACGAACTGGCGGATCTCGGGTCGATCGAGATCGAAGCGGTCACGGCCGGTGAACGACCCGTCCGCGAGCGCGGAACCGGAGACCAACATCAGCGAGACGATCCATGTACCTGCGATGCGGCGCATCACGATGCAACGAGCTTCCGATGCGAATAGAGGGACATGAGAATACCGAAGCTCGCGAGCAGGGTCACCATCGATGTGCCGCCGTAACTGACGAGTGGTAGCGGAACGCCGACAACTGGCAACAATCCGCTGACCATTCCCGTGTTGATGAACACGTACACGAAGAAAGTGAGCGCGATGCTGCCCGCCAGCAATCGCGCGAAGGTGTCCTGCGTTTCGACCGCGAGGTACAGGGCACGTCCTACTACGAACAAATAAAGTAGTAGGAGAATGGTGGCACCGAGCAATCCGAGCTCCTCGCCGACCATGGCGAAGATGAAATCGGTGGTGCGCTCCGGCAGGAATTCGAGCTGTCCCTGCGAACCATTGAGCAATCCCTTGCCGAACACACCGCCGGAGCCGATCGCGATCTGCGACTGGATGATGTGGTAACCCGCGCCCAGCTTGTCGGTCTCGGGATCGAGCAGCGTGAAGACGCGCTGCTTCTGGTAGTCGTAAAGTACGTATTGCCACGCCAGCCAGCCGGCCAGCGCACCGATGCCGGCGAGCCCGAAAATGATACGGAACTGCAGGCCGGCCATGACCACGACCATCATGCCGCCGATGAGGATGAGTCCGCCGGTGCCAAGGTCGGGCTGGACGATGGTGAGCACGGTCG
>Ga0164241_10007111_pt1 | contig 10095 bp, 10 predicted proteins | sample OricomyardsoilBY_FD_108780 | JGI IMG/M metagenome (GOLD analysis project Ga0164241, IMG submission 108780) | Backyard soil microbial communities from Emeryville, California, USA - Original compost - Back yard soil (BY) | ecosystem: Environmental > Terrestrial > Soil > Unclassified | place: USA... | reverse complement strand
CGCTTGTGGTTGCCTATGGAAAGATTCTTCCTGATGCCCTTATCACCCTGTTCCCCAAGGGTCTCCTTAACGTCCACTACTCCCTCCTTCCCAAGTATCGTGGCGCGTCCCCTGTTGAGGCAGCGCTTTTAAACGGAGATACCGTAACGGGTGTGACAATACAAAAGCTGGTGAAAGAGATGGATGCAGGTGACATTGTTGCTATGGAAGAAACAGCCATTCTTCCTGATGACACCACCAAAGAGCTTCGTGCACGTCTCATTGCTATTGGAGCCAATCGTTTGATACAGATTCTTCCTGCGTATCTTGCAGGTGAGATATCTCCTGTGCCACAAGATCACTCTCTTGCTACCCGTTGTCGCAAGATTCCCAAGGAAGATGGTGAACTCAATCTCTCTGCTCCTGCTGAAGAGAATTGGCGCAAGTACCGTGCATATATTGAAGGTCCCGGCACCTATTTCTTTGTTGAGAAAGATGGCAAACGAATGCGCGTAAAAATACGCAACGCATCTTTCAAGAACGGTGCGTTTGTCATTGAGCGCGTTGTACCTGAAGGAAAGGCAGAGATAGCGTACACTGATTTCATTCACTAACACGGTATGGAAAATATCGAACACTATACAAATGCTTCTTCAGCTAAAGAAGAAAAGCCCGAGGAGATACAAGAAGAGAACATACTCGAACAACTTCCAGGCGAGCGCCTCATTCTTGATTCCGAAGGTCGTGTCCGAGGTATTGAAGTAGAAAACGGATAAAGAAAGTCCCCCGGCCGTAGCCGAGGGACTTTTCGTTTTGAAACTCAGGCAGAAGCTCAGGCCGTGGCCGGTTGTGCTTTTGCGAGAGCGACCATGCGCTTCACCTCACGGATCTTTCGGTCCAGCGTACGAAGCATCCTTTCCAGTCCGGAGGAGAACTCCTTGAACTTGTTCAGGAACAAGCCTCCCAGAAACCGTTTGGCCTGGTAAAGGAGCGTCATTCGCTTGTCCTGACGGCGACAGAGCTGAATGGCACGTTTCAGGTGCGTTTTCGCTTCCTCCAGCTTGGAAAGCACTCCCCAGCTGAACGTCGGATCGTTGCGACAGTCTTCGAACGAATCGACTTCTTGACCGATGCGGCGCAGGGTTGCTTGCCCTGGCGCTGCTTCCACTATCCCCAGCATGGCATCTCCTTGTTGAACGTACAAAAGCGCACGTCTAACGAGCAAGAGTACTACGGACAACAAAAGAGTCAACAGCGTACTGATTGGTGGTGTTGATTACATACAGCAACACCTGCTAGTTTTTCTTTTGAAGCGCCTCAATATCTTTCAAAAGTTTTTCAACGTCCTTGGTGAGTGTTTGCAGTGTGACAAGCTGTTTTTGTTGCACCACGTCATCCTTGGTATCATCCTCACTAATTTCTTCGATATCCTCCTGAATTTCCTCGACATCCTCTGAAAGACCTTCCACATCTTCTTGAATCTCATCCACGTCTTCCTGAATTTCACCAATGTCTTTTTCCACCTCTTCAAGCGCTGCTGCTTGACGATTGACGGTCATCTGAATAAAGATGGCGAGATATATTGCCTCGAGCGAGACAATGGTTGTCAGGATGAGAAACATTGAGTCCCAGGAGATGAGATGTGAAAACGAGAGGGCGAAAAAGAGCACAAACACAAGTGTGTGGACGGTGAGTGAGGAGGTGGAACCTACCCATGTCGTAAAGCGTTCGGTAGGGTGTTTCGATTTCCCTGCCATAGACAGTTTGTGTAGTGGAGGTTTCTTCATTACGTGTAGAGTAGCATTTGTACCCTGAGGTGTGTCAATGAAAAATCCCTGCGCGTGCAGGGATTTTTGTTTTGTGGACCGTACAGGACTTGAACCTGCGACCCCCTCATTGCAAATGAGGTGCTCTACCAGCTGAGCTAACGGCCCTTCGTGTTGAAGGCGGACGCCTGTGCGTCCGTGCCCCGTACTATACCATATGGGGTTTATATTTGTCTTCCCTTTTACACGAGCCCGTGAAGTTGTTGTAGCTCAAGGATTCCTTCCTCAAGGGAGGTTTCCGATGTCCATCCAAGGAGTTCTTTTGCCTTGGTGTTGTCTGCCAAGGAATCGTGCGCTTCAATGCGAGGTGCTTCATACACTACCTCACCGCCAAAAAGACTGGCAAGGTAGTTAATGGTTACATTTCGACCCGCGCCTATGTTTATCGTTTCTCCTTTTCCAACCTTTTCGCTTTCTGCAGCAAGGATGTTTGCTCGAGCAACGTCGCGAACATGGGTAAAGTCACGAGTGACCGTACCATCTCCATAGATGGTGATTGGTGTGTTATTTTTGCGTGCATTGAGGAAGCGTCCAATGGCAAGCGCATAGGGACCATTCGGATCAAGTCGTGGACCATATACATTAAAGTAGCGGAGAGAAACAGTTTCTAGTGGATACACAGAGGACCAAAGGTTTGCGAATACCTCTCCAGCATACTTTTGTGCACCGTATGGGTTTACTGGATGAGCAGGCATGGTCTCGACGAGAGGCATAACCGTTTGATTGCCATATGATGAGCCTGATGAAGAGTATACAAAGCGACGTACCTTTCCTTGTACTGCACTGGTAAGTGCCGCTACGGTTCCCATGACGTTTGCATCTGCTGTCTCACGTGGGTGTTCAATGGAGTATGGTACACGCGGCAGCGCGGCAGTGTGAAAAACAACATCAGCTCCTTCACAGATGTCTGCAAAAGATGTATCGCGTACATCAAGCTCGTGGTACGTTGCTGCTGGGTTGAACCGGTCCTCATATCTTCCACCAACATAGGTGTCGACAGAATGAACGTCATATCCACGCTCAACCAGTTGTTCTACGATATGGGATCCGATAAACCCTGCACCACCTGTAACGATAGCCTTTTTACTCATGTCGGTATTCTATAAGAGATTTATCTTTGCTGCGAGCACAAAATCAGCTTCAGACAAACCACGGATTGAATGTGTGGAGAGAGTAATATCGACTCTACCCCATGAGATGGCAAGGTCAGGATGGTGCCACTCTTCCTCTGCCAGCGCTCCTACTTTGTCTGCAAAGGCAAGCGCCGTAGCAAAGTCCTTAAAAGGAAATGATCGTGTGAGTTTCTTTGCGTCTTCAGCAAGTTCCCACCCCTCAACATGCTCCATGAGGTCAGTGGCCTGTTCTTTGGTGAGGGGTTTTCCACCCTCTTCACATGGGACACAGTGTTTGTCGCTGAAGTCACTCATATTTTATTAAGGGATAGGTTTACGAGGTGAGTAAAGAAATCAGAGAGTGAGGCACCCACTGACTTTAGTGCGTGTGGGAGCAAGGACGATGGTCCCATGCTTGGAAGGGTGTTCGTTTCAAGATAGTAGATGCCACGAGGTGAGACGATGAAGTCAGAGCCTGAATAGTGACGGAGTCCCAGTGCTTTGTGCATCTCAGTGGCAAGACGTCCAAGCTCCTGCTCTTCCTCTTTGGTAATACGTGCAGGACAGAGTCCAACTCCCTTTCCTTTACACTTTGTTTCGAATGAGAAAAAGCCAATATCTTTTGATGGTAGGACTTGTACTGGTGGAAGCACGTAGTGTTCTTTGCCACGGAACTGTTCAATGACACCAACTGATACCTCGGTACCACGGATAAACTCTTCAACCATTACCATGTCAGCACCTGCAAGAAAGAGGTTTTGAATAGCGGCAACAACGGGCGCATAGCCACTAGCAAGAGTGATACCTGCAGACGATCCCCAGCGAATAGGCTTCACAATGACTGGTTGTGGAAAGTTTCGAACAATCTCAACCGCTGCGGTAGAAATATCATCCGTTGACTCTATGAGCACGTGACGTGGAGTGCGCACGCCGACATCTTCAGCACGCTCTTTGGTGAGTATCTTGTGTGCAGTAATAGCAGAACCGAGAGAGTCAGATCCCACATACGGTATGCCATGAAGCTCAAGTAATTTCTGTATCTCGCCATCTTCGCCATATTCGCCGTGGAGTCCAAGAAGTATGACATCAACCGTATTAAGTATTTGTTCAGGACGTACAGGACGACCCCGCTCGTGCCAGACACCTTTTCGGTCAATATAAATATCACGCACGGTGAAGTCTTCAGGTGGAAGATTATTGAGCATGACGTGTCCTGTCTGTAAGGAAATTTCATGACCTCTCGAGGGACCGCCACGCAGTATGCCGACAACCGTGCCTTTCATATAAAGTAGTATAGCGCATTACATACTACAGCTATCTGTTACGGTAAGTATTTTGTTTGGTAGTATGTGGGTATATGACTCTCGAAAGAATATCGTTTGTGGCTTTGCGCGTGTCCCTCGGGTTTATTTTTCTCTGGGCCTTTTTGGATAAATTGTTTGGGTTAGGTTTTGCTACGGTTTCAGAAAAGGCATGGATACAGGGTGGCTCTCCTACCGCAGGTTTTTTGCTGAATGCTACGAAAGGACCGTTTGCAGATATCTTTCAGGCGATGGCAGGTGTTGCTGTTGTTGATTGGCTATTTATGCTCGGCCTAGTATGTGTCGGGGTGACACTGCTTCTTAAAAGATTCGTAGTGATAGGTGCGCTTGCCGGTATTGCGATGCTTGTGCTTATGTACCTCGCGGCACTGTGGCCAGAAAACAATCCGTTTGTAGACGAACACATTGTATATATATGTGCACTGTTGGTGCTTATTGCACACGAACGCAAGAGATAAGCGCTTTTTAAGTAAGAACCTTTTTTACGAGTGCCTGGCGCCGAGCTTTGCGGTGTGCACTAATAGCAAACCGATGCGCCTCACTATTAGCAAGCACTGCATCTGCTTCAGAACTACCCGAGCGGAGTGCGCCAATAATCTCACGGGCGCGATGACGATCATCTTTCACGACCGCAACCACAGGGATGGGCATGTTGGCATCTCTAAGTACTGTCTCAGCTGCCTTTTTGTGTGCCTTTCCTCCATCAATCACGATACAGCTTGGATATTGCCACTCGGGATGTTTGATACGACGGGAAAGTATTTCAGTGAGTGAGGCAATATCGTCATTCAGTGTTTTGCCAACACCACGAATACGGAATGTGCGGTACTCACGTTTATTGGGGACACCACCAGTCAGTACTACCATGACGCCTATAGCATTAGTCCCCGAAAGGTGTGCAGTGTCATACGCCTCAATACGCACATCAGATTCTTCCTTTCGCTCTTCTTTGATAAGGGAGACGTCTTGTAGGTGATCAAGGGTAAAGAGTTGCTTGCGAATATAGGCTGCCTCTTCAAACGCTTCTTCTTGAGCAGCCTTTTTCATGTCGCGCTCAAGGGTTTTGCGCAAGTCTTTCCCGCGTCCCCCAAGAAGCAGCGCCACGTTTCGAATTGTTTTCTTATATGCAGGAATATCAATTGCACTCGGGTACTGCCCTATCTGACGGTTAAACTCAATACGTGCCTTTTGGTGTTTGCTATCAGCACGAACAGGTTTTGGTGTATCAAAGAATGGAAAGATACGACGGATAAGGCGAAGAGCCTCTTTTAACTGATTGCCTGAAGGAAAAGGACCGAAGATATGAGTGTACGTAACCGCTCCGGTCGTCTTTGTTTTTTGATTAATATCTTTGCCGCGTACTGTAAGGACACGAGGAATTTCTTCATCCGTGATGATGGTATAGAGAAAGCTTTTGTCATCTTTTCCTTCGACATTTGCCTTCGGCTTGTACTGCTTGATGAGTGCCGCTTCACGTACTAGAGCTTCAAGTACCGTTGGTGTGGTTTCGTGTGCGACACGGTCAGCCGCAGTGACCATATCGACGATACGTGGTCCACGAGTGACGATAAGATCATCATCAAAGTAGGAGCGCACACGGTCACGTAAAGACGTTGCCTTACCTACATAGAGCACCTTCGCACCCTTTTTAAAGAGATATACACCAGGAACATCTGGCAGGTTGAATGGAGTAAGCTCATCACGTTCCATGATTTTGACACTATACCCCAAAAGTAAGTGGCGACCATAGGAGGATGGTCGCCACTGTAATTGAAAACACGGCATCTTGTTACTGAAAGAAGTGAGAATGCGTATCCACCTCGACACAGGAAAGATGCTCTTTTTCACTGATCTTGGGGGCTGGTTCGTCTTGAGTGACTCCCGTGACCGAGCGAAAGAAACAAGACTTGGCGTTGGTGTGGCACGCAAGTTTATTTCCTTGTGGTTCGACGAGATACACGAGCGCATCGCCATCGCAGTCGATACGCATGTCGACCATCTTGAGGAAGTTTCCGCTCTCCTCACCTTTGACCCAAAGCTTCTTGCGAGACGTTGAGTAGTAGGTAGCGATGCCTGTTTCAAGCGTCCTTCGCCAGGCGGTTTCATCGGCATACGCAACCATCAAGACCTGTTTTGTGGTCGCGTCTTGTGTCACAACGACAACAAGGTTGCCTTCGCGTTTTTCGAAGTTTGGACGTACGACTTTCATTTCTACCCTTTCTGCTGGGGATTAACCCAGGCTTTTGTGCTATAACTGCTCGACAGCCTACACCCACCTCTATGAAAAGTCGATTATTGGGAGGTGTTTTCTATAATCCGCTCGAGTAACTCTGGAAACTGGTTTTGGGTGAAAAAGTGTCCGCGGTCTTCGAAAGAGAGAAAGGTTGCGTCTGATAAATCACGCGCATACTTCTTTCCTTCTTCGGGCGCCACATAGATATCGTCATTGCTGTAGTACAAATAGACCTTGGTGTTAGGAAACGTAACTGGTTTGGTAATACGAAAATCAGCCATACCTTCTGCGTCAGTATCGGCATCATAGGGTGCTGCGACAAGGTGTATGGAGGCGACAGACACTGGGAGTGTGTGTTCAGAAAGGTACTTCGCAAGGAATACTCCACCAAGTGAGTGTCCAATCAGGGTTACGTTATCGCGCAAGAGTGGAATGATGCGCTCAAACCAAATGCTCCACTCACTATACTTCGCATTTCCTGCGCTTGGCATGCCTGGAAAAAGCACTTCATATTCAGGAAGTGTAGCGGCAAGGGTATCCTTCCAATCAGCGCGCGGTGTACGTTCAAGTCGTATCTCGGCAGTCCGCAAATATGCAAGATAGTCGTCGTACGTATTGAACGCGGTTCCGCCATGAATAATGAGAATCTGCGGTTTCATAGAGAAACTATACTACCCTTTCTTTAGTTTCTTTTTCTTCAACATCTTGCGCAAATATACGCCAGTATGAGTATCAGTATCCGCAATCTCTTCTGGTGTTCCTTTTGCGACCACCTTTCCACCCCCTGATCCTCCTTCAGGACCAAAGTCGATAATATGATCGGCACATTTAATGAGATCAAGGTTGTGCTCAATCACCACAACGGTATTGCCACGACGTACGAGCTCCTGCAAGATATCAATCAACTTACGCACGTCTTCGTAGTGGAGGCCGACGGTTGGCTCATCAAGAAGATAGATGGTCTTGTTCGTCGTTGGACGATACATTTCAGATGCAATCTTTACACGCTGTGCCTCACCACCCGAGAGTGTTGTTGCGGACTGCCCAAGCGTGAGGTATTCAAGACCTGTTGCGTTAAGACTCTGCAGGCGTTCAGACACTGCAGGAATGTCTTTAAAAAAGGTTTCGGCTTCTTCAATAGTCATACCAAGCACTTCATTGATGTTCTTTCCGTGAAAGGTCACCTCGAGTGTTTCTTTCATGAAGCGCTTTCCTTCGCAGACATCACAGGTCACATATACGGTTGGCAAGAAGTGCATTTCAACCGCCACCATCCCGTTACCCTGACAGGCTTCACAGCGTCCACCAGGGACGTTAAATGAGAAGCGTCCTGGCTTCCAGCCACGTGCACGCGCTTCGCTGGTTGCTGAGAACAGGTCACGGATGTGGGTGAATGCACCGGTATATGTTGCAGGATTTGAGCGTGGCGTGCGACCAATTGGTGATTGGTCGATAAGGACAACACGGCCAGCGTATTCAGTGCCAGTAATAGAGGCACAGTGCACAGCTTCTGCTTCACGCTTGGTATAGCGGGCAGCGAGGTTCTTGTGCAGAATGTCATACAAGAAGGTAGACTTTCCTGATCCTGAAACACCAGTGATACACACTAATTTTCCAAGCGGTACCTCCATGTTCTGATTCTTGATGTTGTGAAGTGTCGCACCCTTGATTTTAATACTACCCTTTTCTCCTGTACGACGTTCTTCAGGAACAGGAATGGCATCTTCTTCACGAAGGTATGCGAGTGTCTTTGATCCTGAAGTGTTCTTGGGTGCGGTGAGAAGGTCATCAAGCCATCCTTGTGCAACAACATTGCCGCCGTGGACGCCTGCACCAGGACCAATATCAACGAGATAGTCAGCAGCATAGATGGTGTCTTCATCGTGCTCCACCACAAGAATCGTGTTACCAAGCTCCTTCAAGGTAAGGAGGGTCTTGATGAGACGGTCGTTGTCGCGCTGGTGAAGACCAATCGTTGGCTCATCAAGCACGTAGAGTGCGCCAGCAAGACCTGAACCAAGCTGGGACGCCAAGCGAATACGCTGTGCCTCACCACCTGAGAGTGTTGCGGCTGAGCGATCAAGGGTGAGGTACTCAAGACCCACATTCAACATGAATGAAAGACGCGCAGATATTTCACGTACGATTGGTACGGCAATATCCTGTTTCATCTCAGAAAGTTCAAGGCCGTCGATAAAGTCTTTTGCGGTTTGTATAGACATTGAGGTGAAGTCCACAATGTTGGCTCCAAGGGGTGAGGTTTTGGACTTCCATCCGGTGCTCTTGAGATACACACGAAGTGCCTCAGGACGAAGGCGCTTTCCGTCGCACGTCTTGCAGACTGCTTCAGAGAACAATGACTCCGTACCAAGACCGTTACAGTCAGGACAGGCGCCGTATGGTGAGTTAAAGGAGAAAAGGCGCGGTTCTACCTCAGGGAATGACATACCGTCATCAGGGCAGATGAACTTTGCAGAAAGGGTTTCGGTGGTGCCATCAGCATGTCCTATCTTTACGAGTCCGTCTGCTTCTTTAAGAGCAAGTTCCAGTGCCTCAGAAAGGCGCTCACGGGCTGCTGAGGCGTTCTTAGCAAAGTCAGAGACATAGACGCTATCAACAATGGCATCAATGTCATGACGCTTGTTACGATCAAGCTCAATCTTCTCACGCAGGCGGTGTGGCTTGCCATCAATCAACACGCGCTCGTATCCCTTCCCAAGGAGATCATAGAGGAGCTGGTAGTACTCACCTTTGCGACCAACCACTACCGGCGCATAGATAGTCACTGCGCTCTTATCAATCGACACACCCATGACACTTTCCTTTTTGCCTGAGCGTCGTTCCTCTACTTTCTGGAGCACCATCTTGATCATCTCCTCTTTAGAGAGACGAATGATAGGCACGTCGTGGTGCGTACAGTATGGCTGCCCTGCACGCGCATAGAGGACGCGGAGGTAGTCGTAAATTTCAGTAACAGTTGCAACGGTTGAACGCGGGTTATTGGAACGACTCTTTTGATCTATAGAAATAGCAGGAGAAAGACCAAGAATGTCATCAACATCTGGCTTTTGCATCTGGTTCAAGAACTGACGAGCGTATGCAGAAAGAGATTCCACATAGCGACGCTGACCTTCAGCAAAGATAGTATCAAACGCAAGGGACGACTTGCCTGAGCCTGAAAGACCGGTGATAACGGTCATGGCACCACGAGGCATCTCCACGTTGATGTTTTTCAGGTTGTGAGTACGAGCACCCTTCACGGTAATCCAGTCGCTACCGTGGTGGTGTTTATCATCCTTCTTGTGAGGCTTGGTCATATATGGCTTCTCCCGCCCTTGGCGGGACGGGTACGGGTATACCGTAGCACAAATAACAAAAAACGCGCAGGTCTAATAATCGTACAAATGCGCTATAGAAATACCTCTCTCAGCAAGTTTTTTATATAGAGTAAAGAGGTCTTGCACGGGAACCAGTACGGTAATCATGTCTTTACGTACCTCGCCCGCTTTATCTACGTGTATTGTCTGAGTGTCGCGCACTATTTCTTCCATGCCTGGCAAAACAGGCGCACCGACAGCGTCTAGGTACGAAAACGTTATTGACTCGTTCCCCGCTATGTCTTG